>Ga0136846_1208122_pt1 | contig 13423 bp, 16 predicted proteins | sample HopSoiMetagenom2_FD_96841 | JGI IMG/M metagenome (GOLD analysis project Ga0136846, IMG submission 96841) | Grasslands soil microbial communities from Hopland, California, USA - 2 Assembly 2016 (version 4) | ecosystem: Environmental > Terrestrial > Soil > Grasslands | place: USA: Hopland... | reverse complement strand
TCTGGATGGCGGGCATGCTCACTTATCCCGTGTTCTTCGCGCTGCGCGTGCTGTGCGGACTGAACTACACCGTCGAGGGCCGCGAGCATCTGCCCGCAGGCACCCACGTCTTCTTCATGAAGCACTCTTCGACGTGGGAAACGTACGCGATCATGATCCTGTTCGAGCCGCTGGTCTGGGTCATGAAACGCGAGATCCTGTGGATCCCGTTCGTCGGTTGGGGCTGCCTGCTCGCGCGCTGCATCGCCATCGACCGCAAGGCGGGCCATGCCGCCGTCAACCAGGTGCTCGCGCAGGGCAAGGACCGCATGGAACGCCTCGGCGCTTCGGTATTGGTGTTTCCCGAAGGCACGCGCATGGCCGCGGGCGAAACGCGCAAGTACGGCGTGAGTGGCACGCTGCTCGCGGCGCAGGAAAACAAGATGATCGTGCCGGTCGCGCATAACGCGGGCTATTTCTGGCCGCGCCGCGGGCTGCTCAAGAGACGCGGCACGATCCGCGTGATCATCGGCCCGCCGGTCGCAGCGGCCGGCCGCGATACCCGTGCGGTCAACGAAGAAGTGCAACGCTGGATCGAAGCGCACAGCGGGCCGCCGGTGGAACCCGGCCCCGGCTGACTACCTGGGGCCAATCCCCAACATGACCGACACGCGGCCGCGGCCGAGCTCGCGACCGCCACCGCTCGCCGAGAACGCGTAGATCTGTCCGTCCGCGTTCGCGACCAGCTTCGTCGCCGACACGATGAGATCGCCCTCCACGTCGTCGAGGCGATCCACGTACAGCGCGAGATCACGGATCGCCACGAGCATTCCGCCGCGCGCCTGCGCGTGCGGATCGGAGAGGCCGCCGTGCACGGCCATCGTCTGCGCACCGTATTCCGCGAGATGCAGCGCGGCGAGCCGGCCTGCATGCCGCAGCGGGTTGGTCGGGGAGCGGTGACTGCTGGCGCCGCAGACGATTTCGCGCTCGTTCGCAGACACGATGTGCGACAGCAGGCACATCTCGCCAGCGTGCGGCACGAGCGTGCGCGGCTCGGGCATTGCGTTCACGGCGCGTACCGCAGCGTGACGTGCAGCGCTCCCGTACCGCGCAGCGTGACGGTTCCGGCGCGACGCGCCGCGATGAGCTCCAGCAGCGGCAGCGCGCGCAAGGCCGGATTGCCGCCGCGCAGCGTCTCGAGCGCTGGGTTTGCGCAGGGCGATTCGCCCGTCCCATCGAGCTCGAGCGCCAGGCGTCCAGGCGCGGACGGCGTGTCCGGAGCGACGATCAGCGCGACTCCGGCGGTGACCGCGAGCGGGCGTTTCTCGGCGAGCAGCTGCGGCGCGGTGGCGTCGTACACCACGAGCAGCACGTCGGCGGCGCGATCCCGCGCGAGCGCGATGGCTTCGATGAGCCCTGCGGTGAAGCTCGCGTCGTACGCCGACACCGTGGTCGTGGGTGCCATGCTGCCGACGCCGATGCTCCAGTAGCCGCTCGCGGCGTTGTGGACGGAGTTGTGGAAATCGGTGGGAGAAATCACGCGTGGTGTCTGCGCGAGCGCTTCGCAGATCCGGTGCAGCACGGCCATGTCGGCGTCCGAGCTCGAGAACACCGACGCCAGCTGCCGCGCGTCCGCACCCGATGACGTGACGGCGTCTTCCGCCGCGCGGAACGCGAGCTTCACCGAGTTCGTCGCGCGACGACGCTCGTTCGGCGGGAGCAGCGCCGGCGCGTACGCGGTGTCGGCCACAAGGGCATACGGGCTCTCACCCGCGAGCACCGGCCTGGCCGCGGCCCAACCCGCGAGGCCGGGTGCCGCGATGCCGACCGCCTTGACGAGGCAGGCGGTCATGGCGCGGGTCCGAGCAGCACGCTGCAGTTCGTGCCGCCGAATCCGAAGGAGTTCGACAGCGCGTAATCGACGGGCGCCGCGCGCGCGGCCATCAGCACGTCGGCACGCAGCGCGGGATCCTTTTCGCGCGTGTTCAGACTGCGCGGCATGAAGCCGTGCTCCACGGCGAGCAGGCAGACGGCCGCTTCCACGATGCCCGCGGCGCCCAGCGTGTGGCCGGTCCAGCGTTTCGTGGAGCTGCACGGCGTCGCCGTGCCGAACAACGAGCTGACGGCCGCATCTTCGGATGCATCGTTCGCGGGGGTCGCGGTGCCATGCAGATTGATGTAACTCACCCGCGCGGGATCGAGCCTGCCGAGCGCGGCGCGCATCGCGAGCACCGCGCCCGCGCCGTCGGGGCGCGGCTGGGACATGTGGTGCGCATCGCTCGATTCACCGCAGCCCAGACACGCTGCGACGCCGGCCTCGGGATCCGGTGTCAGCAGCGCGAATCCGCCGGCCTCGCCGATCGACAGCCCCTTGCGGCCCGGATCGGCGGGGCGGCAGATCTCGTTCGAGACGAGCTGCAGCGAGTTGAAGCCGTACAGGGTCGTCAGGCACAGCGTGTCGACGCCGCCAACCACGGCCGCGTCGCAGAAGCCGGACTCGATGGCGCGCGCCGCCGAAGCGAACACCTTCGCGCTCGATGCACACGCGGCCGAAACCGCCGCGGCGACGCCTTCGAGCCCGAGCCGCGCGCGTGTGAAGTCCGCGATGGAATAAGTGTTCTGCGTGGTGCGGTAGTCGAACCAGTCGGGCAATGACTCTGCGCCGCCGCGCTCGCGGTACGCGATTTCGGTCTGACGCACGCCGGAGGTGCTCGTGCCGATGAACACGCCGATGCGGCGCGCGCCGTAACGCGCGCGCGCGGCGGCGACGTCGTCGAGAAAACCGTCCGTGCCGAGCGCGAGCTCGGCCAGCCGATTGTTGCGACAGTCGAATGCCGTGAGCTCCGTCGGCAACTTCACCGACTCGAGTCCTGCCACGGCGCCGATCCACGTCGCGAGCTCGGCGTCTGCGAAATTCCGCGGTGCGAGTCCCGTTCGTTCTGCGCGCAGCGCCGCCAGGTGCGCGGCACGGCCGCGCCCCACGGCGCTGGTGACGGTGTACGAAACGATCGCCAGTGGATTCATGTCGCCCAGAAGTCGAAGAAGTTCAGCCAATTGTAGGGTGCAGCGCGCACGCGCGCGGCGAGGCGGTCGGCGTAGTCCTGCACGCGCGCGCGCAGGACTTCGTCGCGATTCGCGCGCGGCAGCTCGAACTGCTCGGACAGGATCTCGACGTGCGCCTCATACCGGTCGCCACCGCGCCACACGCCGAACACGGTCATCACCGGCACCCTGAGCGCGGCGGCGAGCAGCCAGGGGCTCGACGGAAAGCGCGCGGTGCCGCCGAGGAAATTCACGGACACCGTCTTCTCACCTTCGCGCGCGCGATCCACCATGATCCCGACGACGGCGCCGGCATCGATGGCCTCGCGAACTCGCAGCGCCAGCTCCACGCCGCCCTTCGACGAATCGATGATGCCGGCCGCGATGTCCGGATTGAGCTCCGCCAGCGCGGCCATGAAACGCCGGCCGATGTTCACGTCGAGCACGATGCGCAGCGGCAGCTCGTGCGTCTGGACCGCTCCGATGCGCATGACTTCGAAGCTGCCGAAATGCGCGACGAACAGCAGCGCGCCGCGCTGGCGCGCCGTCTCCAGTGTGCCCGGCCCATAGTGGCCCTGGATCCGGAACGGGTACGAGCCGGTCAGCAGGAAGACGCGGTCGAGCGAAATGCTGGCGAACGAGAACACGTGGCGCAGTACGTCGCGGAAGCGCGGCGGCGCGGGCAGAACGCGCGCGAGGTATTCGCGCGAAACGCGCCGGGTCGCGCGCGAGGTCAACGCGAAGTACAGCGCGAGCGGATACAGCACGGGACGGATCACGCGCCGCCCGAGGCGCAGCGCCGCGAAGCGCATGAGTCGCAGCGCGAGCGGTGTGCCGCGCTCGCCGTGCGCCTGCCACTGGACCGGCTCGTTCACGTGTCCCTCGCCACGGCCCAGTCACCGAACGACACGTTGCCCTCGAGGAGCAACTGGCCATTGGCCGCGCAGCGGAAGGTGACCTGCGATCCGGCGACCCGATATTGCAGTGTGAAGGCTTCGCCGGGCCGCACGGCGCGATGGAACTTCACGCTGCCGAACGCGCGTGGTGAACCGCGATCGAGCGCCGCGACGATCCAGTCGAGGAGCACGACGCCCGGGACGACGGGCTGACCGGGGAAGTGGCCGGCGTAGCACGGGTGTTCCAATGGGGCAACGATCTCGAGGACGTGGTCCATATGAGGCTCAGCCGGCGCCTTTCTCGAGCAGCTTCAGCAATGTCTCACGCGGCAGTTTGCCGAGCGGATTGCGCGGCAGCGCATCGACCACGCGCAGCGGGCGCGGCACGAACACGGCGTCGATCAACGCGCCGAGCTCGCGGCGCAATTCGTCCGCGTGTCGTCCGGGGGCGACCACCAGCGCCGCGGGTCGCGCGGTCTCACCGTCGGCCGGCATGAAGACGGCCTGGTCGGTGACGCCGGGCAGGCTCGCGATCTTCGCCGCGATGTCCGAGAGCGAGCCGCGGCGGCCGCCGATCTTGATCATGTCCGCGTCGCGGCCTAACAACCTGACGCGCCCGTCCGCCACCAACTCGACGCGATCGCCGACCGGCACGACGCCCGCCAGGTGTCCGGCGCGCACCGTGGTCGCGCCGTCGGTCACCGCGAACGTGAGGCCCGGGTAGGGTGTCCAGATCTCCTCGTGCGCCGTGCGCCGGGTGGCCATGCTGCCGGCCTCGGTACAGCCGTAGATCTCGTGCACCACCGCGCCGAGCCGCGACTCGGCTTCCCGCGCGAGCGCGGCGTCCAGCGGCGCCGTGGCCGACAGCACGAGGTCGACCGGCGGCAGCTGGGTCGTGGCCGCGAGCAAGTGGCGCAGGTGATAGGGCGCGGTGATCAACAGGCGCGGCGCCGGAATGGCGCGCAACGCCGCGATGATCTCGTCGGGGTAGAACGCGTTGCCGTCGTGCAGCGCCCAGTCGCCGGCCAGCAGCGTGAAGATCGACGTTTCGAGCCCGTACATGTGTTGCGGCGGTACGGTGACCACGACGTTCAGCGCGCGTTCGCCGAGGCGCAGCCGACAGTAACGCGCCGACATCGCCAGCGCGCGCCAGGGCTTGGTGTGGATCTGCGGAGATCCCGTGCTCCCCGACGTGAAGACCAGCGCGGCCACGTGATCGTCCGCGATGTCCACCCGGTCCGCGGACGGTGCCGCGTGCGCGAGCGCGCGTTCGACCAGCGCGTCCTCGACGAGGAAGGCGCCGGCATACTGCTCGAGCAGGCCCTGCGTGGCCTGCGCACCCACACCGGGCGGCAACAGGTTCGTCGCGCCTCGCCGGCATGCCGCGAGGAAAGCGACCGCGAAGTGATAACGATTGGCGCAGCGGTTCACGATCCAGCGCACCGCGGGCAGGGCGTGCGTGACGGCGTCGACGTGCGCCGCGAATGTCGCGCGGGTCACGGGGCCGTCGGCCCGCCAGGCGGCAACGGCATCCGGTGCCGCGCGCACGTAATCGAGGCTCATTCGCCGTACATCCGGCGAGGATCCGCACGCACGACGATCTTCAGGTACTCCGTGAAGGCGGGGTGGTCGTACTCGCGAAACCACAGCCGGCGGAACAGGTATTCGCCGCCGACGGCCAGCCCGATGACGAGGTAGTTGCCGCAGTTGGCCATGGCGCTCCACCCGGCGTGCGGCGCGAACCACGCGAGCGCGAGGTCCCAGGCGCACATCGCCGCAAAGAGGCCGGTCCACAGTTGCGTGAGCCGCCGCGAATAGCGCAGTAGATAGTCCGGGGTCGCGGGTCGGGCGGCCAGCGCGACCGTCGCGATCAGCGGCTGCCGGCCGGCAAAGAGCGTGCGGCCGAAGAACCAGCCCAGTGCGAGCGGGATCAGCACGGACGGGGCGTACAACAACGGGCGGCCGCCCACGGTCACGACGAGCCAGGCCATCGCGGCACAGGCGATGACGAAGCCGAGCCACGCGCGCCAGCGCAGCTCGGCCATCGCGACGGCGAACGGTACGAACCCGAGCGAGCACAGCGCGAGCCATTCGACGAGCGGGGTGCGGTTCATGACCGCGACGTGGATCAGCACGGAACTCGCCACGAACGAAACGGCGACGAGCAACGCGCGCACAGTCGGGGAAAAAGGGACGGATCTATTTATTGCCATGCGTAGACGGGCGCCGGAACCCTCCGCGCCGATAAATAGACCTGTCTCCTTTTCTCAGGCCGCGCGGCGCTCCGCGACCAGCTGGGTGAGCGCCCGCAGCGACGCGAACGCGCGCGTCACCGACGCGTCGTCGGCCTTGAGCTCGACGCCGTACTTCTGCTGGATTGCGAGCACGATCTCGAGCGCGTCGATCGAATCGAGACCCCAGCCCGGGCTCGACTGGCCGAACAGCGGCATGGCCGGGTCCACGCTGTCGGCCTGGATGTGCTCGAGATTGAGCGCGCTCACGATGACCTCGGCCATCTGGCGCTCGTCGGTAGTTAGAGTGGCGCTCACGGCGCGGCCCCGGCAGCGGGCTTCGTGGCCGAGTACTCGCTGAACATGCCGTTCAACACGTGACGCTTCACGTCGGTGAAGCCGGCTGTCGTGAGCGCGGCCATGATGTCGGCCGGCGGCACGCAGGCTTCGATCGTGTCCCAGTAGTAGCGCATGAGTTCTTCCGCCTCGCGCGAGCGACGCACGATGCGCGTGATGCGCGGCACGAAGTGCTTGAGATAGAACTTGAGGAATGCGTAGTGCACGCGCCCGTCGGGCCGCGTGATCTCGAGCAGCAGCACCTTGCCGCCCGGCTTGAGCGCACGCCGGTATTCACGGAAGGTGGTCACGAGGTCTTCGACGTGGCGCAGCGCGTAACCCATCGTGAGGATGTCGAACTCGCCGTCGCCGACCGGCAGGTTTTCGCCGCGACCCACGCGGACATCCCGCACGCCGGCCTTCTTCGCCTCGGCGAGCATGCCCTCGGACGGATCGACCGCGACGACGACGCCCGTCGGTCCGACCATCTCCTGCGCCAGCGCCGCGATGACGCCCGTACCCGAGCCGACGTCGAGCAGCTTCGTGCCGGCGGTGACGCCATGGCGCTTGAGCACGTCACCGCGGTACCAGCGGCCCGTGCCAAAGGACATGGCACCGGTGATCCAGTCGTAATGCGGCGCCGACGAGTCGAACATTTCGTTGACTCGACGCTTGCGGGCCGGCTCATCCGCGTAATAGCTTTTCAGCAGGGGATGAGGGGCGACGCGAGGGGCGCTGGACGCGCTGCCTTGCTCAGACATCATCAGAATTTCCGACGCAATTGAACGGGCGCGAATGATCGCATGATCCGCTGAACCATGCTGCACGTACACCACGCTTTGCCGGACTCGGCCGAAGAGCGCCCGACGCTGGCCGAGTTTCATTTCGGCATCCACGCCCAGCCCACGCAGGACCCGCGCCGGATTCCCGTGACGCTCGCGCAACTCGGCGACGACCGGCGCATCGAGCGCTGGAGCACCGATGCCCCCGTCACGACCGGGCGTTTCCGCGACGTGGCCTGGGCGGACGACGGGGATTACCTGTTCGCGAGCCTGCTGGTGCCACCGGAACAGTGCGCCGACATCGAACGCGTGACGCGCACGAGCTACCTCCACCTGGATCACCTGATGCGCGCCCGCGGTTACCCCTACTGGTTGCGCGCGTGGAATTACCTCGCCGCGATCACGCACGGCGAGGGCGAGGCGGAGCGCTACCGGCGCTTCAACGCCGGTCGGTACAGCGCGGTCGGACTGTCGAGCGGCATACAACAGAACCTGCCGGCCGCCTCGGCTCTTGGTATGGATGATTTGGGCAGCGATTGTGGCGGCTTCGTCCTGAGCTGTCTCGCGGGCCGCAAGCCGGGCGCGCAGATCGAGAATCCGCGTCAGGTGAGCGCGTCGCTGTATCCGCCGCGCTACGGGCTGCGCAGTCCGATGTTCGCGCGGGCCGCGCTCGTGCCGAACGGCACGGGCGCCCAGCTGCTCGTGTCGGGCACCGCGAGCATCGTCGGGCACGAGAGCCTGCACGTTGGCGATCCCGAGCGGCAGCTCGAGGAAACCGCGCGCAACTTCGAGGCGCTGGTGGACGCGGCGATGCGCGCGGACGTGGGTCGGCCGCGGCCTTCGAGCGTGCGCCTGGAATCGCTCAAGGTGTATCTGCGGAATTCCGCCGACTACGCGAACCTCCTGCCGCGCGTGCGTCGCCTGTTTCACGTCGACGAGCCGCTCGTGCTGCGCGCGGACATCTGCCGGCGCGAGCTGTTGGTAGAGGTCGAGGGAACCTACGCACTTGAATGACTCCGGCCCGTTGAACCGCGCCTGGCGGGTCTTCGCGACCGGCTTCTCGTTCATGTGCTTCGGGCTCGGCGCTGTCCTCATGGGCTTCACGCTGTGGCCGGTGCTGCGGCTGTCGAGCCTCGATTCCCGCGTCGCCGTGGCCCGCGTGCAGCGTGCGATGTCCGTGTCGATGCGCGTGTTCGTGTGGTTGATGAAGTCCCTCGGCCTGCTGACCTACGAAGTTCGCGGGCTCGACCGGCTCGCCGCGCGCGGCCAATTCGTCGTCGCGAATCACCCCACGCTCATCGATGTGGTGTTTCTCGTGGGCCTCATGCCCGAGGTCGACTGCATCGTGAAGCAGGCGCTGTGGCGCAACGTCTTCCTGCGCTGGCCCGTGTCCTGGGCCGGCTACATCAGCAACGCGACGGGCGCGGGGCTCGTCGCCGCCTGCGCGGCCGCGCTCGCCGAAGGACGTTCGCTGATCGTGTTTCCTGAGGGCACGCGTACCCGCCCGGGCGTGCCGCTCAATTTCCAGCGCGGCGCGGCGCAGATCGCCCTGGCCGCGGCCCGTGACCTGCGCCCGGTGACGATCACCTGCGACCCGATCACGCTGCACAAGGGGAATGCGTGGTACCGCGTGCCGCCGCGGCGGCCCCACTGGGTGATCACCGTGGCCGACCCCATCCCCATCGCCGATTTCCTCAGGGCCGGCGAGCCCCAGCCGCTCGCCGCTCGCCACCTCACGCAGGCGCTCGTGCAGTGGTTCGACGTCAGCATCACGCAACAGCTCGACAAAATGCGACCCGAAACACGGCCCGGAGGGTGAATGCGCGCGACGATTCGCTATAATTCGCGGCGTTAAAGGGATGGGACCCGTGCAATCACCACAAGAAATATTCGAACAGCTGCGCGGCGTGCTGAATGAACTCTTCGAAATCGACCCGGCGCGGGTGACGCTCGACGCGCACCTGTACAACGATCTCGAAATCGACAGCATCGACACGATCGACCTGATCCTGCGTCTGAAGGAAATCACCGGGCGCAAGATCCAGCCCGACCAGTTCCGCCACGTGCGGACGGTCGGCGATGCCGTCAACGCCATTCAAACGCTGATCCAGAACAAGTCCGCCGCGGCGTGACGCCGCTGCCCGCGTTCTCCGATCTGCGCCGCGTGGGCGCGGCCGTCACGCTGGCGGTCGATCTCCCTGCCGACTGCCCCGCGATCGAAGGTCACTTCCCGGCGACACCGATCCTGCCGGCGGTGGCGCAGGTCGACTGGGCGATCCGGTTCGCACGGGAACACTTTTCGTTGCCGGCGCATTTCAATTCGCTGCGATCGCTCAAGTTCCTGCGCATCGTGCAGCCGCCCGTGCGACTCACGCTCGAGCTCGCGCCGACGGCGGACGGCCACGGCGTCACCTTCACGTACGCGCACGAGGGTGCGGCCTGCTCCACGGGGCGCATAGAATTCTCCGATGATGCGGCTGGGCCTGATCGTTCCGTTCTATAACCACGAACACGCGATTCGTCAGACCATCAGCGCGCTCGAGCCCCACGGTTTCGAATGCTGGCTGGTCGACGATGGCAGCGATGCGGGCTGCGGTGCCGTGCTCGAGGCGCTCGCATCAGAGAACGCGTCGTGGCTGCGGCTCATCCGTTGCCCGGTCAATCGCGGCAAGGGCATCGCGGTGCTGACGGGATTCTCCGCGGCACTTGCCGCGGGCTGCACGCATGCGCTGCAGATCGACGCCGACGGCCAGCACGACTTCGCGGCCATCCCGCGCATCACCGGGCTCGCGCGTGAGCATCCCGCTGCGATCGTGACCGGCGTGCCCGTGTTCGACGCGAGTGCCCCGGCGGCACGCCGCATCGGTCGTAAGCTCACGACGTTCTGGGTGCGCGTGAACACGCTGTCGTCGATGATCGAGGACGCGATGTGCGGCTTCCGCGTGTACCCGCTGGAGCCGATCATGCGGCTCGCGCGCCGCTCGAGTTTCGGCAGTCGCATGGAGTTCGATCCCGAAATCCTGGTGCGCGCGGTATGGGCCGGAGTCCCGGTGGTGTCGATGCCGACCAGCGTCACCTATCCGTCGGACGGCGTCTCGCACTTCAATATGTGGCGCGACAACGTCCGCATCTCGTGGATGCACACGCGACTCTTCTTCGGCATGCTGTGGCGCGCGCCATGGCTGCTCGCGCGGCGCCTGCGAACATGACCCGAGAACACGCCCGCACGCACGGCATCACCGTGAAGGTCCCGTTCCACGATCTCGACCCGGTCGGGATCGTCTGGCACGGCCATTACACGAAGTACTTCGAGATCGCGCGCTGCGCGCTGCTCGAGACCTTCGACTACAACTACGACGAGATGGCGCGCTCCGGCTACTCGTGGCCGATCATCGACCTGCACCTGCGCTACGTGAAGGCGGCGCGTTTTGGCGAAACGCTGAACGTCCAGGCGACGCTGCGCGAATGGGAGCACCGGCTGCGAATCGACTACCTGGCGAGCAATGCCGCGGGCCTGCGCGTCTGCAAGGGCACGAGCATCCAGGTCGCGGTGAACCTGGAGTCCGGCGAGATGCTGCTGAAGTCGCCGGACATCCTGTTCCAGCGGCTCGGGCTGCCGGTGAGCTGATGCGCGCCGGGTTGCTGGTCCTGCTGCTCGCGGGGGTCACGCACGCCGCCACCCACGCACCGGTGGCGAGCCCGCTGCCCGCGCAATCCGTGCGGATCGAATCCGCCGCCGAGCTCGCGACGCTGACGCGCGACACGGCGAAGTCGCTGGCGAAATCGCGGGTCGTTCGCGGCCAGTTCGTGCAGGCGCGTCATCTCGCCGGACTCACGAAGCCGCTCGAATCGCGCGGCAATTTCCTGTTCGCGCGCGGCGTCGGCATCGAGTGGCACACCGCGCAGCCGTTCGACTTGCAGTTCATCCTCACGGAAAGCGGAATGACACAGCGCGACGAAGGCGGGGAAACGCTGCACATCTCGGTGGCCGATCAACCCGCATTGACGGTCGTCTCGCACGTGTTCTTCGCGCTGTTCGCGCTCGATTTCGACGCCCTGTCGCAGAACTTCGAGATGACGGGCACCGCGACGCCCGGCGCGCCGTGGCAACTCGTGCTGAAACCCCGGACCACGGCGCTCGGCAGCGTGTTCAAGCAGGCGACGGTCACGGGCGACGCGGCGGTCACGGGCGTTCGCCTGGAAGATGCCAACGGCGACGCGACCGTCATCGATCTGCGTGACGTTCAGTACGACCCGACGGGGCTGACGGCCGACGAACGCCGCCGCTTCTGACCATGCGCTTTCGCGTCGCCACCGCCGCCGTCCTCGCGCTGCTCGCCGTGTTCGCATTCCGGGTCGTGCCGCGCATGCGCGTCGAAACGAACCTGCTCGCGCTGCTGCCGTCGACCGCCGAGAACCGGCAGCAGCTCGACGCGGTGAAGCGATTTGCCGATCGTTCCAGCCGCGAGCTGGTCTTCATCGTCGGGACGACTTCGCGCGATCGGCTGCGCGCGACGGGCCAGGCGGTCGCCGACACGTTGCAGGAGTCCGGTGCGTTCGCGCGGGTCGACTACCGTGTCGATGATCGCTACATCGCGGCGGCGCGCGACGATCGCGAATTGCGCACCGGCCTCCTCGCCTCGCGTGACCGCGACCTGCTCGCGAGCGGGCAGGTCGCGACGCTCGAGAGAAACGCGGTGCGCGCCGCCTACACGCCGCTGGGCTTCACGCGGCCCTTCGGCATCTCGGACGATCCGCTCGGGCTCGCCTCGGCGGCGTTCGCCGAAGAGCTGCCGGGTACGGGCCGCGCGCGGCTCGAGGGCGACATCCTGGTCGTGAGAGACGACACGCGCGCCTGGACCGTGGTGCGTGCCACCACGGCCGGTGATCCCTACCGGACCGAAACCCATCACGACGTGATGGGCGCGATCGCGCTCGCCCGCCTCGCCGCGACCCGCGTGGCGCCCGACGCGGAAGTCCAGGGATCCGGCGTCATTTTGCACGCGGCCGCCGCGGCTTCGAAAGCGCAGAACGAGGTCGCGATCTTCGGTGGCTTCGACCTGCTCGCGGTGGTCCTGCTGATCGTGCTCGTGTTCCGGCAGGTGCGGCCGCTCGTCGTCACGCTGCTCACGATCGGCATCGCGACCTGCGCGGCGATCGCGATGTGCCACTTCGCGTTCGGCGAGGTGCACATCCTCACGCTGACGTTCGGCACGAGCCTCATCGGCGTGTCCGTCGACTACGCGATGCACTACTTCGTGAATCGCATGCCCTCGCGCGGGAGCGCGGTGGAAGGCCCGCACGGTGAGGCGCATCCGCATGACATCGCCCCGGCGCTGATCCTCGGCTGCACGACCACGGTAGCGGGTTATCTCACGTTCCTCATCGCGCCGATCCCGGGCCTGCGCCAGATCGCGCTGTTCTCCGCCACGGGCCTCGCGACCGCCTGCGCCGTCGTGATCCTGCTCTATCCGCGTTCGCTCGAGCTGCTGAGCGTCGGCTTTCGCAAACTGAAGCTCGAACGCTCGAAGCCGCCGCGCGCCGTGCCGGGCTGGATCGCGCGCCTCGCGGAGCGCCGGCTCGAGAATGCGCTGCCGCGCGGCGCGATCCTCGCGCTGGTGGTCGTCGTCGCGGCCGTCGGCGCGGTCGGCCTCGCGCGGCTCGAGACGCGCGACGACGTGCGTTCGCTGCAGCGGCCGCCGCCGGAGCTGGTCGCCGCCGAGCAGAAGGTGCGCACCTTGTTAGGCATGGCCTTCGACACGCGCTTCGTGCTGGTCACGGCCCCGACGCCGGATGACGTGCTGCGTCGCCTCGAGGCGCTCGACCCCGTACTGCGCGCGCAGATCGAAGCGCGGCACATCCACGGCGCGCTCAGCGTCAGTCCCAGCCTGGTGTCGCTCGAGCGCCAGCGCGCCGACCGCGAGTTGCTGGCGCGCGAGGTGTACGCCACGGGCGGCGCGCTCGACCGCGTGATGACACAGCTCGGCTTCGATGCGACTGCCATTGGCGCGCGGCGCGCAGACTTCGTCGCCGGTGACGGCAAGTTCCTCACGCCGGACCACTGGCTCGAGAGTCCGTTGTCGGCGCCCGTGCGACACCTGTGGTTGGGCGCGCTCGGCCGCGACCACGCCGCGGTGGTGCTGCTCGACGGCAATGT
>Ga0136846_1231533_pt1 | contig 13425 bp, 13 predicted proteins | sample HopSoiMetagenom2_FD_96841 | JGI IMG/M metagenome (GOLD analysis project Ga0136846, IMG submission 96841) | Grasslands soil microbial communities from Hopland, California, USA - 2 Assembly 2016 (version 4) | ecosystem: Environmental > Terrestrial > Soil > Grasslands | place: USA: Hopland... | reverse complement strand
TCGAAGCCTTGTCATCGGTGGCGGGCAAGGTCACGAAGATCCGTCTGGAAGAGTTGGCCTGATCCATAAACAGGTAGCACGGAGAATCGGAACACGTTTAGGTTCGTGGCGTCAGATGGAGTGCGGCATAGATTTTGATTGTTATCCTGCCCATGAGCTTGTTCGTTGGGCGATTTGAGCCAAGCACAAGGAGTTGTAGTGATGACAATAGATCCGAGGGAAAATTTTTTCGCCGGGCTGAACGCCAATTTGAGCGCGTTGCGTGAACAAGGCTTCTACAAGTCAGAGCGCGTAATCGCATCCCGCCAAGGTGCGGAAGTGGTGTGCGACGATGGCCGCACGCTGATTAACCTGTGCGCCAATAATTATCTCGGTCTGTCCGGCGATGAATCGATGGTGCAAGCGGCCATCGAGGCGACCGAAAAATACGGCTACGGTTTGTCGTCGGTGCGTTTCATTTGCGGCACGCAAACCGTGCACAAGCAACTGGAACGCGCGCTATCGGTATTCCTCGGCATGGAAGATACGATCCTGTATGCGGCGGCATTCGATGCCAACGGCGGCGTGTTCGAGCCCTTGTTCGATGAGCCGGACGCGATTATTTCTGATGCGCTGAACCATGCGTCGATCATCGACGGCATTCGTCTGTGCAAGGCGGCGCGCTATCGCTATCAGCACAATGACATGGCCGACCTGGAAGTGCAGTTGCAAGCGGCAGCGGGAGCGCGCCACAAGGTCATTGTTACCGATGGCGTTTTTTCGATGGATGGAACGATCGCACAACTCGACAAGATATGCGACCTGGCCGATCGCTACGATGCACTGGTGATGATTGACGAATCCCATGCATCCGGTTTCATGGGCGCTACCGGCCGCGGCACGCATGAGCATCACAGCGTGATGGGCCGCATCGATATCATCACCGGTACGCTCGGCAAGGCGTTGGGCGGCGCGATGGGCGGTTTCACCGCAGCCCGGCGCGAAGTGATCCAGACGCTGCGCCAAAAATCGCGGCCTTACCTGTTTTCCAACACCCTGGCGCCATCGATTGCCGGCGCCTCGCTGTCTGTTCTGGAACGGCTGTCGTCTTCCACCGCGCTACGTGACCGCCTGCATGCGAACACGGCCCATTTTCGCCGTGCAGTTACGCAACTCGGATTCACGATCAAACCTGGAACCCATCCTATCGTACCGGTGATGCTGTTCGATGCGCCGGTTGCGCAAAAATTTGCACAGCGCTTGTATGAACTTGGCATTTTGGTGACCGGCTTTTTCTATCCGGTGGTGCCGATGGGACAGGCGCGGGTGAGGGTGCAATTGTCTGCGGCACATACTACGGCGCAACTGGATCGTGCGCTCGATGCGTTTGCACAGGCGGGGCATGAGCTCGGCTTGTTGGAAAATCACGCAACGTAAGCGGGCAAAGGGCAGCGAAGAAATTGCATCGATATGCACGTGCTATTTCGTACTGCGGCGTAGCTGCGCCGGACTGACCTGCAAAGACCAAAATGCGCATGCCGCCTTGAGCCTCCAGTTATAATGTCGGACTTCGTTGCAATCCAATTCATTTCACTCTATGCAATACATTTCCACACGCGGCCAATCGAAGGCGCAATCCTTTTCCGAAATCCTGCTCGGCGGTCTTGCGCCCGATGGTGGACTGTACCTGCCTGATCAATACCCCCAGGTCAGCGGCGCGGAACTCGATGCATGGCGCAAGTTGTCATACGCCGACCTGGCGCTGGAAGTGTTGAAAAAATTCGCGACCGATATTCCCGAAGCAGATCTGAAGGCCTTGACGCAAAAGACCTACACGGCTGACGTGTATCGCAATGCGCGCACCGACGAACAGTCGGTGCAGATTACGCCGTTGCGCGTGCTGGAAGACAAAAACGGCAGCAAGCTGATTTTGCAGGCACTGTCCAATGGCCCGACGCTGGCTTTCAAGGACATGGCAATGCAGTTGCTGGGCAACCTGTTCGAATACACGTTGGCCAAACAGCATGCCGAATTGAACATCTTCGGCGCCACCTCCGGCGACACCGGCAGCGCCGCCGAATACGCAATGCGCGGCAAGCAGGGCATCCGCGTCTTCATGCTGTCGCCGCACAAAAAAATGAGCGCATTCCAGACTGCCCAAATGTTCAGCCTGCAAGACCCGAACATTTTCAATATCGCGGTCGAAGGCGTGTTCGACGATTGCCAGGATATGGTGAAGGCGGTATCGAACGATCTCGACTTCAAGACACGCCAAAAGATCGGCACCGTCAATTCGATCAACTGGGCACGGGTTGTCGCGCAAGTGGTGTACTACTTCCGTGGTTATCTGAGTGCCACCACCGGGAATGATCAGAAGGTGTCGTTTACAGTCCCGTCCGGCAACTTCGGCAACATCTGCGCTGGCCACATCGCGCGCATGATGGGCTTGCCGGTTGACAAGCTGGTTGCTGCGACGAACGAAAATGATGTTCTGGATGAATTTTTCCGTACTGGTATCTATCGCGTGCGCAAATCGGCCGAGACCTATCACACGACCAGCCCGAGCATGGATATCAGCAAGGCATCGAATTTCGAGCGCTTCGTATTTGACCTGGTCGGCCGGGATAGCGAGCGGCTGCGTACGCTCTTCAAGAAAGTCGACACCGATGGCGGCTTCGATCTGTCGGGCAAGCCGGGCAGTGACGGCGACGAATTCGCAAAAGTTGCGCAATACGGTTTCGCATCCGGCAAGTCGGTGCATCAGGATCGCATCAATACCATCCGCGATGTACAGGAAAAATACGGTGTGACCATCGACACGCATACCGCCGATGGCGTCAAGGTCGCGCGTGAACATGTGAGGCCGGGCGTGCCGATGATCGTGCTGGAAACAGCGCTGCCGGCCAAGTTCAATGAAACGATCCGCGAAGCCTTGGGGCGCGATGCCGAGCGTCCGGCCGGATTCGATAATATCGAAGCCTTGCCGCAGCGGTTTGAGGTCATGTCCGCGAATGTGGACCAGATGAAAGCATTTATTGCGAAACATACGGGTCTGTAACCTCTAAGGAACGTGCGCAAAATAACTTCCCGATTTGTCTCGCCGCAAACGGGCGCATTGCAGCGTTGCCCCTCGTTTGTGTAGCTCGCTACACGGCACTCGGGACGGTGGAGCGGGGAATTCATGCGACATGTCGCATGCCCGCGTAACGGTGCTCCCTTGCAAGGGAGCACTCCCTCCTTGCACAGGAACATCGCCTTGCAAGGCGATGCCGTTGCGCAGGCGGATCGCATGCGATCCGAATTCCCTGCTTCACCATCCCGTTTGCAGCGTCCAAATCGGGAGGTTATTCCGCGCACGTTCCTAACGAAAGAGGCTGTGTTCCAGTCTGTGTTCCGGCCTTGATCGGAACGACGATGTTTCTTCAATGGTGCTTCTTCGGTTTACAATCTTGGCAATGATTTTTTCATCGAGCCAGGCATGACAGAGAAGAAACCGATGTTGAGCGCACAACAAGCGCTCGACTTCCTGCTTTCAGCCGCCCGTCCGATAACGGACGCGCAAACCATTCCCACACTCGACGCCAATGGCCGCATTCTGGCCCTTGCGCAGACTTCGCAATTGAATGTTCCAGCGGTGGACAATACCCAAATGGATGGTTATGCCGTCCGAGCGGCGGATTGTGTCGGCGCTGCGGCGAAACTCACGGTGTCGCAGCGTATTGCAGCAGGTCATGTACCGCAAGCTTTGCAAGCAGGTACGGCAGCACGCATCTTCACCGGCGCAATGATTCCAGTGGGCGCGGATGCGGTTGTGATGCAGGAAATGTGCGAATTGGAAGGCGATGTCGTCACAGTCAAGCATGCGCCGACATCTGGCGAGTGGATACGCCGCACCGGCGAGGATATTCAGGCCGGCAGCGTGATTCTTGCAGCTGGCACGCGTTTGCGCGCGCAAGAGTTGGGGCTGGCGGCTTCGGTCGGTTTGGCAGCATTGCCGGTCGTACGCAGACCCAAGGTCGCCGTGTTTTTCACTGGCGACGAATTAGCGATGCCGGGTGAGCCATTGAAGCCCGGCGCCATCTATAACTCCAATCGCTTTACGCTGCGCGGCCTGTTGCAAAATCTCGGCTGCGATGTGAGCGATTACGGCATCGTGCCCGACTCCTTGATTGCCACGCGCGAAACCTTGCGTGCTGCAGCGGCCGAGAACGACATGATCATTACCTCGGGCGGCGTGTCGGTCGGCGAAGAAGACCATATCAAACCGGCGGTGGAAGCAGAAGGGCGCCTGAGCATGTGGCAAATCGCGATCAAGCCCGGCAAGCCGCTGGCGTTTGGCGAAGTCAATCGTGCGGGTCGGGATAACGCGGCATTTTTCATTGGCTTGCCCGGAAACCCGGTTTCCAGCTTTGTCACTTTCCTGCTGTTCGTCCGGCCTTTTATTTTGCGTTTGCAAGGCGTGAGCGATGTGGCGCCGAAAACGTATGCGATGCGTGCCGATTTCGCGTGGCCGAAAGCAGACAAGCGCAATGAGTTCTTGCGTGCCAAAATCAATGCGAACGGCGGACTCGACCTGTTTGACAATCAAAGTTCGGCAGTATTGACATCAACAGCGTGGGGCGATGGTTTGGTCGATAATCCGGCGGGACGGACGATTGCGGCGGGTGACGCCGTGCGATTTATTCCGTTTAATGAATTACTTTACTAAGGTGATTTCCGTGAATGAATATCCCATTTTCGCGGCGCATACGGGCGCGCTGCCGCGTTGTTCCTCGTTTGTGTGGCCCGCCACACGGCACTCGTCTCGCCTTGCGTCGCATCCCGTCTGCACCACGACCATGGGATATTCATTCACGGAAATCACCTTATGAATATTCAACTTCGCTTTTTCGCCAGCGTGCGCGAGAAACTCGGCACATCGCAGGAAATCATTGCCGTGCCTGCGCATGTGCACACCGTCGGCGAAGTACGCGCCTATTTGCGTGAACGCGGTGGTGCATGGGCAGAGGTGCTGGGTGACGGACGTGCGCTGCGTATGGCGTATAACCAGGAAATGGCCGACGCAAAGACCGCAATTTCAGAAGGTGGGGAGGTCGCATTTTTTCCCCCTGTCACGGGCGGTTGATCCGCATTTACGGAGATCATCAAGCATGCCCATTCGCATACAAACCCACGATTTTGATTTGAGCGCCGAAGTCGCGCAACTGCGTGCGGGCAGCCCGATGGTGGGCGCCGTGGTCAGTTTCATTGGCACCGTGCGTGACATGAACGACGGCATGAGTGTGGCCGAGATGGAACTTGAACACTATCCGGGCATGACGGAAAAGGCGCTAGAAGACATCGTCACGCAAGCGAAAGGACGTTGGAATATTGTCGACGCGCTGGTGGTTCACCGTGTCGGCCCGTTGAAACCTCTGGACCAGATTGTGCTGGTCGCCGTGACTGCCGCGCATCGCGGCGAGGCATTTGCCGCCTGCGAATTCATCATGGATTACCTGAAAACGCAGGCGCCGTTCTGGAAGAAAGAACAGACGCCGCAAGGCGCGCGCTGGGTCGATGCCCGTGCGGCGGACGATCAGGCGCTAGCGAAGTGGGGCGTACAAGCCGGTAATGCCGGAGACGCAGCATGAGCTGGCTGGCGGTAGGCACCGGCGCCGCGCTTGGCGCATGGCTACGCTGGGGATTAGCCGTTTGGCTCAATGCTTTCCATAATCAATTGCCATTGGGAACGTTACTGGCGAATCTCGGCGGCGGTTATCTGATCGGGATCGCGGTCGGTTTTTTTCAGAGCTACCCGGCACTGCCGCCCGAGTGGCGCCTGCTTGCAGTCACCGGTTTTTTGGGCGGCTTGACCACATTTTCCACTTTCTCGGCAGAGGCGATGGTTCTGTTACAGCGTGGCGATTATGGGTGGGCACTCGGCCATTCGGCATTACACTTGATCGGATCGATTGCATTCTGTATCGCCGGGTTTGCGACGTATCGCGCGATTGCATGAAGATATCCGCATCCTGCGGTGATCCTTATATCACCCTGAATCCATCGATTTCCTATCGTGTTATGGATTCAGATTGCCATGACAGCAAAATCCTTTCTTGAAAAGTGGTTATCCGACCCAATTTCATTGTTAGATTGATTTTTTTGGGGAGTAATCATGCGTCTCGACAAATTGACAACTAAATTGCAGGAAGCCCTTGCCGATGCCCAGAGCCAGGCGGTCGGTAATGACAACCAATATATAGAGCCGGTGCATCTGCTGATTGCATTGCTGAATCAGGAAGATGGCAGCGCGCGTTCGCTGCTGCAACGGGCGGGCGCCAATATCGGCGGCTTGACCAATGGATTGAAAAGTGCGCTGCAGCGTTTGCCGAAAGTGACCGGCACCGGCGGCGAACTGCAGATCGGCCGCGATTTGGCATCCCTGCTGAACTTGGCCGACAAGGAAGCGCAAAAGCACAGCGACCAGTTCATTTCGAGCGAAATGGTGTTACTGGCTTTGACCGAAGACAAGTCCGACGCGGGCAAGTTGGCACGTGAATATGGCTTGACGCGCAAGGCGCTGGAAGCGGCCATCACAGCCGTGCGCGGCGGCGCCAGCGTCAGTTCGCAAGATGCGGAAGGACAGCGTGAAGCGCTCAAGAAATACACCCTCGATCTGACCGAACGTGCCCGTCTGGGCAAGCTCGATCCGGTGATCGGCCGCGACGATGAAATCCGCCGCACGATTCAGATCCTGCAACGCCGTACCAAGAATAATCCCGTGTTGATCGGCGAACCGGGCGTCGGCAAGACTGCCATTGTCGAAGGTCTGGCGCAACGCATCGTCAACGGCGAAGTGCCGGACAGCCTGAAATCCAAGCGCGTGCTATCGCTCGATATGGCGGCTCTATTGGCCGGCGCGAAATATCGCGGCGAATTTGAAGAGCGCCTGAAAGCAGTATTGAAAGAACTGTCGCAGGATCAGGGGCAAAGCATTGTCTTCATCGATGAGATGCACACCATGGTCGGCGCCGGCAAGGCGGAAGGCGCGATGGATGCCGGCAATATGCTGAAGCCGGCCTTGGCACGAGGTGAATTGCATTGCGTCGGCGCAACCACGCTCGACGAATATCGCAAGTACATTGAAAAGGATGCGGCGCTGGAACGGCGCTTCCAGAAAGTCCTGGTCGATGAGCCGAGCGTCGAAGCGACCATCGCGATCCTGCGCGGCCTGCAGGAAAAATACGAAGTCCACCACGGCGTCGACATCACCGACCCGGCAATCGTTGCGGCGGCAGAATTATCGCATCGCTACATCACCGACCGCTTCCTGCCGGACAAGGCCATCGATCTGATCGATGAGGCAGCGTCCAAGATCAAGATTGAAATCGATTCCAAGCCGGAGGTGATGGACCGGCTCGACCGGCGCTTGATCCAGTTGAAGATCGAACGTGAAGCGGTCAAGAAGGAAAAGGATGAAGCATCCCAGAAGCGTCTTAATCTGATCGAGGACGAAATCGCGCGTCTGGAGCGCGAGTACGCCGATCTGGAAGAAATCTGGAAGGCTGAAAAAGCGGCAGTGCAGGGCAGCCAGCACATCAAGGAAGAAATCGAAAAAGTTAAATTGCAAATGGAAGATGCGCGGCGCAAGGGCGACTGGCAAAAGATGTCCGAGCTGCAGTACGGAAAATTGCCTGAGCTGGAAGCGCAACTGAAGCAGGCCGATACCGGTGAAGCGAAAGCCGGTCGGCCGCAGCTGGTCCGCACCCAGGTCGGTGCTGAAGAAATCGCCGAAGTCGTGTCGCGCGCCACCGGTATTCCGGTCTCGAAAATGATGCAGGGCGAGCGCGACAAGCTGGTGCACATGGAAGATGCATTGCATAAGCGGGTCGTTGGTCAGGACGAAGCGATCGTCGCGGTGTCGGATGCGATCCGTCGTTCACGCGCCGGTCTGGGCGATCCGAACCGTCCGTACGGCTCGTTCATGTTCCTCGGCCCGACTGGCGTCGGCAAGACCGAGCTGTGCAAGGCCTTGGCATCGTTCCTGTTCGATACTGAGGACGCACTGATTCGTATCGACATGAGCGAATTCATGGAGAAGCATTCGGTCGCACGCCTGATCGGCGCGCCTCCTGGCTATGTCGGCTATGAAGAAGGCGGTTACCTGACCGAGGCGGTGCGGCGCAAACCGTACAGCGTGATTCTGCTCGATGAAGTCGAGAAGGCGCACCACGACGTATTCAATGTGTTGTTGCAGGTATTGGATGATGGCCGCATGACCGACGGTCAGGGCCGCACCGTGGATTTCAAAAACACGGTGATCGTGATGACGTCGAATCTCGGTTCGCACAAGATTCAGGCGATGGAGGGCAGCGACCCGGTGCTCGTGAAAATGTCGGTGATGGCGGAAGTGAAGACCCATTTCAGACCGGAATTCATCAATCGCGTGGATGAAATTGTCGTGTTCCACGCGCTGGATGAAAAAAATATCGGCGCTATTGCACAGATCCAGTTGCAGGTTCTGCAGCAGCGTTTGGCGAAGATGGACATGAATCTCGTGGTGTCGCCGGAGGCGCTGCAAAAAATCGCGGAAGCCGGCTTCGACCCTGTCTACGGTGCGCGTCCGCTGAAGCGGGCGATTCAGCAGCAGATCGAAAACCCGCTGTCGAAGAGGATATTGGAAGGGCAGTTCGGTCCAAAGGATGTCATTGCGGTCAACGTGCAAGGTGGCGGGTTGGTGTTTGAAAAGGCAAGCGGGTGATGCCGTTGGGTGAACGCGTTTTCGGTGGATGATGGAAGGGCCGCATTGCGCGGCCCTTTGCCTGTTTGTCAGATGGAATCGACAACAGCAACCATGCTGATCGCGTCGTCGACACTGATTGAGTTGGGCCGATATGCAGTTTGCGGTTGGTGCATTTCTGCGTCTGAGTGAGTTGCCATCGCCCTGGTTGATTCACTTGTCATGGCATATTCCGAGAGGTGTTTTTGTTTTAGCGTGTGTAGAGTGGGACAAATGTTTGAAAAACAAGGAAGAAAAAATTGATTGTTGTGATTGTGCATAGCGTTTTGACGGAGAATAATGCACTTTTCAGCGGAACGGTTTCACGTTGGACGTCATGAAAATCCTCGCCATCTCCGGCAGTCTTCGTGCTGCTTCTCTCAATTCCGCGCTGCTTCGTGCTGTCGCTCGTTTGGCACCTACTGACATCAGCGTATTGCTCTACCGTGGCCTTGGCGATCTACCTCTTTTCAATCCCGACATCGAAGCCACTGCTCCTTCATCCGTTGCAAGCCTGCGTACACAAATCTTGTCCGCTGACGCACTGTTCATCGCAAGCCCGGAATACGCGCACGGTGTTACCGGCGTTATGAAGAACGCTCTCGACTGGATGGTAGGTTGTGAGGCTTTCGTCCATAAACCAGTCGCGCTATTGAACGCTTCGCCAAGAGCCGTGCATGCTCAAGCCGCATTGAGAGAAATTCTTGCAGCCATGTCCGCGCGCATCGTTGAAGAAGCGTCCATAACAGTACCAATCATTGGTTCCAATCTCCGTGAAGATGAAATTGTTATTCACCCGGATATTTCTGCTTCGCTGCTCGCGGCACTTGTCGCGTTGCGTGCCGCTGTTGTCGCTGCAAGAGTCGAAGCCGGGTAGCTCCTTGCAGCCGCCGCTCACCCTCCGTGAAAGATCGGACAGTATCCTTGCTGCGGCCTCAGAGAAAGATAGCAGTATGAACCGCTTCACCCTCGCGTACCCACGCACGGTACATGCCGGAAGTATTGAAAGGCATCGCCAGATTGCCATCACGATCGATCGCAATTACGCCGCCTCGCCCGCCCAGTGCGCTGACTTTATCGAAGATGGTTTGATGTGCCGCCTGTTCCAGCGATAGATGCCCGTACTCGATGCGGGCCGCGATGTCGTAGGCAGCCACCGCACGCATGAAATATTCACCTGTGCCGGTTGCGGCAACGGCGACCGTGCGATTGTCCGCGTAGCATCCTGCTCCAACAATCGGTGTGTCGCCGACTCGGCCAGGGCGCTTGTTGGTCAGGCCGCCAGTCGATACGGCGGATGCCAGATTGCCGCTACGGTCGCGTGCGACGGCGCCGACGGTGCCGAATTTTTGATTCGGGTCGATCGGATCGCCGGATGTTGCGCCACCGTCATGATCCAGTTGCGCGCCAGCGGCTGCGGTACGCGCACGCAGCAATTGCGCCATGCGGATTTCATTCGCAAAGTATTCTGGGGCGACCATGTCGATGCCGCACTCGTGCGCAAAGCGTTCGGCGCCTTCGCTCGTCAGCAATACGCAGCCGGACTTTTCCATGACCGCTTGCGCCAGGCGTACCGGATTGCGTACGGTGCGCACGCAGGTGACCGCGCCGGCTGCCAGCGTACTGCCATCCATGACGCTGGCATCCATTTCCTGTATCCCGTCAGCGGTGTAGACCGAGCCGCATCCCGCGTTAAATAACGGGCAGTCTTCCAGTGCAACCACTGCAGCGACGACGGCGTCCACCGCACTGCCGCCATTGGCGAGGATAATCTCGCCGACAGCGGTCGCCTGTTTTAACGCCGCGTGGTAGACCGCTTCGATTTGATGGTCGGCGGAAGGGATAATCGTGCCGGCACCGCCGTGGATCGCAAGTACGTAAGGATGGTTCATGTCGGTAATTGAACTCATGGTTCGGATGTTTTTGCAAAGAACGCGGACGGTGATTGCCCGAAGGTTTTCTTGAACATCGCGGAAAATGCCGACTGGCTCGCATAGCCTAATTCAGCCGCCACCCGCGACAGCGGCAACCCCCGCGCAATCAGGGGCGCGGCGTGCGCAAGCCGCATCTGTTGCCGCCACTGCCCAAAGGTCAATCCGAGATCCTGTTCGAACAAGCGCGCCAGCGTGCGTCCCGATGCGCCAACCCGTTGCGCCCAATCGTCCAGCGTCAGCGGCGAGGCAGGATCGGCGATCAAGGTTTCGCACAAGACTTTCAATCGCTTGTCCCTGGGCAAGGCGACGCGCATCGGCAATGTTGCAGAGTTGGATAGTTCATTCAGTATCAGTTTCGATAGCAAGGACTCGCGCAAGCTCGCTGCGTCGGCATGGAGCATTGCCACAATCAATTCACGCATCAAGGGCGATACGTCCACCACCACGCACTCACCGTCCTGGAAGGGCGCGGCGCGGGCAAATACGTAGAGTGCGCGCAATCGTGCTCGTTCCAATGTCACTACTTCGTGAATCGCATTCGGCGGAATCCAGATCGCCCGCAAGGGCGGCACGATCCATGTGTTGTTGCCAACTGTTACCCGTACGATCCCTTCGAGCGCATACGTCACTTGTCCCCATGGGTGGCTGTGTGCCGCCAGCAATTCGGACGCATCCAAGTCGCGCGCTACCATCCGTACCGGCCGCGCGGTGGTCGGGGTCATGCCGGGCAGATGCAGGCGGGTATGGGTGACGGGCTTGATTGGCATGGCAAGCTGAATTGGCGGAATTTCGATAAAAGTTGTCTATCTATCTTAAAACAGACGGATGGTTTTTGCCTACACTTGCTGTATTGTTTGTTACCAGAGGACTTCATGACTGCTGCGCCTATCACTTCATTTCGCCAAGATGCCCACGTAATCGGCTTAATTGGACTTGCCCATGGCATATCGCATTTTTTTCACCTGATCCTGGCGCCGCTGTTTCCATGGCTGAAGGACGCATTCAATCTGTCGTACGCAGAACTGGGCTTGCTGATGACGGTATTCTTCATCGTGTCGGGTATCGGACAAGCGCTGGCCGGTTTCGTGGTCGATCGAGTGGGCGCGCGTGCCGTGCTGTTTTCCGGCATCGCCTGTCTTGGCGTGTCGGCATTCACGCTCTCGCTGGCGCAAAATTATCCGATGTTGCTGGCCGGCTCGATGCTGGCGGGGTTGGGCAATAGCGTGTTTCATCCATCCGATTTCACATTGCTGAACAAGCGCGTTTCTGCAGCGCGCCTTGGTCATGCATTCTCGGTGCATGGCATCAGCGGTAACCTCGGCTGGGCGGCAGCGCCGGTATTTCTGACCACGATCGCGGCCTTGGCCGGTTGGCGCAGTGCGCTGCTGGCGGCGGCATTTCTTCCGTTCTCAGTATTGATATTGCTGGTCATGAATCGCAACTTGCTGCGTACGGAGGATGTGGGGCCAGCGATAGCTGCATCCAAAAAGGCTGGGGCCGCGCCTGCCGATGCCTTCGGTTTCATGCGCTTGCCGGCGGTGTGGATGTGTTTCGCATTTTTCTTCATTACCGCATTGGCGCTGGGCGGTATCCAGAGTTTCTCATCGGCCAGCCTGCGTGAGTTGTATCGCATGTCGTTGGGGTGGGCGACGACTGGTTACGCCACGTACATGCTGGCGTCTGCGGCCGGCATGGTGTGGGGCGGTTTCCTGGCATCGAAAACAACGCGCCATGACCGCACCATTGCATTGGCATTCACGACCGCGGGTTTGCTGGCGTTGTTGATTGCAACCGGATCGGTGTCGGCATTGATGGCGGTGGTGTTGATGGGTGCCATCGGTTTCGGTGCCGGCGTTGCCGGACCGTCGCGCGATTTGCTGATACGCGCTGCGGCGCCGAAGAATGCGACCGGCCGTGTTTATGGCGTGGTGTACTCCGGGCTCGATATTGGAATGGCAACCGCGCCGTTGCTGTTTGGCACGCTGATGGATGCGCATCGTCCGGCGTGGGTATTCGTATTCATCGGCGTGTTCCAGGCGCTTGCATTATTTACCGCAATCGGCGTGGGTGCCAATACGGCGAGGAAAGTCGCAATTGCATAGTGTGTCGTGTATCTTTTCGTAGCCAAAAAGGTTTCGCAAGCCGATAGAATAAACGGTCGTGACTTTCAGTTTATCCAGGAGATACCATGACTTTTGCTAGCACCGATATTTGCGACGCCCACGAAGATAAACTGGCAGCCGGCACGCTTGTCGTATTGCCGCCAGTTTTTCAGTCATTCGGCAAGCAAGGGAAATTTTCCGGACCGGCGGTCACGCTGAAGGTATTCGAAGACAATGCGCTGGTGCGTTCGACGTTGGAGACGGCAGGCAACGGCCATGTATTGGTGATTGATGGCGGCGGCAGTTTGCGTTGCGCGCTGGTTGGCGGCAATCTCGGCATGCTGGCCGAGAAAAACGGCTGGGCCGGTATCGTGGTCAACGGCTGTATTCGTGATTCGCAAGAGATCAACGCATGCAACATCGGTGTGCGCGCGATCGCCTTGCATCCGCAAAAGAGCGTCAAGAAAGGCGTCGGCGATGTCAATATTCGTGTATCGATTGCCGGCGTTGCTGTTGTTCCGGGCGACTGGATTTATGCAGATGCGGATGGTGTGTTGGTCGCTGCGCAAAACTTGGCGTAAATTTTTCCAACTGAATGAGCTGAATGATTTGGCGAACGCCTTTGTGTGAAATTCAGAATCTCGAAAGCCTT
>Ga0136846_1223956_pt1 | contig 13425 bp, 17 predicted proteins | sample HopSoiMetagenom2_FD_96841 | JGI IMG/M metagenome (GOLD analysis project Ga0136846, IMG submission 96841) | Grasslands soil microbial communities from Hopland, California, USA - 2 Assembly 2016 (version 4) | ecosystem: Environmental > Terrestrial > Soil > Grasslands | place: USA: Hopland... | reverse complement strand
TCGCGCTGGTGGTTCAGGATCTTGCGCTTGACCCGCTGCAGCGCGTTGTCGATCGTCTTCGTGTCGCAGCCGAGCGAGTCGGCCATGTCCTCGTAGGAGCTGCCCTCGAGGTAGAGGCGAAGGGCGCTCGACTCGAGCGACGAGAGCGACGTGCCGAGGCAGCCGACGAGCGACTGCAGCTCCTCGGTCGAGATCACGCAGACCGCCGGGTCGTGCACGTGCGATCCCGGCAGCGCGTCGCCGAGCGTCACCTCGCTGTCGGACTCCTGCCCGGCCGGCGTGTGGCTGAACGAGACGTACGTGTTGAGCGGCGCGTGCTTGAAGCGCGTGGCCGTCTTGATCGCCGTGATGATCTGCCGGGTGACGCAGAGCTCTGCGAAGGAGCGGAACGACGTCTCCTTGTCGGGCCGGAAGTCGCGCACCGCTTTGTAGAGGCCGATCAGGCCCTCCTGGATCAGGTCGTCGCTGTCGCCGCCGACGAGGAAGTACGAGCTCGCCTTCAGCCGGACGAAGGAGGTGTAGCGCCGGATGAGCGCCTCGAGCGCGCCCTGGTCGCCGTTGCGCGCCTTGACGGCGAGCTGCAGATCCTCAAGCTCTCGTTGAGCCTTCTGCGGGCTCTTGACGGCAGTGGCGTGGCGAACGGCCATCGTAAAACCTCCTTCGGGGCGGGCTTCGGGCACCGTCCCGTGGACGAACCCTCACCCTGAGGTTGAGGTGAATCTAGCAAGCAGATCCAGAAAAGACAAGACCGACTTGCAGAGGTCCCGCTTACTCGCCTCGCCGGAGCCGCTCGAGCCGGGCGCGAGTCTCCGCGTCGAGCTTGTCGGCGAGGCCGCCCGGCGGCGCGCCCGGCGTTCGCGGCGGCTCCAGGTCGCGGAAGAACGTCTGCGACGAGAGCTGCGCCACCTCCCGGCCCGCCGTTTCGAGCACCGCCCGGTCCGACGACACGAGCACGACGCGCTCGAGTGCGCGGTGCTCCGCGGCGAGCCGTTCGAGCAGCGTGTCGGCGTCGGGCGCGAAGCGAACCGAGAGCGGCCCGAGCTGCATCTCCTCGCCGCCTCCGTCGAAGACGACGATGCCGCGCGCGCCACGCGTCGCGACGAAGCTCGCGAGCGCATCGGCGAGCTCGCGCGCATCGGCGTACGGCCCGGCGTGCAGCAGGTTGTATCCGTCGAACAGGTAGAGCGACGCGTCAGCCATTGCGCTGACGGCGCGCCTCGTAGAGAAGCAGCGCAGCGGCGACGCTCACGTTCAACGACTCGACGACGCCCGAGAGCGGGATCGAGACGAGCATGTCGCACGTGCGGCGAACGAGCGGCCGCAGGCCCTTCCCTTCGGCGCCGAGGACGAGCGCAACGCCGCCCGCGAGGTCCGCGTCCCACATCGTCGTCTCCGCGTCGCCCGCGGCGCCGACGACCCACAGGTCCGGTCCCTTCACCTCGTCGAGGTAGCGCGCCAGGTTCGTGACGACGGCGACGGGCAGGTGCTCGACGGCCCCGGCCGAGGCACGCGCGACGGCGGCTGTCACCACGGCCGAGCCGTGGGCGGGCACGACGACGCCGGTCGCCCCCGCACCCTCGGCGCTGCGACAGACGGCGCCCAGGTTGCGAGGATCGGTGACGCGGTCGAGCACCGCGAGGAGCGGTCGTTCGGCTGCCGCGAGCTCGTGGGCGTCGGCGTAGCGGTAGGGCTCGACGCGCGCGACGACGCCCTGGTGGTCGCGGGTGCCGGCGAGCTCGGAGAGCTCCCGGTCGGGGCGCTGCTTCGGTTTCGCCTCGGCGAGCCAGGGCTCGGCGCCGACGGCGCGCTCCGTCGCCCAGACCTCGAGCACCTCGCGCCGGCCTCGGAGCGCCTCCCTGACGGCCCGCCGGCCGTAGACGAGGTCGCCGGTCACCGCTTGCGGAGCAGCTGGAAGCCGTCGTCCACATCGCGGACCTCCCAGCCGCGAGCCTCGATCGCGGCGCGCAGCTTGTCCGCTTCGCCGTAGTCGCGGGCAGCCCGGGCGGCCTGCCGCTGCCGCGCCAGGTCGACCACCTCCGGCGGCGCCTCTTCCCCCTCCGCGAGCGACTCGAGCCCGAACACCGCGAGCCCGCGCCGGAGCAGGTCGTGGTCGCGCCAGCCGTGCAGGAGCGCGAGCGCCTCGGGCGTGTTGAAGTCGTCGTCGAGCGCGGCCTCGAACGCACCCCACTCGCCGCCCGGCTCGCTCGGCCCGCGGAAGACGTTGCGGAAGCTCTCGGCCTGCGCCGCCGCCTGCGCGACCGTCTCCGGCGAGAAGTCGATCGGCTTCCGCCAGAGGCCGGTCAGGAAGTAGACGAGGATCGTCTCGCGCCCGTAGGTGTCGAGCGCCTCGCGCAGCGAGATGATGTTGCCGGCCGACTTCGCCATCTTCTCGCCGGTCAGCTCGAGCATCCCGTTGTGTGCCCAGATCCGGGCGAACGGATGCCCGAGCGCGCGAGACTGCGCGAGCTCGTTCTCGTGGTGGGGGAAGACGAGGTCGAGGCCGCCGCCGTGGATCTCGAACTCCGGCCCGAGCTCCTCCTCCGCGAGCACCGAGCACTCGATGTGCCAGCCGGGCCGCCCGCGGCCCCAGGGCGAGTCCCAGGCCGTGTCCTCGCCCTCCTTGTTCGCCTTCCAGAGGGCGAAGTCGCGCGAATCCTCCTTCAGCGGGTTCGGCTCCTGCTCTTCGACCTGGTCGGGCCGCTGCCCCGACAGCCGCCCGTAGTCGGGGAAGCTCGCGACGCGAAAGTAGACGTCGCCCTCGACCGGGTACGCGTGCCCCGAGTCGACGAGCTCGCCGATGAAGCCGACGATCTCCGGCACGTGCTCGGTCACCTTCGGCAGCGCGTCGGGCATGCCGAGGCCGAGGTCGCCGGTGTCGGCGAGGTACCACTCCGTCGCGCGTCGCGCGAGCTCGGCGCTCGCGCCGGGCGCGGCGTCGTAGATCTTGTCGTTGACGTCGGTGATGTTGTGGACGAGCGTCACGTAGTAGCCCCGCTGGGCGAGCCAGGACCGCAGCCACATGCCGACGACGAACGGCCGTGCGTTGCCGATGTGGGCACGCGCATAGACCGTCGGCCCACAGAAGTACATGCGCACCGGGCCCGGCGGTGGCGGAAGCTCGACGAGCGACTTCGTGTACGTGTCAAAGAGCCGCATCGATCCTTCGCAACGTCTCCTCGCGCGGCAGCGCGGCGAGCACCGACCAGAGCTCGGGCCCGCTCTCGCGGCCGGTCAGGCGGCGGCGCACCGCCCGCAGGTTGCCGCCGACGGCCTTCAGCTCCCGCAGGATCGCCTTCGCCGCCTCTTTGTCGAGTGCGCCGTTCGCGCCCGCGCGCAGCTCACGGAAGCGCTCCAGCGTCTCCCGTTCCCCGGGCAGCGACACGGACGGCGGCTCGAGGATCGACGCGGCCGGCTGCCGGGCCTCGTCCAGGGCCTCGACCGCGAGCGACCGGATGCGCGCGAGATCGAGGTGGACGTCGTGCCGCGGCGTGCCGAGCTCCTCCAGGTAGCGGCGGACGGCCTCGGGAGGGATGCCGGCGTCGCGGAGCGACGCGACGGACGCTCCCTCCGAGCGCCTGGAGAGCTGCTTGCCGTCCGGGCGGAGGATCAGCCCGAGGTGGATGTACTCGGGCGCCGTCGCGCCGAGGGCCTCCGTCAGTGCGCGGTGGAGCGGCTCGTTCGGCCGGTGGTCGGAGCCGCGGATCACGTGCGTGATCCCGAAGTCGATGTCGTCGACGACACTCGCGAGCTGGTAGGTGGCGCTGCCGTCGGGCTGCCGGAGCCGGACCCCCTGGAAGCGCTCCGGCAGGCCGGCGGCGGCCTCGCGGTAGCGGTCGCCGCGGTCGCTCTGGCGCACCGGTCCCTCGTCCCAGCCGAGCCCGAGCCAGCGGAGATCCTCGAGGACCGCCTGCTCGCCGCCCTCGACGTCGCGAGCCGGGTCGGTGTCGTCGATCCGCAGCAGGAACGTGCGGCCGAAGTTGCGGTTGACGACCGCCCCGAGCGCCTTGCCGATGTGGAGCGAGCCGGTAGGGCTCGCTGCGAAGCGGACCTTCACGCTTCGGAGTCTAGGGTCGCCCAGAGGAGCGGAATGCGGCCCGCGCGCCTGAGCTAGAGTCATCGATCGTGAGCAGGGACTCGATCGGCGCTGCTCTGGCGATCGCCGCGGCCGTCTTCGGGATCGTCGCGATCGTCACGCGCCCGTTCCTGTTCGCCCCGATCGGCTTGCTCTGTCTGTTGGCGGCGGCAAAGCTGACCGCGGACCGGCGCTTCACGGCACCCGCGGCGGCCGTCCTCGCGCTCGGCGCGCTCGCCGGCCTGGCGATCGCGGCGGGCTTCACCAGGCCTCTGTACTGAAAGCTCCGTTTCCACACCCAGGCAGCCGGGAAGCCGCCTCCTGGATGCGGAAGCTCTGGGTCGTCTCCGTGGCGGTCCTCTCGGGGTGCATCCTTGCCGCTTGCGGCGGCGGCTCGTCGAGCAATTCCTCCGGCACGGGCAGCGGCTCGACGGCCGGCAGGGGCGGCACGTACAAGGTCGGCTGGGAGCAGGCATTCACCTTCACGGACAACTTCGACCCGACCGGCGAATACCTCGGCGACGCGATGAGCATCTACTCCAACCTGCTCATCCGGACGCTCGTCGGCTACGACCATGTCGCGGGCACCGCGGGCAACAAGCTCGTCCCCGACATCGCCACGGCGCTGCCGAAACCGACCAACGGCGGCAAGACCTACGCGTTCACGCTCAAGAAGGGCATCCGCTTTGGCCCGCCTGTGAACCGGCCAGTCACCTCCAAGGACATCCTCTACTCGTTCGAGCGGCTGGCGAAGCCGAGGAACGGCGCGCAGTACGCCTTCTATTACGACGTGATCAAGGGCTTTACGGACTTCAGCGCCGGCGAGGCCTCGACGATCACGGGCATCGAGACGCCGAGCGCGAACAAGATCGTCTTCAACCTGACGGTGCCGACAGGAGACTTCCTCTACCGCGTCGCGATGCCGGCGACGGGCCCGATGCCGCGTGAGGTGGCGAAGTGCTTCGAGGGCCGGCCGGGGGCGTACGGCAAGGACGTCGTCGCCACGGGCCCGTACATGATCGCGGGCGCCGAGAGCGTGAAGATCTCGTCGTGCTCGACGATCAAGCCGATGAGCGGCTTCGACGGCCAGACCGACCTGAAGCTCGTTCGCAACCCCAGCTACGACGCGGCGACCGACTCGAGAGCGGCGCGCGAGAACCTGCCCGACAGCTTCGAGTGGCTCGTGAACACAAACGCGACGGACATCCTCGACCAGGTTGCGGCGGGCACGCTGCAAGACGAGATCTCGACCATCCCCGTACAGGTGCTTCGCTCCTACGCCACCGATTCGAGCAAGAAGTCCCGTTTGCATCTGAACTCCGGCGACCGCACCTGGTTCGTGACGATGAACCTCACGCAGCCGCCGTTCGACGACATCCACGTCCGCAAGGCGATGAACTGGGTGATGGACAAGCACGCGCTCGTGCAGGCCTGGGGCGGCCCGACGATCGGCAAGGTGGCGCGACACATCGTCCCGGACACGCTGTTCGACAACCAGCTCGCCGAGTACGACCCGTACGCCACGCCCGGAGACGCCGGCGACGTCGCCAAGGCGAAGAACGCGCTGCACGGGTCGAAGTACGGCAACGGCATGTGCACCGCGAGCGCTTGCAAGAACGTCTACCTGCTCGCGGACGCTCGCGTCGTCGACACGAAGATGCTGCCGGTGATCCAAGCGGACGCGAAGAAGATCGGGATCACGTTCGTCGTACACACGGTCAAGGGCGCGTACCCGACGCTGCAGACCCCTTCGCGGAACATCCCGACCAGTGAGCGGCCCGGCTGGGGGAAGGATTTCGCCGACCCGCTGACGTTCTTCACGCCGCTCTTCAACAGCCGCACGATCATCCCCAACGGCAACACGAACTACTCCCTCGTCGGGATCACTCCCACGCAATGCGTCAAGCTTCATATCCAGGGGAACTGCCGGAACATCCCGAGCGTCGACGCGCAGATCGACAAGTGCTCGGCGCTGCTCGGCCAGTCGCGTCTCACCTGCTACGAGAACCTCGACAAGACCCTGATGAGCGACGTCGTCCCATGGGTGCCCTACCTCTGGTCGTACGCGCAGCATGTGATCGCTCCCAACGTCACGAAGTGGGAGTTCGACCAGTTCGGCGGCTCGATCGGGTACGCGCACGTCGCCGTCGAGTAAGAACGCCTAGAGAAGCGCTCCGGTCGGCGTCGCCGGGCCGCCAACACGCGCCTCTGATCACGCGGCGGTCAGCGAGAGTACGGGCAACCGTACCTCGAGAAGCATGCTGCCTCGATGGCCTCACGAGGGGGCTCTCAGCCATGCTCGCGGAGTAAGCAGCAAGCCACCCTCGACTTCAGGAGATGAAATGAGATTTCGCCTTCATTCCGGAACGCGCGACCTCGACGCTCCGCTCCCCTGGAGTCGCGGCAGTGGCCGCAGCGTGGTCGCCTCGGACATCCGTGGTGCCGGGCCGTTCACCTTCGACTTCCCGCACCATCGCACACTCGACGTCTACGGCCATCCTCATTACCGATTGCGCCGCGTCGCGTAGCCGACGACCAAACCTTCGCCGAACCACCCCTCCCCCCCGGCCCCGTCGAAATCTCGGCGGGGCCTTCGGCGCGGTCGGACCGCGCGTAGCCGTACGGCCTGCCGCACCACGAGACGCCAGCTGACTCGATGGCAGCGACGGCGGCGGTGCGTGATGCTCGCTCCAACTTCCCGCCATTCCCACAGGAGCAGATGACATGACCGAGCTCGCCCATCGCACATCCAACGGCCTCGACGTCTCGCTGCTCTGGAGCCGCCGCACCGGCCGCCTCGTCGTCACCGTCCTCGACGAGCGCACCGACGAGTCCTTCACGCTCGATGCCCCGCGCGACCACGCACTCGAGGTCTACAACCATCCGTACGCCTACAGCGGCTTCGTGGCGGCGTAGGCCGGCGCTCGAGACCCTCAGTAGCCGCCGCTCTCGAGCCGCGCCGACGCGAACGCGTCGTAGGCATGCCGGTCGAAGAGCACGAACGTCACCCGTTCGAGCTCGCCGATCGCAGCCGCGGTCGCGGCCAGGGCGAGTCGCGCCGCCCGCTCGACCGGGAAGCCGTACGCGCCCGTCGAGATCGCCGGGAATGCGACCGTCGAGCAGCCGAGGCTCGCCGCGAGCTCGAGCGAGCTGCGATGGCAGGACGCGAGGAGCTCGTCCTCGCCGCTCTCACCGCCGTGCCAGACCGGGCCGACCGTGTGGATCACGTACCGGGCCGCCAACCTGCCCGCGGTCGTCGCCTTCGCCTGCCCCGTCTCGCAGCCGCCGAGCCTTCGGCACTCCTCGAGGATCGCGGGGCCGCCGGCACGGTGGATCGCCCCGTCGACGCCGCCGCCGCCGAGCAACGAGCTGTTGGCGGCGTTGACGACCGCGTCCGCCTCGAAGCTCGTGATGTCGCCTTGCGCGAGCTCGATCCGGTCGCGCGCGGCCACGTCGGCAGCGTATAACGGCCGAAGTTCGAGATCGTGCGGTCAGGCTTCGCCACGACCAGCTGAAATCAGAGCTGCTTCTCGAACCAATGATGCGCGTAGGGCTCGGAGTTGAACGCGCCGACCTCGCGGTACCCCGACGCCCGATAGAGCGCGATCGCTTCGGTGAGCGCCTTGTTCGTCTCGAGCCTCACGGTGCGTGCGCCGCCGGCGGCAGCTCGACGTTCGAGCTCGCCGACCAGGCGACGGCCGATTCCGAGGCCGCGCACCGACTGTGCGACCCACATCCGCTTGAGCTCGGCCGGCTCGCCGTCGTGAAACTTGAGCGCCCCGCAGCCGACAGGGCCCTCCCGGAGGCTCGCAACGAGAAAGAGGCCGGCCGGAGCTCTGAGCTCGTCATGGTCGGCAGAGATGCTCAGGCCTGGATCGAAACCCGCCTCGAAGCGACGGCCGAGCTCGGCGAAGTACTCCCGCAGGCAGTGCTCGGCGGCAGGGCCCGACGGATCGACCACCGCGAGCTCGACGAGGCCGGCGGTCAAGAGCAGCTCGACCTCCGCCATCCCCGCGACGAGTCGTTCACGACGCGAAGCGCTCAGCGGCTCGAGAAAGGAGCGGGCGAGCTCGTCGCTACGACGGTCGAGCAGCTCGCGCTCGGCGGCGCCCGCGGGCGTCAGCCGCACGGTCCGCACGCGCTTGTCGCTCCTGCTCGGCTCGACAACGGCGAGACCGGCGGCCTCGAGCGAGCGGAGCAACCGGCTGAGGTACCCGGAGTCGAGGCCGAGTCGGGCCCGCAAGAGTCGCACCTCGCACCCGTCGGAGCCGACCTCCCAGAGCAGACGCGCTTCGCCGAGCGGTCGATCGCGGGCGAGATAGTGGTCGTTCAGCGCGCCGACGCGCTCGGTGACGAGCCGGTTGAAGCTACGAACCCGACCGACGGCGGCCTCTTCGATTCTCTGATCTTAGTCAGAGAAATACGGCGGCGCCTTGTGCACCGGCGGCCACGGGCCGAGCGGCTTGCCGACCTCCCAGTGATGCCCGTAGGGGTCGGCGATCCGGCCGAGGCGCCAGCCGTGCTCCTCGCCGACCGGATAGACCTCCGTCGCGCCGGCAGCTTTCGCACGTGCGACGGCCGCGTCGGGATCGTTGACCACGAGCAACATGCGCACGGTGCCGCCGCCGACCGATTCGGGGCTGACGTTGGCGTGCTCAGGCGATTCGTCGGCGACCCAGAACGTGGCGTCCCCGACGGCGAGCTGCGAGACGACTGCCGGATTGTCGTCGGCGCCGCCGACGCGGTACACCTCGACCGCGCCGAATGCCTGCTTGTAGAACTCGACGGCCTCGCGCCCGCGCCGTACCGAGAGCTGCGCGACGATGCTCACGTTTGTCGCTGCCATCGATGCGAGGATAGACCGCACACGCGGTGAGAGCTCGCCCCCACGAGCCCGACCGGTCCGTGGCGTGCGTGACAACTACCCTCAGACCGTGAAAGCCGCCCTCCTGGCTTGGTATCGCGAGAACTCGCGTCCTCTTCCCTGGCGCGACACCACGGATCCCTACGCCATCCTCGTCAGCGAGGTGATGCTGCAGCAGACGCAAGTCGAGCGCGTCATTCCGCGATACGCGCGCTTCCTCGAGCGCTGGCCGACGATCGAGACGCTGGCGGCCGCAGTCCCGGGAGAGGTGATCGTCGAGTGGCAGGGGCTCGGCTACAACCGCCGCGCGCTCAACCTCCATCGCGCCGCGCGCCGCGTCGCGGAGCGCGGCTGGCCCGACGACTTGACGGAGCTACCGGGGGTCGGAGCGTACACCGCTGCGGCGATCGGCAACTTCGCCCTCGGGCGCGACGTGCTGCCGGTCGACACGAACGTGCGCAGGGTGCAGGAGCGCACGGGCCAGCGCTTCGACCCATCGTGTGCGCAGGCGCTCTTCGATCTCGGAGCAACGATCTGCCTCGCCCGCGTGCCGCGATGCGGCGAATGCCCGCTCGCCGAGCTCTGCCCGTCGCGCGGCCGTCGCTACGAGCCGCTGCGCAAGCAGTCGCGCTTCGAAGGGTCGTTCCGCCAGCGTCGCGCGAATGCGTTGCGCGACGTCGTCGCCGGGCGCCGGCCACGCGACGGCGAGGCGGTGGCGGCGCTCGTCCGCGACGGCCTCTTGACAGTCGACGGCGCGCTGCCGCAGTAGCGCCAAACCGCTCGCGCGCGAAGCTCGTATTCCCTACTGAGCCACGAAAGGGGGAAACCCATGTCGACCAGAATCACGGCAGGCACCGTGTTGGCGGCAGCTGCGATCCTCGCAAGCTCGGCCTCGGCGGCATCACCGCTCGTGCTCGGGCCGTCGACGCAGAAGCAGCTCGCCCTCTATCAGGGCTACTACGACGGCCACAAGGACGGTTACGTCATCACCGACGTCTCGAACAAGGCGCAGGCGGCGGCATGGCACGTCAATTACGCGCCGGTGCTGAAGAGCGCCAAGGCCGCGCCGCCGCAGTACTTCGTCAGCGGGCGTGCGGCCGCCGGACAGCTCGCGGTCTTCGGAGCGGAGCCGGGCGAGCCCTCGTACAACCCGCTGTGGGACGAGCTCGTCGTGACCTGGAAGTCGGGCGTCAAGCCGGTGCTGCTCGTCAAGGACGATCAGATCACCGCGCTCGCGAAGCAAGGTCGGCTGACGATCCACGATCCGCACATCGTGCTCAACGCGCCGATCATGAACGTCGGCTCGAAGCAGACCGTCACGTAGGCTCGAGCGCCCGGTGGGCCGGGCCGAGCTCGTTGTTGCGGCTCGGTCCCCTTGACGGTCAGGTACCGACGGCGTGCTCGAGCCACACGCAGGGCTCCCGGTAGACCCCGTGTCCGTCCTCGACATGGACGGGCACGAGGGCGCCCGGGACGACGTACTCGCCGTCGGCTCGTAGCTCGAGCCCCGTCCACTCGAGCCACTGCTCGGCCGAGCCCTCGACCAGCATCGCCTCCTCCGCAGGCCCGATCAGCTTCGCGCCGAGCCGCTCGTGCGCGCGGATCCAGGGGTCGAAGTGCGTGCCGTCGGCTCGCCGCCAGCCCGCGTACTCCTCGATCGGGATCAGCGGGTAGCGGTGCTTGAGCGTCGGCCGCACCGGCGCGGCGAGGCCGCCGAAAGGGGCAGCGAGGCCGCGCATGTGCTCGAGCATCGTGACCGACAGCCCACGTCCCTGCTGCTCGGGCGAGACGAGGATCGCGAGCGCACACACGCGATCGGGATCGCCGTCGCGCTCGAACGCAGCGAGAAACGCGTCGCGCCAGTGGGCGGGCTGTCCGACGACCGGGATGCAGTTGCCCTCGGCGATCACCTCGTCGCCGTCGACGAGCACGAACTGGAAGTCGGGGAAATCGGTGTAGAGACGGTTCCAGTAGCGGTTCGAGATCGCGTCGTGGAGCAGGAACTCCGGCCAGATCCCCTCGAGCCGCTGTTCCGTCTCGGCTGCCGGAATGATCTTCACCGGCGCTCGAGCAGGGCGACCGCGTGCGCGGCGAGCCCCTCGCCCCGGCCTGTGAAGCCCAGGTGGTCGGTCGTCGTCGCCCGCACATTCACTTCCCCTTCGCCGATCGCGCCCGCGAGGCGGCGTCGCATCTCCTCGCGGCGGCCTGCGATGCGGGGCTCCTCGCCGACGAGGACGCAGTCGGCGTTGACGAGCCTCCACCCCGCCGCGCGCACCTGCCCGTACGCCTCCGTCAGGAGCGTGAGCGACGAGACGCCGAGGAAGCGCTCCTCGCCCGAGGGGAACAGCGACCCGATGTCGCCGAGCCCGGCCGCGCCGAGCACGGCGTCGATGAGCGCGTGGGCGAGCACGTCGCCGTCGGAGTGTCCGGCGAGCCCTCGCGGGTGCTCGAGCTCGACGCCGCCGAGAACGAGCGGCACGCCCTCCTCGAGAGCGTGCGCGTCCACGCCGATGCCGACTCGGACGTCAGCCATCGAGGAAGCCTTCCACGCGCGCGAGGTCGGCGGGCGTCGTCACCTTCAGCAGCCGCTCGTCGCCGCTGACGACCTTCACCCGCCCGCCCGCCGCCTCGACGAGCGAGGCGCAATCCGTCGCACGCGACCAGTCGTCACTTGCCGCGAAGGCAGCGCGCAGCACCGACGCGACGAATGCCTGCGGTGTCTGCACCGCCACCAGCTCGTCGCGCGCAAGCGTCTCGACCACGACGCCGCCGGCGGTGCGCTTGACGGTGTCGGACACTGGCAATCCCGGCACCGCGCCGTCGAACCCCTCGCCGAGAGCCGCCAGCAGCCGCTCGACGACCTCGGGCGGCAGGATCGGACGGGCCGCGTCGTGCACGAGCACCGCCACTGCGTCGGCAGGCACCTCGTCGAGCCCGGCCCGCACGGACTCCGCTCTGCTCGCGCCGCCGGCGACGCACGCGCTCACCTTCGACGCTCCGATCTGCTCGGCGAGCAGGATCGTCGGCTCCTCCCATCCAGGAGGCGCGACGACGACAATCCCGTCGACGGGCTCGCTCTCGTCGAGGCGGCGCATCGGCTCCGCGAGCAGCGGCAGCTCACCGAGGCGCGTGAACGCCTTCGGACGGTCCTCGCCGAGCCGCTCGCCCCGGCCTGCGGCGACGAGGACGGCCCAGGCGCCCGCCAAGCTCGTGCCCTACGCGGCTGCGGGAGTCTTCTTGGCGGCGGGCTTCTTCGCCGCCGTCGTAGTGGTGGTCGCGCGCTTCGGCTTCGCGGCCGACACCCGCTCCTGACCCGTGAGCACGCCCTCGAGCCAGGCGATCGCGTCCTCCTCGGAGAGGTTCTTCGCGAAGCGCAGCTCGGAGGCGAGGATCTTCTTCGCCTTCACGTACATCTGCTTCTCGCCGGTCGAGAGGCCCTTCTCACCGTCACGCAGCGAGAGGTTCCGGACGACCTCGGCGAGCTCGAAGATGTCGCCGGTCTTCATCTTGTCGCGGTTGTGCTTGAAGCGGCGGTTCCAGTTCTTGGGCATCTCGGTGCCGCCGCTCGTCAGGTACTTGACGACCTTCTTGACCGCTTCCTCGTCGATCACCTTGCGCAGGCCGACGAGCTCGCAGTTGTCGGCAGGGACGTTCACCGTCATGTCGTTGTGCTCGATCCGAATAGTCAGATACTCCCGCTTCTCCCCGAGTACCTCGCGCTTCTCGCGCTTCACAACCGTCCCAGCACCGTGGTGGGGATACACCACCTTGTCGCCGACCTTGTACAAGCTGACTCCCTCTCCCGTCTTGTCACGAAAGCGCCGGCGGCGCTAAGCCCCCGGCACGAGAAGGACAGAGTACCAGAAATCCCTGGAAAAGGCGGATGTTTGCAGGGATTTTCGGAAAATGCCTGCACGTAGCGAAATCTTCTCTTTCAGGCGGCCGGCGCGAGCGCCTCGGCGAGCGCCTGACGCAGCGTTGCCGCCTCGAACGGCTCGAGGCCGAGCTTCCGGCACTCGTCGCCACGCCGCTGCCCCTGGGTCGCCGGGCGGAGGCGGCCGGTCAGCCCGAGCTCGCCGAAGGCGGCGAGCCCGTCCCGCACGGGAACGCTCCGCGCAGCCGACGCGATCGCGAGGGCGATGCCGAGGTCGGCGCCCGGCTCGTCGACGCGGACGCCTCCAGCCACGTTCACGAAGACGTCGGCCCCGCCGAGCGGCAGGCCGCCGTGCCGCGCCAGCACGGCGACGATCATCGCCAGGCGCTTCGGGTCGACGCCGGTGCCGACCCGCCGCGGCATGGCGAGGTCGGTGGGCGAGACGAGGGCCTGGATCTCGAGCAGGATCGGGCGCGTCCCCTCGAGCGTGCACGCAACGGCCGCTCCCACCTCCCCCGCCTCGGTGCGGCCGAAGGGCGCCGACGGATCCGGGACCCCGACGAGGCCGGCCCCGGTCATCTCGAAGACGCCGAGCTCGTTCGTCGAGCCGAAGCG
>Ga0136846_1238988_pt1 | contig 13426 bp, 9 predicted proteins | sample HopSoiMetagenom2_FD_96841 | JGI IMG/M metagenome (GOLD analysis project Ga0136846, IMG submission 96841) | Grasslands soil microbial communities from Hopland, California, USA - 2 Assembly 2016 (version 4) | ecosystem: Environmental > Terrestrial > Soil > Grasslands | place: USA: Hopland... | reverse complement strand
CGATCCACTTTGACCAGGACGTCGTTCGCGAGGTAGATCTGCACGTCCGCATACTGCGCCTTCTGCACGGGGTTCGTGGAAGCGCAGCGGCGGTACGGCTCCGTGACGAGGTCGTACACGCAGCTGTCGGACAGATCGCGAGACGGCGTCAGCCCCAGGAGTCGACGAGCGACGTCCGGCTTCACCACACACAGATCCGCAAAGTAGGCGCCGGCCGGGTCGCGGGCGATGTTCTCGAGCAGCGTGCCCCACCTGAGCGCGCGCGGCATGTGCCCCCAGCGCGGCCACGCGCGTCCGAGCCATCCTGCGGCGGCTTGTCCTGCGGCCCCGGGCAGCAACGAGCGCGCGAACGACTCGACGGCGTGCGGCGCATAGCGCCAGGTGTAACCGCCGAACGCTTCGTCGCCGCCGTCACCGCTCAGCACCACCGTGACGTGCCGCCTTGCCATGCCCGCGACATGAAAGGTCGGAACCGCCGAGGCGTCGGCAAACGGCTCGTCGAACGCGCCCACGATGCGATCGATCACCTGGTCGACGGCCGGCTCCACGATCTCTACGTGGTGGTGCGTGTGGAACTTCGCAGCCGTGAGCGCGGCCGCCGCCAGCTCGTTGTGCGCGGCTTCGTTGAAGCCAACGGAGGTGGTGCTGACGCCGGGGCCGAGCGCGTCCGCCATGAAGGACACGACCAGTCCCGAGTCGACGCCGCCGGAGAGGAACGCCCCGAGAGGCACTTCGCTTTCGAGCCGTTCGCGGACGGCCGCGCCGATCGTCGCATCGATTTCCTCCTCGAGCACTTCACCGCCCGCGGGGTGATCGTCGAACCGTTCGATGTCCCAGTACCGTCGGACTTCGATTCCTGACGCGGTCGCGCGCAGCCAGTGGGCCGCCGGCAGCTTGTGCACATGGCGGTACGGTGTGGCGGGGGCCACGAAGTAGCCGAGCGAAAGGTACCCTTCGATCTGCGACAGATCGATCGCGGGATCCCACGCCGGGCTTGCGGCGAGCGCCTTGATTTCGCTCGCGAAGTGGAGCGCGCGCCCGAACGTCGCGTAGTAGATGGGCTTCTTCCCCAGCCGGTCGCGCGCCAGCAGGAGCGATCGACGGCGCGCGTCGTAGATTGCAAAGGCAAACATGCCCTCGAGCATTGGCACGCACGCGGTGCCGAACTCTTCATACGCGTGAAGAATGGCTTCGGTATCCGAGTGTGTCCGGAACACGTGGCCACGCTTCATCAACCCGCGTCGCAGCGCGTGGTGGTTGTAGACCTCGCCGTTGAACACGATCCAGCAGGAACCGTCTTCGTTCGACATCGGCTGTGCGCCGCCTTCGCGGTCGATGATCGCGAGGCGCCGATGCCCCAGCGCTGCGACGTGATCGTTGAAGATGCCCTGACCATCGGGGCCGCGATGCGCGAGCGTCGAGGCCATGTCGTGAACGGAGGCCTGCAAGCGCGGCTCGAGCGTGCGATCGAGGGCAAATATTCCGCAGATGCCGCACATGTCTCAGCGTCCTCTCGAGTAGGTCGGGACGCTCATCCATGGCGACACGACTGGAATCGCCTGTACGGCCGCAGGGCTCTCTACGCGGAGTTCGACGGCACGTTTTGCGAAGCGATCGAGCGCGGCCACGAGCCCGAACGTGAGCCACGTCAGGTCGTTCACGGCAAGGCTCAGAAAGCTGCCGCCAACCAGGAACCCCGCCATCGAGACAATCAGGGCGTTCGCCGTGGTCTTCAGGAAGAGGCTCGTGCGCGGATCGAGTTCGGGGGCGCGCGACCGGCGTCGCACGCGGAAGCACGCCACGAATGCGCACGCGAAGAGCCCTATCCAGATGATCTCGCCGGGATAGCCAAGTTCGGCCAGCACCTGCACGTGACTGCTGTGAACCGCACGGTTGTGCCCGTAGCGGCCGTACGAGAAATCGTATTTGTCGTACGCCGCCTCATACTGTTTGAGGCCGACGCCGAGCGGATTGGCCGACACCATCCGGAATCCAACCTTCCAGAAGTGCGGACGGCTCATCGCAGACTCTTCGCCAATGTCGTTGTAGGTCTGGATCGTCTGCAGGCGGTCGACATAACTCTGCGGAATCGGCACGACCAGCAGGGCGACCGTGACAATCGCGACGAGACCGCCGACCGCCAGCAGCCGGCGTTGCTGCAGCATCGCGAACACGAGCGTGATCGCGGCGAGCGAGATGAACCCGCCGCGCGAATAGGTCCCGATGACCGCGAACATGCAGAGGGGAATCGACAGATACAACCCGCGACGAATCCATGTCAGGAACCGGCCGGAGTACAGCAGATCGATATTCTGCGCCGTTGCCAGGAGCAGCGGGATCACCATGACCGTTGCGAGCGCGTAGCCATTGTTGTCGACGAATGCGCCCGCGAGACCGTCCGCGAAGCGCGTGCCGCCGCCGAGCACGTACGCGAGCCCCGCCTTGGACGCATGGAACCCCAGCGAACCGCCAATCACCGCGACCACCCCCAGCACCTGCCGTGCATCGGTCGCACATGTGACGATCATCATCGACGCGAGGAACAGACGGACGAGGAAGTCGATCCAGACCCAGCCGACATCCGGTCGGATTGCAACGGTCTGCGTAATCGACGCGGACCAGACGAAGAGAATCATCCCGATGCTGAGCGGGTGCGTCATGTTGGGAAAACGTCCCGAGAGCAGCGCCGGTACGAGCAGGATCAGGCCGAGCAACAGCGACAGCCGCAGCGACGTGACGTCAATCCACATCCAGTCCTGTGGCCGGAACAGTGCGAACCACAGGTACATCAGCAGCGCCACGTAACGGCTGCGCAGGCTCAGAAGAAAGCCGGGCACGAGGATCGCCAGGACGAACAGGGTGCGAAGCATCGGGATCTGCGGGTCGGGAAGGTCTGAGCAAAGAGGTCGCCAGCGGAAACACGGCGTGCACTGGACAAAAAGCGGCCGAAGTCCGCTGACCGCCTGACTTCTGTCTGCTTTGCAGCAGGCATGTCCAGTGCAGTTCGCGAAGGATCACGAGATCCGCAGCCCTGGCGTCGGCACTTCTCTTGCCCTCTCAGCCCGCCCATGCAGGTAACCAAGCGCTTCCGGGTGGCGGTATGCGTCGCCTCACTCGTCCTGATCGGCGCATCAGCCGATGCGGCGGATCAACTCGCGCGGTATGTGTTGACACCGGGGTGGGCGACCTTCGGCCTGGCGTTGCCGCAGGCCGCTGCAAAGACCGCCGTCCAGGTGGGCTCCCTGCCAACGCAGACCGACGTCAAGGTACGGTGGCCTGACGGATCGATCCGTTTTGCGATCGTTACGGCACGGATTGTCGACGCCGGCGCATATCCGATCATCGCGTCGATCTCGCAACCGGGCTCGGTTGCATTGAGGACGCCAGCTGTCAGGGTCGCCTTCACCATGGGCGGACGGAGCTTCACGGCCGTGCTCCCGTCGAAACGCGCCGAGCCGTGGATGAACGGGCCGCTCGCCAACGAGACGCGCGCCGTCGTCGCACCGGACGATCACCCGTTCCTCCGAGTCGTTTTCGACGTGCGGTCGTACGCGGGCGGCGGCGATCGCGTGGACATCGCCGTCGAGAACTGCTTGGACGCCGACGGTGCAGACCAGCTGACGTACGACGTCGCAATCACGATCGGCGATCAGCGTGTGTTCCAGCGCTCGAAGCTCACGCACAAGTACCTCGCGCGCTGGCGCCAGACGTTCCTCACGAACTCGCTGGCGTTGTCGGCCGTCACCCCCGATCTCGCACCGTTCCGCGCGGCGCACGCGATTCCTGCCTATCTCGATACCGTGGCGGCGCCCGGCCGGACGTTGAGCGGGGGCGGCGCGAGCGGAACCGGATTCGACATCCTCTCGTTCGGCGATCTCACGGTGCCGATGAATGCGCACTCGGGACGCCCCGAGCTCGCGCCCTATCCGGACTGGACCGCGCAGTATCTCGTGCACACCACCGCACCGGCGCGCGCGTTCATGCTGCGTCACGGCGAGCTGGCGGGCAGCTGGGGCGTGCACGTCCGCAATGCTGACGGCTCACTGCCCCAGATCGATCAGCCGGGCAAAGGCTATTACTGGCTGGATCCGCGCTGGAGAGATCCGGGGAACCTGTCTGGCGGCTTCACCGGACCGCGCGGTCACCTCGAGAACCGCGCCGAACCCGGGGACGTCGCGCATCAGCCGTCACTCGCGTACATTCCTTACCTGCTGACCGGTGATCGCTTCTTCGCAGACGAAATGGCGTTCTGGGCGAACTTCTGCCTGATCGGATCGTTTGCCTCGGACGGCAACCGGTATGGTCCGCAGGGACTCCTCGTGGGCAACGAGGTGCGCGGAATCGGCTGGGGACTGCGGAATCTCGGCGACGCGGCGGCGTACTCACCTGACGGGACGCCGTTCAAGATCTACTTGACGAAGATGACGTGGAACAATCTCGTCTGGCTCGACAAGTACGCGACGACGTTCGATTCCGGTCCCGTGCAGACATTGTTTCCCAATCGCCGTCCTGAAGATGAAAGCGGCGCGTATCGGGGCTACGCGTGGATCTCGCTGTGGGAGCAGTCGTACCTGGCGTGGGCGGTCGATCACGTGATGCAGCACGGGATGGTGGGGTCGCTCAATCTGGGAAGCGCCGGCAGCGCCATCCGGAATCGGATCGCCCGGCTCCAGCTCACGCTGTTCACCGCCGCGGAGTGGCCGAAACAGCACGATCGGCAGGCGCCGTACCTGCTGGCGGTTGGCAGGAAGACCGACCCGTCGTCGCGCGAGGTCGTGTACTTCAAACGGCTGAACGAGGTCGCGAATGCCACGTTCGGCGTGCCGAACCCCGCCAAGCCCGATTTCGTCCGCCCATTCGAGGGCTATTACGGCCCGGAGGCGCGGCTGATGCTGATGATCTGCCAGCGTCTCGGCGATGTGGGAGCGACCAGGAGTCTCGAGCTCCTCATGTCGGATGTCGATTCGGGCATTCGCATGACCGACGACCTGAACAAGCGCTCGGGATGGGCGATCGCGCAGTGAGAACTGAGACAGTCACAGTTCTGGCCCGCCCAGGCAAACAAAAGTCAGCGGATTCACGACCTTCAGTCTCGCGGGGCGCGTCCATCGTTCGCCGCGAGCAGCCTCGATTCGCATCAAACACGACCCCAGTGTCCGCTCGCGTTCGTTCGTGTGCCCCCGGGAGATACCTTCTTCCCAAGTAGCGGAGATCTTTGCACTGAGTCCCCGGAACCCACTCAATTCTGGTGCGGTGATAAGCCGGTGTGTTCGGAGGTTTGATGTCGCTCAGCTCCCCTCTGTGGTCGGCCTCGTCTGCTCGCCCCGTCCGGCGCGGCACGATTTTCCGTCGCGTGCGTCGTGTTTCGCTGGCCGCTACCGTACTTGCGCTCTGTTTTGCGCGTGGCGCCGCGATTGACGCGCAGGTCGCGACACTCGCGACGGTTGGTCTCACACCAGGATGGGTCACATTCGGCCAGGTCGTACCGAAAGGGTTCGCGTTCGGCGGACTACAGGTCGGGTCGCTGCCGACGCAGACCGACGTGAAGACGACCTGGGACGACGGGTCCATCCGGTTTGCGGTCGTCACCGTGAAAGCCGATGCGACGGGCAATCTCCCCGTCACCGCCGGAGGCCCTTCGGCCGCGGCTTTCATTCCCGCTATTCCGACGGCTTCCGTCACGCTGACGATCGCCGGTGTTCCTTACGTTGCCGCGCTTCCCGCCGACGCGTCGTCTGATCTGTGGCTGTCGGGACCCAACGTCTATGAGGGCCGCTCGACGATCGCGCCCGTCTCCGAGACGAGCGGTGCGCACCCGTTCCTGCGCGTGAACTTCGACACGCGGTCGTACAACGACGGCAAGGGCCGCGTCGATGTCTCTGTCGAGAACGTGCTCGACACGGCCGGCGCGACAACCGTCACGTACGACGTGGCGATCAACGTGAACGGCGCGACCGTATGGTCGAAAGCCGCCGTGCAGCATTACTACCTCACGCGCTGGCGAAAGATGTTCGAGGTCGGCCCGTCGCCGTTCGGGTCCGTCACGCCCGACGTGACGCCGCTGAACCAGGCGCGCGCGTTACCGCCCTATCTGCCGCTCATTGCGAACGTCGTCGACTCAGTGCTGGCGGCCGACGGCACGCCGCGCCCGGCGTTCGACATCCTCGGGCCAGGCGCGCTCAACAATCCGATGTGGGATCACGCCGGCCGTCCCGAACTCGCGCCCTACCCGGATTGGACGGCGCGATATCTGGTGCACAGGGATGCGCGGCAGCGCGAGTTCGTACTCGCCAACGGCGATCTGTCCGGATCGTGGCCATTCCACATCCGGGAACCTGAAGGCAGTGCAACGAGCGGAGTCGGCCCGGAGCGATTCATCTCGCTCGATCAACGTCCGACGGTCTGGCTCGACGATCGCGCGAACACCGATCCGATCGTCAAGCCGGAAGACCGCGTCAAGGGCGGCCCGATGCAGATGCACGAATACGGCAGCTTCGTGCCGGCCCCTGGACAGTCGCCGCTCGGACCAGACATCGCGCACCAGCCTTCGATCGCGTATGTGCCGTACCTGCTCACCGGCGATCGGTACTACGGCGAGGAAATGGGCTTCATCGCGAACTACGACCTGATTCACACATACGACGGTGATGGTGTTCGCAGCGATACCTGTGCGACCTGCCCGAAGATCGGTCGAACCGGCGTCCTCGAGAACAATGAGGTCCGTGGTTACGGGTGGGCGCTGCGCAACCTCGCCGACGCGGCGGCATACGCGCCCAACGCCGACACACGAGCCTATTTCGCACAGAAAGTTCGGAACAACTTGTCCTGGCTGGACGATTACGCAAACGGCCAGGACCCGGTGACGAATCCTCTTCGCATCCTGTGGACAGGCTACCGGCCCGAGTTCGGCTTTGTGTCGCTGTGGGAGCAGACCTACCTGGCGTTCGCAATCGATCGCGCCAACGCGCAGGGCTTCGTCGGCGGCGTGGATCATCGGGATGCCATCGCGCGCATGCAGTTGCGGCTGTTCACGGATCCCGTCTACCCGCGGCTTTCAGACCAGGGCTGTGTGAATCCGGATCCGGCTGCCCCGCCGCCATTGAGGATCCCCTGCGACTGGAGCGCACCGTACTTGTTCGCGGCCGGTCTGACCCCGCCCAACTCGACTTCATGGGCCGGCTTCACGTTCTTCACGACGATGGAGCAGATCGCGGCGAATACGGTGGGCAACCCCAACCTGCAGCGTCCGTACGAGGGGTTCTACGGGCCGGAAGCCCGCCTGAACCTGATGATCGGGATCAACAACAGCTGGGCGGGAGCGCAGGATTCGTACGACTACCTGTTCCCGTTCATTGGGGTCAACAAGAGCGCCTGCTCGATCGCCTTCGGCGGCGACGGCAGTGCCGATCGATCGGACCTCGCGTGCCGCGCCGGCTGGGCGATCAACTTCTATCCGGATCCTGTGACGCCCCCGCCACCGCCGCCGCCACCGCCCGTCAACCAGGCGCCCGTGGTGACCATGCCGAATCAGAGCGGCCAGGTGGGGGATCTCGTCGCGCTGCAGGTGCAAGCGACCGATCAGGACAACGACACGCTCGTGTATTCGGCGAGCAACCTGCCGCCCGGGCTCATCATCAACGTGGCGAGCGGCGTCATCAGCGGCACGTTGAATGGTGCGGGAGACTTCACCGTCGTCATTCACGTGTTCGACGGAACGGTCGCGACCGACGCGCCGTTCGTGTGGCATGTCGCCCCTGCGCCGCCCGTCAACCATGCGCCTGTCGTCGGCGCCATCGTCGCTCAGAACAATCGGGTCGGCGACGCGATCAACCTGGCGGTGACGGCGAGCGATGCGGATGGCGACACGCTGCAGTTCTCCGCAGCGGGTCTCCCGCCAGGACTCGCAATCAACATCGCGACCGGCGGGATCACTGGAACGCTCACGACCGCCGGAGATTTCGCCGTGACGGTGCGAGCCTCCGACGCGTCAGTTGACGCAGCTGTCTCGTTCGTATGGCACGTCGCGACGATCGGGATAGTCAAGGAGCTGAGAAACCCGGGCCCGCAGGTGGACACCGAGGGGGACAAGGTGTTTCTGATGATCCCGGTGGTGCTGAATTCCGTGCCACCAGCCGGCGCCCTTCAGTTCAGCGCAACGAACCTCCCGGGACGGCTGCGGATCGACCCGGCGACCGGGATCATTTCCGGGCAGATCCGGAGTGACGCCGCGGGGATCTACACCACCACCGTGACGGTCACCGAAAGGGGCACGCGCTCGCTCTCGCAGACGTTCCAGTGGACGGTCCTGAGCCACCGCTCGGGAGGCGGAGGCTCCAGCGCGCGGCTGCCGGCGGTTGCGAACGCGATCGGCAAACTGATGACAACGCTCGACGCGTTGTGGCGGGGTCACTCAATCGAGACGGGTAAGTAGGCTCCTCAGCCCGTGGTCCCGGAGCGGAGCGGCGTTGCCGTTTCGCTCCGGCCCAACCGCGTCATCGCTGCCCCCGCGAGAGCGCCGCCGACTGCCGCGACGAGCGCTGTCGCATCCGTGGTCCGCGAAAACACGAGCACCTGTCCCGCTTCCAGCATCAGCAACGCCGGCAGCATCACGCGCATCGCACTTGCGATGGGACGACGAGTGGACGCGCCGAGCCGCGTCGCAACGATGCCGATCGGGATCGACGCGAGGCATGTGATCGTCAGCATCATCGGTGAGATCGCGTCGGGTGACGGCGTGAATGGGAGCAGCAGCCGCTTGTGCTCGAACTTGTCCGCAATCTCATTCGGTCGCAGCGTGAAATCGAATGGCAGCAGCCACGCGAGACCGAACAGCACGGAATACCCAAGCATCAGGCGATCCAGGTAACGCGCGCGGCGCACGGCGCTCCGGGCCGATTCGAGCCTCGCGTCGATGCGCTTACACCCGAGACGCCAGACCACGACGCCCGCAGCGGCGCCGATCGCTTCGGCCAGCACGTCAACGGCAGACGACGTGCGTGAGGGCACCAGGGCCTGGGCGATCTCCAGGACACTGCTTAGCAGCACTGCAGAGACAAGCACCGTGAGCGGCGCCGCGAAGCCGCGGGCGCGAGTAGTGGACCTGTCGATGCTTGCACAGCAGAAGAGGCCGATCGGGATGAAGAGCAACACGTTGGATGCGAAGTCGGACCGCGACCAGGTTGTCGGTCCCGTACCCCAGGCGCTCCAGAATAATGAGAGCGCATCCGCCGCCGCGAGCGGCCGCACGTCGAACGGAAAGAGACTCCCCCAGACGGCAAACGCAATGAAGAGGAATGCCGCCGCCACGTAGCTGCCGCGCATGATCAGTCGAGATCGAAATCCCGGGTCGGCTTCGTGATGGGCTCCTGCTGCGCCTGCTTCAACGCTTCCTCGAATCGGCGCGCGAGCGCATCGCCGCGTGTCCGCTCGGCGGCGACGGACTGCTGAAACAGCGCTTCGCGCCGTGCGGCTTCCTGCGCGAGGATGCGCTGCGCATCATCGAGCTCCGGGCGATCGCCCGACAGCGGCTGGGTATGTCTCACGACGCGGCGCAGGTTGCCGTCAATCACCAGCTTCCCCTGACAGCAGGGGCACTCCACTTCGAATTCCGACTGAAGGTTGGTCATGATGACATCGCCCCCTGTGCCTTCCGTCCGTCTCGTTCTACGGTTTCCAATCGAGCGTCACGGCGCGGCCCGAGGCATCGGTCGCCCGCACTTCGACCTTCTGCACACGCTCCCGATTCGTGTCGAACCGCTGCCCCAGCCCCGTCACGAAATTTCCCAGGCTGGCGTCGAGCCGCCCACCCGGCGCGAGCGTCTTCGCGGTGCCCCGGTAGTAGCCGTTCACGGTCACGGACACGTCGTGCCACTCCTCGCGCGAATGATTCTCGATCACGAGTGAGGCGCGATTGACGCGAATCGGGGGATCGCTGCTGCGGCACCCCGTCGCGATTGCGACCAGCACAAGGACGAAGCACGAAACTGTCAGTGGTGACCGGTGAACCATGAACCTCGCCGCGAACTGCGGACCGCGAAACGCGCGAACCCGTTCTATGATATCCCCATGACGTTGACGCGCCGCGCGCGCTGGGCGTGGCCGATCGTCGGCGCCGTGATTGCCCTGGGCGTGGCGAAGACAGCGGCGTTTCAGCAGCGGCCGGAACGCCCCGCCTCACTGCCTGACCGTTCGCCAACGGCGGCGATCGCTGGACACATCCTCACACCCGACGGCCGCCCGCTCCTGCGCGGTGCCGTCATCCTGGCCCCGGTCGACGGCGACGATCAGCAGGGCGTCCCCCCCAAGGATATCTGGATCGCGCCGGATGGAGCGTTCCGTTTCGGCCATGTGCCGCCCGGGCGGTATCGACTCCGCGCGCGCGGCGAAACCGCCGCCAGTGGGCCGCCGCTGTTCGCCACGTTCACCCTCACGATCGAATCCCGCGACGTGAACACCGTGCAGATGATGCTGCGGCCGGGCGGCACGCTCGACGGCGAGCTGACGCTGGAGACGCCGCACGCCGCGCGGGCGCCGATTCTCTCGAGGCTGCACGTGCGTGCGCCGTCCGTCGACGGCGGCGAGTTCGGCGATCCGCTCGGCGGAGCCGTGGACGCGCGCGGCAGGTTCGTGCTCCGCGGCCTCATGACCGGCGATCATCAGTTGGTGATTGAAGGGCTGCCGTCTCCGTGGGTCATCAAGTCCGTGGTGCTCCGCGGGCGCGACATCAGCGATGCCGGCTTCGAGGTCGGCGAGGGACAAAAACTCCGCGGCGCGCGGATCACGATCACCGACCAGGCGAGCGAAGTCAGCGGACATGTTCGCGACAAGGGCGCGCCCGTGGCGGACGCCGCCGTGCTGGTCTATCCCGTCGCGCCGCAGTTCTGGGTGCGCGCGCACCGACGGATGCGCCTGACGCGCACCGACGAGGAAGGTCGATTTTCGGTGCGGGGGCTGCCGGAAGGAGAGTACTTCGCCATCGCGTCCGGTGCGATCGACGACACCGCTCTGGGCCGGCGCGAGCGGCTCGACGCGATGCGCGCAGTCGCGACGCCGCTCAGCATCAGCGGGCCCGACGCGCAGGTCACGCTTGAATTGCCTTTTGTCGCGGTCCTGCCGGGCGCTCCTGTGCCGACACGCTGATGACGTGGCTTGCCGTGGCCGGCGCAGTCTTCCTCGGCTGGCTGGTGCTCGTTTTTCTCTTCACACCCGGCATCAATTATCACCTCGCACGGCGCACGTCGGTTCACGCCCATGATTTTCTGTACACGATTCAGTCGGCGTGCCAGGCGGCGCTCCATCATGGCAACCGCGTCACGGTGTTCACCGACGGCCCGGCGTTCTACCCCGCGATGCTCGAAGCCATCCGCGGCGCCAAACGGTCGATCAACATGGAGTGCTACATCTTCCAGGGGGGGCGGATTGCCGATCAGTTCATCGATGCGCTCGCGGAACGCTCGCGCAACGGTGTCAACGTCACGATCGTGGTGGATGCGATCGGCAGCTTCAACTTGTGGGGCCGTCCCGTTGCGCGCCTGCGCGCGGCCGGCTGCCGGATCGAAGCGTACCAGCGCCTGCGCTGGTATTCGCTGCACCGCATCAACAACCGGACGCACCGCGAGCTGCTCGTCGTCGATGGCGCGGTTGCGTTCGCTGGCGGCGCCGGCATCGCCGACTGGTGGGCGTTTCCAACGGACGGCCATCCCCGCGCGTGGCGCGACACGATGCTCCGCTTCGAAGGACCCGTGGTTGCCGCGCTGCAGGGGGTGACGGCTGAGAACTGGCTCGAATGCTGCGGCGAGATCCTGACGGGCCCGGATTTTTTTCCCGACCTCAAGCCGTGCGGCGACACGACCGCGTTCGTCGTCAAGAGCTCGCCCTCGGACCGCGCCACCGCGTCGCGGGTGACCTTCCAGCTGCTGATCGAAGGCGCGGACAGCGCCGTTCGCATTTCGACGCCCTACTTCCTGCCGGACCGCGCGCTCCGCCGTGCGCTGCTCGACACGACGGCGCGCGGGGTCGGCATCACGGTGATCCTTCCCGGGCGGTCGACCGATCAGAAGTGGGTGCGGCTGGCCAGCCGGCGCATGTGGGGCCACCTGCTGCGCGCTGGAGTCCGGATCTTCGAATTCCGCGACGCGATGACGCATGCCAAGGTGCTGATCGTGGACAACCTGTGGGTCGTCATGGGCACCACGAACATCGATAACCGGTCGTTCGAGCACAACGACGAGGTGAACGTCGCGATGCGCGACCCCGCCGTCGCCGACCGGCTCCTCCAGGATTACGAGCGGGACCTCGAGGCGAGCGATGAAGTCACGCTGGATCGATGGGAGCGGCGGCCGCTGTGGGAGAAGGTCGTGGGGCCGTTCGTCTGGATTCTCGAACGCCAACAGTAATGGCAACGCATGACTGACGTTCGCATTGCCACCTACAACATCCACCGCTGTCGCGGGATGGATCGCCGCGTCGTGCCGGCGCGGATCGTCGAGGTGCTGCGCGACATCGGCGCCGACGTGATCGCGTTGCAGGAGGTGATTGGCGCGGGACCGGCGGGCGCCGGCCAGGCGGAAGAAATCGGGGCCGGCCTTGGCATGGGCTGGGTGATGAACTGTGTCCGTACGCTTCGACAGCATCAGTTCGGAAACGTCGTGCTGAGCCGTTATCCGATCGTGCATCACAGCCAGTACGATTTGTCCTGGCGCACGTGCGAGTCGCGCAATTGCCAGCGCGCCGACCTCGACATCGGCGGACAGATCCTGCACGTCTATAACGTCCACCTCGGGACGGCGGTCCTCGAACGGCGATACCAGGCAGGGCGCCTTGCGTCGTTCGTGCACGATCGGCGGGTGACGGGACCAAAGGTGATCCTCGGGGATTTCAACGAATGGATGCGCGGCCTCGCGACGAAGACGCTGTCGGCACTGTTCGAAAGCGTCGACATTGCCGCGCACCTGAAGCGCCGCCGCACGTATCCAGGGCTCTTCCCCGTGGTCCATCTCGATCACATTTATTACGAGGGACGCGTGGAAGTTGCGAGCGTCGAGATGCCGCGCACGCGCAAGGCGCTGATCGCATCGGATCATCTGCCGCTCGTGGCCAATCTGAGGATCAGATAGGGCTCAGGGCTCAAGGCTCAGGACTCAAGGCTGGCTGGGGACTCCGGAGCCATGAGCCACCCTGAGCCCTGAGCCCTGAGCCCTGAGCCTATCTATTCAGTCTCAGCAGGGCGAGTCCCGTGACCTTCACGGCCTTCACCATATTCTGCGGCTCGCGATCCGTGGTGTTCTCGGGAGTGTCGCCGGACGAGTGATAGTAGAGCGAGTAATCGATCTTCAGGTTCACGGGATCCGCCGTGCCCTTCGATTCCCATCCTGCGGTCTGCTTCACATCCGCCAGGTGGTCCCACGCGGCCGTGTAGATCGTGGTG
>Ga0136846_1217866_pt1 | contig 13427 bp, 21 predicted proteins | sample HopSoiMetagenom2_FD_96841 | JGI IMG/M metagenome (GOLD analysis project Ga0136846, IMG submission 96841) | Grasslands soil microbial communities from Hopland, California, USA - 2 Assembly 2016 (version 4) | ecosystem: Environmental > Terrestrial > Soil > Grasslands | place: USA: Hopland... | reverse complement strand
GCCCCGGGCCGTCGTCACGGGCAGGGCCGGGCCGGCGGTCGGGGGGAGCAGCGGGAAGGGTTGGGGGTGAGCGTTACCTTGATCGACCGTGCTCGGCAGATCGTTCTAGTGCCGGTACAATCAGAGTCATGGAGCAACGGCCCGCCGACGGAGCGCCGCCGGCAACACGGTACAAAGCAGAGCCCTGCGAGCGTTGCGGGGGAGGCATAGAGCTGGTTCGTGCTGCGCGCAAGGCTAAGTACTGCTCAGCGTGCCGTGAGGCCAGGTTTGTGGAGAACATGGCCTCGATGATGCTCAAGGAAGGGGAGCCCTACAGAAGGGCTGTGGCGGCCCGTCAGCAGGTCAGAGACAACCAGCGCCGGGGGGGTAGGTCTACAGCCTAGCCTGCATATCCCCTCCACTTTGCTTGCTAAAGCGCGTCAAGCCTGTCACACTGTCAATGTAGGGGTTGAGGCGTCACAGCCCGCTTCCCCCCGGCGGAGCACTTCAGTTCTGAGCCTCCCTATCTCAGGGACTGGAGTGCTCCGCCCCCCAAGATCTACCCGAGGAGGGATTCATGCCGGTTCGCGCGGATGCTCAGATGGCGCGGGACAAGTGGCTCCAGAACATCGGAACCGCGAGTGAGCGGATGAAGGCCGGCGCGAACAACGTCACGGTCTCGCCCGGTCAGAAAGCCGCCGCGTCGGCGGACAAGTGGCTCGCCAAGGTCACTCAGGCCAAGGCGAAGTTCGCGAACAACGTCTCGCGGGTCTCGCTCCAGGAGTGGAAGGACGCCTACATCAACGTGGGCATCCCGCGAGTCTCCCAGGGCGCTCAGGCCAAGCAACAGAAGTATCTGACCGCGATGGCGGACTTCCTGCCGTACCTGGCGCAGGGGGTCGCGAAGATCGACGCGATGCCGAAGACCACCCTCGCCGACTCCATCGCCCGCGCGACGGCGATGATCCAGCACAACTCCGCGTACATCCGCCCGAAGAAGTAGCCGGCCATCCCCACCACATCCAGAGAGGGATGATCCCGCATGGGGCGCGCAATCCAGATGCTCACCGGCACCGTCAACGCAGGCGGCGCCGGATACAACACCGTCACAGTCTCACCCGGCTCCTCGTTCGCGGTCGCCGCCGGCGTCTCGGAAGGCGCGATCTTCCTCGAACAGCTCTGGGCCAAGGGCACGACCACCGATCAGGTCCAGGTCTTCTCCCCCCGGATGCATGACAACAACGTCGGCATCCGGCTTCAGACCGGAACCACCCTGAACCGCCGGCTCCTCCCGTGGGGCGCGGACCAGCAGCTCTATCCGGCGGACCTCCCCACCGTCCAGACCCACGCGACCGGCGCGGCTCAGTCCGGCATCGGCCTCCTGTACGAGTACATCGACCTCCCCGGCGCTCAGGGTCGTTACGCGACCTGGGACGACGTCGATCCCCGGATCGAGCAGATCTACGGCCAGCAGGTGGCCGTCACCTCTGCCGCCGCGATCGGCACCTACGGCGCATCGGTCGCCCTGAATGCGGCGACCGACAACTTCCGGGCGAACCGGGACTACGCGCTCCTCGGGTACACGGTCAACGCCGCGTGTCTCGCGGTCGCGGTCACCGGCCCGGACACGTCGAACTACGCGGTCGGCGGCCCCGGCGACCCGGACCCGATCTGGACGATGGAGTACTTCAAGCGCGCGTCCATCGAGACCGGCCGGCCGTTCATCCCCATCATCGCCGCGAACAACAGGGCGGCGACGTTCGTGACCGCAGTCGACACGGCGGCATCCACGGCCGTCAACGTGTCCCTGACGCTCGCGCTGCTGAAGCAGTAGGCCACCATGGACGCGACATTCACCTTCGACGACATGGAACTCATCCAGTTGCCGTTTACGGTGACTGTCGTCGCGCCACCGTTCGGACTGGCAGCCGCGCCGGTCGTCGGTGGCGGAACGTTCGCAGCCGGCACCTACTACTGGGAAGTGACGGCCATCACGGCACTCGGTGAGACCACCGTCTCCAATGAGGCGTCGGCCGTCCTCGTGCTCAACGGCTCCGCAAACCTCACATGGAATGCCCCCGTCGGCACCATCACCGGTTACAAGGTGTATCGCGGAGCGGCCCCCGGCGCCGAGAACGTCCTGGTTGCCACGCTTCCTGTGACTCCGACCGCCTACACGGACACCAACACCGGCGGGGCCGGCGCGCCGCCGAGCACGGATACCGCGTCTATCCAGGACGTGCTACTGCTTCGAGGCGCCGGCGAGTACTGCGGGTTCTCCCTGACAGAGACGTCGGGGAGTGCGCCGGCTTGGATCGAGATTCGCGACACCGCGAACAACCTGGGGGAGTGTCGACTCCTCTCGGGACTGTCGGAGACGGAGGGCCCCACTCGCCCTGGGGTCCCCCTCTTCGGCCAGATCTCGGTTCACGTCAATTCGGGGAACGTTCGCGGGATCGTGTACGCCCGCATTCCTCCTGTGTGCTGACTCCGTGAGAGGTAGCTGTGGCCGATCGCGTGTATTGGTTCACCGTCACGGTGGCCCATACCAACAACCCTCTTCAGCGCGACCACACTCCCATGCGGTTCAACGCGAGCACTGTTGAGGAAATCGGCGTTATCGTACCTCCGGGCCCCGGAGGGAGCGTTGGATTCCAGATATGGAACGGCGGAGGCTCGTTCATACCCAACGCCTCCTCCCAGCTCATCATCGCGGACGACTACAAGTTCGTATTCCCCCAGGATAAGGCGCCGAACAATGGCAACTGGGAGTTCGTTGCCCGCAACAATGACGTGATAGACCACACGCTTCAGGTCTGGTTCGCGGTGCGGGACTTCGTGGACGTGTCCGTTGCGACCTCTGGTCTAGTGGGGGTGTGATGTGCCGGCCTACGGTTATCCCGACTGGAGTCGTTCATCGACGGGGCTAGATACTCCCGTATTCGATGACGATGTGCCAATCTCCAATCTGTTGACCATCACAACAGCGGCTGCCAACATCTACGCTCCGAACACCTTGCTCACCTTCAACAATCGCAGCCTGGTCTCCTATATTGAGATAACGTTCCAGTGGAGCGGTTACGGATTCAACTCCGCCGACGCCGCAACCGACGTCGTCACAGTCGGACCGCAGCAACAGGGCACGATCCTGGTCCCCACCCGCGCACCGTTTCTCCAGATAGAAACACAGGCTTCAGTCAGCGACGTGACACAGAACCTTCACCTGGTTCTGGCGGGGACTGCGACCAACCTGCGCTCGGGCATGGTGGCAGCCGCTCCGGGCATTCTGGCGGCCGACGTCAGCGGCTATGGGGCCGGCGCGGCTAAGACGTTCGTGATGAACAACTGGCACCGGGGAGACGCTCTCGTCAACCTGGGGAGTAGCGGCGGGTTCGTGGGGTTCGCATCGTTCCAGGCGTACCGGCGCTCAACAGGGACCTTTGTGGAGTTCGCCACGGTCGCCATGCTCGCTTCCAACAACGCTCTTCCGGTACGGATAGTTTTCCCGGCACGGCCGGTTCAAGCTGTAGTAAATAACGTCGGGGCCGCTCAGAACATTGGATTCGGGGTAGTCGCGGGATGAGATCACTACAGATTGGATTTCGGTGTCCGACTTCCTAGCTTCACCCGTCTGGGGCGCGGTAATCGCACTACTGGGATCACTGCTGACTGCGATATTCGCGCTCGTATGGCGAGTGTCGTCGAAGGTCAGTTCTCTCACTGACGATATAGGGGACCTGAAAGCAGACATGAAAGAGCTCAAGGACGACCCGAACGTGATCCGCTGGTCCGACATGGGCTGGAACATCATCAGGAGGCGACGCCGTGGCTTCTGAATGGCCGGACGGATGGGTGTCCGCCACGCTCCGAGAGGCGGGGATCCCCGTCACTTCTTTCGCGGTGGGCATCGTCTCGCTGTGGCAGAAGTCAACGCCGATGCTTCCCTATACCAACAACCCTCTGGGGATGCCGGCCATCAAGGGGGTCTCCGGCGAACTCATGAAGACCGGTTACGCCACCTTCTCAACCATGCTTCTGATGCGACAGCAGCTCGCACGGTTCCTGCATTCACCGGCCGGTCACGACGTCCATCAGGCGCTGGCGGTAACCGAGAAGCCGGCGCCGGCCTACCGGGCGATTCACGCACTCCCGTGGCCGGCCGCGCAGTCGGAGACGGATTGGCCTTCACTGATTCTCGACCTGACGTCCGAGAGTACACAGGCCAGACTGTCTACTGTTGCCGATCCGGCGGACCGGCGGACCTCCGGCGCGTACGGCACGCAGATAGGTCTCGGTACTCAGCAGGGCATCTCGGACCGCCGCGAAGCCGAGTACGTCAACAGGCTCAATCGCGTCAACGACGCGATCCGGCTCAACATACTGGGAAGGCTCTGACATGGCACAGGACTACAAGGTGCTCGGACAGGTTCAGCGGATGAACCTGAGTCCCGCCGGCAACGGCTTCGAGAACGTGTGGGAGGTGACGTACATGGTGATGGCCGGACCGGCGAAAGGGCACACCGCCACGGTCACCATCCCCCAGGCGGACCACAACGCCGTGTACGTGGACGGTGCGATCCGTGAGCAACTGATGGGCATGCACGAGGTCGCGTCGCTCGGCGAGACTCCGTAGGAGGGCTGAGTCTCATGTGGCCCTGGGATTGGGTGATCAGCGCCGGCAAGTACATCGCCGGAGTGAGTCAGGACGTCTACAATTGGGTGACAAGCCTGATCGCTTCCGTCACCTCCTGGGTCACAGACGCGATCGACAGTATCTGGCACACCATCGAGACGATCGGGCGGGAACTCGGCTCCGTCTGGAGCCACATAGCCGAAACCGTCGAGAATGCCGTCTCGGCGGTGTACGGATGGATCCGGCATCTGGTCCAGGACGTCTACGATTGGGCTTCGCGCGGCCTACAGGATCTGTGGAACTGGGCACGCGGTACCTGGGACTGGATAGTCCGGCAGATCGCCGAGGTCAGGAACTGGATAGCGAGCGGTCTTCAGCAGGTCATCGATTGGGTCAACCGCGAGGTCTGGCAACCGCTGGTCCGCTTGTACAACAGTCTGCGCGACTACGCGTCCGGCTGGATAGCTCGCATCTGGCAGTACATCGAGCATCCGGAGCTGCTGGTCGAACTGGTCGGTGGCTATCTGCTGAAGATGTGGCTTCGCTACGTGGCGCGATTCGGATTGTCGATAGCGCGCTTCATCCTCAGACAGATGATGTCGCTACGCGGCGAGGTCTTCGACCTGATCGAGCACGTGCTAGTGTCAATCCTATAGGGAGGCGAAAAAGACCGTGGCTACAGACGAACACAGGGGCGCGAGACTCGGCACGCGGATCGCTCAGATCGTCAGTCAGGCGATCGTGTCTACGCATCAGAAGCTCTTGGACACCAAGCATCGCTTGGCCGTCATGGTCTTCAACACGGTCACGAACGAGATCTCTGACGAGGTGGACACGGGTCTCGGTCCGCTCCTCAAAGCCGTCCACGACGGCTACGACGATGACGGACTGATCAGCGGACTGACCCACTTCATGGCGCACGGACGCGGGCAGTTCAAGGCGATCGTCGGTTCCAACGCGACGGCTCAGTCCCTGCTCTGGGCACTCGGCGCGGTCATCAGCAACGAACTGGCGCCCATCTCGTATCAGCTGATCGAGACTAACCCCCATCTCATCCCGGACCCTGCGAGCCTTGCCGGCTTCGCGGCGACCGGACGCATCAGCGAGGGGGATGCCCGACGGTTCATCGCACAGAACGGCTTTCAGCCGCAGTGGGCCGAACGCTGGATTGACGCGCAGAAGAGCTACCCCACGATCACGGACCTGGTGGAGTTCTCTCACCGGGGGATGCTGAGTCATAAGGACTTCCTGTACTTCGCGAAGAAGGCCGGCTTCGACGAACCACAGGCAGAGCTTTACCTGGCGGCGTCGGAGAGTCAGATCTCCTACCAGGATAAGGCTCTCGCCTACTTGCGCGGGATGGTCACTCTTGAGGACGTGTATTCGGCGGCGAGGGAACAGGGCGTGTTGCAAGCCGATGTCGACGTGTTCCTTAGCGCCATCGGCGAGCCACCGGCAACGCAGGAGTTGCTTGAGGGCTACCGGCGTGGATTCATCAACAGGGAGACGTTGGAGCGTGGCATCAAGCAGTCGCGGATGCGGAACGAGTGGATCCCGTTCTTGGAGCAACTGCGCTATACGCCGATGTCCACCTCTGAGGCTGTCAACGCGGCTGTTCAGAACCACCTGTCACAGGATGAAGCCAGGAAGTACGCGGACGAGAATGGACTGACCCCAGGGCAGTTCGACGTCCTGTACCAGGCTGCCGGCTCTCCGCTGTCCAGGACTGAGCTGAACGAGCTGTACAACCGAGGTGTCATCGGCTCAGACGTGGTTCTACAAGGACTGCGGGAATCGCGCCTCAAGGACAAGTACGGGAAGGACGCTTTCGAGCTGCGTCGCAGGCTGTTGGAGCCGGAATTCCTTGGCTCCGCAGTGAGCAATGGGCTGATGTCCCACGACGTGGCCATCAAGAAAGCGATGGAGCGGGGATTCAGCCGCGAGGATGCGGCGACGCTCGTCAGCTCTGCTTCCCATCGAAAAATGGAACAGTACCATAATCACCTGGTCTCCGAGATCGAGACCCTTTACGCTGACGGGGCGTTCACGCAGGAGGAAGCGATCAGCGCGGTCAAGGCGCTGGGCTTCTCAGACGAAGAGGCCAAACTCCTGACTCAGGTGGCGGACTACAAGCGGGAGCATCGCACTTTCCAGAGCGCAGTCAACGCCATCCGGAGCCGGTACGTCTCGCGGCACATCACAAAGGGACAGGCGTCGTCCAAAATGGACGCTGTCGGAGTGAAGGCGAAGCAGCGGGACTACCTCCTCCACACCTGGGAACTCGAACGCGCCGCCAACGTGCGGGTACTGACCGAGGGTCAGGTGATCCGCGCAATCAAGATGCAGAACTTCACGCCGGAACAGGGGATAGAGAAGTTGATAGACATGGGTTACAGCACGGACGACGCGATCCTCCTAGTGGCAAACATCTGATGGACTACCTACCGGAAGTGAAGCATCGCGACATAGGACGCATGCTCCGTGAGGCGCTGGAGGCGCGCCAGGCTGTTCACGTCGGAATCGCGGAAGTCGCGCAAACTCACTCTGACTTCCTGGACCAGCGGGACCGGGAACTCAACGCCACGCAGCGCGTCACCAGAGCGCAATGACCGAGGAGAAGGTTCCGTGGCCAACGCTGCACACGGGTCTGACACCGGATGACTTGCCGTATGGATACTCGGCGTATCCGGCGGAATTCGACGATGGGCGAGGATACGATCCGGTCGTAGTCGGTAGTGAGGTAAACGAGGACGGCCGGCTGGTGATCAAGATCGCCCTATCGCCAGGGACCTACGGCTATGCTACTGTGGTCTTAGCAGGTCAGGCCCCTGAGGTGGCCTCTCGGGCGGCAGTCGCAGCTCTCGGAGCCTTTCTCCGCCCAGGGGTCCCAGCCCGAGGACAGCCGTCTGGGGACCCTCAGGGGCCGCCTGTGCAAGGTCATCTACCTAGGGAGGCTCACTGATGACCGAACTTTCCGATGCCGCCGCATGCATTCATGCATGCCAAGAGGGATGCGGCCGGCCGTACGATTTGGTGGTGGTTCTCGCCATCGACTCGTCCGTCCTGATGCACTGCATCCCCTGTCACCAGGCGTTCATGGTCTCCATGACCAAGGCGATGGTGGAGGAGAACGACCCCCAGGTGATGGAGGTCGTGGCCAACGCGGACCTGACCGGCGTGATGCACGTCGATCCGGACGCGCCGGACTACTCGCTCACCGGCAAGGCACTGCTGGACGCAGACGACGACTTCGTGTTTGACGGAGTTGACGAGTGATGGAGAACGACGACATCGCCGGCGTGTTCCTCAGGACGCTGTACGCGTTCCAGTTCTCCCGGCAGAACCGTGCCGATGCAGAGAAGTCGCTCGCCAGTATCTACGGCGGAGCGGTCCCGTTCGGGCAGTACCGCAGATTGAACGGCATGCTGTCGCGGATGCATGAGAAGGCATACGCGGACACCCGCGTCATGCACGGCTTCACCGGCGGCGACGGTGTGCCGTTGAGCGCACAGATCGTGGCGTACGAGCCGAAGTGGCACCCGGAGGTCTCGGAGAACTTTCCGAACGCGCTGCAAGTGCGCGTCGACACCACGGGAGACGACGCTGAGTCTTGCCACGTCCTGGTCAAGAGGGGATGGCAGGCTACGTCGTTCGAGGCTAGCGAGTGGGTGAGGGAATGGCACAGGCTCCACCCGTTCGGCACGTCGGCGGTCGGCGGGTACTTCCGTAGGCCGACACTCGCCCTTCACGCGGAGTCGCTCCCCGCGTACCGCGCCGCACTCAGCGGACTGGACTACGACGTCATCACAGAACGGCGCAGTGAGAGCCTCCTGCCGGAAGCCGGCTGCATCGGACTGGTGACGACGCGGATTCCGAAGGGATCCACGGTGCTGGCCACCACGCTGATCCATGACGCGATGTGGGGAAAGGCTTCGCCGCCGGATCCAACGCCCGAACCGCGTCCGCCTCACGGACTCGGGTGGATCAAGGGGCAGGTCCGCTACGAGACTGGCCAAGGCACATGGGTGGACGACGTCGTTTCGACGGACGACGGTGCGACATGGCAACGGTAGCCGTGTTCGCCATCAGCATCGGCGCGCTGATCGGGTTCGCCGGTGCGCACCACGTCACGTCCGCTCTCCTGTGGACGATCGATCGGATCGACCGCTTGGTCAACCCCAGGACGCGGGCCCGCGTCAAGTACCACGATGAGCTTGTCGCGCGCTTCCGCGCCGACATCGATAAGCACAACGCAGGAAGGTGACACAGAATGGCTAAGGCTGTGGCGAAGCGCGAGATCTCGACGGTGATCACGCCGCGAATGCGCCAGGTGGCGGAACTGGTGTTCCCGCCGCTCCCCGAGGCGCTGGAGGGGAAGATCGACGCGCAAGGCTGGCTGCGGTCGGTGGTCCTGGGAGCCCCCTACACGGAGCCGGACCCCGACTACATCGCCCGCGAGATCGGCATGCAGACGCTGCTCGCGGAGGACGACCGGGAGGCGCTGATGGGAGCCGAGATCGGCGGACTCCAGGACTTCCTGGAGGACTACGCCGGCGCGTCGACCGGCCCGATCGACATCACGGACCTGTACGTGGCGACGTCGGACCAGGCCATCGGGGACGGTGCGTTCCTCATCATCACCTGGTGGTCGCACGAGGACGGCAAGGAATACCGGCGGACGACCGGCGCTCAGGCCATCCAGTACGCTCTCATGCGCTACCTGCTCAAGGGCATCTGGCCGATCAAGTGCCAGTTCGTCCGGGACAAAGCGACCGACCAGGGCGGTAAGCACATCCTCAAGGTGTGGCCGGTGGACGCGTGAGCAAGTACGCGGACGACCCGGAAGCCTACTTCGATCTCATCATCTCGCGAGCGAAGCGGCTGCTAGCGGACAGCGAGGGGGAGGCTTCGACGCAAGCCTTCTGGCGTCAGCGCGTCGGCAAGGCGTGGCGCAACGCCTACCAGCACATGACCCGACCGAGTGACGCGCTGGCCGGCGGACTGGGCAACCTGTACAACCGGCAGACCGCCGACCGGTTCGCCGCACTGGCGGTCGAGGCCGCTATGGCGGCATGGTGCCTCGGCATCCAGTCGGGCGAGAACGAGGACGACCCCTGCGTGACCGCCCACCTGTTCTTGGAGATGTGGGAGCGTATGCCTCCGTCTAAGTGACGGTCGAGTGCACGGCCCGTGACGTGTGTAGGAATGGGCGGGCCGTGTGCTCAATCGCCGCTTAGGGAGGCTCAGCGATGAAACGCAAGACGATTAAGAGCAAGTTCGCCGGCGCACTGACGGAACTGAGAGGGCATCTCGGAAAATGCCGAACATGCCGTGCCGCCATGAAGGGTGACGGGTATGGAGAACTCTGCCGGGAAGCGAACGCCCTGGTGTTCGCCGTCGCATTGTCTTCAATGCGACTCTCCACTCTGCATAGAAAAGCTTACTCGGATCCCGGTGGATTCATCTATGCCTGCCCTGACCGCTCTATTCACGGACAAGATTGGGCATCCACGGCGGAGCCGCATCCGCTGGTCGCAACTCAAGACTGGCTGTTTTAGGTGGCCAGGGTTCTTGGCCTTCTTCCGTCGGCGCTGAGGGCCGCGAGAGCTGGGCTGACTGCTACCGAGTGGTACAAGATGCTGCGAGTCCAGGGCATCGCTCCGAGGCAGGCTGAAGCCTACCGGCTGTATTCGCAAGCGGTTGGGCTGGTCCAGTCGCATCCGGGGGAGATAGGGGCTCCGCAGGGGCAGAAGCCTCGGGTCGGCGAGCTTGAGGTCTACCCGACGGCCAAGGCCACCGGTGTGATGCAGACCGTTACGATCTACTACCGGGACAACACCACCGGTGCCATTCAGAAGGTTTTCTATCGAGTCACGTCGAAGACCGGCGTCAAGCGCTCAACTGCCGTTAAGCAGGCTATCGAGGCTTACTCGGGTCAGGCGGAGCGCTATAACCAAGAGCTGATAGACGCGGTTCACTCATCGGCGTACCGGATGGAACCGGTCGGAATCTAGGGCGGTAGTGCTGTGAGGCAGAATAGCAAGCGCACGTCGCACTGGATTGGACTTAACCACCAGAATCGGATCCCCAGCCGGTGGGTAGCGTTCGACACCGAGTCGAGGCGCCAGCGGACCGCACTGGGGGAGATTCAGACATGGAAGATGGGAGCGGTGAAGCGCTGGCGGACTGATCTGGTTCGGCCGGTGCCTGAGCCGGTGGAGTTCTTCGACGACCCGGTGGAACTGTGGCAGTACATCATGGAGTGGTGCAAGCCGAAGACGCGCACCGTGGTCTGGGCTCACAACCTGGGGTATGACGTCCGCATTGCTCAGATGATGGAAATCCTGCCGGAGCTGGGCTGGCGCATGGATTGGTGCAACATGGGCTCCAACGTGTCGACGATGACATGGCGGAGCGAGCGGGGGACACTGACGTTCGCGGACCTCTACACCTGGCTGCCGATGCCGCTGAAGGACGTCGGGGACCTGGTAGGGCTGCCTAAGTTGGACATGCCGAACAGTCATTCGGGCAAACCGGCGTGGCAGCTGTATGCGGCCCGGGATGTGGAGATTCTGGCTCAAGCCGTCAAGGAAATCGTGGCCTTCATCAAGTCGGAAGACCTGGGGAACTGGCAGCCCACCGGCGCCGGCCAGGCTTTCGCGACATGGCGGCACAAGTTCCTGACGGAGAAGGTTCTGGTTCACGACTCGGAGCCGGCGCTTGCTGCTGAGCGCATGGCGATGCACACAGGGAGAGCGGAGGCATGGAAACATGGAAGACTCAAGCGCGGGTATTGGGTTGAGGTTGACCTCAAGCAAGCGTACGTCCGCATCGCCCAGCGACACGAGCTTCCTAGCAAGCTCCGCTTCCACAACGGAGCTATCACACTTCATCAGTACAACGAACTCAAGAGACGGTTCGCTGTTCTGGCTAGAGTTCAAGTGCATACGTCCGTGCCCTGTGTGCCAGTCTATCATCGGGGGCGTACCATCTGGCCGGTTGGAGAGTTCACCACATGGCTATGGGACTGCGAACTCGATAGTGCAATTGCTCACGCAGAGCGGGTGGACATTCGAGAGGTCTACGTCTACAGTAGAGCCCCCATCCTGAGGGACTGGGCAACGTGGGTGCTGGAGGTACAGGAACGTGGCGATGATGAAGCGAGTCCGGCTGTTCGCAAGTGGATTAAGCACAGTGGTAGAACTCTTGTCGGCCGCATTGCTCTCCGTACTTCTCAGTGGGCAGTTTGGGGATCCAATCCTGAGGGTGAGGCTGGCATCTCGTACGAAGTGGATGCCGATACTGGCCGTGTGTATCGCCTCATGCATGCCGGTGACCGCACTCTCAGGGAGGAGGCAAGACAGGAAGGGCACGATTCACTGCCACAGGTGACCGGCTACATCATGGCCATGTGCCGGGTCTGGCTGTGGGAAGCGATCCTGGCTGCGGGGGAGAAGAACGTCGCTCACGTGGACACGGACTGCGTCTTGGTCAATCAGGCCGGCCTCGACGCCATGAGGGAGCACTACGGCGAGCGCTTCGCGGAGATGTGGCAGACCAAGGGTTCTTACGAGAACCTCACCATCTACGGCCCCAGGAACTACCGGGCGGACCGGCAGAGGAATCTCACCGGGGTCCCGAAGAACGCGGAAGAGACGCTGACGAACCGTTTCGTTGGCGAGTCCTGGTCTTCGGTGGCCGGCGACCTGAGTGCCAGGCGGAAGGGGTCCGTCACCATCACCGACAAGACCTGGAACGTGTCCACAAAGGATCCCCGCCGCAACGGTGTCGGCGGGGATCGATCGGACACGAAGCCGATCAGGCTCGATCAGAGTTCGAACGACTCGTCCGTGGCCGGCGTGCTCGGGACCTCGGGCTCGTAGGGCAGGGAGACCACGGCGAACTTGACGTCCACCGGGAACAGGCCCTCCTCCGTCAGCTTCAGCGACGGAGCGAGGGTCTTCACCGTCTCCTGGTCGTCGGCCTTCAGTGCGGCGGACAGGGCCGTCCGGCAGGCCCCGGCGGTCTTGGCGTTGGTGTGGATCGACACGGGGTAGGTGGCCGTGCCCTTGCCCTGCGGGTGGCGGACGATCAGGGCGTACTTGACGGTGGAGCGCATGGTTCCTTCTCTCAGGTTGGGTGGTGCCGGGTGATGATCCACTTGCGGGGAGAGCTACTTGCGGTTGGCGTAGATGCGGGACTGGAGCCAGTCGGCATCGTCGGAGCCGCTGGGGGAGGTGAGGGACGCGAGCTTGTCAGCGGTGCGCTCGATCGCCTCGATGATGTGGTCCAGTTGCCAGTTGAGACCGGACGCGTTGGACTTGGCCACAGCCTCCTGCGCACGCTTGGTCACGAAGTAGACGTCAGCGAGGCGGACCTCCATCGTGCCGACCTGTGCGGCGTACCAGCCGGCGAGGGTCAGGCCCTGGTCGGTGGTGGCGGGCGCGGTGACGGTGTGCGGGCACTGGACGACGCGCCACTTGTCGACCTCATCCAGTTCCAGCGTGGCGGGGTTGACGGAGGGGTAGATGTAGACCGTGCTGTCTACGACCGAGCGAGCCTGGCAGTCGTTGATGCCGACGCGGGCCACCGTGTACTTCTCCTCCGTGCCGGCGAGGAGAATGACGTCGTTCGGGTGAATCATGCGAGCCTCCCTGTGTTGTTCTGATACTGAAAGTGTATCGCACGATGTCGCGAGATACAAGCTATCCGCATCCCGGACTTGACCGCCGGCCGGCACCGAAACCCCCAACCCTTCCCGCTGCTCCCCCCGACCGCCGGCCCGGCCCTGCCCGTGACGACGGCCCGGGGCGGG
>Ga0136846_1209874_pt1 | contig 13431 bp, 10 predicted proteins | sample HopSoiMetagenom2_FD_96841 | JGI IMG/M metagenome (GOLD analysis project Ga0136846, IMG submission 96841) | Grasslands soil microbial communities from Hopland, California, USA - 2 Assembly 2016 (version 4) | ecosystem: Environmental > Terrestrial > Soil > Grasslands | place: USA: Hopland... | reverse complement strand
GCTCGAGGCCCAGAACCCGCGCGCCATGTTCGTGACGATGGCCTGCCTCGACGTGCGCGGCGACCGGATCACCTGCGCCAACGCGGGCCACGACACGTCGCTCCTGATCGGTTCGGGAGCCCTGCGCGCGGTGTTCCCGTCGACGGGCACCGTCCTGGGCCTCTTTCCGCACCAGCCGTACGCGAGCGAGAGCGTAGAGCTCGCGCCCGGCGACACGCTGATCCTGTCCACGGACGGCGTCTCCGAGGCCGCGAACCCGGAAGGGGCTTTCTTTGGCGAGGAGCGGCTGCACGCCTGCTTCGCGAAAGGAGCGGGCGCGACGGCCGCCGACAGCGTGGAGCGCCTGCTCGGCAGCGTGCGCGCCTTCGCCGCGGGAGCGCCCCAGTCCGACGACATCACGATCCTGGCCCTGAAACGGTGAAGCGCTCGTCGGGCATGGCCCAGCCGATGAGCGCGAGGTAGTTGAGGAGCGCCTCCGGGAAGAAGCCGGCGCCGCGGCCGTCCACTATACTCGGCGAGTGACGACTGCCGACCTCGACGCCCGCGCGCGGCTCCTCGCGCCGGTCGTCGCCACGGGGCTCGTGGCCCAGACCGTGGCCCAGAGCGCGGCGCTCGACGCGCTCTTCCTGACCCACTTCCCGATAACCTCGCTGCCGTACTTCGTGGCCGCCGCGGCCCTCTTGTCGCTGCCGTCGGCGCAGGTGGCTGGCCGGATTCTCACCCGGCTGGGGCCAGGACGGCTCGTGCCCTGGCTGATCGGGGCGAACGGCGTTCTCTTCCTCGTCGAGTGGGCGCTCCTCGACACGCTGCCTCGCCTGGCCACGGGCCTGCTCTACCTCCACGGGGCCGTCCTGTCCGGGGTCGCGATCTCGGGGTTCTGGTCGCTGCTCAACGAGCGCTTCGACCCGCACTCGGCAAAGGCCCTTCTCGCGCGGGTGGCCGGCGCCGCGACGTTCGGCCGGCTCGCCGGCGGCGTGGGGGCGGAGCGCGTCGCCGCCCTGCTCTCCCCCCGCGCGCTCCTCGCCGTGCTCGGCGTGCTCGGTCTCGTCGCCGTGGTCGGCGCGGCGGCGGTGGCCGAGGGGGCCCCGCCGCCGCGGCAGCGCCCGGCCGATCCGACAGACGCGGCGCCGTGGACGCAGATCCGGAAGAACCCCTACCTGCGCGACCTGGCCTTCGTGATCCTGCTCGCGGCGGCCGTGGCGGGGCTGGCCGACTACGCGCTCAAGCTCGAAGCGGTGGCGCACTTCCCGAAGGGCCAGCCGCTCGTGCGGTTCTTTGGCCTCTACTACGCGGGCACGGGCCTGCTCGCCTTTCTCATCCAGACGACCCTGGGCAAGACCGCGCTCGCCCGCCTGGGGCTCGCCGGCTCCGTGGCCGCCCATCCCGCGGCGGTGGCGATCGCGAGCGCCCTCGGTTTCGTCATCCCCGGGCCCTGGCGCGGGGTGCTGCCCCGCGGCACCGACGTCTGCGTCCGCAACTCGGTGTTCCGTGCCGGCTACGAGCTGCTCTACACGCCGCTGGCGCAGGCCACGAAGCGCTCGACGAAGCCGGTCATCGACGTGGTCTGGGACTGCGCGGGCAAGGGCGCGGGCGCGGCGGTGCTGCTCGCGCTGACCGCCGTGCCGGCGGTATGGGCCTTCGCGGCGGTCAATGCGGCGGCGCTCGCGGCGGCGCTCGTCGAGCTCGGCGTGGCCCGGCGCCTGGGCGCCGGCTACGTGCGCGCCCTCGAGGGCGGCCTCGTCCGCGGGGGCGAGGACCTCGCGCAGGCCGCCGAGTACTCGTTGTCCGACTTCACCATCGCCGAGAGCCTGGCCGGGTTCGACCGCGCCGGCGTGCAGAAGGCGCTCGGGGCGGGCGCTGAGGCGGCCGGGGCGGCCCCGCCGCCGGCCGATCCCGTCGTCGCTGCCATCGCCGACCTGCGCTCCGGAGACCTGTCGCGCCTGCGGGCGGCCCTGCGCGCGCTGCCTCGCGACCCGCTCCTGGTGGGGGCGCTCGTCCCGCTGCTCGGCCGCCGCGACGTCCTGCGCCAGGTGGTGGCGGCGCTCGAGTCCTTCGGCGCGCGCGCTTCGGCGCAGCTGGTGGACGCCCTCCTCGACTCCGACACGCCCGACCCTGTGCGGCGACGTGTCCCGGCCGTCCTGCGGTCCTGCGCCTCGCCGGTGGCCCGCGACGGCCTGGTGGCGGGGCTGCGCCTTCCCGGCTTCGAGCTGCGCGTGCGCTGCGGCCGGGCCCTCCTCGCCCTCACCGAGCACCATCCCGAGCTCGTCGTGCCGCGCGAGGCCGCGCTCGCCGCGGTGGAGTCCGCGATCGCGGAAGGGGGCGACCCCGCGCTCCTCCGCGAGCACCTGGTGAACCTGCTCACCCTGGGGCTCGAGCGCGGGCCCGCGAGCATCGCGGGGCGCGCCCTCGACACCGACGACGCCCACCTGCGCGGGACGGCCCTCGAGTACTACGAGACGATGCTGCCGCCCGCCCTTTTCGCGGCGCTCGAGCCGCGTCTCACCGCCGCGAAGGCGGCGGTGCGAGCGGCGGCGAAGCCGCGCTCCGCGGGCGAGCTCCGGGAGGAGCTGGTCAAGGCGGGAGCGACGATGACGCTGAGCCTCGAGGAAGTCCGACGCCAGCTCGCCGCCGCGAGTGAGGACGAGTCATGACCGAGCCGGTGGCGCCTCCGGCGGAAGAGCCCGCGCGCGTCCTGCTCGTCGACGACGAGCCGACGAACATCGACATCCTGCGGCAGGCGCTGAACGGACGGGGCTACCGCCTGCTCGTCGCCACGAGCGGCGACGACGCGCTCAAGGTCGCGCAGCGTGCCCGCCCCTCTCTCGTCCTCCTCGACGTGATCATGCCCGGCATCGACGGCTACGAGACGTGCCGCAGGCTGAAGGCCGACCCGCAGACGGCCGGCGCCGCCGTCATCTTTCTCTCCGCGCTGGCGGAGGCAAAGGAGAAGGTGCGCGGGCTCGAGGCAGGGGCGGTGGACTTCGTCACCAAGCCCTTCCAGCCGGAGGAGGTCATCGCGCGGGTCCACACGCACCTGACCGTCCAGCGGCTCCAGGCCCAGCTCGAGAGCAGGAACGCCGATCTCGCCCGGGAGCTGCAGGTGGCGCAGGAGCTGCTGGCCGCCGCGCGCCGGCGGGTCGAGGGCGCGCTCGTCGGCTCGAGCCCGGCCGTGCGCGCCCTCCGGGAAACCATCGCCCTGCGCGCGGCCTCTCTCGAGCCGCTGCTCCTCGCGGGGCCCAGCGGGGCGGGGCAGGAGGCCGTCGCGCGCACCGTCCACCACCAGTCGCCGCGGGGACGGCAGGCGTTCATCCACGTCAACTGCGCGCTGCTCGCGCCGGGCCAGTCGCAGAGCCTGCTCGCCGGGCCGGGCGGGAAAGACCCGGGTGGGGGGGCGACGGCCATCCTCGGCCCCCTGGGGCTGGCCGACCGGGGCACGCTCTACCTCGAGGAGGTCCACCAGCTGCCCCCGGAGCTGCAGCTCCGGCTCGCGGAACTGCTCGAGGGCGCGAGCCGCGCGCGGGCGGGGGGCGCGCCCGTCATCCCTGATATCCGCGTCATCGCCAGCACCTCGGCCGCGCCATCGGCGGAGGCCGGTCTCCAGCCACGGCTGCTCGCGGCGCTCGAGGCGGGGACGATGCGGGTGCCGTCGCTCGCCGAGCGGGCGGAGGACATCCCGGAGCTCGCGCGGTTCATCGTGGGCCAACTGGCGCGCAGCGCCGGGGCGGTCGTGGAGCGCGTCTCGGACGAGTCGGAGCGGCGGCTGCGCGCGTACCGCTGGCCCGGCAACCTGCGGGAGCTCCAGAGCGTGCTCGAGCGGTCGGTCCTGTCCGCGCGCGAGCCGGTGCTGGAGGTCGACGCGGCGCTGCTCGACGAGGGGCTGCCACTCGGCCACTACCGCCTGGTGTCGAAGCTCGGCGAGGGGGGCATGGGCGAGGTCTGGCGCGCGCGGCACCAGCTGCTCGCGCGGCCCTGCGCGGTCAAGCTCATCCGGCCGGACCGGCTTGGCGCCGGCAATCGCGACGCGGCCCTCGAGCGCTTCCGGCTCGAAGCCCGCACCATCTCGCAGCTCAGCTCGCCGAACACCGTGCGCCTCTACGACTTCGGGCTCAGCGAGTCGGGCAGCCTCTACTTCGTCATGGAGCTGCTGCGCGGCTTGGACCTGTTCGCGCTGGTGAAGGACTTCGGGCCGCTCCCCCCCGAGCGTGTCGTCCACGTGCTCAGGCAGGCCTGCCGCTCGCTCGCCGAGGCGCACGAGGCGGGGCTCCTGCACCGCGACGTCAAGCCCCACAACCTCTTCCTCTGCCGCCTCGGCCTCGACTGCGACGTGGTGAAGGTGCTCGACTTCGGCCTCGTCAAGTCGGTGGGCGGGGAAGAGGAGGCGCAGCTGACCACGGAGGGCGCGCTCACGGGCACGCCGGCCTACATGCCTCCGGAGCGGGCGACGGGCGGCGCCGGCGACGCGCGGTCGGACATCTACTCGCTCGGGTGCGTGGCCTGGTGGATGCTGACCGGGCGGACCGTGTTCTCCGGCGACCCGATGGCCATGATCATCCACCACGTGCGGACCGTTCCCGAGAAGCCGTCGAGGTCGTCGGGGCAGCCGGTGCCGGAGCGGCTGGAGCAGCTGGTCATGGACTGCCTCGACAAGGCGCCGGCGAAGCGCCCCGCGACGGCGCTCGAGCTGTGGCAGAAGCTCGGCGAGGTCCCGCTCGAGAGCCCCTGGACGCAAGAGCGCGCCGAAAGCTGGTGGAAGGAGAAGCTGCCGGATCTCGCGGCCGCCGCGCCCGGCAGCGACACCAGCAGCGATGTCTCGCTCGACCCGATCGACTGAGCGACATCAACGGATGGACCCCCTGCCGGTCAGGGGGCCGCCCTTGCAGCCAGGAAGGCGCGCCCGTAGACTCACCACGTGCGAGACTCTTTTCGGCTGCGCCCGAGACCATCTATGCCCTTCACTAGGGCGCTGGGCGTCTCGGTCGCCTTCGTCTGCGTGAGCTCCGTGCCGGCACACGCTCGGGCGGACGATGGGCCAGGGATACCGGCGCCTCCGCCAACGTCCGACCAGGAGGCGACGCCTTCGACCCCGACGCCGGTTCGTGAGCCCGCGCCCTGGGGATTCAACGGGACCTTCGGCTACGGGGGCGCGGGCGGCGACTTCGGCAACCTGTTCCGCAACCCGCTGCGCTGGGAGTACAACTTCTTCCGACAGAAGGGGCCGTGGCGCGTCGGCCTCGGCCTGACCTTCGGCTCGTTCAAGATGAAGGAGCCCTACCAGGACGAGCTCGAGTGGGGATACCAGGAGATCTCCCTCGCCGGCACCCGGATGTTCAAGATGAAGGGCCGCATCAGGCCCTATGTCCAGCTGCGCGGAGGCCTCGTGGCCCTGCGGCCGCGCAGCGACCTCTTCAAGATCGATCCCTTGCCTCCCGACTTCGTGTCCGGCGAGCACACCAAGGAGAGAAGCACCGGCTTCAGCGTCGCCGTCGTGCCAGGGGTGGAGTGGAAGCTCGGCCGGGCCGCCTATCTCGACACCTCGCTGGGCCTCACGTACTTCAAGGTCGGGGAGTACGACCTCAGTCCCGTCGGGCAGCCTCCGCGCGGCTCGGGCACGGCCTGGGAGGGGCGCCTCGGGATCACGTGGTTCCCGAACGGCGAGCAGCCGGGTCAGGCCGGGGAGGCCGGAACGCGCGACGCGTGGGGCGTGAAGCGCAGCTACGGCTGGGCCATCGGCCAGATGCTCGCCATCAACAACGTCGGGAGCGTGTCGGCCCAGTGGATGCGGGACGTCGACTGGTCGGAGACGAGCCCGCGCAGCTGGTGGGCGAACATCAAGGGAGGCTTCTCCTACGACTCCGACCAGTTCTCGACGAACCAGTATATTCACCCCTTCAACGGCGCCGCGTACTTCAACTCGGGCCGCGCGAACGGGGTGCCCTTCTGGCCGTCGGCCGCAATTTCGGCCTTCGGAGCCTACTACTGGGAGTTCGGCGGCGAGACGGGGCCGGCGTCCATCAACGACATGTTCTCGACCACGCTCGGCGGGATCATGGTCGGCTCGTTCCAGTACGGGCTCTCGTCCGAGATCCTCGACAACCAGGCGCACGGCTGGGGCCGCTTCGGGCGCGAGGCCGCAGCCTTCATCGTGGACCCGGTCCGCGGCTTCGACCGGCTCGTCCGAGGCGACGCGAAGAACATCGCTCCGAACCCGGCCGACCCGATGGACTGGCGGCCGGGCGGCGCCACCTTCGTCGCCTTCGGCACGCGCACGTTCGGCGAGGCCGGCTCCGAGTTCTCGTTCAAGAACGCCAAGACCTATCCGATGATGCTCCTGGACCACTCCTACGGCGACGTCTTCCACGCCAGGCGCCGGGGTCCCATGGACTACATGGACATCACCACGGAGCTGAATTTCGGCGGACCCGCGGCCATCTCGCGGCTGGTAATCCGCGGGAACCTCGCGTCCTGGACTCTCGGCGAGGAGCACAATCACGTTCTCGGGATCGTTCAGCACTACGAGTACCGCAACAATGCCTCGTACACGTTCGGCGGTCAGAGCGTCGGCGCGGCGCTCTTCTCGCGGTTCCGGCCCACCAACAACGTCTATTTCAGGACGCGCGTCGACGCCTACGGCATCCTGCTCGGAGCGATCAACTCCGAGTACGCCAAGTTCGCCGAAGTCGGCGTCCAGGAGCGCATCCGCGAGTACGACTACGGGCCGGGATACGGCCTCGGGGCCGAGGCGAGCCTCTTCGCCTCCAGCCGGCAGCTGGTGCTTCTTCGGTACCTGTTCAACTACATCGACGTGACGAACGGATCGGCCTACAACATAGGCACTGTCGGCGGAGCAGGCCGCCACTACATCCAATACGGGTCGGCGAGGGTCGTGATACCGATCAAGCGGGCGCTGAGCATCGGTGCCGACGCGGTGCTGTTCCATCGCGACAGCCACTTCACGGTGACGAACTCGGCGACGGGCGAGACGAGGATCCAGCACCTCCAGCAGCGCAACCCCCAGGTGAAGATCTACATCGCCATCAACCAGTCGCAGCACTGACATGTACCGGCTCAGAACCCAGCCCCAGAGGTGCCGATGCTCGCCCTAGTGTTCTCGCTCGCGCTCGCCGCCCCCGCCCCCGCCCCGCCCGTGATCGCCCCGGAGGACGTCCGCCGTCACCTCGACCAGCACGTGATCGTGCGGGGCACCGTCGCCCAGGTCGTCGTCACGAAGAACCTGACGACGCACGTTCACTTCGGCGGCATCTATCCCAACCAGGTCTTCACGGCCACGTTCTTCAAGGCCCAGCGAGGGCAGTTCCCGAAAGTGCAGGACTATGAGGGCAAGCTGGTCGAGGTCGACGGCGTCGTTCACCTCGCCCGGAACAAGCCGGAGATCCTGGTGATCCGGCAGCAGCAGATGCGCCTGGTCGACCAGACGCCTGCTTCGAAGTGAGGGTGTCGGTCGGCTGACGACGGCCGGACTGCGCAGGCCGCGCTCCGGTGTGCAGCCATCCACAAGCCGGAGCTGCTCGCGCTCAACGAGCGCGCCTTCGCGGCCGGCGTGAGCGCGGCTGGCCGAGCGCTCCGTGGCCAGAGCTACAGGGCAAGATCCCGTACGCCAAGCTGGGCCTGAAGCCCGGCCAGACGGTTCGGATCTCCGCTCGCAAGGGCGATGTCGCCGGCGAGGCGAGCTTTCTTCCCGACTTCGGCCTGGCTCTGAAGTAGGCCGGCGAGCGGCAAGCGATAGGCCGCCGCCGAGGCCGCCCGCCCCACGCGTGGTAATTTGGGCGGCCCTTGATCTCCTTCTCCCATCTCGGCAAGCAATACGGGCGTCAGGTCCTCTTCATCGACGCCTCCTTCCAGCTCAATCCCGGCGAGAAGGTCGGCCTCGTCGGCCCCAACGGCTCGGGGAAGACGACGCTGTTCCGCCTGATCGTGGGCGAGGAGACGGCGGACGAGGGCGAGGTCTCCGTCCCCCGCAAGCTCTCCATCGGCTATTTCCGCCAGGACGTCGAGGAGATGTCGGGCCGCTCGGTGCTCGACGAGGCCATCGCCGGCAGCGGACGGGTGGGCGACCTCCACCACGAGCTGGAAAGCCTGCAGCAGGCCATGTCCGATCCATCGCGGGCCCACGAGATGGACGCCATCCTGGCCCGCTTCGGGGAAGTGCAGGAGGCCTACGATCACCTCGGGGGCTACGCCCTCGAGTCGCAGGCGCGCGAGGTGCTCCACGGGCTCGGCTTCGACGACGAGCGGATCGACGGCGACGTGGGCGCGCTCTCCGGCGGCTGGAAGATGCGCGTGGCCATGGCCCGCGTGCTGCTGGGCCGGCCCGACGTCCTGCTCATGGACGAGCCCACCAACCACCTCGACATCGAGTCGATCGTGTGGCTGGAATCGTTTCTCCACTCACTGCCCGCCGCCCTGCTCATGACCTCGCACGACCGCGAGTTCATGAACCGCGTGGTCACCCGCGTCGCCGAGATCGACGGCGGCGAGATCACCGCCTACTCCGGCAACTACGACTTCTACGAGAGGCAGCGGCAGGTGCGCGAGGCCAATCGCGAGGCGGCCTATGCGCGCCAGCAGGCCATGCTGGCCAAGGAGCAGCGCTTCATCGATCGGTTCTCCGCCCACGCGGCCAAGGCGGCCCAGGTCCAGAGCCGCATCAAGGCCCTCGACAAGATCGAGAAGATCGAGCTGCCGCGCAAGCGGCAGGTGGTGCGGTTCGACTTCCGGCGGCCCCCGCGCTCCGGCGACGAGGTGGCGGTGCTGGAGGGCGTGACCAAGGCCTATGGCCGCCGCGTCGTGCACGACGGGATCGGCCTCACGATCCGCCGCGGCGAGCGATGGTGCGTGATGGGCAGGAACGGCGCGGGCAAGACGACGCTCCTGCGCATGATCGAGGGAGTGCTGAAGCCCGACGCGGGTACGATACGCCTCGGGGCAAGCCTCAAGATGGGCTACTTTGCCCAACAGTCGCTGGACCTCCTGGATCCCGCGCTCTCCGTCTGGGAGCAGATCCAGAAGGACTTTCCGCGCGAGGGCGTGGGCGTGCTGCGCAGCCTCCTCGGCGCCTTCCAGTTCTCCGGCGACGACGTCGAGAAGAAGATCCGCGCCCTCTCTGGGGGCGAGAAGTCGCGTCTGGCGATGGCGCGCATGCTGCTGGACCCGCCGAACTTCCTCGTCCTCGACGAGCCGACCAACCATCTCGACCTCGCCACCAAGGAGATGCTGATCGAGGCGCTCCACGATTTCGACGGCACGATGCTGTTCGTCTCGCACGACCGCACGTTCCTGCGCGGCCTGGGCACGCGCGTCCTGGAGCTGGGCGGCGAGACGGGGACGGAGCGCGAGCCGCGCCTCTATCCCGGGTTGTACATCGAGTACGTGGAGCGGTCGGGCCACGAGGCGCCGGGGGTGCGCCGATGACTGGCCGCGCCCTTCCTCCAACCTGAATATCGCGCCTGCCCAGGCGCGTGGACGCTCCCCGCCTATGGGCGGCGCATGCCCGCCTCGAGGAGCCGGGAACCCAGGACGGCCAGTGTCTCGACGCCGGTCGCGGTGCGGGGAAGGTGTCGTGCCATGGCGAGGGTGGCGATGCCGTGGTTCAGCGACCATGAAATCTCGGCCAGCTCGATCGGATCGCCGTCCCTGATCCTCCCGCGCTCCTGCTCGCCTCGAATCGTATCCACCAGGATGTTGAACGCCGCATCGGCGTGCCTCATCAGATCGGGATCGCGGCTCCAATCGGTGAGGAATCCGCCGAACATCGTCTCGTAGTGCGAGGGGTTGTCGGCGGCGAATCGCACGTATGCGGCCGCCATCGCCGGCAGGACGTCGGCGTGCTTCGAGGACGCGGTGGCGACCGCTTTGGCGAGGGCGGCGTGGAGGCGACGGAACCCTTCCGAGGCCACGCGGGCCAGCAGGGCCGCCTTGTCGTCGAAGTGACGGTACAGCGCCGTGCGCGAGACCCCGACCCGCGCCCCCACGCTTCGGAGCGTGAACGCCCGCACACCCTCCTCGCCGATGATGGCGACGGCGGCGTCGACGAGCGCGCGTTCGAGGTCTCCATGGTGATAGGCCCGCTTACCACGGCGGGCCCGCGCGGTCTTCTTCTTCATGACCGCCGCCGCCCCTCGGAAGACGCGCCAGGTGTTGACATCGTCAACATACGGCTGCTACCGTATGTTGACTTAGGCAACATTCGATAGCCGCGAGGGACCGGGACACCCCTGACGCGCAGTCCACGTTAGACCGTCCCTCGCACATTCGGGGCGGGAGGGTATTCATGCCCGTCGTCTCCATTACGCGGATTCGAGTTCGATCGTGGTCGTATGTCCCCGCCTTCTACTTTCAGACATTGCGCATCGCCCGGCAAGCGGCGCGGGCCGAGGGCAGCCTCGCCGTCACGCTGCTGCGGGATCACCGGAACACGTTCTGGACGCGCACCATCTGGTCGTCGGAGGACTCCATGAAGGCATTCATGCGTGCGAAGCCGCACGGCCCGACGATGCGAAAGCTGCTCGAGTGGTGTGACGAGGGCGCGCTGGTGAGCTGGACGCAGGCGGGCGCGGACCTTCCCTCGTGGGAGGAGGCGCATGAGCGAATCCAGCGAGAGGGGCGGCCATCGAAGGTGCACCACCCGTCGGCGGCCCATGCCGCGCACGCGTTCCCGGCACCGACCGCGGGCCGCACCCGTGAACTGCGCTTCAAGTGACGTAGCGGCTCGATCCTCGCCGATCGAGCGTATGCGATCGTCGCCGCCGCGAAGTGCGCCAAGGCGCGGCGGGGGGAATGAGCCCTCCTGACTAGCTCCCTGGATACGTCGCGAGGTCCGCGCAGGCGGGCTTGTAGCTGGAGTCGCAGGCCTTCTTGAAGAGGACGCGCGCCCGGACGACATCTCTCGGAACACCGCGGCCCTCGGCGGCGAGCAGGCCGAGGCGGTGGCACGCCTGCTCGTCGGCGCGCTTCGGGTCCGCGGTTTCGCAGCCTTTCGAGAGCCATCGAGCGCCTTCGGCGGCGTCGCTCGAGACGCCGGGCCCTTCCACGTAGAGGATGCCCGCCATCCCGCAGCACCACGGGTCCCTGGTGAGCGCCGTCTCGCACCCCGTGCGGAAGAGCGCGAGCGCCTTTGCGGGATTCGCCGGCGCGGTGGCGGCAGCAGGACTCGGATCGTCTTGCGGTGACGTTTCTCGCTGGTGATCAGGCCCTCGCGGCGAGGATGTCGAGCGCGCGGTCCGCGATCGTGCGGCTCACGTCGAGGGCAGGCAGCAGCAGCAGTGCCGAACGCTGCGTGGTGAGGAGCAGCCCCTTGCGGCGACAGCGCTCGGCCACTCGCTCCGCGTAGTCTTCGTCGCCGAGCTCCACCGCGATCGCGAGCCCTTTGCCCCGCACTTCCGCCCTCCCCTCGAAGTCGATACGGGCGAGCCGCGCGCGGAGGTGCGCCCCCATCGCCTCCACGCCGCCCAGGAAGCGCTCCCCGCGCCCCTTCAGGTAGCGAATGGCGGCCATGGCCGCGGCCACGCTGCGTGGGTGCCAGCCGTAGGTCGACCAGATGGCTCCTTGTGTAGACGAGCAGCATCCCGCCGGGCGGCAGCGCGGCCGTGCCGGCCTCGGACGTCGCGTTCGGGAACAGCCCCAGCGGCACGCCCGTGGCCTGGACTTGCGGATTTCGCGAGGGCTCCCTTGGTCAGGCGGGCAGCCACCCGGTTCGCCGGGCAGCCTTCAACGTGCGGATCGCCGGCAAAGTCGTCAACGACGACGTCCTCGGGAGCTTGGAGTTCCCGCGCGCGGTCAAGGGCGCGAAAGTGGCGCTCCGCTGTTGGCGGTCTGCCGCCGGCGATCACGCGGCCCTCGTCGCTCGTCGCCGCCGCGCGGGTGACGAAGTTGGGAGGAAAGGCCGGATTCGGGGGCTTGCCCGGGGCGGGGGGGCGGCAGGCACTCGACGCCGCCTTTCGCCGTCCAGACCCAGGCGCTCTCGTCTTCGAAAACGTTGCCGTCCGCGCTCACGCCGGTGGCGAACCCTCCACCGAGGTCGATCGCTCCCGTCGTCGGCGTCCAGAAGAAGCCGCCGACGTCGGAGAACTTGCCCACGACCACGGTGCCGGCGGGGTTGACGGCGTTCGGCAGCGCATCGGAGCGGCGCTCGAGCTCGACGAACAGCGTCTTGTCCTTGGCCCGCGCCAACTCCGTGGTTTCACCATCGGGGCCTGAAGCCGCCTTCACGGTCGCCCCTCGGACAGGGAGGAGAGCACCCTGATCGCGAAAGTGAACCGCTGGGGTCGCTCGCTCTATCCACTGGCGATGCTCGCCGACGTCCTGCTCGCGCTCTTCTGATAGCCTCGGGTTCAAGGCACCTGGAAGTCGAGGCTGACTCTCCGCGGCAGCCACACGGCCATCCGGTCCTCGCCACGGTTCGACCAGACGTTGTACGGGACCGCGAGAAAGTCCTTTTCGCGGGTGACCACCGTGCGGCCGTCATCCCCCGGGTACAGGCCGAGCGCCCGCCCCGTGATGACGGTGACGCCTCCGAGCAAGTCGGGGCGTTGCCTGGCCGACAGGGCGGCGTCGTCGGGCAGGACGACGTTGAAGACATCGCCGCCGTTGTCGATCGACTCGATGGCGTACACGATTGGCCCCCGCTCGAGGGCCACCCGCCCCCGGTTCGCCACGACCCGATCGTCGCTGACGGCGCGGCGCACCGGCATTGGCAGCGACAGCTGGACGGTGTCGCCCGCCTTCCAGCGCCGCTTGAGGACGGCGTAGCCCTGCACCAGTTCGACCTTCAGCGGCTGTCCGTTGACCGAGAGGGTGTAGGGAAGACCGGCGCCGTCTTTGTACTTGTAGAGGTCGCTGGGCACCGGCTGCTCCCGCGCCCAGCCCGGCACGCGGATGTGCAGGGGGAACTCGGCCTCCGCGTCGGGCTTGACGCTGATCGTGACGTCGCCCTTCCACGGATACTCGGTGGTCTGGCGCAGCTCCACGCGGCGGCCCTTCAGGTCGACGCGCGTGTGCCCGCCGACGAACAGGTTGACGTAGATCCCGTCGTCGCCCTGGGCGTAGACGTAGCTGCCGAAGCTGGCGAGGAAGCGCGCCACGTTGGGCGGGCAGCACGAGCAGCGGAACCACGGGCGCCGGCCGGTTGAGTTGTCGGCGTTGAAGGCGAACTTCCCGTCCGAGGCGAGCGGGTTGACGTAGAAGAACTGGTCGCCGCTCAGCCCGACCCCGGAGAGGATCGCGTTGTACGCGGTCCGCTCGAGGACGTCGATGTACTTCGCGTCGCCGTGAAGGCGGAAGAGGCGGTAGTTCCACATCGCGTTCGCGATGGCGGCGCAGGTCTCGGCGTAGGCGGTCCGGTTGGGCAGCTCGTAGGCGAGCCCGAAGGCCTCCCCGGAGCTGGTGGCGCCGATGCCGCCCGTGACGTAGAGCTTG
>Ga0136846_1236018_pt1 | contig 13436 bp, 11 predicted proteins | sample HopSoiMetagenom2_FD_96841 | JGI IMG/M metagenome (GOLD analysis project Ga0136846, IMG submission 96841) | Grasslands soil microbial communities from Hopland, California, USA - 2 Assembly 2016 (version 4) | ecosystem: Environmental > Terrestrial > Soil > Grasslands | place: USA: Hopland... | reverse complement strand
TTGCTGGGGCGAGCGAAGGAGCAAAGGCCGCTGCAGCAATCGGAACTTTCGTTGGACAGGATCAATGTCGTGCGGAACGACCTCGCCGATTCGGACCTTGAATTGGTGATCAAAAAGAAAAAGAAAGCGAAACCAGAGCCATCAAAAAACACGCGCGAGACGGAGGCGAGCCAGGGGTGGAGCCGCCTGACGGCGCGGTTGTTTGAGATCGGGCAGGAACAATAAACAATTATGTCATGTGTCCATTTTTGCACACAAGCCAGTGTTGATGACGGAGACCTTGACGGGTCTTTCGCCTGCACGGGGGAAACGATTTCTGGATGGGACAATTGGCGGAGCGGGGCACTCGTATGTGTTGCTCGAGGGGAGCAGTCCGGATGGGAGCTTAATTGGGCTGGACCGGGACGAAGCTGCTCTCCAGGCCGCCGCGGAAAGACTGAAACCGTTTGAGGGCAGGTTCGAACTGCACCGGGCCAACTTCGCGGAGTTGGAGCGGTACGCGGATCCGGGAAGTTGTGACGGTGTTCTGCTGGATCTGGGAGTGAGCTCACCGCAGATCGACCAGGCGGAACGCGGATTCAGTTTTCAAAATGAAGGGCCTCTCGACATGAGGATGGACAACCGGGATCCGATTACGGCGGCGAATATTGTGAATACGTGGGCGGAAGATGACCTGGCGAATTTGTTTTACCGGCTGGGGGACGAGCGGGCTTCACGAAGAATCGCGCGAATGATTGTGGCGCGCAGAGCAGTGAAAAGATTTACGACAACCAAAGAACTGGCGGACGCGATTTCAGACGAGATCGGGCGGTCCCATCAGCGGATTCATCCGGCGACGCGAGTTTTTCAGGCACTGCGGATGGAAGTGAACCGTGAGCTGGAATCTTTGGAAGAGGGGCTGCGAGGGGCGATGCGGATTCTGAAAACAGGGGGACGGCTGGCCGTGATTACGTTTCATTCGCTGGAAGATCGATTAGTGAAGGATTTCGGGCGGGCGCTGGAACGGGACTACGCGGTGCAGGGGCCGGTCGACTTGCCGGAATTTCGCACCCCGAAAACGCCGGAAGCAAGGTGGGTCTCGCGGAAGGCGATCCTGCCGAGCGAAGAGGAAATGCGAGAAAACCCGCGCTCTCGAAGCGCACAACTTCGCCTCCTGGAGAAATTATGAGACGGCGAAAAGGCGCATTAAAACCGAAAACGCTTTTTGTGACGCTGGCGATTTGCGGGATCATCGCGCTGGCGGGCATCGGTTATGTGTGGGCGAAAACGGAGGTTTATTCGCTGGCCCGTGAGGTCAAATCGCTGGAAATAAAACTCGATGAACTGCACCGAACGAATGAGGCGCTGAAACAACAATTTGCGGTGAAGTGCACGCAGGGGGAACTGCAGCGCCAGGCCCGGTCACTTGGCCTGGCGGCGCCGACGCCGGACCAAATTGTAAAATTGCAAGACCCTGTGCCTTCGGTCTCGGGTCAAAGTGAACCGCGCGCTTTTGCGGCTAAGCTCGAATAACGCGAATGCCTAAAAAACGAGCCATCATGCAACCGATGATCATGGCGATGCAAATTCGCCGGCTCTGTTTTTTTGCGTGCTGTTTGATCCTGGGATTCGGCTTTCTGGGTTACCGGTTGTTCGAGTTGCAGGTGTTGGAACATGAGGAATTGAGCGAGAAGGCGCGGGACAATACCGAGCGGACTTACGTCCGGGAGCCGAGGCGGGGAGATATTCGGGATATTCGCGGGAATCTTCTGGCGACGAGCAAAACGGTGCATGCGATTTGCGCGGACCCGGATTTTATTGGAACGAATTATCTTTTGATCGCGAGCCAGATCGCGCCTGTGCTGGAGATGCCCTTCGAGGAAGTGGCCGAAAAGTTGCGCCCGCGCACGCGAGTGAACGACCGAAACGATACCGTGCCGATCAAATATGTCTGTCTAAAGCGGAAGGTGGAGGACGAGGAATGGGCGCGGGTGCAGAAGGCAATGAAGCTGATTTCATTTGGGATTGATGAATCCATTTTGCCGCCAACCAAACGGAGCGCGTATGAGCGCATTCGGAGCCGGGCACTTTTTGTGGAGCCGGACGAAATGCGGTTTTATCCGAACGACACGTTGGCCGCGCACGTTCTGGGATACGTGGGCGTGGATGATCGCCCCGGTTTGGGAAAAGTCTTTGAAACGATTGGAAAGGAAGGGCTGGAGCTGACGCTGAATAATACACTGACGGGTATTCAAGGATGGCGGCAGACCGAGACGGACAGCCGCAGGCGCGAACTGGTGATGTACCGGGAGCAGGACGTGGCACCGCGGGCGGGATTGAATGTGGTTCTGACGATTGACTCCGGGGTGCAGCATATTTTAGAGGAGGAGCTGGAAGCAGCGTTCGAGAAGCACACGCCGGTGAGCATCTCAGGAATCGTGGTGCGGCCGAAAACGGGCGAGATCCTGGGGATGGCGACGCTGCCGACGTTCAACCCGAATTGCCCGGGAAAATTTCCCGCGGAAGACCGGAGGAACCGGGTGGTGACTGACGTGGCGGAACCGGGTTCGACCTTTAAGATTGTGGTTGTTTCGGCGGCGTTAAACGAAGGAGTGACCTCTTTATCAGAGCCATTTGATTGTGAGAACGGCCACTTTTATTTCGCTGGAAAAGCCCTGGGCGACACCCACCCATTCGGTGTTCTGACGGTGGAAGGAATCATCGCAAAATCTTCGAACATTGGCGCGGCGAAAATCGGAATTCGTCTGGGAGACGAGAAATTATATGAGTACATCCGCAATTATGGATTCGGGCAGAGAACCGGAATTCCTCTTCCCGGCGAAGTGAACGGCGTGGCGCGGCCGCCGAAGGAGTGGACGAAGCTGTCGATTTCGCGGATTCCGATGGGCCACGAAGTGAGCTGTACGCCTTTACAGATGGTGATGGCGATGAGCGCGATTGCCAATAAAGGGATGCTGATGCGGCCGATGCTGGTGGATCGCTTCGTCGATGAGAACGGGCGCGACATCGCGAAGTTCCAACCGCAGGCTTTGCGCCAGGTGGTGACTGCGGAAACAGCGGCCAAGATGGTGAGCGCGCTCAAGAGCGTGGTTTCCACGAATGGAACGGGGGCCAAAGCGAAGCTGAATTATTACACGGCGGCGGGGAAAACGGGCACAGCGCAGAAGATTATGAACGGGCATTACAGCCGCTCGAATCATTTTTCATCTTTTATTGGGTTTTTTCCCGCGGATGATCCGGAACTTTGCATTTCGGTGGTGGTGGACGACCCGAAGAAGGGTTACTACGGCAGCGAAACCGCGGCCCCGGTTTTTCAGAGGATTGCTGAACGCTCGGCGAATTATCTGGCGATTCCGCCGGAGATTCTGACGACGAACCAAACGCTGGCGCTGTCCGGCGGCAATATGAAGGCCCCGTGAGCATGACAATCCGTGAAATAATTAAGAACGTCGATGTCCTGGATATTGATGGGCCGCTCAACGCGACCGTCAGCGGGATAACGCATGACGCGCGGCGCGTCGCGCCGGGGAACATGTATTTTGCGCTGGAGCGGGGCGGGGAGGATGGCCACGAGCAAATCGAATTGGCGATCGAACGCGGGGCGGGCGCAGTGATCTGCCGGCGGAACGGTTCGATCCGGCAGGGCGCGACAAAAATCGATGTGGCGGATACGCGCCGAGCGCTGGGGCAAGCGGCCTGCGCATTTTATAAATTTCCTGCCGACGAGCTGCAGGTGATTGGGGTGAGTGGCGCGCCCGGCCAATGGAACACCGCATTTCTACTCAAGCAATTGCTCGACCAGGTGGGGCTTTCGACGGGATTGATCAGCACGGTACGACATGAAATTGGCGAACGCCAATTGCCGCCCGGCCGGCTGTTCCCGGAAGCGTGCGAAATTCAATCGATGCTGAGGCAGATGGTTCAGGCAGGGTGCGGCGCCTGCGTGATTGAAATTCCGCCAGCAGAATTGGCCGACGATAAATTTATAGGATTATCATTTGATGTTTTTGCCTTTGCCGGTCGGACAAATAAAAAAGTTTTGAACTGGCTGGGGAAGAACAGCCGGAAGAAGACGCTCTGCTCGGTGATTAATATTGATGAGCAGACGGGCCGCGAGCTGGCCGATTCTCCAGAGGTGGATGTCCGATTGACGTTCGGGTTGGACGAGGTAGCGGAGGTCCATGCGCGCAATCTGCAATTGGCGGCGACGAGCACGCGTTTTATTTTGGACCTTCCGGGCCACTCATTTCCCTGCCGCGTTCCGATGATCGGCCGCCATAACGTGCGGCATTTCCTGGGGTCGCTCGCGGCGGCGGTCTGCCTGGATATTTGCCCGGAAAAGATGAGAGAAATTATTCGGCATATCAAAACACCACCGGGAAATCTGGAGCTGATGTCGCAATCACCGGCGGTATTCGTTGATGAAGCGCACACTCCGCAATCGCTGGAGCTGGTGCTAAGTTCGTTGAAAGAGATTTGTACGGGCCGTCTTTTGCTGGTAATCGGATGCGAAGAGCGGAGTGATCATCGGATGCGGTTTGCGATGGGGCAGGCGGCCGCGCAGTACGCGACGCACGTGGTGTTGACGAGTGACAATCCGGGGCGGGAGCCCGTGGAGCAAATTTGCAGCGCGATTGCTCAGGGCATCGAAAGTGTTGGCCGGAGCGCGTACCATTTTCAGCCGGACCGGACCCTGGCCATTCGCGAGGTGGTGACCATGGCGCACCCCGGGGATATAGTGCTGATTGCCGGAAAAGGTGAGCGGGCATACCAGGAGTTTGCCAGCACCATTGTTCCGTTTGACGACCGTGAACAGGCGCGCGAATGCCTGGAGCATCTCGCGGTCGCTTTGCCGCCAAGTAAAGTTTTAACTGCACACTGATTTGGAGTCCCGAAGCATTCAGTTTATCGCCGAAGCCTGTAGAGGCCGTTTAAGCGGGAGTCAACCCGCGGAAAATATCCTCCGCATTGTGACCGACTCGCGGGAAGCGCAGAAAGGCGACCTGTTTGTGGCTGTGCCGGGTGAGAAGTTCGATGGCCACGATTTCCTGGGAGATGTCTTCAGAAAAGGAATCACAGCGGCGCTGGTCCAGGAAGACAGGTCGGAAAAGATTCCAGCGGGAAGTCGATACGTGATCGTATCAAATACCCGGAAAGCCCTTGGCGAAATCGCGGGCGCATATCGAAAGCAATTTGGAATCACCGCTGTAGCAGTGGCGGGTTCGAATGGGAAGACGAGCACGAAAGAGCTGGTGGCCGCAGTGCTGCGGGAAGCGCGGAGGATCGTTTGGAGCGAGGCCAGTTTTAACAACGATATTGGAGTGCCCTTGACTGTGCTGAAGCTGGAGTCGAAACATCAAGCGGCGGTTTTTGAGGTGGGCACCAATCATCCGGGCGAATTGCGGCCGCTGATCGAGATTATTCAGCCGCAGATTGGCATCATCACGAATATTGGCCGCGAGCATCTCGAACATTTTGGAACTGTAGAAGGAGTCCTGGAGGAGGAGGGGACTTTGGCGGAGTTGCTGCCGCCGAACGGCAAACTAATCATCCAGAGCGAGTGTTTCGGGGCGGAGCGGCTCCGGAATCGCACGAAGGGACAGGTCATTCGCGTTGGAGAAAATTCCAAAGACGATTGGCAACTGCAGAAGGTCAATCTCTCTTCTGATGGAACTCGGTTTTACCTAAAGGCGCCACAAAATGAATACTCAGGGGAGTATCGCATTCGGCTTTTGGGAATGCACCAGGTGGTTAATGCTGCCTATGCCATTGTGGTCGGGAAGGAACTGGGTCTGGGTCGCGCTGAAATTCAGCGCGGCCTGGATTCATGCGCGGGCGCGAAAATGCGGCTGCAACTGAAGATGATCGACGATTTCATAGTGCTGGATGACGCTTACAACGCGAACGCGGATTCGATGCACGCCGCGATTGAAACACTTGAGGCCTTCCCCTGCGAAGGGCGGCGCATTGCAGTCCTTGGGGATATGGCTGAATTAGGGGATACGACCGTTCCCGCCCATGAAGAAATTGGACGGCGTGCTGCACGAGGGAAGATCGATTATTTAGTTGCGGTGGGGAAAGCGAGCGGGATTACCGGGGCGGCGGCGCGCGGCGCGGGTCTCAGAAATGTGGTCGAGGTCATGGATGCAGAGAATGCGGGCGCGGCGGTGAAGGACCTGGTGCGGCCGCGTGATGTGGTTCTGGTGAAGGCGTCGCGTTCGGCCCGTTTGGAGCGAGTGGTTGAATTTCTGAAAAATCATTTTGGGATGCAACAATCAAGCATGGCCGCCACTTAGAAGAATGTTTTACTATTTGAGCCAGTATCTTCGAGTGCAGGCGGAGGGAACGCAGTGGGCGAATACGTTATCGCCGCTGCGCGTTTTCAATTACATCACGTTTCGGAGCGCGGGGGCGGCGATCACGGCGTTGGTCTTGAGCTGGTGGCTCGGGCCTCGTGTCATTGCCTGGCTCAAAGAATTGAAATTTGGACAAAATTACGCGGACAAAGCCGAGGAAGGGGGCGGAATGGTCGCGCGGGTGCTGAGTAAAAAAGGGACTCCGACGATGGGCGGCATTCTGATTGTAACAGCAATGGATCTTTCCGGTTTGCTTTGGGCGCAATGGAATGAACTGGTGGTGTTGACGCTTCTCTCATTGATCGTGCTGGCCGGCCTCGGTTTTTACGATGACTACGCCAAGATCACGAAGCAAAATAATCTTGGCACGACGTCGGTGATCAAATTGAGCGTGCAAACGCTGCTCGCGGCTTTTATTGGAATTTATCTCTGGCGGCTTCCGGCCACGAGCAAACTGATCACCCAGATCAATGTTCCTTTTTATAAATATCCGGTCCTGACCGGCGCGGGAATTATTGGCATCATCATCACGATTCTGGCGATCGTGGGGAGCTCGAACGCGGTAAATTTAACGGATGGACTGGATGGCCTCGCGATTGGCTGCACTCTGATAGTGGTGACACCCTTCCTGGTCTTCACTTACATCGCGGGAAATTTTAACTTTGCGAATTATTTGCAGGTACCGTTCGTGCCCGGGGCGGGCGAGTTGACGGTATTCTGTTCGGCCATGTTCGGGGCAGCGCTCGGCTTTTTGTGGTACAACTGTCATCCTGCACAGGTATTTATGGGCGATACGGGATCGCTCGCGCTGGGGGGAGCGTTCGGGATCATTGCCGTGTTGATTCACCAGCCGTTTATTCTCCTGATAGCCGGCGGGGTCTTCGTGGCGGAAGCGGTCTCGGTGATGATTCAGAGGAGCTGGTTCAAGATCACGAAGCGGACGCGGGGCCAGGGGCAGCGGGTGTTTTTGATGGCGCCGTTACACCATCATTTCGAGAAGAAGGGGTGGTACGAAAGCCAGGTTGTGACACGATTTTATATTTTGTGCATTTTGTGCGCGGTTGTGGCATTAAGCACGCTTAAACTTAGATAATAATTGCCGTAATGGACGAGTACAAGAATAAGAGAATCGCTGTAATTGGTTTGGATGCAAGTGGAAGCGCGGTAGCCAGGCTGCTTCAGGCAGCGGGCGCCGAGGTGTTTGTGGTGCACCCGAATGATGCCAAAACGTCTCAAATCCAGACATTTAGCAAGGAGTTCAAGGGTGTAAACCTCATTTCTGAGAACAACCTCCTAAAGGACATTGATTTCGTGGTTCATAGCGCCCACGTGAGTGCTTCCACACCATTTATCCGTGGTCTAGTTGCCCAAGGCATCCCGATTCTGTCTGACGTCGAGCTGGCACATCGTCATTTTTCGTGTCTGGCCGTCGCGATTACGGGCACGAACGGCAAGACCACCACCGCGGAGATTCTGGCACAGATGCTGGCTGGGGCCCAGCGGAAGACCGCGCGGGCCGGGGCGAGTGGGCTGCCGGTTTGCAGCGTGACCGCGGAAAGCAAAGAACTCGACTTTCTCACCCTGGATCTGAATTCATTTCAACTCGAAAGCATCGACCTGTTTCGTCCCGCAGTGGCGGTCATCACGAATATTCGTCCAGACGAAATGGACGTTTACGGCACGATGGCGAACTATGCACGAACGATCGGGAATATTTTCAAGAATCAGCAGATTTTCGATTGGGCGATTATTCAATCGGAAGCGTTGGCGCACTTGCGGGCCTTGGACGTGCCCATTCCTTCAAAAGTCATCACGTTCAGCGCGAACAATCGGCGCGCGGATATTTTTCTCGATCGAGGCCTTTTAATCAGTTCACTGCCGAATTGGAGCGGGCCGCTCTTTAACATGGAGCAATCGAAACTGCGCGGGCCGCATCACGCCGAGAATGTGATGGCAGCTCTGGCGGTTGGGCGGGTGCTCCGACTGAAGTTGGAGGAGATGATTTCGACCGTGAAAACGTACCGCCCGGGAGCGCACCGGGATGAACTCGTGGCCGAATGGAATGGGGTGAGGTTCATCAACAATTCAAAAGCGATGAATGTGCACGCGGTCGAACAGTCGATCCAGGCGCTGGACGCGGCGCCGGGAAACGAGCCAAATATCTGGCTGATCGCGGGCGGGGTGGATAAAGGACTCGATTATCACGACCTCGGCCCGGTGCTGGCGCGGCGGGTCAAAGGCGCTTTTTTGCTCGGGCAAGCGCGAGAAAAACTTCGATCGGCCTGGAGCCTCTTTACTCCTTGCACCCTTGTAGATTCGCTGTTAGAAGCAGTCTCAAGAGCCGCGGAAAACGCAGTTTCAGGTGATGTGGTGCTTCTGTCGCCGGCGTGCTCGAGCCTGGATATGTTCCAAAGCTATCAGGAGCGGGGTGAAATCTTTCGCGAAGCGGTCAAGCAATTGCCTAAAAACAATGCCGTTTCTGCCGATTGCAATATTTTAAGCGCTGAGCCTGTTCACGTTTGAAGAAGTTAAGTCCATTGCCATTAAACTTTGTTTTCGCGGATTTCCTGAGGGGTCCGCGGGAACGGAATCTGTCCTCAGACAAAACAAAAAGTCCTGCTGTCAAATGAGCACTCCAAATCCATTAATCCCGCAAGGCACCCTGCAAGCGAAAGGCGCGCGAGGGGCATCGAATATCCGCATCGCTGTAGCCACGATCGTGGCGATTCACGTCGTCTTTTTCGGCGGGTTGCTGCTGCAAGGCTGCAAGCGCGACACGAAAACGATGGCAGGCCAAACGAATGCGCCAGCCGAAACCAATCTCGCTCTGGCCCTGCCGCCGATGGATACGTCATCGACTTCGATGTACTACACCAATGCGAGCAGCCTGCCGGCTGAAAGTTCGAACCGCTACGCCGGCACGCCCGCGGGCGGCAACACGGCAGCTCCGCTCCAACCGGCGAACACTCCCCAGGATATCTGGACCCAGGGCGGCGCTGCGCCTGGGATTGGCGTTGAAACCGGGGCAACGAAAGATTACACCGTCAAGCCGGGCGACAGTTTGTCGCGAATCGCAAAATCAAATCACGTGAGCGTCGCTGCTTTGCAGAAGGCCAATCCGAATGTCGATGCCTCCAAGCTCCATGTGGGAACGAAGATTAAAATTCCCGTGAAAGAATCCAGCGCCGTGGCGACGGGAGATTCGGGGGTAGCCTCAGCCGGGACTGGGGACGGGAAAGTTTACACCGTTAAGCCCGGTGACACTTTGTCCAGGATTGCGCGCCAGCATGGTGTGACTGCCGGAGCCATTCGCACGGCCAATAACATGAAAACGACGCGCGTGAACGTCGGCCAGAAGCTCAAAATTCCCGCTGGAGGCGAAGCTGCCCCAGCCACGAAATCCGCATCGACGAAAACATCGTCGACAGTGAGCACCAACGCGACGTTTTAGAAGGTCGCCGTTCGCGGATTTCCGTTCTGTGATATGAAAACTGCTGCCTCGACATTGATTTTATGTGTGGGGGGATTGATGGCGCTGGGCATGGTCATGCTCTACAGCAGCGGCATGGCTCAGAAAGGGGCACACTATCTCGTCCTCCAGGGGACCTGGAGCGTGGCAGGAATTTTTTGTTGCACCGTAGCGGCGCTGATGGATTACCGGTGGCTGAAAAAGTTGAGCCTGCCGCTGCTGGCACTCACCGCGGGGATGCTCTGGCTGGTTTTCATTCCGCCTTTCGGTGTTCATGTCAAAGGCAGTTCGCGCTGGATTAACCTTTGGTTCTGCAATTTTCAACCGTCTGAGGCCGCCAAGATCGTTTTAATTATCGTTCTGGCTGCCTACGGGGAAAAAAATCAAAAAGTCATTCGCTCGTTTTGGCGCGGGCTGGTTCTGCCCGGGTGCCTGGCGTTCGCGATCTTAATTCCGATCTTTCTCGAACCGGACCGTGGAACAACGATTTTGCTCGGTTCACTCACGATCACGCTTTTGCTGGTGGCGGGGGTGCGCTGGATTTACGTGATTCCCCCGGCGGGCGCTGCCGCCGCGTTGATTGGATGGGTGCTGATGAATGATCCGGTGCGGCGGGCTCGCATTTTGAGTTGGTGGTATCCAGAAGAACACAAAACGGGCGTCGGTTACCAATCCTGGCAAGCGATGCTCGCCCTGGGCAACGGCGGTGTGAGCGGGCTTGGCCTCGGAAACGGGCGGCAGAAACTCGGGTTCCTTCCGGAACAACACACGGATTTTATTCTGTCTGTGATTGGAGAGGAAATGGGAGTGATCGCCACCATTGCAGTAGTGGTGGGATTTATCGTTTTTGTCATCTGCGGGGCTTATCTGGCCTGGCATTCACGTGATGTTTTCGGATTGCTGCTCGGAAGCGGGATTACCTTTCTAATTGGGATGCAGGCTTTCATCAACATTGGCGTGGTGACAAGCACATTGCCGAATAAAGGTCTGCCACTTCCGTTCATTAGCTATGGCGGGTCGAGCCTGCTGCTGATGCTTTTTTCGATCGGTATTTTAATTTCGATTGCGCGCCACAGCAGCGCTGCCGGCGCGCAGGAGGAAGAAATTGAAGAGTCGGATTTTCCGCGAGCGCAATACGCCTGATGCCTGAAAGCAAAGACAATTTCATTGCGATTGCCTGTGGCGGCACTGGAGGACATCTGTTCCCCGGAATGGCCGTGGGCGAGAAATTGCTGGAACGAGGCTATGAAGTTTTGCTGCTGGTTTCGGAAAAGGAAGTCGATCAAATCAGCTCGCGTGGGGCGACCGGCATGGAGATTTTGCGCTTGCCCGCGGTTCCATTGTTAAAAGGAAATTTCCCGACCTTTCTGGGCACATTCTGGAAAAGTTTCCGGATTATGCGGCGCTATTTTAAAAAGCGTCCGCCGGTGGCTGTTCTTGCGATGGGCGGGTTTACGAGCGCTGCTCCGATTCTCGCGGGCAAACTTGCGGGGGCCCGCACCGCATTGCACGAGGCGAACAGCATTGCCGGCCGGGCGAATCGGCTGCTCTCCGGCTGGGTGAATCATGTTTTTGTCGGGTTTTCCTCCGCGGTGAACCAACTGCGGAATCGGTCCGTGAAATTTACGGGCACACCGGTGCGATCTCAATTTCAGCCCGCGGATTCCGCGGCAGCCCGGATGGCGCTCGGTCTTGAGCCTGAAGCGCCGGTGGTGCTGATCATGGGTGGAAGCCAGGGCGCATCGGCTATCAACAAAGCCATCTTGCAGGCGATCCCGCTGATACTGGAAAAAGAGCCGACCACCCAGTTTCTTCACCTGACCGGCACCGCAACTTTCGAAGCCATTGCCACTTCTTATAAGTCTCTGACTCCGCGCGCCAAAGCGCTTCCTTTTCTGACGGAAATGGATCTGGCGCTGTCGGCCGCGACCGTGGCCGTCAGCCGGGCCGGAGCTTCTTCGCTGGCGGAAATGGCGGCAATGGAACTTCCGGCGATACTCATTCCTTACCCGGCGGCTGCGGACGATCATCAGTATCACAACGCGCGGACACTCGCCCAACCGGGAGCGTCCCGGATGCTGGTTCAATCTCAACTCAAGCCGGAGCTGCTCGCGTCTGCGATTCTGGAGATTCTTTCGGATCCATTGACTCGCGACCGGATGAAGACCGAACTGCGCAAGTGGCATTATCCGAATGCGGCCGATGAAATTATCGATGCGATTTTGCCGCCTGCGGCGCGGGAGCAACAACCTGAACCGAAACCGGGCATTTTGAAGTTTCGGACCGGATGAGCGTAGCGACACCACAACTGGAGATTTCAAAAGTCGCCGCTGAACTGAAATCGAAACTCAGTTCGGGAACGCTGCTTCGGGAAAATGAACCCCTTTCCCGCCGGACGACTCTGCGTGTGGGCGGCCCGGCGGACTTGTTCATTGAGCCGACAAGCGAATCCGATCTGGCAAGGATTCTTGAAATTTCGAAGAAGCATGGCATGCCGGTCTTCATGCTGGGGCGCGGGTCGAACCTGCTCGTGCGCGACGGCGGGATTCGTGGCGTGGTGATTTCGCTAGGGCACGCGATCTTTTCAGAAATAAAAATCGAAGGTGAGCGAGTCCGTTGCGGGGCAGGGGCCAGGCTGCGCTCGGTTGCGTTCGAAGCGAAGAAGGCTTCTCTAACGAGTCTCGAATTCATGGAAGGTATTCCGGGAAATATCGGGGGCGCCCTTCGGATGAACGCCGGGGCGATGGGCAGTTCGATGTTTCAAGTGCTGGAGTCCGTCCGCTTCATGGATCGCTCCGGCCAGGTGCAGGAAAAACTGGCGACGGAAATTCCGGTTGAATATCGGAATTGCCCGCTTTTCAGAGATCACATCGCATTGAGCGCGATCCTGCTGGGAAAAACCGCGTCTCGAGCGCTGATCGATGAGAAGATGAACGAGTGCAGCCAAAAACGGTGGAATTCGCAGCCCGCCGCTCCGAGCGCCGGCTGCATTTTCAAAAATCCGGTGACGATTCCCGCCGGCAAACTTGTCCAGGAACTTGGCCTTAAGGGAACTCGCATTGGCGGCGCAGTGATTTCGGATGTGCACGGAAATTTTATCGTCAACGATGCGAACGCAACCGCTCACGATATCCTGAGTCTGATCGAACTGGTTAAGGACAAAGCGCGTACGGCGCGCGGAATTGATTTGCACACGGAAGTTCAAATTGTGGGTGACGATCTGGAGTAGATGGCGAAACAATTGAATATCACGGTGATGCTCGGCGGTCCTTCCGCGGAACGGGAAGTCTCACTGCGTAGCGGGAAGGCAGTGGCGAAAGCGCTCGCCTCCCTCGGGCACACGGTCCGTGAATTGGATCCGAAACCGGGCGAATGGAAACTCCCGGACGGCACCGATGTCGTCTATCTCGCGCTGCACGGCACTTACGGTGAAGATGGCGCGGTCCAGGCGGAACTCGAAGAACTGGGCGTTCCGTACACGGGCTGCGATTCTGAATCCAGCCGCATTGCTTTCGATAAGGTGCTGACGAAAGAAAGGTGCGTCTCCGCCGGTGTGCCGACTTCGCCTTATGTGGTTTGTTCGAAACCGGATGCGCCGGTGCCTTCGAACT
>Ga0136846_1226931_pt1 | contig 13440 bp, 9 predicted proteins | sample HopSoiMetagenom2_FD_96841 | JGI IMG/M metagenome (GOLD analysis project Ga0136846, IMG submission 96841) | Grasslands soil microbial communities from Hopland, California, USA - 2 Assembly 2016 (version 4) | ecosystem: Environmental > Terrestrial > Soil > Grasslands | place: USA: Hopland... | reverse complement strand
TTTTTAAAGAAAGTAAAAAACGATGAGTATGAGTAGTTCGACTTTCCACACCAGGCTTAACTTTTTGACGGCGGTATAACTGGTTGCGGACGGTTTGTTCGGAATTGCCGGTAGCGCGGGCTATTTCATTAACCGATAATCCGGCAAACTGATGCATTTCATATACCTGCTTCATTTTACAGGGCAGTGTACTTACCAGCGATCGCAAGGCAGATTCGGTATCTTTTTGTTCAAAAGCGGCAGCGGGAGAAAATTCGCTTTCATTATTATATAATACATCGAGGCTGGTTACGGGATATTTCTTTTTTGCGAGGTGATTGAGTATGCGGTTCTTTAATGCGGTAAATAAGTAAGCGGTCAATGATTGGATCTCAGGCAGTTCATGGCGTTTATTCCAGAAATGAATAAAGAAGTCCTGCACTACTTCTTCCGCATCCTGCCTGTTTTGTAGTACTTTAAATGCGTATTGAAACAAAGGTTCCCACCAGGTATCGAAGAGATCCTGGAAAGATTGCTGATCGTTGCGAGCAATTTTTTGTAGTAATAATTTGTCAGCGTTTCCCACTTGCAGCATTTTAGCAACTTTTTAGCAGTATGACATAACCGGTCATACCGCTGCAAATTAAAAAGAGTTGCCATGTAACTAAATTAAGAAATTATTATGTAAACAGATATAACAAATGCCGCTCTGTAACAGAAGCAATTACAACACGCGCATGACAAAACAAAAAGACCTGAACAAACGGGTTGAACCGCAGATCAGGTCTTTTGGCGAAAAAGCTATTGAGTATGTTGCAACTTATAGTTAACGTATTTTGTAAACGAATCTAATCCCGGTTGTATAGTTAAAGGTGGCGCTGCTTCCACCTTTTGCTGCCCGCTCAACATTTGATCCTCTGAAAACAGCATTTACATCATCTGGTTCAACGAATGCATCACGATCATATTTAAATTGCTGGTTTGTTGTTTTATAATTTCTGAACCGTACGCCTATGCCTTCATACACTTCAAACATAAAGTATTTACCAATATCATCCTGCCAGCCCCACAAGGCATTGAGGCCCCAGACTGTTTTGGTAACGCCAATACCGTCTTTTAAATCGTAGCCGCTATAATCTCCTGCATTATAGTCAATGACCGAATTATATTTATGATTAGTATAAAAAACATTCATGGCAATATAATGCCCATGAAATTTCTCATAACTTAAATTGCCTTCCCGAAAATAATAACGGAACTCTGACTTTAATTTAAACCCACTGGGAGATACAAAATTGGTATCGGGTTTTTCATACCATCCTTTCCGGTATCGAATGCCTATTTCATTATACATACTGAACTGTGGGGCCAGATGCACTTCCACACCAGCTGTTATTGTAGGGAAGCTTACGGCATCGATTGCAGCAAGGGGGGCTAATTTTAGTAAAAACCTGGCTTCAGGAAGGCTGTGAGACTTTCGGTTCTTACGGAATTTCTCAGGCACCTGGGCATAGCCATGAAAGGCTGTTGCAAAACAGAATACAAGAAGTAGGGAGCGCATGATTTAAGGGTTTAAGCAGCAACATGGCTTTACAACCAGTTGCATTTCGCCCCAATATATACGTTATTTGTTAACAATCCAAACCAGCAATCCTGCTAATACACCCGGCAATTTAAGTTACTTATTGAGGCTGATTTCTACAATCGTTAGTATACGGCTATGCAGTGAAGTTATAGATAATGTAATGCTTACTTATAAAGAAAAACAGAAATTGATCAGACCCTCAATATAAATATGCGGTGTGGGGTATCTTTGGGTTGGGTTACCAACCGGGCCGTTCATGTGTAATCAGCGATCATCGGCTGCAAACAAGTGACATTCCTCGTTTTCAGCACCGTCTTCGCACGATCGTTATCCATGAGTTGGGCCACAACCAGGGCCTTCCACACTGCCCCACCAAAAATTGCATCATGAACGACGCCAATGAGCGGATCCAGACCGTTGATCAGAGCGCCGACACCTATTGTTCGGTGTGCAAAGGGAAATTGTAGACTGGCAAAACCGATCATCCTGATTACTATGACCATTGTCCTGATTACAAGACCTACTGTTTTGTTTACAATGACCCTTGTTTTGATTACAACGACCCTTGTTTTGATTACAATAACCCTTGTTTGCATGACAAGACCTCAATTGTAATGGGCTAAACGAAATTGTTGGATGACAAGGCTTAGTGTTTGGAAAGCTATACCTATTGTTGGATTACAAGGCCTATTGTTTGGAATACAAGACCTATTGTTCGGAATGCAAGACCTATTGTTCGATTACAACGACCATTATTTTGTAAACAAGACCTGTTGTTTTGATGACAAAGATCCTTAGTGTCATTACAAGATGGATAATCTCAAAAACAATCCTTATATTTTGCATTACAATTTCATAATTGTAATGGGCTAAACAAAATTGTCATCGAACAAAACCTCCTGTAATCCAAACAAGCCTTATTGTAATTCAACAAAAAGTTTTTGTCAGTCAACAAAGACCCCTCCCACAAAAACAAATCAACCCTGCAGCATAAGTGCCCGTTTACATGCCATACTTCCCAGGTACCGGTTGCTTTTCCTGCTGCATTATTTTCACCCAATTCCATTGCTCACCCAAAATTGTTCATATCCGGTAGTTTAAATAAACCCAGGCAGGGTAATCCAATTTGCTCCATCACCTGTTGATACTACAGGATGCTACCAGGATTAATAAAGCGATCAGATTATGTTTTAAATGCATGTAGTTATTTAGAATTTTTTGCAATGATAGATATAAAGTTGACCAGTTGACCAGTTAACAAGTTGACCAGTTAACGAGAAAGAAGAAGCTTAGGGAAATAAAGTAGTGGGTTGATAAGGTTGAAAAAGTTGATACAGTTGATATAGGGAGTATTAGACTTGCCCCAGGCGATGCCGGAGGGACCGGGGAGACCCGATTGCCGCGACGGAGCCTTTGCCCTTTGCCTTTTGCCCTCTGCCCCGCTCATTCCTTCACCAACTTCCTCTCCAAATCCTCCAAAGACACGCCCTTCGTCTCCGGCACCTTACTAAGCACCCATATCAATTGCAACGCCATCATAAAAGCAAAGAAACCAAAGATGGGCCAGGGATTATCTTTGAAGATGCCATCATCCTTATCTAAGAACACAGGCGTTATCAGCGTAATAAGCGCTGCAAATACCCAGTGCACACTGGCGCCAAACGATTGTCCCATTGCACGGACTCTATTGGGGAATATTTCAGAGATAAAAACCCAGATCACCGCGCCCTGCCCTATCGCATGCGCCGCTATAAATAATAAAAGGAATACCATCAATAAGCCTGCGCTGGCATGCGCATAAAAGCACCAGGCTACCATGGCCAGACTGATGATATAGCCGATTGAACCAATAATCAGCAGGGTCTTTCTACCCAATCTGTCAATGAGATATAAACCCAGAAAAGTGAAGAGGAGATTGGTGCCGCCAATGGCAATGGAATTTAATAAAGATTCTTTCGCCGCTAAACCCGCCCTGCTCAGGATCTCCGGCGCATAGTATAAAATAAAATTGATCCCCGACCACTGGTTAAAGAATGCCACGAAAAATGCCAGCCAAATGATCGAACTATATTTTTTACTAAAAAAATAATGGTTGTCGTGTCCCGCGTGTGCTTCATGTGTAGCGCTGGCAGTGATCATCTGTATTTCGTCATCGATGTTGTTCATGCCCAGCCGTTCCATTACTCGTCTGGCAGCCGTGTTGTCGCGCTTCACCGCCACCAGCCAGCGCGGACTTTCAGGGATCCCAAACACCATCAACGTATAGATCAGGGATGGAATAGCCATAACACCCAACATCCAGCGCCAGTCGTTAGGGCCGCCCACACCCTGTAAAAAATAATTGGACAAAAAAGCGATCAGGATGCCAAACACAATATTGAACTGGTACATAGCTACCAGTCGTCCCCTTGTTGATGGGGTGGAGATCTCTGAAACATAGGTAGGCGCTGCCACGGAAGAAACGCCTATGCCTAAACCGCCAATAAAGCGGAAAAACGAAAACACATAGGGACCATTCGCCAACGCAGACCCCAGGGCCGATATACTGAAAAAAATACCTATCCACAACAACACTTTCTTACGGCCATATTTTTGCGCCGGTAATCCGCCCAACAACGCCCCCACCACGGTACCCCACAAGGCCATTGACATGATGAAAAAACCATGGAACAAGCGGGAAGTATGCCATAATTCTTTTATAGGCAAATTGGCGCCCGAGATCACCACTGTATCGAACCCGAAAATAAAACCGGCAAGGGCCGCAATCAATGAAATGCCAAATAAATTAGCTGAGGATGCTGTGCTGCCAGATTGCGCAGTAGCCCTGGAACCGAAAGAAACTTGCATAGCAGTCGTTTTATAGCATAAGGTAGCGCTTTTAGCGCGTTATTCCGCCTAAATGTCAGGCGACGTTCTATCCACAACTTGTGCAAAAACTGTTGTGCATAAATGCTTATCCGCCCCTATTTTTGCCCATTACCCGATAATGTAATCTAGTGCAAATGATATCAACAAAAAGCGATCAGAAAAATGTGTTACTGTTTCAGCCTCATCGTTTATTGTCGGATCATAATTTGATGGAATGTTTACAGATCACCAAAGAAAAAGGTATTCCCAAATATGTAAACATTGAGTTGAACAGTTCCGAACTAAATAAGAATTTTCCTAAACTTCCCAAAGAAGTGAAAGAAGTGTTGCTGGGCTTCGGAAAAGAGAAGATCGCCCTGATGAAAGACGATGTTCAGAAAAAGTTCACGTTGCAACGCGCGGGAGTTTCCTATGAGGTGTATTCCAAATCTGCCCTTTCCCGCCGGTTGCATGAACATATGGAAAGAATGAAACCATTTGCCGCGCTGGTAAAATGGTATCACAAAATACCGGGTGAAAAAGGAAGTTTTAAAACAGCGCCGGGCAGCTTCAGCACCTTTAAACCCAAACTTGAATTTGAGGTGGTGAAAAATGGTACGGGTCTTCAATTAAACACCATCATTTCAATAAACGGAACGCCTTATACCCTCGGTGAGTTCAACCGTTTCCAGTTCCTGTTGTTGAGCGGTAATGAATATTTTATTCTTTCTTATAAAGATTATCAAACGCTGGAATGGTTAAAGGATAATGATCCGCAACAATACAGCCACCAGCCCAATGAGCTGGCTGAAAACATTCTGGCCAAACTGGAAACAGATTATCCGGTTAACCGCAACAACCTGTTCCAGAAAAATGAACTTCGCATTACTCCGGTGAACCGGGTTATGCTGAGTGAGATCAGTCAGTCGTTCCTGGTGTTAACGCCCCAATGGGAATACGATGGTTTTATCATTGAAGGGCCCTGGAAAGAAACCTACGATATCACGCGCAATGGCCAGTCGTATGCCATTTATCGCAATCAACAGGATGAAAAGGATTTGTGGCAATTGCTGGAAGGATTGCATCCCAATTTTGAAAAACAACTGAACGGCTACTATTACCTTTCTTTTGAGGAAGCGCAAAAAAAACAATGGTTCCTGAAAGTATACCATAAACTACTCGATCTGAACATCCAGGTGATCGGGATGGATATGCTGCAACATTTCCGCTATTCGCAGCACAAGGTAAAAGCAGACGTTACCATAAAAAAAGAAGTTACCGATGCGCTGGTGCTGCATATGATCATTTCTTTTGGGGAGGAAGAAGTATCGCTGTTAGAAGTACAAAAGATCGTGCAGGCCGGACAACGCGCCATTCTTTTACAGGATGGTTCGCTTGGCATTTTGAATGATGAGTGGTTGCAAACCTATGGCACCATCATCCGGCATGGAAAAATTTCCGGCCAGGAAATACAGGTTCCCCGCTGGCTGGCATTCAGTGAAGAAGAAGCAGCCGATGGCACTTCGGTATTGAAACCAACGTTACACAATACCTGGTTAGAAAAATGGCAACTGTGGCAAAAGGATGGGGAAACGGTGTATAAAGTGCCTGCAGTAATTAATGCCCAGTTACGTCCCTATCAGCAGAAAGGATTTGAATGGATGCTATTACTGGCGGAAGCGGGCGCCGGCGCCTGTCTGGCAGATGATATGGGTTTGGGTAAAACGCTGCAAACGATCAGTGTGCTTACCCATCAGTTGCATGAAAAAGCTACCCAACGTCACCTTATAGTTTGTCCGTCTTCGCTTATTTATAACTGGTCGCAGGAGTTGCAAAAATTTGCGCCACATGTAAAGGTGCTGATCTATCATGGCGGCAACCGTTCAATACAGGATGCGGCTACCGGCGATTTCCAGGTGATCATTACCAGCTATGGCACCGTTCGGCAGGATATTGAAGAAATGTGTACCATTAACTTTGGCACAGTGGTGCTCGATGAAAGTCATAATATCAAGAACCCGGCGGCCCAGATCACGAAGGCGGTAGAGCGTTTACAATCCGGTTTCCGCGTGGCGCTGAGTGGTACACCGGTCATGAATAATACATTTGATCTGTATGCGCAATTGAACTTCCTGTTACCGGGCATCTTTGGCAGCAGGGAATTTTTCCGGCGCGAATATGCCGATGCCATCGATCATCGCCGCGAGAGCGACAAGATCAAAACCCTGCAACGGATCACGGCGCCCTTCGTTTTGCGCAGAACCAAAGAGCAGGTAGCCAGCGATCTGCCTGCGAAAACAGAAATGGTGATGTGGTGCGAGATGAGCATGGCGCAAAAGCGTTTGTACGATGAAATAAAGGACAGCATTCGCCAAAGTGTATTTCTGAATATAGAACAGGAAGGTCTTAATAAAAGTAAGCTGGCGGTATTACAAGGCATGTTAAAGCTGCGCCAGATCTGTAACTCGCCGTTGTTGTTGCCCAGCGAAGAACAAACCTGCAACGACTCAGTGAAGACCGATCTGTTGATGAATGAATTGCAAAACAACCTGAAAGATCATAAAGTACTGGTGTTCTCTCAATTCACCAGCATGCTGAACCTGCTGGCTGAGAACTGCCGCGAGCAGGGCATTGCGTATTATCACCTCGACGGATCAACCCCACCTGAAAAACGGCAGGAGCTGGTTAATCAGTTCCAGGCTCCCGATAATACGACCAATGTATTTTTAATTAGTCTGAAAGCAGGTAATGCCGGGTTGAACCTCACAGCCGCCAGCTATGTGATCCTGTTCGATCCCTGGTGGAATACCGCCGTGCAACAACAGGCCATTGACCGTACGCATCGTATTGGCCAAACCAAAAATGTATTTGCGTATAAGATGATCTGTAAAGATACCATCGAGGAAAAGATCATTTCGTTACAGCAACACAAGAAGCAGCTGGCGGAGGAGTTGATCTCTGAAGATGAGGGTTTTGTGAAATCACTTACTGAGGATGATATTAAGTATCTCTTTAGTTAATATAGACAAAGGTGAGCCACCTTTGAAAGGTGACCCACCTTTGTTACATCATCGCCAAATGTATTTTAGCTCCGAAATGCATATTATCATTCGCCAGCACCCTTTCAAAACACGCCTTCGCTCCCACTCCATCTCCTAATCCCAATAATCCCAGTGCAGACAGATAATCGCAATGCACCTGGTTGCGGGTGTTGAGGTTGTCATCAAAAATTAAAAGATTGGGTAACGATACGGCGAAATAATCGATCCTGATCTCATCTGATCTGTGCTCCCTTCCATATTCAATCAGATCATTAAAGATAGCTGATGCCTTTTCTTTATTACCGAGTTGTTTCCAGGCCATGCCCTGGTAAAAGATCTTGTCCGGCTGCTGATCGTTGTAGAACAGGGCAGCAGTTGGTTGCGACAATCCATTTGTTGCTTTGGTGAAATACTCCTTTGCCGTAGCGCTATTACCCATCCGTTCATACGCAATACCGAGCCAGTAAAAGAGATCATTTTCCTGTGCGCCAAACAATTTGCCTTCACCGAGGTTATGGGGATATTCCTGCGCCTGTTGCAATAACCAGATCGCTTTTTCATAGTCCTTCGCATGAATGCATTGTTTAGCTATCTCCGTTAAACTAAACAGGTACTGCGCCGATACTTTTCCTTCGCCACCCTCCCATGGATGGAATTTCCGGTCCATGATCTGTTGATAGGCTTTTTCATATTGACCAATGAAGTTATATAGTGATGCACGTTCGAGGTACAGATCGTCCCGTTGTTCAACTACCTTCGCATGCTTTTCCAGGAACTGCAAACGTTCTGTTACGTCTTTATTTAACCGTTTATACAACTGATCCAGTTCCATTAAAACCCGGGCATCGGTTTTATCAAGCGCAAAGGCTTTTTCATACATGGCCAGCGCTTTTGTCGCATCCTGTCGTTTGTTGAAATAGGCAATACCCAGGTTACGGAATACCGTGGGGAATGTGGAATCCCGTTGGGCTGATAACTCCCATTTGGTAATAGCCTCTTCATACTGTCTTTTATCATACCACAGGTTGGCCAGATAATAGGGCGCTTTAGCATCTTTGGACATGATGGTTAAAGCCAATTGCAGCAGACCTATATCTTCCAGCCGGTTGGGGAAACAACCATTACTGTCGGCACCAGCAGCTTGTGCATAATAACCGTGTGCTTTTTCCGGATCGTTTTTAACATGATGAAACCCGCCCAGGTAATACCAAACCATTGGAGATACCGGTTCACCGGCATTATCGACATACCACTGTAACAACTGAATGGCATCATCGTACAAACCACAAGCCATATAATCCAGTGCATATTCTATGTAATTGTGTACATAGCCGCGTGCATGGTGTTGCAATTGTTCAAACGCCTGTTTTGCTGCTGCGCTATTACCTAACGCCTCGTTTGCTTTATACTGTTCTGCATACAGCGAAAGATTGAATGCATCGCGTTGTAATCCTTCTTTACAAACCTGTAAAGCCCGCTCGTATTGTTGCAGCGCATTACAGGCCGTCGCTTTCAATGCCCAGGCTTTGCTATTGCCCATATTCCTGTCGAGCGATTGTTGCGCATGGGTTAATGCAGTAGCAGGTTCACCCTGTAACAGGTCGAGCTGCGCCAGTGAAAAAAAGGCGCTGCTTTGCCAGGCGCTGCTCCAGGTAGCTTTGTAAAACGCTTCATACGCTTCTTTATACCTACCCTGGTATTTGAGCGCTAACCCGAGGTTATAATAAGGTTCGCTATCATAGGGATTTGGATTGCGTTGGGTGCCGGTAGCAATGGCCTTTCTAAAATAGGGTTCGCTTTTTGCAAACTGTCCACGCCGCAGGTACCAGGCGCCCAATGCATTGTTATTTCGAAAATCACCTGCATCCCGGCGCAACGCTTCTTCATAATACGGGACCGGACTATACGTAGCATGCCGGTATTGTTCCAGGTGCTGACCTGTCAGGAACAATTGTTCATTATTGCTTACTTCTGCCGGTGGCAAAGCGGCTTTAGCCGGTTGTGGTATTTCGTTCCTTTTATTCTTTACCGGTTCATATCGCAATACTTCTTTGCCAGCTGCATTGGTAAGAACGAATAATATATTCTCCGGCGTTGTTTCTTTATCTACCGCTATAGACCTGGTATATAATTTTTCCGGCGATACCTCAACTACTTCATTAAGTAAAGATTTACCAGCACTATTAAATAGCTCTAATGTAAGTCCATGCTGTTTTGACGTGGCAAATAATTTTATCACCAGGTTGTCATTGTCTTTCTCCAAATTCACCAGCAGGTCTGTTGATGCATTCTTCACCAGTCCCAGTTCGCGGTAAGGCATAAAATACTGGATGAAGGTTTTTTCTTCATAAGGCATCAACCACGAGAAGTCGGGCTGGTTATCGGTGAACACGCCGGTCATCAGTTCAATATACGGACCATCTTCATCTGTCAGGTTGCGGTCCCAGGCCACGCCAAAATCACTATGGCCCCAGGTCCATTGTTTTTTACCGGGCGACACATGGTGATTGGCCACATGCAACACACCGGCTTGGGTATCGTGTTCGTACCCACCCACAAAATCATAATCGGAGTTGATGGCCATATACGAAGTAGGCACCGGGATGTTTTTGTAACGCGAGATATCTGTGCCGGGTGAATAATCTACTTTATAGTAAGTGCCCGTTGCAATGGGAAAAGTAGATACATCGCGTTTACCATGATCGAACACCGCATTTACATCGGGCGGAAATACGCTTTGGTAATCATCATTCACTTTTACCGCCGGGTTGGCCCACCATAAAAAAGTTTGTGGCAGGGGTGTGCGGTTGTACAATTGCGCTTTTATTTCCAGATAGGCTTTGCCTAGATGCAGGGTAAAACCAGCCATCCCTTTTGTGCGGAACATGCGCTCCACTTCGTTCACCCAAATGGTTTTGCTGCCATCTTCATGTTCTTCAATTGACCAGTCAACCGCTTCAAACGTACTGGGGCGATGGTGCTGCGGCCAGTTGAATTCAATACCACCCGAGATCCAGGGACCACACAACCCAACCAGCGCGGGTTTTATTACCTGGTTGTAATATATAAAATGCCGTTGTTTTATTTTATCATACGCCATCTGCACACGTCCGCCCAACTCGGGCAGGATCATTATTTTCAAATATTCATTTTCGAGGAACAACCCATTATAGGTTTTATCCTGTTTTTCATCATAGATCTTTTCAATAACCGGGTGCGGATACACTACACCGCTACTCCCCTGGTAGACTCTTTTTTCGAAGAACATCGGGTTTTTATCGGGCGCACCTATTCCATATGTTGGTATGGTTATATTTTCCTGCCACACTTTTACTCCTGAACTAGCCATTGTATTTGATTGTATTATTCGTTTGTTAAGTTGAGAGTTGACCAGTTAACCTGTTCACCAGTTAACCAGTAAAATCAATGAAAGCCTCCACTTATTTCTTCTAAAGTTTTCCCTTTTGTTTCGGTTATTCGGTTCCGAATAAATAAGAATCCTAATATGCAAACACCGGCGTAGATATAGAACGGAACATAGGTGCCTAGTTTTTTCGCCAGGATGGGATAGGTGAACACCAGTAAAAAGTAAGCGGCCCACAACGCCAGCACCGCCACGGTGGTAGCACGCGCCCTGAGGTGATTGGGAAATATCTCTGCAATAAGCACCCAGGTTACGGGCGCCAGTGAAGTAGCATACAAGGCTATCCCGATCAACACAAAAACCGATACCATACCCGCCGCGGCCTGGTGCTGTAACAACAACGCCAGCACCACATAGATAACTGATAACCCCGCTGCACCGGCTAACATCAAAGGTTTGCGGCCCAGCTTATCAACCTGCCACATAGCCAGTAGGGTAAACAACAAATTCACGGCACCAATAGAAACCGTTTCAAACAATTGCTGATTGAGATTGGCGCCTACCGATTCAAAAATGGTAGACGTATAATTGAACACCACATTAATGCCGCAGAACTGCTGAAACACCGCAAGTATAATTCCAGGTATTATAAACCGGCGCACCGATGGCGACCAGATGCCGGCCAGGGAAACAGGCCGCGCCCCCTGTAATGATCTTTTAATATCCGTCACCGTATGTTCTGCATAATCGGGATTGCCGATCTTCCCTAAAATACGTCTTGCTCTCTCTTGTTGATTGGTCTGCATCAACCAACGCGGGCTTTCGGGCAACCAGATCACCCCCAACAGAAAAAACAACGAAGGCACAGCGCCCAGCCCAAACATCCAACGCCAGGCATTGGCGCCTGTATCGGCCAGGAAATAATTTACGAGGTTGGTAATTAAAATGCCAATTACAATAGTGAGCTGGTTAATGGCTACATTACGGCCACGCACGGCTGCGGGTGAGATCTCTGCAATGTACATGGGACTTAACATGGAAGCCATCCCCACGCCAATACCTGCGCCCAAACGCATGCTGATAAAAATGCCCAATGAATTTGCCAACCCCATCCCTACTGATGATAAAGCAAAGATGATTGCCGCCGTCATTAAACCAGGTCTGCGACCATATTTATCAGCGAGCGAGCCGGCAATTAAACAACCCACAATACAACCCAGGGCCAGGGAGCCTGTCAGCAACCCTTCCTTCCAGGGTTCCGCCAGATCAAAGGTCTTTTTTAAGAATGGCAAGGCACCGGAGATCACCGCAAAATCAAATCCAAACAAATAACCACCCAGCGCGGAGATAAAAGAGATGGCTAAGATATAGCTGGAATTAAAACGATGTTGGGTCATGGCAAACAATTGTTGTGATAATTCTTTTAATGAACAAATGGGTAACTGGTTACCCGGTAACCAGCCGGTGTACAAATATCAAAACCAGCGCGGGCGTTCATCCCTGCTAATGTTATAGTGGCGGTTTCGCCCGGTTTTAGCGTTGGCAGTTTTTGTTGTATCAATTTATTCTGCGCATTCGGCCAGGTAACTGAAAAACCGGTGATCGTATAGGAAGGCAGCTCATTTTTATTCTGTAACATTACCTGTACCGTTGTATCGTTCAGCTTTTTTACATTGGTAATAAGAATGGGTGATGCCAGTTGCTTGAACACATAGTAAGACGATTTCTTTTTAAAATACAGATCGGTAATACCGTGGATGCGCGCCTTATAATTATCGGAACCATCCTCCCCCATTTGCGTGCGGTAATCGTTCAAACAAAAATAGATGCAACCCACAATGTATTTCCGTTTAGCCCACTCGTGATAATGATAGGTCATGTCTTCAATCCTTCGCAGATCGCCACCGGCAAAACGCGGTTCACACAAACCGTTCTCCGTGATCAGCAAAGCGCGGTCGCCAATGCAACTTTCAATTTCGGCAAAATAAGCAGGTGTTTCCTGGGTACTTTTTCCATACCAGGTACCAATGTATTCATTCCAGGTTGGCAGATCGCCGATAAACGAGGCATCATGTTGTTTAAGCCGGAATGTTATGTTCGATACCACATTCGCCAACCGGGTACTATCCAGTGATCTTACAAACTGTTTTAATTGTTTGTATTGTTCAGGGGCAAGACTATCGCCATGCACTTCATTGCTGATACCCCAGGCAAAGATGCAGGGATGGTTATAATCGCGTTCGATCATTTCTGTAAACTGCTTACGCGCCACTTCTTCCAGTTGCGGCGTTAAATGCTCCGGTTGCTGCCACCAGGGAATTTCAGCCTGCAGCAGTACACCTTTTTCATCGAGTTGATCGAGCATATATTCATCCACCTGCCAGTGAAAACGGCTCATGGTCACATTCAGGTCTTTAAACATGTTGGCAACGGAATCCATCACCCAACGCGGTTCGGCGCTGCCATAAGCCGGGTGGCTCGATGGCATGTATTCTAACCCCGGTAACCGAACGGCTTCTCCGTTCAGGAAGAACTGCGGTCCGCGCAATTCGATCTTCCGGCAACCAAAAGTCTGCGTTACCTGATCGGTGAGTTGTTCGTTCTGCTGAACGGTTACCTGTAAC
>Ga0136846_1231044_pt1 | contig 13441 bp, 10 predicted proteins | sample HopSoiMetagenom2_FD_96841 | JGI IMG/M metagenome (GOLD analysis project Ga0136846, IMG submission 96841) | Grasslands soil microbial communities from Hopland, California, USA - 2 Assembly 2016 (version 4) | ecosystem: Environmental > Terrestrial > Soil > Grasslands | place: USA: Hopland... | reverse complement strand
GGACTGTATCGATCACCCCGCGGGTCGAACAGCGGCGCGTCGTCGAGGATCCACTCCACCGGCAGCTCCACCATCCCCGTCGGCTGGCCGTTCTGCAGCAGCTCGTACGGACGCTCGTCTGCCATGAGTGAGCTCTCGTAGCGGAACCCCAGGTCGCGCAGGATCGACAGCGTGTTGGGGCTGAAATTCCAGCTCGGCGCGCGATACCCGGTCGGCTTGGTTCCCGTCATGCGCGTCAGCTCCTCGAGCGCCTTCGTGAGCAGCGCGCGTTCGGCGGAGTCGGGAAGGGTGGTATTCATCTCGTGAATCCACCCGTGCACGCCGAACTCGTGGCGGCCGCTCTTCTTGATCAGGTCGGCCATCTCCGGCGCGAGCTGAAGACTCACCGAGGGGACGAAGAACGTCGCCGGGATGCGGTTCTTGTCGAGCAGCTCCACCACGCGACGCAATCCTTGCCGAGACCCATACTGTCCCATCGATAGCGCGCCGGCGTTCGCGTCGCCGAAGCGGAGCGCGACCGTCTCGTTGTCGACGTCGAACGAGAGCAGCACCGCGACGCGCGCCCCGTTCGGCCACGGGGCGGTGAGCAGGTTCCGCCCGGCCCTCACGGTATTTACGACAGTCCTCACACTGTCCATTGTCCATTGCCAGCCAGGCTTCGTGGTTGTCTGAGGAACCGGCTGCGCTTGCGCGAGCGCGAGCGACGGAACGAGAGCGGCGAGGGCAGTGCGCTTCATGGCGGACATGGCGAATGGCCTGTTGGAGATCACCGCGAATGTGCGCCACTTTCCTGCTGCGCGCACGGGTCCTTACGATTGAGGGCCCGCCACGACCGCACCTCCACAGGAGCCAGGATGCGCCACAGCAACCGTTGTCTCTTTGCACTCGCTCTGCTCGCGTTCCCCGCTACGCTCGCTGCACAGACCTTCCGCTCGGCCGACACCGTCATCAAGAAGATGTGGCAGGTTGGCATGGAGCAGTCGCAGACCGAGAAGCTCGCCCAGGTGCTCGTCGACTCCATCGGCCCTCGGCTCTCCGGAACGCAGGGCTTCGCGAACGCGGTCGACTGGCTCGAGAAGACGTACACGGGGTGGGGCGTCCCGGTGCGGCGCGAGAAGTACGGGACGTGGCGGGGGTGGCGACAGGGCACCGTCCACATGGAGATGATCGGCCCGCGGTTCCAGAACCTCGAGGTCGAGCTGCTCGCGTGGAGCCCGCCGACGCCGAAGAACGGGCCCGTCGAGGGCGACGTCGTCGTCATTCCCGACCTCGCCGACTCTGTCGCCGCGAAACAGTGGCTCGGCACCATCCGCGGGAAGTTCGTGCTCGTGTCGGCACCGGAGATCACGTGTCGGGCGCCTCAGGAGCTCGAACGGTATGCGCGTCCGGCGACCGTCACCAAGATCAACCAGCAGCGGGTCGAGAATCAGCGCGCGGCGGCAGCACGGGTCCGGGCGCTTGCGCCGGGTGCGCAGCCTCAGGAGGTGTTCCGGACGGCGTACGCTCGCCTGGATTCCTCGGGCGTGATCGGCGTCGGAACGCTCACGTGGTCCGGCGGGTGGGGAGTCGACAAGATCTTCGGGTCGAACACGCAGAAGGTCCCGAGCGTCGACATCTCGTGCGAGGATTACGGTCTCCTGTACCGCCTGGCGACGAACAAGCAGGGGCCGCGGGTGCGGCTGACCGTGGAATCGCAGGCGACGCCGGCCGAGGTGCCGATGTTCGACGTGGTCGCCGAGCTCAAGGGGACGGAGCTGCCTAACGAATACGTCCTGCTCTCGGCCCACTTGGACAGCTGGCATGGCGCGACGGGTGCCACGGACAACGGGACCGGCACGCTCACGATGCTCGAGGCGATGCGAATCCTGAAGGAGACCTACCCGCACCCGCGCCGGACAATTCTTGCCGGGCACTGGGGCGGCGAGGAGCAGGGGACGATCGGCTCGCTCGCATTCGCCGAGGATCATCCCGAGGTCATTCAAGGACTACAGGTGGCGTTCAATCAGGACAACGGGACGTGGCGGGTGGAGATCCTCGAGGGGCAGGGCTTCCTCAAGGCGAGCGCGAACCTGGCGAAGTGGGTGGCGCAGCTTCCGGCGGAGCTGACCGACAGTGTGAAGCTGCAGGTGCCGGGTCCGCAGGCGAATAGCGGCAGCGATCACACGTCGTTCCTGTGTCGCCCGGCGCCCGCGTTCCGGCTACAGTCGAGCTACACGGAGTACCGGCAATACACGTGGCATACGAACCGGGACACGTACGACAAGATCGTGTTCGACGACCTGAAGAACAACGCGACGATGGCGGCGATGCTGGCCTATGCGGCGTCGGAGGATCCGGAGCGGACGTCGCGGGAGGAGTCGACGCTGCCGGCGTTGCCTAACGGGCAGCCGAGGCAGTGGCCGACGTGTGGGAAGGCGAGGAGGAGCTTTGCGCAGCCGCCGGCGGGTCGGTAACGACGGACCTTCGCCTACCGTAGTGGATCTATCCCGCCGGGATGATTTGCCCAGTCACCGAAGTCGAACTTGACGGATGGCACTTCTACCTTATAACGACTGTATTACCAAATCCGCCGGCGATTCCCGCCGCGTGGATTGGCTCAGTCGTCAGGAACCCACGTCGAACTGGTCTTTCCACGGGGGGCGAACACGGTGTCAAACAAGTAGGTTGGTAGGCCGCGCGTCTCTCCGAAACCCGACTCGTCGGAGAGCGCACCCTCAACAAGGCGGTCCGCATGCGCTCTGTGCGTTGCGATGTCTGTGGCACGAAGGCGCTCGTCGCCGCGTCGACGTGCCCGAAATGCGGTCACGGATTCGAGAACCGTGATGGCTTCGGCGATCTCTTGCCGCTCGCACACTGCACGAGCTGCGACTCGTACTATCCGCACAGCGTTGGCGCATGTCGTTGGTGCGGAACCAAGCCCGAGCGTTCGCCAATCGGACCGTTAGGCCCCTACATCTGGAAGGGCTTCGGCGGTCTCGTGCTCGCGTCGCTGGCGATAGGCGCATGGCTCGTGAAGAACGAGAAGCCCTCAGAGCCGAAGCCAGCGCCCCGAACGTTCGTCGCCGACACGCTCCCCACCAATCAGCCCAAGGCCGAGTCGTTCGGACGCAAGATCTCCTTGGCGCAGCCGGACTCCGCGACCGCCGGGCCGACCGATTCTACGGTTGTCGTTCGCACCGAGTCCGCGCGCGACACGACGATCGCCCGGTCCGTCGTGGACACGCTGCCGGCCGATTCGACGTCTGTCGTTGCACCCAAGCGGGTCGCGATGCAGTCCGCGGGAACGGTGCTGCAGAGTGACTCGATGCCTTCGACGGTGGAAGCACCAGCGGCTCCGCCACCCGAACCGGTAACCGCGCGCCCGGTGGAGAAGGCGACACCACGCACGGTCGCCAAGACTCCCAAGCCCGCTGCGTCCAACGCGGCACTGGCTCCCAAGGCCCGCACAGTCGTGCCCCCAACCGCGCGGGCGCCCGCCGCGAAATCGACGCCACCGCGCGCGATCGCGAAGGCGGCTCCGCGGGCGACCATTACGCGCGCCGCGCCCCCTCCGAAATCGACTACGCGAGCGAAGACCCGCAGCGGCTGGGTGACGTCGGTCGCACGCAACTGGGCCGTCGTCCGATCGAATCCGACGCGTCAGTCGCGGATCATCGCGTCGATCGGCCCGAACACGCGCGTGCAGCTCGGCGAGACACGCGGGGATTGGCGGCGGATCCGGACCAAGGGTCTCTCCGGCTGGGTCGAGCACCGCACGCTCATCGCGACCACGTACACGCCTCCACGATCTCGGCTCGCGGCCCGCTAGTCGTAGCTGTTAGTCGTTGGTCGTGAGTCCTTAGCTAAAGACTCGCGACTACCGACTAAGCACTAACGAGGTGGCAGTACGATGAGCGCGATGTCCGAGTTCTCCCGGACGCGCTCGAACAGGATTTGCTTCCCGTCCGGTGACACGTCGAATCGCTGCAGGGACTCGCCCGGTTTGAGCGCGGTCAGCCGACGGCGCTGCCCGGACCTGAGATCCACCGACCAGAAGTCCTGACGGCGGAATCCGCCCAGCTTCACCACGAGCTTGTCGCCGCTCGGCAGGAAGCGGTAGCTGTCGCCAAGGCGGTCCACGCTGATCTCGGGGATCGGGTATGGCTGACCGTCCGGCGTGACGGCCTTGAGCGGGACGATCCGCGCGCGTGACGCGCCCGAATAGACGATCAGCTTCCCGTTAGGCGACCACACCGGGTTCGCCGACACCGAGTCCACGAGCCTCACGGGCTGGCCCCCGTTCACGGGAAGCTTGAACACGTGCACTGCCGGACCGTCCCTGGCAGCGACGGCGATCCACTGCCCGTCGGGCGACCATGATGGCGCGCCGCGAACGTCCAGCGATTGGGCCACCGGTCGCGTGCCGGTCCCGGTCGTGGAGACACAGTACAGTGTTGAGCGCTCCGGTCGACGCACTGAGGCGCAGAGCTGGCTTGCGTCGGGCGATACCGCCACTGCGCCGTCGATGGCTCCATCGGGCGCTTTCCACACCTCGGTCGCGCGGTCACCAGCGAGACGCCAGACCGCATCCGCTCCGCCACGTGCGGCGAGATAGAGGAGGGTGCCGTCACGGGCAAATCGCGGCGCCGCAGACCGCGCCGTGGGCAGCGCGAGTCGTCGAGCCGAGTCTTCCCCGGCGACTCCCGTCACGATTGGCGCGGACCACAGCCCGACTGTCGGATTCGAGACCGTCGCCACCAGGCGCCTCGGCTGCCCGGCTACTTCTGCGCTGGCGGCGATGGAGATGTAGTGCTCGACGCCCGTGATGACGCGCTGCGTCGTACCCGTGCCGAGGTCCAACGAGTACAGCCAGGGTCCGGTGCCGTTGCTTGCGGTTGCGGTGTAGAGGAGCGTCCGGTCGTCGAGCGGGACCGGGTAACCAACCCTCGAGTTGTGGCGTGTCACCCGTTCCGCCTGGCCGCCCGCGACCGGAATGCGCCAGATGTCCATGTCGTTAGGCGGGACGCCATGTGTGAAAAACACGGACCGGCCATCGGGAGACCAGCTCAGGTGATGTGAGTGAATCCCGCCCTCGGCCACGTAGATACGGCGCGGATTCGCGCCGTCGCGGTCGGCGACGTAGATCGGATCGCCGGGTGTCGTTTCGTGATACGCGAGTTTGGAGCCGTCGGGCGACCACGCGGCCATTACGGCGGTGCGAAGAAACGGCCGGAAGGAGCCGCCGTCGCTCGGTGCGAGCCACACGCTGGCCGGCGCCGCGATGTCGGCGACGCGAATCCAGGTGCTTGCGCCGTCTCCTGAGAACCCGACGTTGCGCACGTCCTCGTTGAGCAGCTGCGGGTATTTCCCGCTCGTGAGATTCGTAAACTGCTCGCTGCCCACGCGCGTGACGTACGCATCGAACACGCTGTCGCGGTCCGCGAGAAACGCGACGCGCTGGCCATCGGCCGAGATCGATGCGTCGACCTCGGTACCGGGGAAGTCGGTAAGTCGTTCCACGCGGGCGAGTGCCCAGCGGGCTGACCACGACGCGTTAGGCCCGGCGGCGCGCTGGCGCTCGATGAGGAAGGCGGCGGCCGCGATGAGCGTCAGCACGGCAGTCGCAGTCAGCCAGCGAGCACGCCGCTCCAGTGGCGCTCTCTCGGTCCGCCCGCGCCCCGCGATTCGCTCCAGTCGCTCGACGAGCTCGTTGGCCGTCTGCGGGCGGTCGCTTGGATCCTTCGCCAGGCACGCCATCACGAGCGCGGCGAGCGAGGCCGGCACGTCGGCGCGACGGGTGGTCACCGGCGCTGGCGCTCGCGACAGATGCCCCGCAAGCACATCGTCGCGCGTCGCACCGACGAACGGGGGACGTCCCGCGAGCAGCTCGTAGGCGAGTGTGCCGACCGCATAGATGTCGGCGCGGTGATCGATCTGCGGATCGCCCACGATCTGTTCCGGCGCCATGTACGCAGGCGTACCGAACGCCACGCCCTGCGTCGTCGTCGGTGCGGTGTCCGCTTCGGCTCTCGCCTCGACCGACGCGTTAGGGTCGGTCGGGGCGAGGCGCGCTTCCGTACTTCCAGCGACGATGGCCTTGGCGACGCCGAAGTCGGTGACCATGGCGTGGCGGCCGGACAGCATCACGTTGTCCGGTTTGATGTCGCGATGCACGATGCCGTGCTCGTGCGCGTGCGCCAGCGCGTCCGAGACGTCGCGGAGGACCGTGACCGCATCATCGATCGGGAGCGGCCCGTCGCGGGCGAGCCGTTGGCGGAGCGACAATCCCGTTTCGAACGGCATGACGTAGTACGGCGAACCGCCGGCGCTGCCCGAGTCGAAGAGCGGGACGATGTGCGGATGCCTCAGGTTTGCGACGATCTCGATCTCGCGGAGGAACCGATCGCCGCCTAACGCCGAGGCGAGCATCGGGGACACGACCTTGACCGCCACATCGCGCCCGTGTCGGAGATCGCGGGCGAGGTAGACGGTGGCCATGCCACCGCGGCCGATCTCGCGGCTGAGGCGATAGCGTTCCGCCAGCACCTCGGGGAATCCGGCGGCGGTGGGGTCGTCGAACAGCGCGCCGAAGCGCTCGGCCGCCGGCGCGTCGATGAGCGGTGCCTCGCGATCGATTTCAGCCAGAAGGCGCTCGAGCTCCGCCCGCCGCGCTGGATCGCCGTGGCTCAGCTGCCCGATGACCTGCGCGCGTTGCTCGAGCGGCGTCTCGAGCAGCGTGTCCAGCAGCGATGAGAGCTGCGACCAGCGATCAGTCGGGTCGGGTCCGGGCGTCATGACGCGCCTTCGATGCGTCGCGGTTCAGGACTCGAGCACGTGGCGGAGCATAACGCGAGCTTTCACCCAGTCACGCCGCACCGTCCGCACGGTGACACCGAGTGACTCCGCGATCTCGTCCTCGCCGAGCCCGCCGAAGAACCGCAGCTCGACGACCTTCGCGAGCCGCGGTTCGCTCGCGGCGAGTCGCGCGAGCGCCTCATCGAGCTGCAGTAGCGCGTCGGCCTGATCGTCCACGGCGATGGCATCGTCGTCGAGCGTGATCCGACGTCGTGTGCCCCCACGTTTGAGCGTCTCACGTGCCTTCGCGAAGTCCACGAGCACATGCCGCATTGCGAGCGATGCGACGGCGAAAAAGTGCCCGCGGTCGCGCCACTTCGACGGCGACTGGCCAGCGAGCTTGAGGTAGGCCTCGTGAACTAGCGCGGTCGTCGAGAGTGTTCCGCCGGCGCCGCGCCAGGCGAGGCGGGCGTGCGCGATCGCGCGAAGCTCCCCGTAGGCCGTTGCCACGAGGTCATCGAGTGATTCCGCTGCGTTCACGTGCGCGATGTCCTGTGCCATCGCCACTCCTCGTTAGCGCAGATGACAACCCACCAGCCAGAATCGGCGGCTCCAACATACGACCCTCCGCAGGAGGATTCCATGGATTTGCCTCGCGCTCGTCATGCCGGCGCCATCGTGCTCTCCCTCGGCGCCCTTGCTTGCGGCGATGGATCGAGCTCCGTCGCACCACACGCTCGCAGCCTCGAGGCGCAAACGCCTCACGCCACGAAAGGCACATCACAGTCGACGGTGCTTGCTCGCGCGACGTTCTGGGACCCGTCCGATCCGGTCTTCAAGGTCAAGCGGATCTCGGGCGATTGGCATGTCGAGGTCAAATCGAAGCCCGCGCTCGATCTCGCGGTGCAGAGCATCTTGTTCGAGCCCGGCACGCACAGCGGATGGCACAGCCATCCGGGACCGGTGTTCATCCTCGTCAAGACGGGCGAGATGACGTTCTACGAATCCGACGATCCTGAGTGCCGGCCCATCCGAAAAAAGGCCGGCGAAGGGTTCCTCGATGTTGGCGATCACGCACACATCGCGCGCAATGAGACGTCATATCCCGCGGAGAACATCGTGACGTATTTCGCTCCGCCGGGCGCGACGCTGCGAAAGGACGAGCCGGCCCCGGGGAACTGTCCGTTCTGAGGCGTAAATCAAAGGGGTCAGAGTCATTTGAATTCGAGACGTCGGACGGACCGAGCTCCTTGAAATTCAAACGACTCTGACCCCTTTGATCCGGCGTGTCTTGCGGGCAAGGTTGCCGCGGATCAAGATCGGGAATGCCCTCGATCCGCTCCGCGATCCTCCTCGCCGCAGGCGCCGCAGCCGTCTCCACCTCGGCAGGTGCTCAGCCGGCCCGTGCGGGGCAGGCGGTCCCGTCGCCACAGCAGCACCTCGGCTTCGCGATCGGGGCTGACCGGACCCTCGCGGATTGGGGTCAGATCACCGGCTACTTCCAGCGCCTGGCCGCGGCATCGCCCGCCGTTCACGTCGACACGCTGGGTCTCACCACGAACGGCCAGCCGTTCATCGTCGTGGCCGTCTCGACGCCGCGGAACATCGCCCGGCTCCCCGCACTCCGCGCGGCGCAGGCCCGACTCGCCGACCCTCGGCGCCTAACGCCCGGCGAGGAGCGACGCCTCGTTGCCTCGCAGCCGAGCGTCGTGTTCATCTCGAATAACATCCACGCGACGGAGATCGGCGCCTCCCAGATGGCAATGGAGCTGGCCTACCGGCTCGCCACGAACGACACGCTCCAGCGCGACCTCGATAAGGAAGTCGTGCTCATCGCGCCGTCGATGAACCCCGACGGCCAGCGCATGATCACGGAGTGGTACCGCAAGAACCTCGGCACGAAATGGGAGGGTGGGCCGCTGCCGTGGCTGTATCACCCGTACGTGGGGCACGACAACAACCGCGACTGGTTCATGGTCACGCAGAAGGAAACGCGGCTCGTGACCGATTACCTGTACGGCGTGTGGTTCCCCGAGATCTTCTACGACGTGCACCAGATGGGTGCGGAAGGCGCGCGGATCTTCGTGCCGCCGCTCGTGGACCCGGTGAACCCGAACCTCGACCCGATCGTCGTGCGCGGCATCGCGCACATCGGGTCGGAGATGGCGATGGCGCTCGAGGAGCGTGGCAAGTCGGGCGTCGCGACGAGTGTCATCTACGACCTCTGGTGGCACGGAGGGGCGCGCTCCACACCCACGCGGCACAACATGGTCGGCGTGATCACGGAAGCGGCGAGCGTGCGAATCGCGACGCCGATCACGCAGGACACGTCGCAGCTTCGCGGACACGCGCGAGGGCTGCCGAAGTACGAGCGGCGGATCAACTTCCCCAATCCGTGGCCGGGCGGGACCTGGCGATTGAGAGACATCATCGACTACGAGCTGATCGCGTCGGAGGCGCTCGTCAGGCTCGCGTCGGAGCAGCGCGAAGACTACGTGCGGAATTTCGTGGCGATGGGTCGGCGGGCGATCGCGGCAGGGTCCAAGGCGCCGTATGCGTTCGTGGTTCCGGCCGGCCAGGCTGACACCGGCGCGGTCGAGCGACTGGTGGAGGTTCTTCGCGTCGGTCGAGTGGAAGTCGGTCGGGCGAAGGCATCGTTCTCGGCGGGCGGTAAGCCATACGGCCCCGGCTCGTACGTCGTTAGGCTCGACCAGCCGTATCGTGCGCACGCCAAGGACTTGCTCGAGGTGCAGCACTTTCCGCGCATGGAGCAGTATCCCGGTGGTCCACCCGAGCGGCCGTACGACGTGGCTGGCTGGACGCTGCCGCTGCAGATGGGCGTGATGGTGGATCAGATCGATCAGCCGCTGTCGGTGGAGACGAGTCCTGTGCGAGATCCCGCGACTCGGCCCGGCTGCTCGCCCCGGCCGGCGGCATCAATGGGAGACGCGTCTGCCGCGCGCGACACACGACGCTACGCCTGCCTAACGGGCACGCCACGCGTGGCGCTCTACAAGTCGTGGACGGCGAACATGGACGAGGGCTGGACGCGGTGGGTGATGGATGACTTCAAGTTCCCGTACACGCCCATCTCCGACTCGGTCGTGCGCGCCGGCGATCTGCGAAATCGATTCGACGTCGTCGTGATTCCTGATCTCTCGCTGCGCGAGATCCGGAATGGGATGTCGGACGCGCAGGTGCCGCCGCCGTACTCCGGTGGTCTCGGCGCCGAGGGGATTGCGGAGCTCAAGCGGTTCGCTGAGCAGGGCGGGCACCTCGTGCTCGTGGATGGCGCGACGGAGCTCGCGCCGGCGGCGCTTGGCATCGAGGTGAAGCTCGTGACGGCCGGCGGCGGAGGCGGCAGCCGCAACTCGGCGGCGGACGCCGAGCAGATCTACGCGCCGGGATCGATACTCCGCGTGCTGGTGGACCCGTCGCATCCGGTGGGACGCGGCATGCGCGATTCATCGGCGATCTACTTCGTGAACTCCACGTCGCTGGAGCTGCCGGCAGGCTCGCCAGCGCGAGTCATCGCGCGGTATCCGGGTGAGCCCGGGTCGATCCTGTTGAGCGGATTTCTCCAGGGAGCGGCACAGCTGGCCGGGAAAGTCGCGGCGGCCGATGTGGCGTTAGGCGCCGGGCGGGTGACGATGTTCGGGTTCCGGCCGCTCTATCGGGGGCAGTCGTACGGGACGTTCAAGATGTTCTTCAACGCGCTGCTCGAGCGTCCGGCACAGTCGGCGCTGCAGTGATATACTGGAGCGATGACCACTACCATGGGGTTGAGAGTCGCGAATGATTGACACGCCGCTGTCCGTGCGCGCCTCGTCCGCGGCGGAATTCGAGATCCGGCGCATGGCAACCGAGTACTCGCAGTCGATTGCCGCGGGAGACCGGAAGCGATTCCTCGGGTTTTTCGCGGAGGACATCGTCATGATGCCGCCCGAGCAACCTGCGGCGCGAGGGCGGGTCGGCGTCGCTGCCATCACGGATCCGTTGTTCGACCAGTTCACGATGCGAGAGCAGTTCGAGTACATCGAGCTGTGTGTGGTGAACGATTGGGCGACTGGCACGTTCACGTATTCGTTTTCAGTGACGCCGAAGTCTGGCGGTGCCACGACAACGGAAACTGGAAAGGGCATCGTTTGGCTGCGGCGGACGCTCGCCGGATCCTGGCAGTTCACTCAGTTCATCTGGAATCGGGATCACGCAACGGAGTAGAACGGGGGCCACCGCGTGGCAACCATGATTCGCGACGCTCGACTCATGATCGTCTCTTTCGCGCTGGCGTGCGCGAGCGGCTCCGAGGTCTCTCGCGTCCGTCCGCATTCCACGCCGAGCGCGCGCATGACGCGCGTTGCTCCCGGCGTCGCGCTCGAGGTGGTGGATTGGGGTGGGCACGGTTCACCGCTCGTGTTCCTCGCCGGTGGCGGGAATACGGCGCACGTGTTCGACGACTTCGCTCCGCAGTTCGCCGACAGCTTTCACGTCATTGGCATAACGCGTCGCGGATTTGGCGCGTCGGCGGGCGCGCCACCAGCGGCCGATCTCGACACGCTCGTCACTGACATCACGGCGACGCTCGACACGCTTCGCCTCGGGCGGGTCATCCTCGTCGGTCATTCCATCGCCGGCGAGGAGATGACGCGATTTGCTGAGCTGCATCCGGATCGATGCGCGGGCCTGGTGTACATCGATGCTGCCTACGACCGATCGAATATCGATTCGATTGCCAAGGCGCAGCCGGCTGGTCCCGCGCCGCGCGTCTCGCCAGCGGACACCGCGGACTTCGAGAGCATACGCGCGGTCTATGAGCGAATCGAGGGTGTTCGCGAGCCGGATTCCGAGATTCGAGCGACCGTTCGCTTCGACTCCGCCGATCGCTATCTGGGCGAGGTGACTCCCAACGCACTCAAGGCGCGGCTCGCGAGCGGCAGCCGCGTGGCCCGGTACGATCAGGTCCGCTGTCGCGCGCTCGCCATCTATGCCGTGCCGGATTCGCTCGCCGATGTGGTGCCGTACCATGCGGAGCTCGACGCGGCCGGGCGAGCGCAGGGAGACTCGGTGCTGCGGTTCGTTGCCGCGGTTGTCGCGGACTCGCGTATGAAGTTCGCGCGGTTTCCGCAGAACACGGTCGTCGACCTGCACGGCAGTAACCACTACGTGTTCCTGCAGCGACCCACGCAGGTCGCGCGGGCCATGCGGTCGTTTCTGTCGACGCGGCGCATCGTTAGGCAGCCGGACTTCCCTCAGCCAGCGGACCCTCATGACACGATCAACCAGCACACGCGCGCGGCCGGCCGACGATGATCCCGAGGGCCGGCTGCAGCAGTTCATCGAGAAGTTCGAGCCGGACCAGCAGACGCTGATTCGCGCCATCCGCCGGAAGCTCCGCAAACGCTTTCCGACTGGTACCGAGCTGGCCTACGACAACTACAACTTCTTCGTGATCGGCTACTCTCCGACCGAGCGCCCGTCCGATTCGGTCGTGAGCATGGCGGCGGCCGCGAATGGCGTGGGCCTTTGCTTCATCAACGGTGCGCGCCTTGAGGATCCTCAGAAGGTGCTGGTCGGGTCCGGCAAGCAGACGCGATTCATCCGTCTGCCGTCGGCCGCGGTGCTGGACCGCCCGGAGGTGGAGGCGCTCCTCGCTGCCGCCGTGGCTGATCTGAAGACGCCATTCCCGTCACGTGGGCGAGGCAAGTTGGTCATTCGATCCGTGTCGGCCAAGCAGCGGCCGCGTCGCAAGTGATGAGATAGCGATCGATGAGCGACAGCACACGAGACAGTGACGAGATCGCGGCGTTCTACGCCCGGGGGCTCGAGCGCGACAGGCTCGCTGCCGGCCAGGGCGCCCTCGAGCTCGCGCGCACGCGCCTGATCCTCGAGCGCTATCTCCCATCGCCGCCCGCCGTCGTCGCAGACGTCGGTGGCGGTCCGGGACGGTACGCCATCTGGCTGGCCGAACGCGGCTACGACGTCCATCTCGTGGATCCGATTCCGCTGCACATCGAGCAGGCACGCGCTGACGCCACCGCGCGCGTGGAAGTCACGTTGGCCAGTGCGGAAGTCGGCGATGCACGCTCCCTTCGGCTGCCTGACGCGAGCGCCGACGCCGTGCTGCTCCTCGGGCCACTCTACCATCTACCCGAGCGCGCGGATCGACTGCTGGCACTCTCGGAGGCCGGTCGGGTGTGTCGGCCTGGCGGCGTCATCATCGCGGCGGCGATCTCGCGGTTCGCATCGACGCTCGACGGTATGCGCGGCGGCTATCTCGAGGACCCGGCGTTTGCGTCCGTCGTCGCCCGGGACTTGAGCGATGGACGGCATCGCAACCCAACACGCAATCCGGCGTACTTCACGACCGCTTATTTCCATCGACCGGAAGAGCTCGCGCAGGAATGCTCGGCTGCCGGCCTAACGCACGAAGCGACGCTTGGTGTCGAAGGGCCCGCATGGCTATTGTCGGACCTCGATGCCCGACTCGCCGATGACCGACGCCTGCGTGCACTGCTCGCGGCGCTCGACGCGCTCGAGGCCGAGTCGACGCTGCTCGGTGTGAGCGCACACCTGCTCGTCGTCGCGCGTCGCTGACGACCAATGAGAACCTAACGAGATACCATGCTCATCGTACACGTCTTCGTTCACGTGAAGCCCGAAAGCGCGG
>Ga0136846_1227853_pt1 | contig 13445 bp, 13 predicted proteins | sample HopSoiMetagenom2_FD_96841 | JGI IMG/M metagenome (GOLD analysis project Ga0136846, IMG submission 96841) | Grasslands soil microbial communities from Hopland, California, USA - 2 Assembly 2016 (version 4) | ecosystem: Environmental > Terrestrial > Soil > Grasslands | place: USA: Hopland... | reverse complement strand
GGTCCGTGGCCGACCAGCTCGCTCAACTGGGAGGCGAGCAGGGGACCGAGACCCTCGGCGCGGAGTACGCCGGCGTGGGTGGCAAGGGTGACGTCGGTCAGATGCACGTACACCTCAGTCTTACCAGGCCGCGTCGGCCTGCCAGACCGACCGGTGTGGGCAGCGAGCCGAATCTCGGCGAGCCGCCTGTCAAGCTCCCGACGGGCCGCCGGTTGAAGGGGCTCGCCGGCCTCAGCACTATCGTCGGGCCGCACCCACTCCGGGTCCACCGATTCACCGGGCTCAGCATCCAACGGATCGGCCAAGTCCGACTCGCTCGCATCCCGGTCGGTCTCGGCGTACGCGTCGGGCACTACGGAGACATCCGCTCGGCCGCCCTCATCCGTAGGAACAGGCGACGAGCTTCCCGAGTCCTCCAGAGCCACGAGCTGTGCACGCGCCTGGCGTAGCAGTTCCTCTGTGTAGGCAGGGTCCGCGATGATGCCGATGGCTTCCGCGCGGCGGGTCTCGACGCTTCCGGTGTGCCCGAGAGCCTTGAGCGCCTCCGCGATGCTGGCGATCGTGGCGTCGAACCGGATCACCGCGCCGCTGGCCGCGCGGATGTAGATGCTCTTGGTACCAGACTCATCAGAGCTGCCCACGAACACGCCACGTTCACGAGCCGCCTCCTCCGCCTCGGCTTGGGCCAGAGCAGCGTCGGCATACATCTTGGCGGCCTTGACGATCTTCTCCAGGCGGTACGGCGAAACCGTATCGACGATCGCGGCGACGCGCCGGTCGACGTAGCTCGCGGCCTCCTCGGACAGCTTCACGCAACTGGCGACGATCTGGCGCGCCTTCCACGGCGTCGCTTCGCCGTTCAGTACACGGGCCCACATGAACGGGAAGCGATGCCGCAGCGCCAGTGCCTGCCCGATGTAGTCCGCCGCGACGCGTGGCGAGACACCGAGCATCACCCCGAACTCGGCAGGCGCGAACTCCGCGATCTCCGGGCAGCCCTCACCACCGAGTACGACGGCACGTTCTCGACCGTCATAGCTGTGCCGACCTGGCCGGGACGGGCAATTATCGGGATGATGCCGGTCGGCAAAGACCTGAGCGTGCATGATCAGTCGGGTCTCGAGCCGATTGACCTCAGCGCGATGCCACGCAGCCGACTCCAACAGGTCGGCCGTCGCAAGCTCATTCAAATCATCGAACACGTGTTCGACTCTACGTCCCAGCCTACGCGACCGCAAACCCTAACTGACGCCAAACCCCGTTATCCACAAAGGGAAACGTCACATCCAACACCAAGGCGTTTCCGGATAGGATCTACTGCTTGCCTTCGGCCACGAAGTGCATGGGGTCCCCGAACCCGAGGTCAGTCACCCCAGCGGTGTAGAACGCCCCGATCAACAGCGACCGGCGATGGGCGGCGAAGGTCAGGACGTGCGCCACCATCCCGCCGTACGTGAACACCCGCGGTGGTTCGCAGGTGGTGTCGACGAAGCTGTCGTCGAACCGGCCTTCCTCGTTCAGCTGGTTGACCAAGGCAACGAAGCGCGAGCCGGCGTGCGCGTGCCGCGTGCGCAGCTCGGGAATCGGCGTCGTGACCGAGGCGCCGCACTCGGGGACCTGGAAGGGACGGTCCTCGACCGAGGCCAGCCACATCTCCTCCTGCCAGACCAGACGGTCCAGGAGGTACCGGATCGAGATGTCGTCGTCGATCCCCTCCACGGACAGCTCGATCGGGCGATCCAGGGTGGCCGCGTCCAGGCGCGCGCCGCGTTCGATCATCTCGCCGGTCAGCCAGACGTGATGCTCGACCATTCGGACAAGTACGTCCATGCCTTTCACCTCTCTCCGCGCCGGCAGGCGCAAACCCGCCGGCGGCTGAAAATGGACCCCACTCGGCGCCGACAGGAAGAACACCCGCGATGCCTCCCGTCGCCACTCACGCGGCGACATGCCGTACGCCTTGGCAAATGCGCGGGTGAACGCCTCGTGCGATCCGTACCCGGCCTCGACAGCCACATCGAGTACGGCGATCGACTCGGTCAGCAACCGGTACGCCGCACGCTCCAGCAGCACCCGCCGCCGGAAAGCGAACGGCGACTCACCGGCCACCGCCCCGATCACCCGGTCGAAATGGAACCGCGAAAGATGCACCCGTCCGGCGAGATCGGCCCCGTTGACCGACTCACCCGGCAAGGCCATCCCAGCGGCCACCACGCCGACGAATTCTTCGAACACATCCGCCATGCCCATCACTCTCCCGCGCGCGGCACCCGCCGTACTTGATCAAAATTGCTGACCCTCCGACCCGCCCTTCAGGCGCTACCCGACAGCATGCCGCAACATGCTGCCTAGCGGAGTACTCCGCAGTGTGTAGTAGCGTTCTCGGCAGAGCACTGGGAGGCGGTCGCATCCGGTGCGTAGGAGGAGGCCTGATGGACACGAGCCAGCTGCTCAAAGGCGTACTGGATCTCGCGGTGCTCGCCGTGCTCCGGGACGCGGACGGCTACGGGTACGACGTACTCCGTCGACTGCGCGCCGCCGGGCTGGAGGAGGTGGCGGACGCTTCCGTGTACGGCACGCTCCGCCGGCTGTTCGCGGCGGGGGCGCTGACGTCGTATGTCCAGCCGAGCGAGGAAGGCCCGCACCGGAAGTACTACGGGTTGAACAAGACCGGCCGCGAGCTGCTGGCCCGCTCCACCGAGACCTGGAACCACTTCGCCGACACGATGTCGGTCCTGCTGCTGGAGAAGGAGGCCGCGTGAACACGACTCTGACCGGGGCGGTCGCGATCTACCTGGCTCAAGTACGAGCGGAGCTCAGCGACCTGCCGCCGGGCGAACTGGAGGACGTGCTCGAGGACGTCAGCGGTCATCTCACCGAGGTGGCGGCCGAGTTCGGCACCGAGCCGACCATCACGGCCCTGCAGGAGCGCCTGGGCAGCCCTCGTCAGTACGCCGATGAGCTGCGGACCGCGGCCGGTTATCCGCCACGGACCGAGCCGGCTGGGCAGGGGCACCTCGACACCGGTTGGCGCGCCCTGCGCTGGGGACTGATCGCCGGCACCGTCGGACCGTTCTTCGTTGCCACCGGCATCTTCGCCTGGTCGCGCGACGAGACCGCGTTCTTCGGCATGCTCGGGTTCGCAGTGCTGTTCGTCTCCGCGTCCCTCGGTGTACGGGCGTTGCGTGGCAGCGACCCGCGGACCGTTCTCGACAACCCTCGTGGTGCCCGCGGAGCGGACGTCGTGCGCGGGTGGGTCGACCAGATCCCGCCGAACATTCGCACCGAGCTGGTCACTATCGGCCAGCCGGTCTGGTGGGTCGCGCGCGGAGTGATCGGCGCGGGCGGCTTCTTTGCACTGTTCGGCGCCACGTCGGTGACAGTCGTCGGTTCGGTCGCAGGCGCCGCGGTGTCGATCTGGATCGGTCGCAAGACGCAGCGGGACCGGCGCTGGCTGTGGTACGTCGTACCTCTCAACATCGTGGCGGCGATCGCGATCCCGTCGTTCCTCGCGGCGGCGTACGCCGGAGCGTCGTTCGGATTCTTCAACAATTACAACGACTATCGCGGCTCGAACTCGAACTACAACCCGCCACCCAGCGGTCTGCAATTGGACGGGAACCAGGTGACCAACATCTACCCGTTCGATGCTCAGGGCAACCAGGTCGACGTCCGCCTGTACGACCAGGACGGAAACCCGATCAGCCTGGATCTGCAGGACTGTGCGGCAAACTACGGTCAGGTCTCCCGCGAGTCCAAGAGCAACGAGTTTCCGCAGGCAGTGGTCGTCCCGGACGAGAACGGTGACACCACCGAGGAGACCTGCAAGGACTCCACCAAGGCTCCGTTCGCCCCACCGCCGGCGCCTGCCACCCGGACAACACCCGCTCCCCTCCCCAACGGGAGGCCCAGCGCGGCGGCGAGCGCCAAAGCTTCGCCAAGCCCAGGCGTCACGCTCACGGTCAAGCCGACGCGGTGAGTAGTCCTGCTGCCGCGACGCGGCGATACGTGTAGCCGAGTCGACGATAGACGGCGATCGCCGCGGAGTTGTCGCTGTTCACCATCAGGGCGGCGTGGCCGTGGCGCTTGACCAGTTCGGCGGTGACGAAACCGCACACCTGCCGGGACAATCCCTTGCCTCGGGCAACGGAAGCGGTGGCGACGCCGGCCAGGAAGCCGACCTCCGGCGCGCTCCAGGCGTCGGCGGCGATGCTCAGCAGTTCACCGTTCTCACCGGTGATCGCGGCCCAGCGCCGTACGCCGGGACGCCCCGGCCAGGCGTACGAGGACGGTGACGCCTCCTCCAACAACTGCTCGATCCCTGCCTCGCCGGACAACCAGGCAGCCGTGGTCGTCACCTCCGGAACGTCCGCGGTGTCCATCCACCCGAACGCAGCCGAGAACTCCAGGCCCGACACCCGCTTAGCCAGCTCCCGCAGCAGGTCCTCGTCGCCGAACGGCCGGTACGACGGTCCGACTTCAGCCAGCACGTCGCGCACCAACGGCGCCGCATCCGCGGCCGGTCCCACCACCGAGAGCCGATCCCGCTTGGACAACTCCGGCGCCGCCACCGCCACCGCGTCCCCGTTGCGCCACACCCGCACTCCCGCCCCGAACCCCTGAGCCGCCCAGACAACCAGCAGATCGCCTCCACTGGCCTTGATCAGCTCGGCCGGGGTAAAAATCTCACGCACACCCTCCACGGTATGTCAGGGGGCGCAGACGTACCCAGCAGCCCTTGAGAGCAGCCCCAGTCAGGAGGTGCCGGCGCGTTGTAGCGCGTGGGGGACCAAGTGGCGGTAGCCGCGGACTGAGGTTCGGCGCAAACGGTGGACGGCGTAGGCGGGGTGACCATCCAGGGCAGCGGCCAGTTCGCGGTCGGCGAGGACTCGGCCGGGTTTGCACTCGGTCGTCAGGCGGGCGGCCAGGTTGACGACTTCGCCGTACACGTCGCCCAGCCGGATCAGGATCGTGCCGTAGGCGAGACCGATGCGCAGCTCGGGCAGGTCCTCGGCGGCGTTCACGGCGTCCTGCAGGGCCAACGCCACCGCGGCGCCCTCGGCAGCGGTGTCGGCGACGAACAGCACCTCGTCGCCGATCGACTTGATCACCCGACCACCGTTCAGTGCGACCACATCGGCCGCCGTCCCTTCGAACCGCTCGATCAGCTCACCCAACTCCGCATCGGTCAACCGCCGGGTCAGTCTGGTGTAACTGACGATGTCCGCGAACCCCACGGCGCGCACACCCCGCGCCAGCTCTCCGGACCCAGCGACAGCCCGCCCGGCCGCCGCGGCGAGATGCCGCCGCCAGACATAGGTCTGCAACCGCTCCATCGCCGGTAACAACAACCCGGCGACCTCGATGGCCTCGTCAGCCGACAGCTTGGACCCGCCGAGGAACTCCAGGAACATCGCCGACTGCCACGACGCCAGTCGTGACTGGGTCTGCCCGAGCTTCCGCGCCAGCGACGACTCCATCTCCGGCTGGATGAACCGGTCGTCCTCCAGCGCGACGACCAGCCGCAGCGCCTCGACGTCGTCGTCGGTGAACGCGACTTCGTCGTCCGGCACCGTCGCGAACCCGAGCGCGTGCCACATCCGCTCGGCCCGCTCGATCGAGATCCCGGCCCGTTCCGCCACTTCGATCCGGGTGAACTTCCGCTCACCACCGAGTAGCGTCCGCTCGAAGTCCTGCTGGAGACCGGCCAGGTCGGGTGAACCGACCTGGGATGGCTCAGGACCCACGGCGCTCGGCGATGGTCGCGTCGATGGCCTCGCGGAAGGCGGGCAGGCGGGTGGTCAGGTCCTGGAACTTCTCCCGGGTGAAGTGCAGGAGCTGCAGCCGCGACTTCGCCGTGACCGTTGCGGTGCGCAACATGTTCTTCCGCACTCCGACCTCGCCGGCGATGTCACCGGGCCCGAGCTCCGCGATCTCCTCGCCCTTCGAGCGCACCGACGCCGTACCGCTCAGGATCAGGTACGCCGCGTCCGGTGGCGTCTGCTCCAGGATCAGCGACCAACCGGCGGGCACCGAGACCTCCTCGCCGGCGCGGAAGATCTCCCTGATGTCGCGTCCGGACAGATCCGCGAACAGCGGCAGGTCCCGCGGGGACGTCCTACCCAGTGCCACGTCGATCCTCCGAGCCCGCCGGGCCACCCCGGCGATCAGCCGATGTTTCCAGTCGGTAACTCTAACGGCTCGATCCCGCCAGGGTCACCCGGTACGCCGGATCCGCCCGGAACCATTCGGGCGACGCAGGTCTCCCCTCGGGTGGGGTGGTCTTGGCCGTCATCGCTGGATTCGCGTCGCGCGGCGGAAGGTCTCGGTCAGTTCCTCGGCGCAGTGCTCCGTGTCGGCGCCGGCGATCAACCGGCCGGCCGCGGCATCGATCGCGGCGCGGACGGCTCCCGCCATCAACAGGCTGTCGAACTTCCGGAAGACTCCGGTGCGCTGGCCGAAGTCGAAGAGCGCGACCAGGCGCGAGAGGGCGGCATCCGCTTCTTCGGACGGCACCGGCGCACCGCCGTACACGATCTGGTGCACGGCGCGGACGTGGTCCGGACGCGCCGCGATGAACTCGACGTTGGACCGGATGTACGCCGCCAGTTTGTCGTCGGCGCGGACGGCGGCCTCGATCGCGGGGCGCATGACTTCGGCAGCGTCCGCTGTGACGCGGCGCAGTACCTCCGCGAGCAACTCGTCCTTGGTCGTGAAGTGGTACGAGATCAGCCGCTTGCTGCTCAACCCGGCGGCCGCGCAGATCGCGTCGTACGACGTCGCGGCGTAGCCACGCTCGGCGAGTACGGCGATCGTCGCCGCGACGATCTGGTCACGGCGGGCCGCCGTACTGCCGACGCGACCCGAGGCTTGGTTTATCCGCACGTGTAAAAATTATCCGGTCAGGCTGCAGCTAACAAGCGGTGCGCCATCGCGAGGTCGGTGATCAGGATGTTCACCCAGCCGCCGAGCACGGCGGCGCGGATCGCGGAGAACTTGCGCTCGCCACCGGCGACGCCGATCCGCCGCGGGACGGCCAGCAGCTCTTTCGGGGTCACCCCGATGACCCGCTGATCGAAGGCCGACCGTACGTGCCTTCCCTCTTCGTCGAAGAACCGGAAACAGACGTCCCCGACGGCACCGAGCCGGCGCAGCTCGTCCTGGTCGGCCTCCGCGACCGCGTTGCCACTGCGCTGCAGCAGCGGCGAGGGCTCCAGACTGCCGATCCCGACCAAGGCGTCGGTGAGCTGTCCCCAGGTGCCCAGAACGTCCCGGACGGACACGTCGTTCATCATCGCCCGGCGGACGGCCGGGGTACCGACGAGACCGGGCGCAGGCAGATAGACCGGCATCCCACCGGTCAACTCGGCGAACCGCGCAGTCAGCCGGGTGGCCTGGACCTGCACCGCGGCATCGCCCAGCCCGCCGACGATCTGGACCACCTTGTCCACCACCGGGACGCTCTTGCGCGGCATCCGGTCGACCGCGCTGATCAGCGTCTCGCTCCAGGACGAGATCCCGATGACGTGCCCGCCGGTCAGCGTCATGTCGAAGTACGCCGCCGCGCCCGAACCGAGCGCCGGCAGCACCTCGTCACCGACACCGGCAGTGTCGACGACGACCGCGTCGCGCAGCCCGTACTTGGCCTGCAACTCGTCCTCGAGGTCGCTGTGCACGCCGCTCGGCATGGTCACCACGGTGCGCACGATGCCGACGTCGACGGCCTGCTTCAGCATCCGCGACACCCGCGCCTGGGACAGGTTCAGCTCGGCGGCGATCTGCGGCTGCCGGATGCCCTTCTCGTGGTACATCCGCGCCACCTTCGCGAGCAGCCGCAACTCATCCAGCCCCGGCAGCCGCACCGCGCGGTTCGCGTTCACCTCAACCCCCTCACAGCGATCAGGACTTGGACTATAGGTCAGGCACACACAGGTAGACGCGTGGCGCTCCACCGACGTCCGGAATCTCGTCACTTACCTGCAGTGACGAGCTTGCGGGCGGCGTCCGCGATGCCTTCGGGGGACAGCCCGTAGCGGTCCAGCAGGTAGCCGGCGGACCCCGTGGGCGCGAACTCGGGGAACCCGAGGATCGCCACCCGCGCCGGATGCTGCTGTACGACGGTCTCCGCGATGGCACCGCCCAGACCGCCACCGGACACTGCCTCTTCGGCGGTCACGATTCCGGCCGTCTCCCGCGCGGCCGCGACCACGGCGTCGGTGTCCAGCGGCTTGACCGTCGGCATCGAGAGCACCCGCGCCGAGATCCCTTCCTCGGCGAGCCGTTCGGCCGCCGCGATCGCCCGCCACAGCACGGTCCCGTTGCTGATCACGGTCACGTCGTCGCCGTCCCGGACCGTGATCGCCTTGCCCAACTGGAACTCGTAGTCGTCGGAGTAGACCTTCGGCACGCTCATCCTGCTCACCCGGATGAACACCGGTCCGTCCGAGGCCGCCGCCCAGCGCAGTGCGGCCGCCGTCTCGATCGGGTCCGCCGGGACGATGATGGTCATCCCGGAGATCGCCCGCAGCCAGGCGATGTCCTCGATCGAGTGGTGCGTCGGACCCAACTCGCCGTACGCGACACCGGGGCTCATGCCGCAGAGCTTCACGTTCGTGTTCGAGTAGGCGACGTCGGCCTTGATCTGCTCGAGCGCACGACCGGTCAGAAAGCACGACGCCGCCGACACGAACGGGATCCGCCCGCCGTTGGCCAGGCCGGACGCCACGCCGACCATGTCCTGCTCGGCGATGCCGACGTTGATCAGCCGGTCCGGGAACGCCTTGCGGAAGCTGTTCAGCTTGCTCGAACCCACCGAGTCGTTGACTACGCCAACGATCCGGTGGTCCGCGTGCGCGAGCTCCGCGAGCGTCTCGACGTACGCGTCGCGGCAGTCGTACCGCGGCTGGTCGGCAATCGATGTGTGGACGACGGTCATGGGGCCTCCCCGTTCTGATGCATCGCGTGGCGCGGCGTGCCCACGGTCTCCAGCTCGGCCAGCGCCTGCTGGAACTCCGCTTCGTTCGGCACCCGGTGGTGCCAGGCGACGTTGTTGCTCATGAACGAGATCGGGTGGCCCTTATGCGTGTGCGCGATCACGAACGTCGGCTTGCCGGGCCGGAACGGTACGGCGGATAGCACGTCGAGCAGCTCACCGTGATCGTGACCGTTCACCTCGACCACCGCGAACCCGAACGCGGTCGCCTTGTCCGGCAGTGGATCGAGGTCGTTGGTCTCCTCGGTGGTCGCGCCCTGCTGCAGCCGGTTCCGGTCGACGATCACCGTCAGCCGGTCGAGCTCGTACTGCGAGGCCGCCATCATCGCCTCCCAGTTCGACCCCTCCTGCAGCTCGCCGTCACCGACCAGCACATAGGTACGGCGCAACGAGACGTCGAGCTTGGCCGACAAAGCGTGACCGACCGCGACCGGCAGGCCGTGCCCGAGCGGACCGGTGTTCGCCTCGACGCCGGCCACCTTGTTCCGGTTGGGGTGACCGTTCAGTGCGGACAGCGGCTTGAGGAACGTCGCGAGCTCCTCGACCGGCAGGAAGCCGAAAGCGGCGAGCGTGGTGTAGAGCGCACCGGCGACATGGCCCTTGCTCAGGATGAAGCGGTCCCGCTCGGGGTCGTTCACCGTCGCGGGCGAGATGTCGAGCACCGCGCCGTACAGCGTGGCCAGGATGTCGATCGCGGAGAAGTCACCACCGATGTGCCCGGCGCCGGCGTAGCGGACCAGCTTGAGGTCCTGGATCCGGATCTGCTGCGCCGCCTCGGCGATATGCGCGATCTGCTCGGCGCGCCCGGCGTGGATCGGCAGCCGCCCGAGCACCGGCATCGTCGTATGCTCGGCTGCCAAACTCATGCGATGTCCGACATCGAACTCAGCAGCACCTTCTGCACGAGCCTCTGGGCGGCCAGCGCGTCGTGCGAGGCTTGCGCCGAGGCGAGAGCGTCCTCGTCCAGTACGTCGAGCGCGTGGTGCACCGCCTTGAGGAAACGAATCGCCTGCTTTGCCGCCTCGACGCTGTCCTCACGGAACGGGAACTGGTCCAGTTGCCACACGCCGTCCCAGTTGTTCTTACGCAGCGTGTGGAAGAACTCGAACGTCTCGACCAGGTGCACCGAGCCGACGACCATGTCGTCGTCCCACCCGCGCAGGTTGTCGTTCACGTCGATCGCGAACAGCCGGCCGTAGTCGATCGCCAGCTGCGCCGCGTCGGCCGGAGTCTCCTGCCCGTACAGCGAGTGGCCGAAGTCGAGCAGGATGCCGAGATTGGGCAGGCCGATCTTCTCGATCCCGAGCAGGGTACGGGCGACGTTCGGGAAGATGATCTTCACCCGCGGCTCGCGCGGCTTGTACTCGATCACGAAGTTGATGTCCGGGTGCGCGGACACCAGCTCCTTCAGTCCATCCAGCGCGAGATTCCAGATGTCGTGGTAGTTGACCTGGAACGGGTAATCCCAACCATCCTGACCGGGCCAGAGCTTCACGTACGAGCAACCCAGGTCCTTGGCCAACTCCGTTGCCTCGTGCAACAGCTCCATCGCCTGTTTGCGAACCGCGGGATCCGGGTTGGTCAACGAGCCTTTGACGAAGTCGCGGGTGTAGATCTCCGGGGTGATTGCGATCGCCTTGAGGTTGTTACGTTTCAGCGCATCCTTGACCTCGTCCAGGGTTCCGTCGTACCCGGCGAAGGGCCAGTTGAGGTCGACCACAGACAGATCGCCGACAGCGCCCGCCCGGTCGATCTGTTCGAGTAGTCCGACCGGATCGCCGTACCCGTCGGTGGCGTAACGGTCCTTGTAGGTCGCGAAATGCCAGATACCCGCACCGAAGACCGGCAGGTCAGTCATGTGATTTCTCCTTGGCGAAACGGCGGATCTTGGCGAACATGTCTTCCAGCAGGAAGCGGACGTCGACCTGTTCGCAGACGTGGATGGGGTTGTCGGTGCCGGGCAGGTACCAGCCGTCGACACCGAAGCGCGGGGCCGGCCGGACCCGCATGTCCCCACTGCGCGGGAACAACATCAGGGCGATCGCCGGGGAGTCGCCGAGCGAGCGCGACTCGATCGGCTCGCCGTGGTACCTCGCGTTCCACTCGACGAGCTGCTCGATCAGGTACTTGCCGAGCTCGCCGGCGTCGCCGATCTTCTCCTCGAGCTCGGCGTAGCTCACCGAGACCTTCGTGTACACATCACTCGGCACCTGCCAGACAGTCATGCCGGAGCCGAACACCACGTTCGCCGCGTGGATGTCGTTGGACAGGTTGAACTCGATCCCCGGGTAGGTCGTGTAGCCCCGGTAGCCACGCCCGCCGATCCAGATCACAATCACGTCCCGGTGCACGATCTCGGGGTCGAGCAGGATCCCCGCCGCCAGGTCGGTGAGGGGGCCGAGGAACGACACGAACAGCGGATCGTCCTTCGAGGCCAGCTTGGACTCCTCGATGATCAGCTGTGCGCCGGGCGAGTCGATCGGGGTCTGCTCGTCGGGCATGCCGGTCGCGGCACCGTTCGCGACAGGGACCTTCCCGGTCAGATCCAGCAGGTCGAGCAGGTGGTCGACCTCCTCGCGCGACTCCTCCATGCTCCGGCTCGACCGGCGCGTCCCGAAGTGCGCGGGGATCAGGCCGCGAACGTCGAACGTCGGCGACAACAGCCCGTGCACGATCGCAAACTGGTCGTCCGCCTCGTTCTTGGCGTCGGTGTTGATGATCACCCGGCGTCTACTCGGCTTCACCCTGACGACCTCCGCTTCGGAACCGGAATAGATATTCAATGATGCATAACCTGTCGCTATGAGTTTCACCACGGCGCTAGAGTCCCGTCAAGACCTCGGTTGAAAGTTGGAGGGAACTCGATGGTTCGAGCGGTACTCGCGATCGACCAGGGCACCACCAACTCCAAGGCCGTCTTGGTGACACCGGACGGCGGCGTGCTCGCGACCGGCTCGGCGCCCGTCGGGCTCTCGACTCCTCGTCCCGGCTGGGCCGAGCAGGATGCGGACGAGCTGTGGCATTCGGTGCTACGGGCTGTCTCTTCTTGTCTTGCGTCGGCCGGCGTCGTCGAGGTCACCGCGATCGCACTGTCGACGCAGCGCGAATCCGTCGTCGGATGGAACCTGGCGGGCGACGCGGTCGGTCCCGTCATCGGGTGGCAGGACGTCCGGACGGCTGCCTGGTGCTCCTCAGTACCACCAGCCGTCGACGAGCTGGTCCGCGGGCGGACCGGGCTCCGGGTGGACGCGATGTTCTCCGCGCCAAAGCTCCACTGGTTACTGAACGAGACTGGTGCAGACCGGGTCGGCACCGTGGATTCGTGGCTGATCCATCGGCTGACTGGTTGCCATGAGCACCTGACCGAAGCCGGCAACGCCTCGCGAACCTTGCTCTACGACGCGGTGGCGCTGAACTGGTCAGCAGAGCTGCTGGATGCCTTTGGCGTAACGCGGTCGGCGTTGCCGGAGGTCCGGCCGTCGAACGCAGGCTTCGGTGTCACGAAGGGCGTGCCCGGGCTGGCGGACGGGATCCCGATTGTCGCCGTACTCGCGGATTCGCATGCCGCGATGTACGGGCAGGGTTGCACGTGGGCGGGGATGGTGAAGGCGACGTACGGCACCGGCTCGTCGGTGATGACGCCGGTCGACGGGTTCGTCGAGACTGGATGCACGCTGGCGTGGTTGACGGACCGGCCGGTGTACGCCCTGGAGGGCAACATCGTGTCGTCGGGCGCCGCGCTCGCCTGGACCGCCGGGATGCTCGGCCTGCCCGACGTCGGGGCGCTGATGGAGTTGGCGGCCGGCGTACCGTCGGCGGACGGCGTCGTGCTCGTGCCGGCCTTCGCCGGATTGGGTGCGCCGCATTGGGATCGCGAGGCCCGGGCCGCGCTGACCGGGATGTCCGCGGCGACCACCCGCGCCCACATCGCCCGGGCAGCTGTCGACGCCATCGCTCACCAGATCTGCGACATCACCGACACGGTCCCGGACCCTCTGAACAGCCTCCGCGCGGACGGCGGGGCGACGGTGTCCGAGCTGTTGATGCAGACCCAGGCCGATCTACTGGGGCACCCGGTCGAGGCTGCCGACGTACCCGAGATCTCCGCTCTGGGTGTCGCGGAACTCGCCTGGTCCACCCTCGGCGAGAAGACGGGCTGGGCTCGACGCCGTACGTACCGCACCTTCGAGCCCGCGCTCGATCCAGCCGCGCGGACCCGGTGCCGTGCGAACTGGGCCGACGCGCTGGCAGCAGTCCGTACTTCCTGACCCGCCAAGCTGGCCTCCGCGCCGTTGACCGTTTGTGATCGGAGATCGCTTTCCGTCACAGGTTGACTGGACCTTAGTGCACATCTAAGGTTGCGGTCACAAGCGTTGGAAAGCCCTTTCCCGCGCTTGACCAGGGAGGCGTGCATGTGCGAGTTCGAGTCCGGCTCCGCTGTCGCGCTGCCCGG
>Ga0136846_1236733_pt1 | contig 13446 bp, 14 predicted proteins | sample HopSoiMetagenom2_FD_96841 | JGI IMG/M metagenome (GOLD analysis project Ga0136846, IMG submission 96841) | Grasslands soil microbial communities from Hopland, California, USA - 2 Assembly 2016 (version 4) | ecosystem: Environmental > Terrestrial > Soil > Grasslands | place: USA: Hopland... | reverse complement strand
CTGGGGGGCGCGGTCGGCGCGCTGCTGATCGGGCCCTATGGCTGGCGAGCGATCTTCGTCTTCGCCGGTCTGGTGAGCCTGGTGCTGGCGGCCGTCTCATACCTGCTGCTGCCGGAATCGCTCAATTTCCTGCTGACGCGCCAGCCGCGCGGCGCGCTGGTCCGCGCCAATACCCTGCTCGCGCGGCTCGGCGAGCCGCCGCTCGACGCGCTGCCACCGCGGCAGGAACGGACAAGGCGCGGCGGGCTGCTGCGCATTGTCGCGCCCGAATACCGCACGGAGACCCTGCTGCTCTGGCTGGCCGCCTTTTCGCGCTATTTCGTCAGCTATTTCCTGACGCAATGGAAGCCGCAGATCCTGGTGCTGGCCGGCGTGACGCGCGAACTGGCGATCGCCAGCGGGATCGTGACCGGCGGCGCCGCGATCCTGGGTGCGCTGCTGATGGGGACGTTCGCGGACGCGATCGGCGCGCGGCGGGCGACCTGCGCCGGTTTCCTTCTGTGTGCGGTCAGCCTAGTCGCGTTCGGCTTCGTCGAGGCGACACCGGTGCTGCTGCTGACGTTCGCGGGCCTTGCGCTGTTTGCGATCGAAGCGACCTTCACCGGCGTCGTCATCACCAGCACGCGCTTCTATCCGCCGGAATTCAGGGCCACTGGCGTGGGCTATACGATCGGCGTCGGCCGGTTCGGCGCGATCGCCGGTCCTTATCTCGGCGGTGCGCTGCTCGCGATGAATCTGGACCGCGGCTATGTCTATCCGGTCTATGCCGCGGTGTGCCTGGTCGGCGCCGTCGCGATCGTGATCGGCTCCGCCCGGCGTGGCGCGGAACCGGAGCGTGGCTAGCTCGCCTAGCCGCTCACCGCGTCTCGACGCGGCGGAGCGATTTCCTCATGCTCGTCGAGATAGAGCAGCAAATGGCTGTGGAAGAAGCCCAGCCGCGCGCCGACGGTGCCGCGGATCGCGCGGCTGGCCGCTTCGAACGCGTCCCAATCGTGCCACCACAGCTCGGCAAAGCCGTCCCAGGGGCAATCGAGAAAGCGATCCTGCTCGCGTAGGTTGAGGACATAGCCTTCCAGTCCCGGTTGTCGGTCGGCTTCCGGCGCATGGCGACGGATCCAGTCGTCGAAGAACTGGTCGCGGCGCATGCCCGGCTGGCGGCCCACCAGCCCGATGCGCTTCGCGCGCGGCCGCCCGGCCTGGGGCGGAACCGGCCGCACCACCACCTCGCGCGAGAAGATGCCCAGGAAATCAGCTTCGATGAATTTCGGCCGGTCGGCGGCCAACGTCTCGACCAGGTCGGGGTCGGCGGCATTGACGGCATGGGCATATGCCTCAGCGCTTGCGAACCACAGTTCGATCACCGCGTCATAGGGCACGTCCGGCGAGCGCTCCCGGTTGACGGAGTTGAAGGTCAGACCGCGCAGCCCGGTCAGCCGGCGTAGGAGCGGGGCGCGATGCCGGCGCCAATGGTCGAGCAGGGCTTCCGGTCGCAGCGCCGGCGCGCGCCGGACGAACTGGGTACATTTGAAGAGTGGCGGCCTTCCCGCCAAAGGCCCGCGGTCAGCCATGGTCGCCGCTGCCGCAAGGCCGCCGGACAGGCTCGCCGCCGCGCCGAGAAGGGCCCGGCGCGACAGGTTTCGATCCCCGGCATCCATCGTCACTCTCCATTTGCCTCTCCTTGACGACCTATAGATCATACTTTAAGCTTTTATCATGCTCGACCGCCGGAACTTTCTCGCCATGGCCGCCGCGATGCCGGTCCTTGCCGCAGGAGCGCCGACCGCCGTGCCGGAAGCCCAGAGCGACGAATTGAGCAAGTCCATCTCGCTGATCGTCCGCAAGCCGGGCCTGTCGCCGGAGCAGTTCAAGGCGCGCTGGCTGGGCGAGCATGGTCCCGGCGCGCGTGGCGTGCCCGGCCTCATGGGCTTTGTGCTCGGCGAGCCGGTGGCGGATCCGGGGCGGCGTCCGGAGGCGGCGCTGCCGCCGGCGCTGGACGGCATCACCGAATCCTGGCAGCCGCCGGGCATCGACCGCGCCGCCCAGGCACGCGAGAATCCGCTGGTGCGCGAATGGCTTGCCGCCGCACCGAGCTATATCGGTGCGATCACGCTCTATGGCACGCGCGAACATGTGTTCGTGCCGCCGCGGCGCGGTGGGCTCAAGGTCATGACGCTGATCTCGCGCAAGCCCGACGTGACGCACGAGGATTTCGTGCGCCACGTGCTGGAGGTGCATGGCCCGCTGTCGCGCCAGGTTCCAGGCCTGCGCGGCTATGTGCTGTCGGAGATCGTGCGGCGCCCGCAGATGCCGGGTATTCCGTCTGTGCCGGGCATCGGCGAGATAGATATTATCGGAACGAGCTGGCTCGCGCCCGATCCGGTGGAGCGCACGCCCGATACGCCGGAGCGCCGGGCGTGGCTGGCCGACGGTGCGGCGCATTTCGGGAGCTTCGTCCGCTATGCGATGATCGAGCATGTCTTCATCCCGCCGCCGAATTGAGATGGGCATTCCCCGAGCGCCGGCCTCAAGCGGGCTGAGAAGCCCGCGCTGCCTCAACGCCCCTTGAAGACCGGCGCGCGCTTCTCGACCACCGCACGCGTTGCCTCGCGGGCGTCCTCGGTCGCCATCAGCTTCGTGCTGTAGCGCTGCTCCAGTGCATAGCCTTCGTCGACCGGCAGGAATTCGGCGGAGTTCATCGATTCCTTGCCGAGCCGAAGTCCCAGCGGTGCCTTCTTCGCGATCTCGTCCGCCAGCGCATGGGCGGCGTCGAGCAACTGGTCGGTCGCGACGATTTCCTCGATCAGTCCGGCGGTCAGAGCCTGCTCGGCAGTGATCGCCCGCCCGGTGAAAACCATGCGCCGCAACAGCCCCTGGCTGATCAGCCGGCCGACATGCGCCGTTCCGCCGCAGCGCCCGATATTGACCTCGGGCAGGCCGAACGTGGCGGTGGGCGCGGCCAGGCGGATGTCGGCGACCGCGGCCAGCACGCAGCCGGCGCCGAGCGCGGGGCCATTGACCGCGGCGATCACCGGGACCGCGCAATGGCGGATCGCGGCGAACGCGTCGCGGACGATGACGGCGTTCGCTTCGTCGTCCTCCAACCTGGCATTCACGAACTCGTGCAGGTCCTTGCCCGCGCAGAAAGCCTTGGTGCCGGCGGCGGTGAAGACCACGCAATGGATGCCGTCGTCCTTCCCGATCGCTGCGAACGTCTCCGCGAGCGCGCCATAGTCGGCGAGCGTGATGGCGTTCACCGGCGGTTTGTCGATGGTCACCCGCGCCACCGGGCCCATGCGATCGAGGCGGATGCTGGTCATGCCTTTACTCCTTCGAACGGATCGCTGGCGCCTGCCGGCAAGTCGAACGCGTGCGCGTTCAGTGTCATGGCGACCAGCGTGTAATAGCCGATGAGCGCGGTGAGCTCGACGACGCCCGCAATGCCGAGCGCGTCGAGCGCGGCGGCATAGGTTGCGTCACCGACCGTGCGCTGCGCCTGAAGCTCCTCGGTGAAATCGTGTACGGCCGCATCGTCCTGGCGATCGAACGAGGGGCGGCGGCCATGGCGGATGGCATCGACAATGTCGGGGCCGAGGCCGGCGGCAAGCGCGGCAGGCTCGTGCTGGATCCATTCGAACGGGCAGATCCATGTCCTGGCCGTCACCAGGATCGCCAACTCGCTATGGCGCGGATCGAGCGAGGTGCGATAGCGGAGCAGCGCTCCGAACTGCTGCCACAGATCGGCAAGCTCGGGATTGTGCAGCGCCGCGCGCAGCGGGCCCACCATCATCCCGCGCGGGCCGCCCACCACTTCGTCATACACCTTGCGTTGCGCCGGCGTCATCGTCCCGACTTCTGGAAACGGAATGCGTGGCACCAATCTCTCCCCTCGCGCTTCCGGGGAAGGCGCGCATGCCGGTTCGTGCGAACGGCTTCCGCCGCCTCGCGAAACAACGGATAGTACAGATTTATGGCCTTTGTCGATAGACTAGATCGAAGCGGACTGGCGATGCCGATGGAAGGTGGTGGGGCAGGGGGCGATCATTCTCCCGGCCGCAGCCTGCCTCGCGTGCATGCCTTGCAGGCGATGAGGAGGTCGTCCGGATGACGGCCGGAGGACATGGATCGCCGTTATCGCAGCTTCATGTCGAGCCGGACGATGTCGCCGCGATAGGTACCTTCGGACACCATCACCAGCTTGCCGCTGCTGTCCATCGCCGAACGGTGCACATAGGCCACCGGCACGTTGAGCGGGACTTCCAGTTCCCGCGCGGTGATGACGTCCGCAGCGCCGATCGTCAGCGTCTGCCGTACATCGCCCAGCTTGATGCCACGGATGCCGCTCAACAGGCTCAGCGCGGTCTTGGTCTCCAGATCCTCACGCTTCAGCCGCTTGCACAGCGTCTCGTCGAGATAGGTATAGGCGATCAGGAACGGCTTGCCCTCGCGCGAGTGCCGCCGCTTGAACCGGCGATAGCTGCGCGCCCGCTCGCCGACCGGCTGGAGGAAGGTGGGCGGCTGCTGCCCGGTCTCCTCCGACATCAGCTCGATCGTCGCGCCCGGGCGGGAAAGCAGCAGGCCGGACCAGTCGGTCTCCACCTCGCACCAGAGCTGTTCCTGGGGTTGATAGGTGACGAACGTGCCCTTGGCGCGGAACCGGGCGATCAGGGCGTCCGCGTCGAGGCGGCCGAGCGCCTGGCGGACGGTCGCCCGCGCCACGCCATATTCCGCCGCCAGCTCCTCCACCGTCGGGATCTGCGAGCCGGTCTGCCATTGCCCGGATTCGATCATCCTGCGGAACAGCGTGCTCAGCTGGAGATAGCGCGGAATGCCGGTGGCATCGTCGTCCAGCGGACCCGCGTCCGTCGGGAGAAGTTGCGAGCTCATGGTGGAGACGTAGGGCAAGCTGGATTCCATTCCAAGTCATTGCCGGCGCGGACGCTGCATCCGGCACTCTTGCGCAGCATGCCATTACAAAGACCATTATACTAGCACATTAAGTCGAAATGGCTTATCCGCCGGGACCGCCTTTTCCCAGCAGGAGCGCAGCTTGTTCTCGATGTCGCCGCAATCCGGAACGGGCCTGGCACCCGCCGGTGGCGGATTGCCCATGCCGGTGGCGATCCATTGGTCGCCCAAATCGCCGTTCGTGCGCAAGGTGATGATCGTCCTGTTCGAGTGCGGGCTTCACGAACGAGTCGAGCGGATCCGGACGGTCGTCGATCGGCTGGCTCCCGATCGCGCCTATATGGCGGACAATCCGCTCGGCACGATCCCCGCTCTGGTGCTGGCCGATGGCGCGTTGCTGTCCGGCTCGGCGCTGATCTGCGAGTATCTGCTGACTTTGGCGCCGCGCCCGGGACTGCTGCCGCCATCGGGGCAGGCGCGGTTCGCGGTGCTGGCGCGCCAGGCGATGGCGGACGGCATGCTCGACGCGCTGCTGTTCTGGCGCCAGGAGCGGCTGCGGTCGCCGGCGCGCCAAAGCGCGGAGATCCATGCGGCCTATGCGCTGAAGGCCGCGACCGCGCTGGACCGGCTCGAACGGGACGCGGCGGCTTTTCCGGAGGCGCCTGATCTCGGCCACGTCGCGATCGGATGCGCGCTGGCCTGGCTCGACCTGCGCTTTTCCGATCTCGACTGGCGCTGCGGGCGCGACACGCTCGCTTTGTGGCACCGGCAGTTCGAGGAACATCCGTCCGCTCGTGCCAACGCCTTGGCGCTCGACGCCTGATTTCCACCTCTTTCAAAAAGGTCGTACCGAAATGTCCGGACCGCTCAGCCATATTCGCGTCCTCGATCTCAGCCGGGTCCTTGCCGGCCCCTTTGCCGGCCAGATCCTTGCGGATCTGGGCGCCGATGTGATCAAGGTCGAGCGCCCCGGCGTGGGGGACGATACGCGCCATTGGGGACCGCCCTTCCTGAGCGGCAAGGATGGCGAGAAGGGCGATGCGGGCTATTTCCTCGCCGCCAATCGCGGCAAGCGCTCGGTCCAGGCGGATCTGGCCGGGCCGGAAGGCCAGGCGCTGGTCCGCGCGCTCGCGGCAAAATCGGACGTGGTGCTGGAGAATTACAAGACCGGCGCGTTGACCAAATGGGGGCTGGCCTATGCCGATCTCGCCGCGGTCCGGCCCGACATCGTCTATTGCTCGATCACCGGCTTCGGCCAGACCGGCCCGCGTGCCGGGCAGGCGGCCTATGACTTCATGATCCAGGCGATGGGCGGGCTGATGAGCGTGACCGGCGAGGCGGACGGCTATCCTGGCGCCGGGCCGCAAAAGGTCGGCGTTCCGGTAGTCGACCTGATGACCGGCATGTATGCTGCGATCGGCGTGCTGGCGGCGCTCGCCCGGCGCGCGCAGACCGGCGAGGGCGAACATATCGACGTGGCGATGATGGACGTGATGGTCGGCTCGCTTGCCAACCAGGCGATGAACTATCTCGTCTCGGGCACGCCGCCGTGCCGCGCCGGCAACAAGCATCCCAATATCCAGCCGCAGGACGTGTTCCCCTGCCGCGACGGGCATGTCGTCGTCGTGGTCGGCAATGACGGGCAATATGCCAAATTCTGCGAAGCGATCGCGCGTCCTGATCTGGCGGCCGACCCGCGCTTCGTCACGAACGGGGGACGTGTCCAGCATCAGGCCGAGCTGCTGCCGGAGATCGTCGCCGCGCTCGCTGCCGACGACATGGCGTCCTGGGTGAAGCGCCTCGAGCAGGCGGGCGTGCCCTGCGCGCCGATCAACACCGTGCCCGATGCGCTGGCCGATCCGCAGATCGCGCACCGGCAGATGCTGGTCCATCTCGATCACCCGGTCGCCGGGAGCCTGCCGATGATCGCCAGCCCGCTGCGTTTCGCCAACGCGCTGGTCCGCTACGATCGCGCGCCGCCGCTACTGGGCCAGCATGACGCGGAGATCAGGGAGGAGGCAGGCGGCTGAACGCTGGGCCTATCCCTGCTCGCGCCGTTGCAGCGCGTGGTAATTATGCTCGCGCCGCGCTTCGTCAAGGCGCATGCCGCGGTCGAGCGCAGTGCGGATCAGCGTTTCCGCCCGCTCGATCTCCTCCGCCGCGGCGAGGATCGCTTCCTCATGCGCCCGGGGCAGTACGACCGCGCCATCGGCGTCGCCGCGCACGATGTCGCCGGGCGCTACGCGCGCCTGACCAATGGTGACGACCGTGCCGGACGCTTCGAGCTGGACCCGGTCCTTGCCGGTCCGCATCGAATAGCTGCGGCTGAACACCGGATAGCCGAGCGACCGCGCGAGATCCGTGTCGCGGCAGGCGCCGTCGATCAGCGTTCCCGCGATGTCGCGGCGATGGGCGATGCCGGTCAGTATGTCGCCCCAGACGGTCGCGTCCTCGCGTCCGCCATTGTCCAGCACGACCACGCTGCCGGGCGGGACATCGTCGATATAGTCGCCGACGCTGCCGGCAGGCTTGGTGGCTGCGGCATAGAGGAACGTCACCGCGCGCCCGGCGAGCCGGAAACCGGGGGAAAGCGGCTTGATGCCCAGGCACTGGCCGGCGATGCCGAGCTTGTCCATCGCGTCGCTGAGCGTCGCCGTGTCCAGCCGGCCGGCGCGTTCCACATTGGCGTCGCTCATGATCGCTTGTCTCCCCGCTCCAGCATTTGCTCGTAGCTCGCGCCCATCACCTGGCTGACGGGATCGCCGGCGCGGACCGCGGCGGTCATCGCCGCTTCGCGGGCGTTGATCCGCTCGGCGGCGTCCAGCAGCGCGTCGATCCGCTCGGCCGGGACGAACACCACGCCGCTTCCATCGGCCAGGACATAATCACCTTCGCGGACCAGCACGTCGCCGATCGTCACCGGCTCGCCGGATGCGCTCTCGAAGACGCGGCCCCGCGCGGTGCGGCACGTCGTCGACCGGCTATAGACCGGAAATGCCAGCTCGGCCGCTTCGTCGATGTCGCGCGCCGGGCCGTCGACGATGACGCCCGCCAGGCCCCGAACCATCGCCGCGTTGGAGAGGATGCCGCCCCAGCCGGCCGCATCGATGCCGGTCCGCTGCGCGACGACGATGACGTCGCCGACGCCCGCGCGCTCGATCGCGGAGGTGCAGAGATGCCGGCTCGATCCGGCGGGCGGTATTCCCGCGGCGAGCGTGACGGTGGCGACCCTGCCGGCGATGCGGCGGCGGGTCGATTGCGGTGCGATGCCGGTCACCGCCGGCGGCAGGCCGAGCTGGTCGCAGGCGTCGGAGACGCAGCAGGCGTCGAGGCGCCCGAGACGGGCGGTGGGAGAATCGGTCATTGGCGGTTCCGTCAGCTGGGTTCGATGATCACATGCTCGCGCGTGCGATAGCCGATTGCTTCGCCGATGCTGGCTTTGCCGTCCTCGTACCAGCGCTCGCGCTGGGGGGAGAACGGCGCGTCCATGTCGTGGCGGAAGGACTGGGCGATGCCGTCGATCTCGCCGAAGCCGGTCAGCGGCGGGATATCGCTGCGCCGCGCTTCCGAAGCGACTTCGTTCAGGATCAGGCCCGACACTTCGGGCACGTCGTGCGCCATCGGCCCGTGCACGGTCAGCCAATGCTCGGCGAACTGCGCATGCGACTGTTCCGGCTTGCGCTTGAGCAGCGCGATCAGCCCGGTGCCGCCGCGCTTTGGCCGGACGAACACATGCTCCTCGACCCGATAGCCCTTGATCAGGCCGACAAAGGCCGGCCCGTCGGCATACCAGGCCCTGGCGGCTTCCGGTGCGCCGGAATTCTGCATCGAGCTGGTCTCCTCCTTCCAGGATTCGGCCACGCCGTCGATCGCGACGCTGGTGCCGCTGGAGATGGCGAGCTTGCCGTTCGATGCGCTGACGACCTCGTTGCAGATCATGCCGCGCATGCCCGGCACCTTGAGCGCCATCGGGGCATGGACATCGAGCCAGTAGCGCATGAACTCCTCATGCGTGGTGCCCGGCTTGCGCGCCATGAAGGTCAGCGTCTTGATGATGCGCGGCTGGTCGGGATGCCTGGCCGAGGCCATGGCGATTCCCGGCACCGCTGCCGCGGCGAGCGCGACGCCGGCGCGGAGCAGCGCGCGCCGGTCCGGCCGCATTCCGTCTTCGCCCATCCGCATCTCCCCTTCGTCCTGCCTTGCGCGCTTCGCTGAATCCGGCCCGCCGGCACAGATCGATGGAAGCCACGCTTGCACCGGATGCTAGCCGGTGATAGCGAAAGTATCAATAAGCTATAACTACGAACCTTTTAACGGGAGCATGGGATGGCGAGGGACGGAGATGTCGGCCCCAAGATGATGGCCGACGCGCCGATGACGGCGTTCCAGTTCGCGATCGTGCTGCTGTGCTGCGTCATCAACGTGGCCGACGGTGCCGACATCGTCGCCATGGCCTATGCCGCGCCGTTGCTCACCAAGGAATGGGGCATTCGCCCCGAACTGCTCGGCATCGTGTTCAGCGCCGCGCCGGTCGGCATGGGGGTGGGGGCCTTCTTCATCGCACCGCTCGCCGATCGGTTCGGTCGCCGCCTCATCGTGCTGTCCGCGGTGGCCGGAGTCGGCGCGGCCATGCTGCTGACCGGGATCAGCACCAGCGTTCCGATGCTCGCCGCGATGCGGCTGCTGACCGGCATCGGGCTGGGAACGCTGCTCGCAAGCCTCACCGTGACAGTCGTCGAATATACCAACCAGCGCTGGGGCAATTTCTTCATCGCCGTGCTGCATATCGGCTTTGCCGTCGGGGTGAGCCTGATGGGGCTGATCGCGGCGGCGCTGAGCGAGCCTTATGGCTGGCGGGCCTTCTTCCTGTTCGGCTCGGCAATGAACGCCGCGATCCTCGTCATCGGGCTGTTCTTCCTGCCCGAATCGGTCGAGTTCCTGACGGAATCGCAACCGCGCCGCGCGCTGGAGCGGATCAACCGGATCTTCGCGCGGATCGGCCGCACGCCGCTCGACGCGCTTCCGCCCCGATCGGTGAAAGTGAAGAACAATCTGGGCATATTGAGCCTGCTCGATCCGCAGCTCCGGCGGCCGACCCTTTTGCTGTGGGCGGCGTCGATCGGCTATGCGGTGGTCGGCTATTATCATCTCAACTGGACGCCGCACGTGCTGGCCGATGCCGGCGTCTCGACCAATCTCGCCATTTCCAGCGGCTTCTTCACCGGCACCGGCGCCATCGCCGGCAATCTCGCCATGGGCGTGCTGTCCGGCCGCGCGGACCCGGTGCGCCTCACCGCCTGGTTCTTCGCCGGATCGGCGCTGGCGCTCGCCGCATTCGGAATGAGCGCGCCCAATATCGTCGGCATGTTCGCCTGCGCGACGCTGATCAGCTTCTTCACGCTGGGCGGATTCAGCGGCCTGATGATCGTGAGCTCGCGGCAATATCCCGCGCTGGTCCGCAGCACCGGTGTGGGCGGCGTGGTCGGCTTCGGGCGACTGGGCGCGGTCATCGGGCCGGTGCTGGGCGGGCTGCTGATCGGCGCGGGAGTCGAGACGTGGGGATCCTATCTCGTGTTCGCGGCCTTCGCGGCGATTCCCTTCGCCATGCTGCTGCTGCTCGGCGCCGGAAACAGGGAAAACGCGACGGCCGCGGACGCTGCGGAATAAGGCATGGATGGAACAGGAAAACTGACATGGCTCGACTGACCCATTGCTTCGGCGTCTCGCACACGCCGATGCTGAACACCGAGGAGGAAGACTGGGAGCGCTTCGCCGAACGCGACGCCGCCGGCAGCTTCCGCGACAAGGCGGGGGCTCCCGCCACCTATGCCGAGCTGCTGACTCGGGCGCCGGCCGACATCGCCGAGCTGATCGCGCCGGACCGGTTGCACGAGCGCTTCGCCGCAGCGCAGGAAGGCGTCGAGCGGGTGCGCCGCGCGATCGAGGCCGCGCGGCTCGACGCGCTGATCGTGGTGGGGGACGACCAGAAGGAACTCTATCATGAGGATAATCTGCCGAGCATCCTCATCTATTATGGCGAGACGATCCGCAACGTGCCGCGCCATCTGGAGAAACCCAACAAGGTCGCATGGTTCCAGCGCGCGCGGGGCGGCTATTACGAAGCCGAGGGCGTGCGCGACTATCCGGTCGATGCCGGCCTTGCGCGCCATCTGATCGCCAGCCTGATCGACCAGGAGTTCGACATCGCCACGTCCGACCGCCTGGCGGAAGGGCAGGGCGAGGGGCATGCATTCGGCTTCATCCACACCCGGCTGATGGGACGCAGCACCGCGCTGCCGATCGTACCGCTGAGCCTCAACACCTATTATCCCCCGAACCAGCCGACGCCGCGCCGCTGCTACCAGCTGGGGCGTGCGATCCGCGTGGCGGTGGAAAGCTGTCCGGGCGATGCCCGCGTGGGTGTGATCGCCTCGGGCGGGCTCAGCCATTTCGTCGTGGACGAGGATCTCGACCGCGGCCTGCTCGACGCGCTGGCGCGCAAGGATGCCGAGGCCTTGTGCTCGATGGATCGCGCCAAGCTCAATTCGGGAAGCTCCGAGATCCGCAACTGGATCTGCGCCGCCGGCGCGGCCGAGCATCTAGAGATGCGCTGGCAGGAATATCTGCCCTGCTACCGTACCGATGCCGGCACCGGCACCGGCATCGCTTTCGCCGAATGGAACTGAGACGACCATGCGCCAGAAAAGCATCACGATCGACAAGATCGGTCATTCCGCTCCGATCCCGCTCGCCTGCCGGGTCGGGCCGATCCTCGCGACCTCCGGCATCATGGGGCGCGACGCCGATACGGGCGAGATGCCGCCCGACGCCGCCGGCCAGGCGGCCAATTGCTTCCGCAACCTGGCGCTGGTCCTGGCCGAGGCCGGGATGGATCTGGGCGATGTCGTCCGGTTCACCGTCTATGTGAAGCGCGAGGAGGATCGCGGCGCGGTCAACGCCCCGTGGCTCGAAACCTATCCCGATTCCGCGCGGCGCCCGGCCCGCCATGTCCAGGTGATGGACCTGCGCGGCGCCGTGCTCGTCCAGCTCGAAGCTCTCGCCGTCGCCAAGGAGGCACTATGATCATCGATTCGCACGCCCATGTCGTTCTGGACGATGCTTCCTACCGGATCATGGCGACGCTCACCGGCAGCCGCAACAATCCCAGGTCGATCGGCAAGCTGCCGTCCGAGGCGGTGATCGCGAAGACCGTCCAGGGCCTGCTCGCGCAGATGGACGAGGTGGGGACGGACATGCAGTTCCTGTCGCCACGCCCCTATCTGCAGATGCATTCCCTCGGGCCGGCCAGCGTGCCGCTGGTATGGGCACGCTACAATAACGACTTGATCCACGCCCATGTCCAGGCCGCGCCCACGCGGTTTCGCGGTATCGCCGGCCTGCCGCAGTTCCGCGATACCAGCCCCGCCGCCTGCATCGAGGAGTTGGAGCGGGCGGTTACCGAGCTGGGTTTCGTCGGCTGCCTGCTCAATCCCGACCCGATGGAAGGCGACGGGCCGCCCCCGCCGGGGCTGGGCGACGAATTCTGGTATCCGCTGTACGAGAAGGTCTGCGAGCTCGATATTCCGGTGCTCGTGCATTCGGCCGGCTGCTGCCATCCGCGCGAATCCTATACGCTGAAGTTCATCAACGAGGGCAGCATCGCAATCATGTCGCTGCTGGGATCGAGCGTGTTCGACGATTTCCCCAAGCTCAAGGTGGTCATCTCGCATGGTGGCGGCGCGATCCCCTATCAGATCGGTCGCTTCCGCGCGGGCCATATCCGCCGCAACCAGGATTTCGACGCCAAGCTGAAGCGGCTCTATTTCGATACCTGCGTCTATTCCGAGGAAGGACTGGACCTGCTGTTTCGCATTTGCGGGCCCGATAATTGCCTGTTCGGCACCGAGCGGCCCGGAACCGCATCGGTGTTCAATCCCGCCTGGGGGCATGAGCTCGACGATCTCAAGCGGGTGATCGACGGCATCGACTGGCTGAACGCGCAGGACCGGGAAAAGATCTACGAAGGCAATTGCCGCAAGCTCTACACCCGCGCCTTCCCCAATTGAACGGAACGGCGCAGTGTGGCTCAGCGTGGTACTTGGAACTGCGGGGATGACAGCCCGCCTGCCGGAGCGCGAGGTACTGACCGCCGCGCGCTGGATTGAAAGCAGTCTGTCCCGCGAAACGGGCGCGGGTGCGCCGCGCCACCTGCTACTGTGCGATATCGCGTCGGCGGTGCACCCGGACGCGGACGGCGCCGACCGGTGCTGGGCCGGAATCCAATTGGGTGGCGGTCCCGTGCTCGCGCCCGAGGGAGCGCGAGGCCTGTTGCTGAACCACATGAATATCGACGTGGCGCATGAGGATGAATTCAACGATTGGTACGATACCGAGCACCTTCCCCGCATCGCGGGGGTGGAGGGAGTGATCGCGGCGCGACGGTTCCGCAGCGATACGGATTCGCCGCGCTATCTCGCTACCTACCATTTGCGCGACCTGGACGTGATTGGCGGCGATGCCTGGAAGTCCGCGGCTTCGACT
>Ga0136846_1236012_pt1 | contig 13448 bp, 11 predicted proteins | sample HopSoiMetagenom2_FD_96841 | JGI IMG/M metagenome (GOLD analysis project Ga0136846, IMG submission 96841) | Grasslands soil microbial communities from Hopland, California, USA - 2 Assembly 2016 (version 4) | ecosystem: Environmental > Terrestrial > Soil > Grasslands | place: USA: Hopland... | reverse complement strand
GGCTTCGGCGGAGGTGAACTTAATTTTTTGCGAGTTGGTGTGGCCGGTTTGAATCTCCATTTCGATTTCGGTCAGAACAAAATTTCCGTGTTCGGTGCGGCCGGGACCGCCCTTGCCGATCTTTTCGTCGGGAATGGCTTCGATCTGAAGGTGCGTGAAACGGCGAAGAGTCGTTTGGAATTTGAGAGTGTATGTGTCCTTGTCAGGATTTTTACCACCGACGTGAAGCGAACCGTCGGTCAGCAATTCGGCGACGGAACCGTTTTCTGAAGAAAAGTCAGGAGCGGCGGGAGTGCGCCATTCAATATTCACTTCGGGCGGGAATTCGTCGGGGAGCCTGCCTTCGAGCGCGGCAATCTTTTGTTCCACCTTGCGCCGCTCGGCTTTGATCTTTGGGTTCGGGATCTCCATGACGGGCTCATCCGCATTGTTCATGAAGGCCATGAACTTGTAATATTCGCTGTGCTGAATGGGATCGTACTTGTGGGTGTGGCATTGGGCGCAGGCCATCGTTAGTCCGAGCCAAGTGGTGGCGGTGACGTGGACGCGATCGACCATCGAATAAAAGCGGTATTCCTGGGGATCGATGCCGCCTTCCTCGTTGATCATGGCGTTGCGATGAAAACCGGTGGCGACAATCTGATCTGTGGTGGCATTCGGCAGCATATCACCGGCGAGTTGCTCGAGAGTAAATTCGTCAAAGGGCATGTCCGCGTTGAGCGCGTTGATCAGCCAATCGCGATAAGGCCAAATGGAGCGCGGACGATCTTTTTCGTAACCGTTGGTGTCGGCGTAGCGGGCAAGATCCAGCCAGCGCCGGGCCCAGCGCTCGCCGTAATGAGGAGATTCCAAAAGATGGTCAACTAATCTCTCATAGGCGTCGGCGGAGGAATCGCTCACGAAGGCATCGGCCTGTTCCGGGGTGGGCGGAAAACCGATCAGGTCGAGGTAAACACGACGGACGAGGGTATATTTGTCAGCGGGTGTGGAGGGAGTTAAACCCTCGCTCTCAAGGCGGGCGAGAACGAAATAATCGATTTCATTTCGTGGCCAGGATTTGTTTTTTACAGAAGGCAATGGAGCTTGGCTGGGTTTAAGGAAGGCCCAATGCGTTTTGTACTCCGCCCCGGTGGCAATCCATTGTTTCAGAGTTTCCTTTTCCTTTTCGCTCAAGGGAAGCTTCGCCTCGGGAGGCGGCATGAGATCGTCCGTGTCACTCGTAAAAATCCGGCGCACGAGTTCGCTGGTTTGTGGATGGTCCGGCTCGATGGCGATCTTGCCGGATTTGGCGGGCTTCAGAGCTTCTTCCCGAATATCGAGGCGCAATTTGGATTTGCGGGCTTCTTCATCGGGACCATGACATTTGAAACAGTGGCCGGCCAGGATCGGCCGGACATCGCGAAGGAATTCGACTTTCTGATCCTCTGCGGGGGTGGCGCGCGCGAAAAAACAGACGCCGAAAAGAACGGCAGTGAGGCCGAGTGTTTTGGCTGGTCTCATCGGGGTTATTTCAGTTCGCATCGGCACAAGAATTTGACATCGCCACGCGACGATTTCTTCAGAATCACGGCGAAATATCTGAGCGGAATGTAACAGAGCATCGGAAGCGATTCCACTCTTTTGGACGGCACCGGGAATGGAACCAAAGTTATGGATTATGGACGGAGCCATTAGGGTTTTGACATTGGGCATTCTTTTTAGTTATTGATGGGCCAGACAGGAGGAAAACTACACTTTTATGAAAACCATGAAAACGGCCTGGGCGCTAGGATCATTGCTCTCCGTTCAGATTCTCACCACCACCATTCTTGCGAATGATTGGCCGCAATGGCGGGGTCCGCATCGAAACGGAATTTCCGAGGAAAAGGGTTTGCTTAAGGAATGGCCAAAAGAAGGACCCAAATTGGTCTGGCAAGCGAAAGATCTCGGGTCCGGCTACTCCACGCCAGCGGTTGTGGGAAATCAGATTTTTGTTCTGAGCAATGAAGGGCTCGAGAATGAATCTATTCAGGCGCGCAACGTCCAGGACGGCAAACAAGCGTGGGCCGTCCGGCTCGGGAAAGTTGGTGAACCGAAGCAAAATCCAAACTACCCGGCTGCTCGTTCGACGCCCACGGTAGATGGTGATGTCCTCTATGCGATCAGCTCGGATGGAGATTTGGTTTGCCTGACAATCGCGGATGGCAAGGAGCGATGGCGAAAAAACCTGCGAACGGATTTCGGCGGCCAGCCAGGGCGATGGGCGTACTCGGAGTCACCATTGGTTGATGGGGATGCGCTGATCTGCACCCCCGGAGGAAAAGATGCAACCATGGTGGCGTTGAACAAAAAGAACGGCGAACTCATTTGGAAATCGGCCATCCCCGATGGCGACACCGCAGCCTATTCCTCCGCCACCATTGTTGAAGCCCTTGGAGTGAAGCAATACGTGCAGTTTCTGCCCAAGGCGCTGGTGGGCGTGGAAGCGAAGAGCGGCAAATTCCTCTGGAGCTACGGGAAAACAGCCGAGAAAAGCGCTGCGAATATCCCGACACCCGTCTCGCGCAACGAATATATTTACAGCGCGACCGGCCAGGGCGGTGGAGGCCTGGTTAAACTGGTGAAGGACGGCGACAAGATTGCGGCGGAAGAAGCGTATTTTGAGAAAAAGCTCCCGACCGCAATCGGAGGGGTCGTTCTGATTGGGGAATATTTATATGGGACGAGCAGCGGTGGACTGGAATGCGTTGAATTCAAAACAGGAGCGATCAAATGGCAGGAGCGCGGCATCGGCGCAGCCTCTATCCTGTTCGCGGACGGGCAGCTTTATTTGCACGGTGAGAATGGCCAGGTGGCTCTGGTGGATGCGTCAGCGACGAGTTACAAGGAAAAGGGGAGCTTCACTCCGCCGGATCAACCGCAGCGGAAGGGCCAGGCATGGGCTTATCCGGTCGTGGCCAATGGACGGTTTTACATCCGTGATACGGGGAGCCTCTGGTGCTACGATGTTAAGGGGCGGGATCTCTCGCTGAAATAAACTCAGGCGATCCGAATACTCCACCAGCGCAGCTTTTTCGGCGGCTGGTACCGGTCGGTGGCGGCAGTGCGAAAGTGTTTCAGAAGCTGCCGCCGACAAAATGCGCTCCAGAAAATCTGGTTGGAAATAATATAGAAAACGACCAGAGCGTAGGCAAAGACCATTTGGCTAAACTCTTCCTCGAAGACCCATTTCTTGTAATCGAGCCAGGTTAAGGTGATAGCCCAGATGAACCACGGAGGCAGATGGACGAGCAGCATGGCACAGATCGGCGCGGCAATGGGCCTTTTGACTCGAAGACTCAGCCACATGCTCGTCCACGCAACAGCGATCCAGTCGAGCACCAGGATGGGAATGAGCCCGAGCATGATGAGTAGGGCAAAATGGTTACTCCAATCGTGCAGAGCATAGGACGAAAAGAAATGGTCCCATATTTGCCGGAGCAGAATTTTGAAGTTCGCGGTCTCGTCTGGATAATTCAGATATGTGACCAGCATTGAGAGCCAGATAATCGGCCAGAGATGGAGGAAAAAGGCAGCGGCGGCTGGTCCCGCGAATTGACGCCGGAGAGATAGCCATTGGCCGCGAAGAACTTCTTTGATTTGAAGAGGGGTCGAAACGAGCAATTCCAGCGCTCCCGATTTTCGGTCCTCGCCAAATTTTTCGCCGGCGACAACGGAAATGCGCAATATCAAGAGGAGATGAACGGTCGCGGCGAAGAACATCCACGTCAGGAACGGGAAAACGAGCTCCCCTTTCGTGCCCAGGATAGGCGCCCAGGTTGCGTACTGTCGATTAAGGAAGTAAACGATGCCGCCCAGGACAGCAGTGAGAAAGAGGAAGCCGCAGGAACTGACCTTCTCTCTGTGTGTCAGCCAATAAACCGGATTGATGTTGAAAAGGCGCGTGCGAAATTGTTTGCGAAAGGATTCGGATCCCAAGAAGAGATTCCTTTTCCATGCCAGAACGCGTGCCATTGGTTTTCTCGGGGGACGATCTTTCCAGATGACAGGAGTGACAACCGAAGCTGTAGTCATCAGAAAAAGGCCCAGGCCAGACAGCACGGCGATCGAGGTGAAAAATGAATTCGAAGGCATGCCCCACGCGCTTTGAAAACTCATCATCAGCGCGTAGGAGGGGCTGCAGATCTCGATGGCGTGCGCGAGTTCGGGAAAATGCAACATGTTCCGGATCACGATTGCGTAAAGGGGCAGCCCAGCCCCGAGAGCCAACATCAAAACGAAACTCAACCCGGCGGCGGCCCAGGTCTTGCGGAGCAGAGTTGAGCAGACGATTCCAACTGACATTGAAAGCAGCAGAGCGAGGACCAGAATGAAAGTCGTCCGGCAAATCTCACCGACGCCACTACCGCCCATGATCAAAGGCAGGGCCAGCACAGGAAAGGTGGCGAACAGAGCGTACAGTCCACGCAGCCCTGCTCCGCTCCACTTTCCCAGAACGATATCATAGCCTTTAAGGTCCGTGAGAAATAACAGTCCCAGCGTGCTGTCGCGCTTCTCCTCGGCGATCGTATCAGCAGTGAGACAAAACCCGGCGATGGAGACGAAGACGTAGGCAATCCAGGTAATGGCGAAGAACAAACCGCGGCTGGGAATTGGCTCCTCGCGAAGAAGAACCACCACCCAGAGAGAAAAGACGCAAAAAATGACAGGCAGAAGAGCAGCGAGAAAGCGAAGGCGGTAGGTGTTCCGTTCGCGAGAAGCGACCCGAAGTTCTCGTTGGACGACCGGGAGAAAGGTCATGGTTCCGGAACTTAAGACAAGCAGCGAGGCGAAACGTTCCGCAAAACCCGCCTTGAATTTCAGCGTGCCTTCTCTTTTGCGGCCATCAACTCCTCGACGATGTTCAACAGCGTGTCGGCTGAGTACGGCTTTGGAATGAACCGGTCCGGACGCACGGGGCATTTCTCGACGAATTCGTTTGTGATCGTGCCGCTCATCAGAATGGTCTTCAGTTCAGGAAGAACTTTTTTGAACTGTTCGATCAATTCAAGGCCATTCACTGAGCCCATAATGCAATCGGTAATCAACAGCGCGGGTTTGATCCCGGCGTTCTGCATGTGTTCGAAGGCTTTGGCCGGATCGTTAAAAACGTGAGCGCGATAGCCCTTAAAGCCGAGGATGGTATTAGCCATCTGCGCCAGCGCGGATTCATCGTCCACAATGTAAATGAATTCCTTATTTTGAGCGATCTCATCCACAAGTGATGTTTTAGAGTGTGCTCGAAATTGCTCCAAGGCAACCCAAAATCTGAAACTTCAGAGATTTCGATTTTCGAAGGATGTTCTATGCTCGCGACATGCTGATAGTCCATGTGCATGTGAAAGTTAAGCCCGATCAGATCCAGAAGTTTATTAGCGCCGCGACGGAAAACGCTCAGGCCAGCCGAAAGGAACCGGGAATCACGCGCTTCGATCTGTTGCAAAACGCTGACGATCCCGCTCGATTCGTGTTGGTGGAAGCATATCGCACCGCCGAAGCTCCAGTCGCGCATAAAGAAACCGCTCACTACCAGAAGTGGCGCGACACAGTCGCGGAGATGATGGCGGAGCCGCGCCAAAGCGTGAAGCTGCGGAATGTTGACCCGGCGGACGAGAATTATTAATGAATTTCGAATTCGCAACCGCGAGCCGGATCGTCTTTGGCGAGGGGAAACGCCGCGATGTTTTTAGCGCCGCACAGGGTTTTGGGAAGCGGGCATTTGTGGTGATCGGAGCGAACCGGGATCGAAATGAGTGGCTCCTCACGGGACTGAACACAGCGGGAATTGATTATCAAATATTTTCCAATGGTGGTGAACCGACCATCGCACAAATCGAGCACGGGGCTCGTTCGGCACGCGAGTTTCGGAGTGAATTGGTGATCGGGATCGGTGGAGGCAGTGTGATAGATGCAGGGAAAGCCATCGCGGCTCTGGCCACGAATGGCGGAGCAGTGACCGATTATCTCGAAGTAATCGGTCTCGCCAGGGCATTGGAAAAATCGCCTCTGCCTTACATCGCGGTTCCCACGACCGCTGGAACTGGCGCGGAAGTCACTCGGAATTCAGTCCTCACCTCACCCGAGCGAAAGGTCAAAGTGAGTCTCCGCAGCCCATTGATGCTTCCGGCCGTTGCGATTATTGATCCCGAGCTGACTTACGAGCTTCCGCCGAGCCTGACTGCGAGCACCGGAATGGACGCGCTCACGCAAGTGATTGAACCGTTTCTCTCGAATCGCTCGAATCCGGTCACGGACTCACTCTGCCGTGATGGCGTCAGGCTCGCTGCGACGGCTCTGGTGCGTGCGCATCGACAACACGACGATAAAGCAGCCCGGGGCGATATGTCTCTTGTCAGTCTTTTTGGCGGAATCGCGCTGGCGAATGCCGGGCTGGGGGCGGTTCATGGATTTGCGGCGCCCATTGGTGGAATGTTTGCCGCGCCCCACGGAGCGGTCTGCGCGGCGTTGCTTCCGCACGTGCTGGAGGCGAATTATAGTGCGATCTGCAAACGATCGTCACAATCAGAAACAAGACCGCGCTTTGAAGAGCTTGCGCAACTGCTTACTGGAAATGCCAGCGCAAAGCCGGAAGAGGCTATTTCTTTTGTGCGCAATCTCTGCCAGGAATTAGAAATCCCAAAACTCACTCGTTGGGGAATCGCGTCAAAAGATTTCGATGAACTCTGCGCGCGAGCGGCTGAAGCCAGCAGCATGAAAGCCAATCCGATCCAGCTCACCACGTCTGAACTGCGCGAAATTCTTTCGAATGCTCTTTAAGCGGCCAACCGCTGCGGCTCCTGGGCCATCTGCAGCATTCGGCGGCGGATAATCCGGCGCTCGCGAGCTTCGAGAGCGTTCCGGCGCTTTTCCTGTTTCCGCCAGACATGGAGACGGGCTGTCACCGCGAGGAGGATAAACCAAAGCATCATATTGCGTGGCTGCGTCAAAACGCGCTCCAAAAAGCTTTGCAGATAATTCATGAGCGAACCGAAAAAAATTCCCGCGGAGACCGCGCCGAGGAACCGATGCCTAAAGAAAATCGTGTTCCGCAAACTCCACCACAAGAATACGACGATCAGGAATAGATACGTGGCAAAGCCTGGATATCCTGTTTCACCGAGCAACAAGTACCAGAGGCTTTCGCAAGTGCCCTTTTTGTAATTTGGATCCACCGGATTCCCGTTCACCTCCTGCCAATAATCGATATGATCGCCGTAGTGGTAGGGCTTGTTGATCACCTGCGCGAAATTATTCCAGCCAACGCCGAGCCAGTGTTCTTGAAGCATCATCCGCGCGGAAAGATTGAGCATCTCGCGTGTTTTTTTACTCTCCTCGTTCCCGCGGTCATTGAAGCGTTTGATGATGGAATCCATGGCCAGGGTCAACCCCAGCACGCCGATAATTCCCAGGACGGTGAGGACCTTCATCCGCCTGATTGTGATACGATCCAGCAGGCTTGCGAGAATCACGCACACTGTTCCGAAACCAAAAATCAGCATGCCTCCGCGGGAAAAGCTCGATTGAACGACCGCGGCACAGGCGAGATAAGCGAGCAGGAAAAAGTTTGAGTCTTTATGTTTGGGTCCCATCGCGACGGAGAGAAAAACCATCCCGATCAGGATGGAAAACATGCAGAGCGAGTTCTGATGCTCGAACGTGCCCCAAACCTGGTAAACATGGTCCAGATATTTTTGTTTCAGGACCGCGATGAGCTCCCATAGCATGACGCACGCGAGACATTTCAAGAGAAAATGCAAATCCTCCTGAGTTTGGAGAAAATTGTAAGCGGCAAGAAAGACGACGATAACTTTGAGCGCCTTCACCGCGGCAAAGCTGGCTTGCAACTGCGCGGGCGCGTCATAGAAGGAGAGCAAACTGGCCGCACAATAGAGAATCCAGAGCCAGAATCCGGGCGGAAAAAATTTAAATTGCCGCCAATTCCCGAGCATTTGCGCCCAAAGCAACGCCAGCGCGACGAATTCCGCCCAAAAGAAATGGTACCCGCGCGCGGTGCCGCGGTACAAAATCGGGCAAACGGTGAAACCCCACTCGGCGGCCTGGAAAAATCCGCCGATCATCGTGAAAGACATCACGAAGAAAGTGGCGCGCTGCCAGTTCGGGCGATGGCGAATTTTGAACCCGTAAAATGGCGCAAAAACAAAAACAAGCAGCGCCACCAGCGCCAGTTTGACGTAGTCTAATGTATCGAGTTCCAAGGCATCCCCAATTTAATAACGGCGGGTTCAGCCACAATCAGGGTTTCCCTTGCGCAGAGGTGCACGATTTGCGCAACGGCCAAACCGTCCCGACCCGATTCAATCCGGGCGCTGCTCCGTTATACCAGTATGGCTGTATTGAATCGGAATCGAGCCCATGCGTGTCGCCCACATCCTCCGCAAGTATAACCCCGCCGAATGGGGAGGAACAGAAACTGCCGTCAAACAACTGCTGGACGGTCTGAGAGAACAGCAGGTTGAGACGATCGCCTATTGCCCAAAACTCCCGCGAGCACCCGCGCGTGATCCGTTTGTCGAAGGCGGTCACACGGTCAAGCGTTACTCGGCTTTTGTTCCAGTTTTTAATTTATCTGAAGAACAGCGAACGCAACTGGTGTCCATCGGAGGCAATCTGATGTCGTTCGATCTCTTTGTCGGACTCCTGCTGAACCGTAATCTTTCGCTGATCCACACTCATACTCTAAATCGCATTGGCGGAATCGCGCTGACGGTCGCGCGACTAAGAAGAGTTCCGCTGGTCGTCACGATTCACGGCGGAGTTCTTGATCTGCCCAAAACCGTGCAACAAACATTGAGCGCTCCTTTGGAAGGCGGATACGAATGGGGCAAAATCTTTGGAGCGATTTTTCGGTCGCATCACGTTCTGCGCTCCGCCGACGCGATTATAACGTGCAATCCCAAAGAAGCTGCCCTCCAGAAAGAAAAGTTTCCGCAGAAGCGGATCATGGTTCAACCCCACGGCGTTCCGACGGCGAAATACTCGAAAAATTATCGCGAAGATGCTCTCGCGGCGTTTCCAACCCTGGCCAGCCGCAAGATCATCCTGATTGTCGGCCGAATTGATCCGGTAAAGAACCAGGGCTGGGTGCTCGTGCAAATGCCGGAGATTCTGAAGAAGCATCCGGATGCGGCTCTCGTTCTTGCCGGCTCTTGCACCGATGAACTTTACGGCAAAGCTCTGCGCAAAGAGGTCCGCCGATTGGGAATTGAAGACAAGGTCCTGTTTACCGGTGGACTTCCTCCCGCGGACCCTCGGCTCATCGGCTTGATGCAGTTGGCTTCCGTCGTGATTGTTCCCTCGCTGTCCGAAACATTTGGGCTTATTGTTCTTGAGGCCTGGGCGGCCGGCGCCGCGGTGCTGTCGACGCCCACGTCCGGCGCGCTTTCACTCCTGAAGGAGGGTGAGAATGGTCACCTCTTTGAGCTGAACAACCTGCCGCAATTCCATTCTGTTCTCGATCGGATTCTCGACTCTCCAGAGTACGCGAGCCAACTGGCCGCCAATGGTCATCACCTTGCCGCAACTGAATACGATACTCTCCTTCTGTCCCGCCGGATCAAAGCGCTTTATGAAGAGCTGATCGAAAAGAAAGGCAAGCGATGAGGCACATCATCATTCGCGACGACGACACTTGCGCTCTCACGCCAGTTGAATGCCTGGAGCGCCTGTACCGCCCTTTCCTGGATCGCAACCTGCCCGTAAATCTGGCTACCATTCCAAACGTCCGCAGCGATGTCTTTTACCCAAAAGGGCCGTTGCAAGGCCAGCCCGAGGGCTTTCTGGTCGCGGCGAAAGATGTGAAACCAGGGACCTATCCGATTGGTTCGAATCCCAAGCTGGTGAGTTATCTCCGTCAAAATCAGGGCTATAAAATCGCGCAGCATGCGTACCATCATGAGTTCGTGAACGGTGAACCTGAATTTGATATCCACGATCGTGCAGATATAGCACGACGGCTTGATCTGGGAACGAAGCATTTGCTTGAAGCGGGCTTTGAAAAGCCTCGGACCTTTGTTGCACCGTATGATCGAATCACGCGCGAATCTTATCTCGAGCTCGCGAAGCGTTTTGATTTAGTTTCGACGGGGTGGTTCGAACTTGGCCGAACCCCCCTGCCCTGGTGGCCCAAATTTTTTCTGCGGAAACTCCGGCGCCAGAATCATTGGCGCGCCGGCAAGACCACTTTGCTCAGCCACCCCGGGTGTTTTCTTTCCTACCATCGGCCGGTGGAGACGATCCTGCCGGAGATCATCCGCAGCATTCAATCACGCCGGCTGACCGTCCTGGTGACGCATTGGTGGGAATTTTATCGCACGGGCGAAGCGGACTTGCCTTTCATAGAGGTCCTGCATGAACTCGCGAAATATCTCGCGACGCAACCGGAAGTTCGCGTGGTTTCCTTCAATGATGTTGTTACGATGAATCTCCTGAACTAAAGAAGCTTCGACAATTTTTCCAGCGTTCGCGGAACCGCCGTCATTGGATCTTCAGCCGCTTCGTATTCGAGCGCCACGTACCCCTGGTAATTCGCATCCTTCAAAATCTTGATCAACCGCTCCAGATCCGCTTCGCTCGCTTTCTTTCCACGCGGGTGGACTTCCGTTTTGATCTGAACGTTCACGGCGTAAGGCGCAATTTTTTCGAGGTCCGCGTACGGGTCGTCGGTCTGGAAATTACCCGTATCCAGGTTAATTCCGATCCAAGGGCTTTGCACCGCGCGAACAATATCCAAAATCTCCTTTGGTTCGGCCACGATGCCTCCATGGTTTTCGACCCCGAGGAAAACACCCTTCTCTCCTGCGTACTGACAGCACTCGTTCAACGCCTCGATGCAATTTTTCTTGGCCTCGTCGATTGATTGTCCCTTTTCCAGGCTGCCCGCAAAAACGCGAATGTGCGGAATTCCCATGAGCGCGGCATTATCAATCCAATTCTTCGTTGATTTTATCTCGCTCTCCCGTTTCTCCCGGGCGGATTGGGTAAACGTGTTTCCGATGGCTGTGCCACTCAGTTCGATTCCTCGCATAAACGCATGGTGCTTCAACTTGAGCATGTACTCCTTTGTCAGCCCCGCGGGGAAGTAATAGCTCGTTACCTCGGCTCCATCGCATCCATGCTCGGCGCAATAATCGACAAACTGGAACATGTCGATCTGCTTTTCCCCGGCGACCGGTTTTTCCCTCTTGTGGTTCACATCCTTGAAAGAATCGCGAAATGAATAGGCCGCAAGGCTCAGCTTCAACCTCGGTTTGCCTTTCCGATGAAATGGCTCAATGGCGCTTGTCTGGGTCTGTCCGGAAAAAAAGCTGGCGGCGAGCAGAGATCCGCTCATGAGGCCAAAACCCCTTCTGCTAATCTTGTGTGGCATGCCGCAGGTTTACTCTCTTTCGCAGGGCCGCTCAAATCGAAAAGATGTTGGCCGTAACAGTTCAAAGTTCCTGGTGTGGGATGCTTCAATAGCACAAACGCGACTTCCGGTAATCCCTCATTGACAGGCTGCTGACAATTCAGGAATTTGAGTCTATGCGAGTCAAATCCAGGTGGACGCTTCTCCTGATTCTCGCTTTGACTCTTTCCTATTCCGTGGCTCAACGATGGGGCCGCTGGTCCGATGGCTACATCCCTCATCCCGACACGATTCGGACGGCCCGTGAAGCTCCGTCACACAGCAATGAAACGCCGATGTGGACCAATGCTCCCGGTTTTCAGAAGGATGTCTTCACCTTTACCCGTGTCCGCTATCAACGCGCGCCTTATGGATCGTACAGCGCCGGGGAGTGGTCCACTGACTTTCCGGATAGCGATTTGAATCTCTCCTTTCGCGTCCAGGAGCTCACTTCGATCAAAGTTGATCCGGAAGCTCGTGTTTTGGACCTGACGGACAAAGATCTTTTTCGTTATCCATGGATTTACATGGTGGAACCGGGCCGTCTTTTGCTCGAAGACAACGAAGTGCCGATTCTGCGGCGTTATTTATTGAATGGAGGTTTCCTGATGGCCGACGACTTTTGGGGCGAAGTCCAGTGGGAGAATTTCGCGCACGAAATCAAGCGGGTCCTGCCCGAGTCTCAATGGGTGGAGCTTCCGATGACGCACCCGATCTTCCACAGCGTGTTTGATCTAAAGCTCGCGAAAAACGAAATGCAGGTTCCCAACTACATACAAGGCATGCGCAGCGAGCAGACCCATATTACGTGGGAACATCACGATGGCGAAGAGTGCATCGATGTTCATTTCCGGGCCATTTTCGATGAGAAAGGCCGCATGATTGTCATGGCGTGCCACGACACGGACAATGGCGACGGGTGGGAACGGGAAAGTGAAGACGACTATTTTTTCAAAAATTTCTCGGAGAAGATTTCTTATCCGTTAGGGATTAACATCATCTTCTATTCGATGACGCATTGAGAGCTGCGTCATTGGGCGATTGGCACTTTGTAAAACAGAAGCCAATCCCCGATACCCGAACCTCCGAGCAAGACTTTTTCGTATTTGACCCAATCGACGTGGCCATCTTCATAGAGGAAATTCCCGCCCGTAGGTTTTCCGCCGGGCCCCTCTCCATGGCTCGGAGTCAGAATCCTGTTCGATCCATCCGTCGTGTACCACGAAGTTACTTTCACTGTGTTGCTGCCATTGCCGGCGGAGCCATGCCCCTGCATCATGTCGATCAACACGGGCGCATTCCCGTAGAGCTCGTTCATTTTTTTTCGGGTCAGCCATTCTGTTGTCCCCCAGTAGTTCCAGGCTCCCGCCTTGCGTCCTGGAAGATAAACATAGCCGGTCAGAATGGGAAAGGTGAGATCGCTGGTCCGCCATAAATCCGCGTAGCGATGCCACTTCTGGGTCGGGCAGAAGGCGATGTGCGTTTTTTCTTTTTCCGTTTTGGTGTACTTCGAGGCGATCAAATAATCCTTCCAAAACTTTGCCACCGTCGCATCCACCCAGCTAAAATCGGGCGCGTCGCTGTTATCCGGGAAATAGTTATTAAAGTCGGCGGCGTACATGTTCAACGCTACGCCCCATTGTTTCTGATTACTGGTGCAAAGCGTCTTATTGGCCTTATTTTTCGCTTTCGCCAGCGCGGGCAGAAGCATCCCGGCAAGGATCGCAATAATGGCGATGACGACGAGAAGCTCTATCAGGGTGAATCCCCCCAACGGTCCGCGATTTTCTTGCCGGTTTCTCATATCATTTCAGGTGATTATCTCTTTGATAACAGTGCCATGAACGTCAGTCAATCTTCGGTCAATCCCGTTATGGCGGTAAGTCAATTTCGTATGGTCGATTCCAAGCAGGTGCAGGACCGTCGCATGCACGTCATAGCAATAGGTCGGATCGCCAGCCACTTTGTAGGACCATTCGTCACTTTCCCCATAACTCGCCCCGCCGCGGATTCCTCCGCCCGCCAG
>Ga0136846_1240464_pt1 | contig 13449 bp, 14 predicted proteins | sample HopSoiMetagenom2_FD_96841 | JGI IMG/M metagenome (GOLD analysis project Ga0136846, IMG submission 96841) | Grasslands soil microbial communities from Hopland, California, USA - 2 Assembly 2016 (version 4) | ecosystem: Environmental > Terrestrial > Soil > Grasslands | place: USA: Hopland... | reverse complement strand
CGCCGACCTCGGCGTGGCAGGCGGCCGGCGTGCTGGCGCTGCTCGGCGCGACCGCGGTGTTCGCCGCGGTCGCCGCCGCCTCCCTCGTTCACCCCGCGGCGCGCGTCGCCGTCGAGAACGCGTCGTTCCTCGCGGTCCTCGTCGCGGTCGCCACGCTCGCGGCCGTCCTGGCCCTCGGCGTCTCGCGCGCGGCCGAGGGTTAGAAGAGGTCAGGCCGCCAGGGCCGCCACCGGCGCTGCGCCCGTACCGCGCACCGCCGCCAGCGGCGACTCCACGGGCACGTCCCAGACCGACACGCCGAAGTGCCGGCACAGTCGCCTCGCCTGCCCCGCCGACGGCGGGTGGGCGGCCGGCGGCGCCGCCGCGAGGACGTCCGCCGCGCACGCCAGCGCGACCGCCCGGCAGCGTGTTCGCAGCAGGGCGGCGGGGACGAGTGCCGGCTCGCGGTGGCCCGGCCGGCCGAGGACGAGCCAGGCCGGCCGGCCCGTCTCGGCATCCACGAGGAGGTCGGCCACCATCCCGACCGCGGCGTCATCGGACGTGAGCACCGGTGCGCCCACCAGCGCGGGGATGAGTCCGACGGCCGGCATCTCGCCGTCCCTTCGCCGCGCACGCCGCGGATCCTGCTCGCGTCAGCTCTCCGCGGCCGCCAGCGCGGCGCCGAGCCGCAGGAGCGCGAGCGTCGTCGCCGCCGCGCCGCCGCCGCTCGCGCCGGTCCCGGCCGCGAGGACCGGCTCGAGGCCCAGCTGATCCAGCAGCGCGACGTGCGTCCGCTCGCCCGAGGCCTCGGCGGCCAGCAGCCGCGGCGGCAGGTCGGGCTCGATCGCGGCCGCGACGGCCGCCCCCGCCGTCGCCGCCAAGCCGTCGCAGACGAGACCCAGGCCGTGCTCGCCGGCGCCCAGCGCCAGGCCGCAGACGACGGCGATCGCTCCACCCCCGACCCGGCGGAGCGCGCCCAGCGGCCCGGGGGTTAGCGGCGCATGGAGCGCGAGCGCGACAGCGACCTCGTCGCGACCCGCGGCCTCCCGGCCGGTCAGCAGCGCGGCCAGGGAGGTCGCGGCGACGGGCGCGCCGGCGCCGATCGCGCCGGCGGCGAGCACGGTGACCTGCTCGCGCGCGGCCTTCGCGGCGAGCTCGCGGCCAGCGTCGACCGCCGCGGCGACCTCCCCGACGCTCAACGCGGGCTCACGCAGCAGGTCGCGCCCGGGGCCCAGGCCGAGGCTGACGACCTCGCCCCCGGGCGGCTCGGCCGCGCCGGCGTCGACGAGCAGGAGCGGGACGTCGAGCTCGCGGGCGAGCACGGATGCGGCGCGTCGCCCGGCCGCCAGCTCCCGCAGCTCGAAGCCGGCGCCGCCGCGTGGCGTCGCCCCCAGGTCTGCAGCGGCGACGAAGGCGCGGGCGCGCAGGGCAGGACGGTCGCTGCCGGTCACCGCGGCCAGCCACGCGGCGACGTCGCCGATGCGGCCGAGCCCACCGCCCTGCGGCGCGAGACGCTCCAGGCGCGCCCGCACGACGGCCGCGGCGCGCTCGTCGACGGGGGCGATGGGGATCGGCGGGCGCCCGCCGCGCGGGTGGTCCTCGGCGGTCACCGCCGGCGGCGATCGGACCGCCGGCCGGGCCGGCCACCTGGGCGAGCTATACGCGCGTGGCCCCCGGCTCCCACAGGGGCTCCTCGCCGTCGTTGGCGGCCCGGCAGAGGATGAAGAGGAGGTCCGACAGGCGGTTGAGGTAGCGCACGACCTCGGGGTTGACGTCGGCCACCGCGACCGCGCGGCGCTCCGCGCGCCGGCAGACCGTGCGGCACACGTGCAGGTGGGCGGCCGCGGGCGTACCGCCGGGCAGCACGAACGACCGCAGCGGCTCGAGCGTCGCGTTGACCTCGTCGCACAGCGCCTCCAGGCGCTCGACCTGCTGCGGTGCGACGCGCAGGCGCTCGCCGGCCTTCGTGGGCTGCGCCTCGGCCGGGACGGCCAGGTCGGCTCCGACGTCGAAGAGGTCGTTCTGGATCGTGCGCAGCCACTGCGCGAAGCGCGCGGGCAGCGCCGGGGTGGTCACCGCGACGCCGATCTGGGCGTTGAGCTCGTCCACGTCGCCGTAGGCTTCGATCCGCGGGTGCGTCTTGGCCACACGGCTCATGTCGCCGAGGTGCGTCTCGCCGCCGTCGCCCAGCCGCGTGTAGATGCGCGTGAGGTTGACCGTCACGACCGCGACCATAGCGCGCGTCCCCGCGGCAGGCCGGGGCAGTAGCATCGGCTCCTGTCCAAGGGTCGGTGGTCAAGGGAAGCCGGTGCGACTCCGGCGCGGTCCCGCCACTGTGACCGGGGACGCCCCCCGCACCCGCGGCCGGCCGGCCGCGGAGCCACTGGGTTGCGCAGCGGCCTGGGAAGGCGCGGGTGGTAGGCCCGGAAGCCAGGAGACCTCCCCCGGCCGTCAAAGCCCATACGCCCTCGTGGAAAGGGGTGGCTCGTTTGCCTCGTCGATTCCTCGTCAGCGCCGCCGCGGCGGTCGCAGCGTCGGCGCCCGCGCCCGCCCAGGCGCGCCCGGTGACCGTCAACCTGCGCGTCGAGGGGCCGACGGCGACCACCTTCGAAGGGCGCGTCACCACCGACGTGCGGCCCTTTCGCTTCACGAACGATCCGACGCCGCACCAATGCGACGGCACGGCCTCCACGGGCGGCAGCAGCCCGGTCCCCGTCCCGGTGCGAAACGGCGCGCTGGCGACCGCCGCCGAGCAGCACCACTTCGCGCTGACCGGCACCTGGACCGAGGGCCTGGGCGCGTCGTTCAACCGCGTCGGCGACCAGCGCGTCGCGTTCGACCCGGTCACCAATCGCTACCTCGTCGAGTACAAGAACTCCGTGGTGACCCAGTTGGGCGGCTGCGCCGACCCGATCGCGGACGGCGACGACGTGCTGTACGCCTACGGCACCGGCAACGAGCCCCTGCTGGCGCTGTCGGCGCCCGCCAAGGCCGCTCCGGGGCGGCGCGTGACCGTCACGGTGACGACCGCGACCGGCGCGCGGGTGGCCGGCGCGAGCGTCGGCGGCGCGCGGACGGGGCCGCGGGGACGGGCCCGGGTGCTCGTGCCCGCGACGTCGGGCCCGATCGTGCTGAAGGCCGGCAAGCCGGGCACGATCCGCTCCAACGCGGCGACCGTCTGCGTCACGACCGGCCGCGACGGCGTGACCTGCCCGGCCGTCGACCGTCGCGCCCCGCGCGGTGCGATCCGCTCCGTCCGCGATGGCCGGCGCTTCGCGCGCGGTCGCGGGCCGCGCGTGCTCGCGGGCACGGTCGCGCGCGACGCGTCGGGCATCCGCGACGTCAGCCTGCGCCTGACCCGCGTCGCGGGCGGGCGCTGCCGGGCCTACGACGGGCGTCGCCGGCGCCTCGTCGCGACGCGGTGCGGCGGCGGGCGCTTCTTCTCGGTCGGCGCCGGCCGCGCCTGGCGCTACGTCCTGCCGGCGCGCCTGCCGCGCGGCCGCTGGGTGCTCGACGTGCGCGTGACCGACGGCGCCGGCAACGTCGAGCGCCGGCGGGACCGCGGGCGCACGCGCGTGGTGTTCGTGGTGGGATGAGGCCATGAGCGGCCGGCCGCACCGCCCCGCCTGGCTCGTCGTGACGCTCGCCGCCCTGCTGGCCGGGGCCGTCGCCGTGGCCGGCTGCGGCGTGGGGCCGGGCACGACGCCGGCCGACGTCCGCCTGACCGTCACCGACCGCTTCGGCACGCGCCCGGTCGTGGCGCTGGACGGGGCGCGGGTCCGCGGCAGCGACACGGTCATGCGCCTGCTCCAGCGCAACGCCAAGGTCACGACGCGGTACGGCGGCGGCTTCGTCCAGTCGATCGACGGGCTGCCGGGCGGGCAGTCGGGCGCCCGGCGCCAGGACTGGTTCTACTTCGTCAACGGCGTCGAGGCCGGGAAGGGCGCGGCGGCGACCGCCGTGCATCCCGGCGACCGCATCTGGTGGGACCGCCGCGACTGGACCGTCGCCCAAGAGGTGCCGGCCGTCGTCGGCTCGTTCCCCGAGCCGTTCGTGCACGGGGTGGACGGCAAGCGCCTGCCGGTCCGGGTGGAGTGCGCCGACCCGGGCACGCCGGTCTGCCGCGGCGTGCAGGACCGCCTCGTGCGGCTCGGTGTGGTGGCCGGGATCGGGAGCCTGAGCGCGTCGCGCAGCGTCGAGTCGATCCGCGTGGTCGTCGGGCCGTGGGCCAAGATCTCCGAGGACGCGGCGGTGCGCCTGCTGGCCAGGGGGCCGGCCTCGAGCGGCGTCTTCGCGCGCTTCTCCCGCGCCGGCTCGCGCCTGCAGCTGCTCGACCCCGCCGGCCGCGTCGTCCGGACGGCCGGGGCGGGCGGCGGGCTCGTGGCGGCGCTGCGCGTGGCCGGCGAGCAGCCGGTGTGGACGATCACGGGCACGGACGGCGCCGGCGTGCGCGCCGCCGGCCGCGCGCTCGAGGAGGGCGCGCTGAGCGACAAGTACGCGCTCGGCGTCGTCCGCGACCGCGGCGTCGCGCTGCCCGTCCAGCCGGTGGGCCCGCGGTGATCTACCGGCGCCGAGCCACGCCGCTGCACGCCGCGCGAGCCGCCGCGGGAGCCTGCTGGTGCCTGGCGCTGGCGGCGGCCGCGCTCGCTTTCGAGCATCCCCTCGTGCTGGCCTTCCTGGCGCTCGGCATCGGCGTGGCCGCGGTCGGGGCAGGCGCGGGCCGCGAGGTCGCGCGCGGCTGCCTCTTCACGCTGCCGCTCGCGCTGCTCGTCGCGTTCGTCAACCCCTTCGTGGTCCGCGACGGCCTCACCGTGCTGCTGCGCCTCGGCGAGCTGCCGCCCTTCGGGCAGGTCGATCTGACGCTGGAGGCCCTGGTGTACGGGGCGGTGCTCGGTGTGCGGCTGCTGCTGGTGGTCGCCTGTTTCGCGTTGCTCGCGGCCGCCGTCGACCCCGACGAGCTGCTGCGGCTCTTCCGGGCCGTGTCGTTCCGCTCGGCGCTGGCCGCCGCGCTGGCCGTCCGGCTCGTGCCCGTGCTGGCCCGCGACGCGCGGAGGATGGCGGACGCGCACCGCTGCCGGTCGCCGGGCGCCGCCCGCGCCGAGCACCGTCTCGCGGTGCTGAGGGCGGCGACGACCTCGGCGCTGGACCGCGGGATCGACGTCGCGGCGACGCTCGAGGTGCGCGGGTACGCGCTGCCGACGGCGCGGCGCTCGCGCGGCCCGCGAGCTCCCTGGTCGCGGCACGACCTCGCGTTCGCGGCCTGCGCCGTGGCGCTCGTCACGCTGACGGTGGTGGGCGCGGTCCTCGGCTGGGCGCACTTCGCCCCCTACCCGGCGCTCGACGCGACGCTCACGCCGGCGACGTGGGCGCTCGGAGCGGCCCTCGCCCTGGCCGCCGCGCTCCCCTTCGCCGATCGCCGCGGAGTCGCCCGGTGACCGACGTCCTGCGCCTGGACGGCGTGACCTACGCCTACGCCGGCGCCGCGGCGCCGGCCTTGCGCGACGTGTCGCTGCAGGTCGGCGAGGGTGAGCTCGTCGTGCTGGCCGGCGGCTCGGCGGGCGGCAAGTCGACGCTCCTGCGCGTGGCCGCCGGGCTCGTGCCGCACTTCCACGGCGGGACCTTTGCCGGCCGCGCCGTGGTCGGCGGGCTGGACACGCGCCGTCACGGGCCGGGCGAGCTGGCCGCGGTGGCGGCCTCGCTCTTCCAGGACCCCGAGACGCAGGTCGTGCTGACCACGGTGCGCGCCGAGCTCGCGTTCCCGCTCGAGAACCGCGGCGCGGACGCCCTCGTCGTCGCGCGCGCCGTCGAGGAGGTCGCGCTGGCGCTCGGCATCGAGCGGCTGCTGCAGCGCTCGGTGGCCGAGCTCTCCGGCGGCGAGCTGCAGCGGGTGGCGCTCGGCGCCGCGCTCGTCGCGCGTCCGGCGCTGCTGCTGCTCGACGAGCCGACGTCCCAACTCGACCCCGTGGCGGGCGACGAGCTGCTCTGGCTGCTGCGCCGGCTCAACGAGGAGTGGGGGACTACCGTGCTCCTGGCCGAGCATCGCCTCGAGCGCTGTCTCGCGCACGCCGACCGGCTCGTGGTGCTGCAGGACGGGGCGGTCGTCTGCGACGACGAGCCGCGCGGGGCGCTGCGCTGGTGCGCCGAGCATGCCCCGGTCCTCGAGACGCCCGCCGCGCGACTCCTGCGCCGGGCCGGGCTGGGCCCGCCGCCGCGCGGTGTGCGCGAGGCGCGCGCCACCCTGCGCGCGCAGGGGCTGCTCCCCGTGCCCGCACCGCCGGTGCAACCCGGCCCGACCGGCCGGTCGGTCGCGTCGCCTTGGCGCCGCCGCCGGCGTTCGGGGGCGCCGTCCGCGCTGGCCGCGCGCGGCGTCTGGCAGGAGCTGCGCGGCGGCCCGGCGATCCTGCGCGGCGTGGACCTCGCCCTACAGCCCGGCGAGCGCGTCGCCCTGCTGGGGCGCAACGGGGCCGGCAAGTCGACGCTGCTGCGCCACCTCGCGGGCCTCGACCGGCCGACGCGCGGACGCGTCGAGGCGGCCGGCCGCGTGGCGTTGTTGCTGCAGAACCCCGGCGACTACCTGCTCGCCGAGCGCGCCGGCGAGGAGGCGTCGGCGCAGGCGCTGCGCCTCGTCGGCCTCGACCACGTCGCGCAGCGCGATCCGCGCGACCTGTCGGGCGGCGAGCGCCAGCGGCTGGCGCTCGCCGTTGTCCTCGACGGGCCGCCGCCCGCCGCTCTGCTGCTCGACGAGCCCACGCGCGGCATGGACCGCGGCGCGAAGGCCGTCCTGATCGACCACCTGCGCCGCCTGGCCGCGCGGGAGACGGCGGTCCTCGTCGCCACCCACGACGTCGAGTTCGCCGCCGCGCTGGCCGAGCGCGCCGTGCTCCTGGCCGACGGCGTCGTGATCGCCGACGGCGCGGTCGCCGAGCTGCTCTCCGGCGGCTGGCACTTCTCGACCGAGACCGCTCGCGTGCTCAACGGCGCCGGGCGCGCGCTGACTCCCGACGAGGGCGCGGCGCTCCTGCGCGGGAACCTGAGCATGCTGGAGGTGAGCTCGGAGCCGTGAGCTGGGAGCTGGGCTCCTTCGCCGTCCTGGCGCTCGCGCTGGCGGCCGGATTTGCCTGGTGGGAGCGGCGCCGCCCGTCCTCGCACGTGCTGGCGCTCGTGGCCACGCTGGCGGCGCTGGCGGCGCTGGGGCGCGTCGCCTTCGCCCCACTGCCCAACGTCAAGCCCACCACGGACATCGTGCTCCTGTCGGGGTTCGCCCTCGGCCCGGCGCCCGGCTTCGTCGTGGGCGCCCTGGCCGCACTGGCCTCGAACCTCGTCTTCGGGCAGGGGCCGTGGACGCCCTGGCAGATGGCCGCCTGGGGGCTCGCCGGCGTCGGCGGCGGTCTCCTCGGCGCCCTGACCGGCCGCCGCCTGGCGCGCGCGCCGCTGGCGGCGGCGTGCGGCGCGGCCGGCCTCGTCTACGGCGCGATCCTCGACTACTCGACGTGGGCCACGTTCTCGGGCGCGCACACGTTCGGGCAATACCTCGTCATCTCGGGCTCGTCGCTGCCCTTCAACCTCGCGCACGCGATCGGCAACGTCGTGTTCTGCCTGGCCTTCGGGCCGGCGTTCGCGCGGGCGCTGCTGCGGTTCCGCGCGCGCTTCGAGGTGCGCTGGGTGTCGGCTGCCCCGCAGGCGCCGGCCGTCGTCCTGGCGCTGGCGCTCGGCGCCGCCCTCGCCGTCGGCGGGGCCGCGCCGGACCGAGCGCGCGCGGCGGGCCCGACCGCGCGGGCACAGGCCTACCTCCTGCGCGCGCAGAACCTCGACGGCGGCTACGGCGCGGCCCCGCGCGCGCGCTCAAGCGACCTGTATTCGGCGTGGGCGGCCATCGGCCTCGCCGCGGCACGCTCCGACCCCGACCGCGTGCGCCGGTCCGGCGGGCGGTCGCTCGGGGCCTATCTGAGCGCCTCCGCGCGGCGCGCGCGCGACGCCGGGTCGATGGAGCGCACCATGCTCGCGCTGCGCGCGGCCGGACGCTCGTCACGGTCTCTGCACCGCCGTCTGCGCCGGGCGCACCGCCGCGACGGCTCCTTCGGCGGGCTGACGAACCTGACCGCGTTCGGCGTGCTCGCCCTGCGCGCCGCCGGCGACCGCCCGTCGTCGCGCCGCGTCCGCCGCGCGGTGGGGTTCCTGCTGCGCCGGCAGAACCGCGACGGCGGCTGGAACTTCGCGCTGCGCGGAGCGCCCAGCGGGGTCGACGAGACCGCAGCCGCCCTGGAGGCGCTGCGGGCGGCCCGGCGAGCGCGTGGCAGCCGGGCGATGCGGCGCGGCGTCCGCTGGCTCGTCCGCCGGCAGGAGCGCGACGGCGGCTTCCCGCTCCGCCCGGGCGCGCCTTCCAACGCCCAGTCGACCGCCTGGGCGGTGCAGGGGCTGCTGGCCGCCGGCCGCGACGTCGGCCGCGTGCGCCGGCGCGGCTCGCGCTCGCCGCTGGGCTACCTGCGCTCGCTGGTGGGGCGCGACGGGGCCGTGCGCTACTCGCGGGCCGGCGCGCAGACCCCGGTGTGGGTGACCGCCCAGGCCCTGGCCGCGCTGCACCGGCGGGCGCTGCCGGTCCGCGGCGGGTGACGCCCCTACGCGCGGCGGCCACGCGCCGTCGACGCGTCATCGGTTAGCTTGCTCGCGCACGATGACGGTCGGCGTCCCCAAGGAGCGCACGCCGGGCGAGCGCCGGGTGGCGCTCGTGCCGGACGTCGTGCGGCGGCTGCGCGGCAAGGGCGTCGACGTCGTCGTCGAGCCGGGCGCGGGCGAGCGCGCGCTCATCCCCGACCGGCTCTTCGAGGAGGCCGGGGCCGCCCTCGGCGACCCCTGGTCGGCCGACGTCGTCGTGACGGTCGCACCGCCGTCGGCCGAGGAGATCGGCCGGCTGCGCAGCGATGCGGTCCTCGTCGGCTTCCTGGCCCCGCTGACCAGCCCGGAGTCCACGCGCGCGCTGGCCGAGGCCGGCGTCACCGCCTTCGCCATGGAGTCGATTCCGCGCATCTCGCGGGCGCAGGCGATGGACGCGCTGAGCTCGCAGAGCAACGTCGCCGGCTACAAGGCGGCGCTGCTCGGCGCGGAGTACGCGACCCGCTTCTACCCGATGCTGATGACCGCGGCGGGCACCATCCCGCCGGCCAAGGTCCTCGTGCTCGGCGCCGGCGTCGCCGGGCTGCAGGCGCTGGCCACGGCCAGGCGGCTCGGCGCGCAGACCACCGGCTACGACGTGCGCCCCGAGGTGGCCGAGCAGGTGCAGTCGCTCGGCGCCCAGTGGCTGGACCTCGGGATCGAGGCGGCGGGGGAGGGCGGCTACGCCCGGCAGCTGACCGACGAGGAGCGCGCCCAGCAGCAGCGGGCGCTGACCGAGGCGATCAAGGGCTTCGACGTCGTGATCACGACCGCCCTGGTCCCCGGTCGGCCCGCCCCCAAGCTCGTCACCGCCGAGGCCGTGCAGGGGATGAAGCCCGGCAGCGTGATCGTCGACCTGGCGGGCGAGACGGGCGGCAACTGCGAGCTCACCGTCCCCGGCGAGGTGACCGTCACGCATGACGTCACGATCGTCTCGCCGCTGAACCTCCCGGCCACGATGCCCGAGCACTCCAGCCAGCTCTACGCGCGCAACGTGCTGGCCCTCCTCGAGCTGTTCCTCGGCGACGACGGCGGCCTGGAGCTGGACTTCGACGACGAGGTCGTCGCCGGCGCCTGCGTCACCCGCGGCGGCGAGATCGTCCATGCCCAGGCGAAGGCCACCGTGGAGGCCGCGGCCTGATGCTGGTCCAGAACCTCGCGATCCTCGTGCTGGCCGGCTTCGTCGGCTACGCCGTGATCTCCAAGGTCCCGAACACGCTGCACACCCCGCTCATGTCGGGCACGAACGCGATCCACGGCATCGTGGTGCTCGGCGGCATCATCGTGCTCGGCCTCGGCGCCGACGGCTGGCTGAACAAGCTGCTGCTGGTCATCGCGATCGCCTTCGGGACGATCAACGTCGTGGGCGGCTTCCTCGTGACCGACCGCATGCTCGGGATGTTCAAGGGCCGGCGCGGGGAGCGGACGTGATCGTCGCCGCGAGCTTCCTGCACGACAGCGACTTCATCGGGCTCCTCTACATCGTCGCCTTCTCGCTGTTCATCTACGGGCTGAGCGGCCTGACCGGTCCCAACACCGCCGTCCGCGGCAACAAGATCGCGGCCGTGGGCATGGTGGTGGCGGTGGTGGCCACCCTGCTGCTGCCGGGCATGGGCGAGTGGGGTCTGATCGCGCTGGGCGCCGTGATCGGGACCGCCGTCGGCGTCCCCGCCGCGCGCAACGTGAAGATGACCGCGATGCCGCAGATGGTGGCGCTCTTCAACGGCGTGGGCGGCGGCGCCGTCGCGCTCATCGCCTGGGTCGAGTTCCGCCAGACCGACGGCTTCGACGGCGAGGCGCTCTACGTGGCGCTCTTCTCGCTCTTCGCGGCGATCGTCGGCTCGATCTCGTTCTGGGGCTCGAACGTGGCGTTCGGCAAGCTGCAGGAGATCCTGCCGGGGCGGCCGATCACGATCGGGCGCGCCCAACAGGTCGTCAACTTGGCGCTGCTCGCGGCCGCGGTCGCCTGCGCCGTGGCGATCGCGACCGGGTCCGACGCCCAACTACTCATGATCGGACTGCTCGTCTTCGCCGCGCTGCTGGGCCTCTTCGTCGTGCTGCCGATCGGCGGCGCCGACATGCCGGTCGTGATCTCGCTGCTCAACGCGTTCACCGGCCTCAGCGCGGCGGCCACCGGGATGGCGCTCAACAACACCTCGCTGATCGTCGCCGGCATGATCGTCGGCGCCTCGGGCACGATCCTCACGCGCCTCATGGCCGAGGCGATGAACCGCTCGATCCCGGCCATCGTGGCCGGCGGCTTCGGCGGGACCATCACGGCGGGCGGCGTGGGCGACGACGGGACCGAGAAGACGGTCCGCTCCACGAGCGCGGCCGACGCGGCGATCCAGATGGCCTACGCCAACCAGGTCGTCGTCGTCCCGGGCTACGGGATGGCAGTCGCCCAGGCCCAGCACGCGGTGCGCGAGATGGCCAAGCTGCTGGAGGGCAAGGGCGTCGAGGTCAAGTACGCGATCCATCCCGTGGCCGGCCGCATGCCGGGCCACATGAACGTGCTGCTGGCCGAGGCCGACGTGCCCTACGACCAGCTCAAGGAGATGGACGACATCAACGGCGAATTCGCGCGCACCGCCGTCTCGCTGGTCATCGGCGCCAACGACGTCACGAATCCCGACGCGCGCGAGAAGCCCGACAGCCCGATCTACGGGATGCCGATCCTCAACGTCGACCAGAGCCAGTCGGTCATCGTGCTCAAGCGCTCGATGAACTCCGGCTTTGCCGGCATCGACAACCCGCTCTTCTACAACCCCAAGACGAGCATGCTCTTCGGCGACGCGAAGGCCTCCGTCCAGGCCGTGACGGAGGAGCTCAAGGCGCTCTGACACCGGTCGCCGCGGCCGCCGATGGGTGAGCCGATGCGCTGGTACGCGTGGGCACCTTTCACCTTTCTTCGGGCTGCTGGCCGGTGTAAAAGCAAAATCCGCACGGAGCCTGCCCGCTCACGGAGGGGCTGATCGCGGGGGTCGTCGTCGTGTGCCTGGCCATTCCCGGCCAGATCGTTGATGTCGTCGACGCGCCGAGGCGACTTGCCCGGATCGACGTGGCGGGCGTGCGCCGCACGGTCAACATCGGCCTCCTCGACGGCGAGGACGGCGGCGCCGGCCCGGGCGACTGGGTGCTCGTCCACGTCGGCTTCGCCATCTCGCGCGTGGACGAGGAGGAGGCGATGGCGACGCGGCGCCTGCTCGAGCGCATGGGCGCGGAGTACGAGCAGGAGTTGGAGGAGCTCAAGCGGAGCGTGATCGAGTGAGCGGCGCGCGCTGCGGCGAGGAGCACTGCATCACCTGTGGCGACCTCGCGGTCGAGATGCGGGTCGCGGGGGCCGCCGACGCGGGCGGGATGGCGTGCTGCGTCGACGCCGAGGGCGGGCGGGCCGAAGTCGACGTGCTGCTGGTCGACCCGGTCGCCGTCGGCGAGCGCGTGCTCGTGCACGCGGGCGTCGCCATCGCGCGACTGCCGGAGGGCGGCCGGTGAAGTTCGTCGACGAGTTCCGCGACGGCGAGCTCGGGCGCGCGCTGGCGGCCGAGATCCTCGACACCCTCGAGCCCGGGCGCCACTACAAGCTGATGGAGGTCTGCGGCGGGCACACGCACTCCATCTACAAGTACGGGGTCGACGACCTGCTGCCGGCCAACGTCGAGCTCGTCCACGGCCCGGGCTGCCCGGTGTGCGTGATCCCGATGGGGCGCGTCGACGACGGGATCGCCATCGCCCACCAGCCCGGCGTCATCTTCACCTGCTTCGGCGACATGCTGCGCGTCCCGGGCTCGGAGGGCACGCTGCTGGACGCGAAGGCGGCCGGCGCCGACGTGCGGATGGTCTACTCGCCGCTCGACGCGCTGCGCATCGCGCGCGAGAACCCCGACCGCGAGGTCGTGTTCTTCGCGATCGGCTTCGAGACGACCGCGCCGTCGACCGCGCTGACGCTGCGCCGCGCCCGCGAGGACGGGATCGCGAACTTCTCCTGCATCTGCAACCACGTGCTGATCGTCCCGCCGCTGCGCGCGCTGCTGGACTCCCCCGACCTGCGCCTGGACGGCTTCATCGGCCCCGGGCACGTCGCCACCGTCGTCGGCGCGCGGCCGTTTCGGTTCATCCCCGACGGCTACGGCAAGCCGGTCGTCATCGCGGGCTTCGAGCCGCTGGACCTGCTGCAGGCCGTGCACATGATCCTGCGCCAGTTGGCGGACGGCCGCTGCGAGGTCGAGAACCAGTACACGCGCGTGGTGCCCTACGAGGGCAACCCGCGCGCGCTGGAGGCCATGGCCGAGGTCTTCGCGCTGCGGCCGCACTTCGAATGGCGCGGCCTGGGGTTCATCTCACAGAGCGCGCTGCGGCTGTCGGACGCCTACGCGGACTTCGACGCCGAGCGCCGCTTCGCCGCGCCGGGCGTGCGCGTGGCGGACCCCAAGGCCTGCCAGTGCGGCGAGGTGCTCAAGGGCGTGATCAAGCCGTGGGAGTGCAAGGTGTTCGGGACGGCCTGCACCCCCGAGCACGCGATCGGCACGTGCATGGTCTCGCCGGAGGGTGCCTGCGCGGCCTACTACAACTACGGCCGCTTCGCGCGCGAACGCGAGGTCGTATGAGCGGCGAGCGAAGCTCGTCGCGCCGTACCGTCGCCCCGACGTCGTCGCTCGCGACGACGGGAGGGCGAAACCCGCTCTCCGCGCGCCCGCGATGACGTCAGGACGAAACCCGGTTGTCTCCGACCGCGAGCAGCGCATCCTCGGCATCATCGAGACGGCGCGCTCCAAGCCCGCGCGCTTCCGCGACGAGCGCGTGACCATGGCTCACGGGGCG
>Ga0136846_1216930_pt1 | contig 13449 bp, 15 predicted proteins | sample HopSoiMetagenom2_FD_96841 | JGI IMG/M metagenome (GOLD analysis project Ga0136846, IMG submission 96841) | Grasslands soil microbial communities from Hopland, California, USA - 2 Assembly 2016 (version 4) | ecosystem: Environmental > Terrestrial > Soil > Grasslands | place: USA: Hopland... | reverse complement strand
CCGCGGACATCGCAGCTTTTCAGCAGCACCAGGTTGAGCGGCAGCTTCGGAATCTGCCCCGCGGCGAAGCCAACCACGAGATAACGGCCGTACCAGGCGAGCGAGCGCAACGCCGGCTCGGCGTAGCGGTCACCGATCGGGTCGTACACCACGTCGACGCCGTGATCGCCGCCGAGCTTTTTCAGCCCATCGCGCAGATCGCCGCTGGCGTAGTTCACGCCGTCGTCGGCGCCGTGCTGCCTGGCAAAGTCGAGTTTGTCATCGGACGAGGCGCAGGCGATGACGCGGGCGCCCATCAACTTGCCGAGCTCGACCGCGGCAAGGCCGACGCCACCCGAGGCGCCGAGAATGGCCAGCGTCTCGCCGCGCTTTAACTCGGCACGGTCCTTCAGTGCGTAATAGGAGGTGCCATAGGTGACGATGAGACCGGCGGCGCGATCGGCTTCGAGGCCGGCCGGAATCTTGATGAGCTTCTCGATGCCGACGACGACCTTCTCGCGCGCCGCGCCCCAGCGCGCATAACCGATGACCCGCTCGCCCGTGGCAAACCCTTCGACACCGGTGCCGAGGCTTTCAATGCGTCCGGCGAACTCTGCCCCCGGTGAAAATGGAAACTCTGGCTTGTACTGATATTTCCCGGCGATGATCAGCAGATCGAAAAAATTAAGCGCCACGGCCTCGACCCGCACCACGGCCTGTCCGGGCCCGGCGACGGGATCAGGCAGGTCGCCGATCTTCAGGTCGTCAGGGGTGCCGGGGCGGGTGCAGAGCAGGGCTTTCATGGCCAGAGGTTCCAGATTCCATATGGGTTCTCGCAGACCGCCGCGGCCGGTCCAACCCCGCCGCGACAGGGGTTGCAACACTTCGTTCTTTCCATTGCAGATTTTGCCCCTTTTTTCGTTATACTTGGCGGAATTGATGCGTCCGCGTGTACGCGAGAGGTCCGATGAGGCTGACACCGAACCGACTTGCCCTGCCGCTGCTTGCGGCAATCACCGTGCTCGCCCTGCCGTCTCTGGCATGGGCGCAGGCGAAGCCCCCGGCCAATCCCACCGCTCAGGCGACCTTGCTCGGCCAATACGGCGACTGGGGTGCCTATACGGCGAGCCCTGGCGGCCAGAAGGTGTGCTTCGCGCTGGCGAAGCCGACCTCGTCGGTCGACAACCCGCCGAACCGCCGCACCGCAGCCAACCCGGTCTACATGTTCATTTCGACGCGGCCCACCGAGAAGGTGAGCAACGAGGTCTCGATCCTGGTCACGGGTTACGTGTTCAAGCCGAATTCCGAAGCCAGCGTCACGGTCGGCGGCGCGAACTTCCCGATGTACACCCAGAACGACGGCGCCTGGGTCAAGAACGCGGCCGAAGAGGCCAAGCTGCTCGACACCATGCGCAAGGGCGCCGACGTCGTGATCAAGGCCACCACCTCCCGCGGCACCCAGACCACCGACACATTCTCGCTCAAGGGGATTGGCCAGGCGGTCGACCGGGCATCGCAGGAATGCAAGTAAGCTGACAAGCAAGCCGCCGGCTGGCGATCCTGCGAATTTAGCCCCATTTATGCTAAGCACGCGCGAAACCGCGTGCGGATGAAATCATGACCGCCGTTCTTGAAACCGATTTCGCGCTCGAAAAGACCGCGCTCGAGCGCTACGTGCCGCCGGCCAAGCCTTCGCTGGTCGGGTTGACGCGCGCGGTGCTGGCCGAGGCTCTCGGCGCCGTTGGCGTTCCGCAGTCGCAGCGGAAGATGCGGGTGCAGCAGCTCTGGCACTGGATCTATGTGCGTGGAGCGCAAGACTTCAGCCAGATGACCAGCGTGTCGAAGGAGCTGCACGCGGTGCTCGATGCGCACTACACGCTGGCGCGGCCGGAGGTTGTGGCCGAACAGATTTCGATCGACGGCACGCGGAAGTGGCTGTTGCGGCTGCCGGGCGAGCATGAGGGCGAGCGCCCGCACGAAGTCGAGTGTGTCTACATTCCCGAGAGCGATCGCGGCACCTTGTGCGTCTCCAGCCAGGTCGGCTGCACGTTGACCTGTTCGTTCTGTCACACCGGTACGCAGCGTCTGGTCCGCAACCTGACGCCGGGCGAGATCGTCGGCCAGGTCATGGTCGCGCGCGACCGGCTCGGCGACTACGCTGGCATGGAGCGCGCCCAAGGCGCCGGCCTGCCGACCGGCGGCGACCGCTGCATTTCCAACATCGTGATGATGGGTATGGGCGAGCCGCTGTACAATTTCGAGGCGGTGCGCGACGCGCTCGGCGTGGTGCAGGACGGTGACGGGCTGGCCATCTCCAAGCGCCGCATCACGTTGTCGACGTCGGGCGTGGTGCCGATGATTGAGCGGGCCGGCGCCGAGATCGGCGTCATGCTGGCAATCTCGCTGCATGCGGTGCGCGACGAATTGCGCGACAAGCTGGTGCCGCTCAATCGCAAATATCCGATCGCGGCATTGCTGGAAGCCTGCCGCAACTATCCCGGGGTGTCGAACGCGCGCCGCATCACCTTCGAATATGTCATGCTGAAAGGCGTCAACGATTCATTGGAAGACGCCAAGGCGCTGGTGCGTTTGCTCAAGGGCATTCCGGCCAAGATCAATCTCATCCCGTTCAACCCGTGGCCCGGCAGCCAATACGAATGCTCGGACTGGGATCAGATCGAAAAATTCTCCGAGATCGTGTTCAACGCCGGTTACGCCTCGCCGGTGCGGACGCCGCGCGGCCGTGATATCCTCGCCGCCTGCGGCCAGCTCAAGAGCGCGACCGAAAAGCTCAGCGCCCGTGAGCGGCTGGCGTTGCGCGCCATGGCGATGACCGACTAGACCACTGGCATTCAGAACACACTCTCTCACGGCTTGCGAAATGTTCATTGGCCGCTTTTTGATGCGTCTGCTGCTGGTGCCGCTCGGCGGTTGCGTCGCGATCTGCGTTGGCATGCTGTTCGCGATGGTGGCCCATTGGAACCGGGTCGCGGGTTTGATCACCGATGATTACAGCGGTCTGACGGCGTTTCTTACCCTCATTCCGATGCTGGCTGTGGGATCCGGCGTGATGTTGCTGCCGGCGTTGCTCGGGGCGATGATTGCCGAAGCATTTGCGATCCGCTCGTGGATGTACCATGTCGCCAACGGCGGCCTGTCGGCGGCGGTCAGCCTCGCGTCGATCGGCGGCTTCGACAAGACGTATGGTCTGACTGACGAACCATTGATCGTGATCGGCACCGGCATCGCCGCGGGTTTCGCCTACTGGGCGGTCGCCGGCTGGAGCGCTGGATTCTGGAAGCCGGTGTTCAAGCCGCCGCAGCCAGCGCCGCAGCCACCGGTGACGTCAGCCTGAATCAATCGCCGGGTTTGAGGCCCGGCGATGAGTTGCAGCAAAAACTTGTTTGACGATCAGCGCCGCGGCTCTTCGGCACGGGCGGCGCCGCCTTCGAGCCGCTCGGCGAAGGCGGCTATGGTCTTGGCGTAGACCATGGCCTTGTTCCAGCCGCGGATCGCCTCAAAGTTCGGATCGCCTTCGTTCCAACGCTGGCCGGCCTTCCAGCCGTAGCCCTTCAGATAATTCGCGGTGGAGGCGAGCACGTCCGGCACGCTGTGCACCAGGTCGCGCCGGCCGTCGCCGTCGAAATCAACTACGTACTTGTAATAGGCCGACGGCAGGAACTGGGTCTGGCCGAAATCGCCGGCCCAGTCGCCGCGCATCTCCGCAGGCGTGAGGTCGCCGCGATCGACGATGCGAAGCGCGTCGGTGAGCTGGGCCTGGAACATGGCAGTGCGGCGGCAGTCGAAGGCGAGCGTCGCAACCGAACGGATCACTTCTTTCTTGCCGACGCTGACACCGAAGTCGGTTTCGAGACCCCAGATCGCGACGACGACGGCGGGCGGCACGCCGAACTCCTGCTCGACCTTGCGCAGTGTTGCGGCGTGTGTCTGCATCAGGCGCAGGCCCTTGGTCATGCGGTCGCGCGAGATCATGCGGCCGGAGAATTCCTCGAAGGTCTGCTTGAACACGCCCTGACGCTTGTCGGCGGCAAGCACCGACTCGTCGAGGGTCAGGCCATCGAGCGCACTCAGACCTTTCCGCGAAACGCCTTGCGCCGCGGCCTCCTTCTTGAACTCGGTCAGGAAGGCGTTGAAGCCGCCCGGCGGGTTACAGGTGGCGCCGAACGCCGGTGCTGCGAGGACGGACGACAGAACAACGGCCGCGGAGAACGCCTTAAGCAGTCGCATTTTTTGCCTCGCATCATGAGAAGTTCGTTGCGACGAGATGTAAGGGAATGGCCTTTGGTCGAGTAGCGCGATCGGTTCGTGAGGTTAAGGCGCGCGGTTAATCGACACGGTTGACGGCCGTCGCGGCTCACCAACGCGGCACTCTGCCGCCATTTTCGCCACCGGCGGAGTCTGGTCTCGGTGCTGAAGCAAGGCTTACAATCCGGAAGGCTCAGCACGGGAGGCGGGAGATGCGGATGCTTCGCTGCACCATGGCCCTGGCGGCGGTCGCGCTTGCCGCTTTGATCGCGCCGGCACTGGCTCAAGCCCAGACCAAGATCACGGTCGGCAAGATCACCAGCGGCAGCGGGTTCCACATCCCGAGCTATATCGCGATGGATCAGGGCTTCTATAAAGCCGAAGGGCTCGACGCTAGCTTCATCACCTTGCCTGGGCGCGCGCTGGTCACCGCCGGATTGACCGGCAGCATCGATTTCATTCCGATCCCATCCGGCGGTTCGCAGGCGGCGTTGAGCGGTGCCGAGATTCGCTATGTGGTCGGCGAGTCGCTGAAGTCGCAATGGCTCATCGTGGCGAAGCCAAGCATCACCAAGCCCGAGGACCTGCGTGGAAAGACGCTCGGCTACGGCCGGGCCGGCTCCGCCGATTACGATGAAGGTGCCGCCGTGATGTCGCGTGCGTTCAAGATGGAGGTCGGCAAGGACTACAAGGTGATCTCGTTCCAGGGCGAAGGCGAGCGGGTCGCGGCGATGATCAATGGCGACGTCGACGCGGTGCTGATCTCGGTGCCGCATGCGCCGCGGGCGATCAGCGCCGGGATGAAGGTTCTGGTGCGGGTCGGCGACTACATCCAGCGGGCCGGCGGCTCGTTCTGGACGCGCAAGGCCACGGTCGACGAGCGACCCGATGCGGTGAAGAGATTCATCCGCGCTATCGCGAGAGGCGTGATGTACTACCGCGACAACAAGGCTGGCTCGATCGCGACGCTCAAGGAGCATCTCGGCGTCGCCAGTGATCAGGACGCCGAGATCGTCTGGGAGGAAACCCACAACACCATGGGCGCCGAGCTTCCCGCCGAACAGTTTCGCGAAATCTTCGAATCGCGCCGCGTCGATATGATTGCTGCCAAGCAGTGGGAGCCGGACAAGCCGCTGCCCGATCCGGAAAAGTTCCTGACGCGGGCGCTGCTGGACTCGACGCTGAAGGAGATGAGCTACGTGCCGACCAAGCTCGACGCGCCGACGCGCTGAGGTGTAGGTTTGCTTCGCGGCAACCGCCGGCACCGGCGGGGCCCGGGAGGATCGGACCCATGAGGACTTTGCGAGCGGCCGCCCTGGCCGCGGCGATTGCGCTGCCGTCCGGCGCTGCCGTCGCCCAGACCAAGATCACCGTCGGCAAGATCGTCGGCGGCATCGGCCTGCATATCCCGAGCTACATCGCGATGGACAAGGGCTTCTTCAAGGAGGAAGGCCTGGATGCGCGCTGGATCGAATTGCAGGGCAGGCCGATGATCACGGCGGGGCTGACGGGCAACCTCGACTTCGTGCCGATCCCCTCGGGCGGCGCGAATGCGGTGCTGACCGCGGGTGCGCCGCTTAAGTACATCGTCAACCAGTCGCTCAAGCCGCAATACATCATCGTCGCCAAGGCAGAGATCAAGAAGGTCGAGGACCTCAAGGGCAAGACGGTGGGCTATGCCCGCGTCGGCGCCGCCGACTACGACGAGGGCGCCACCACGCTCGATCGCTTCTTCAACATGAAGGTCGGGCGCGATTACAAGGTGATCCAATTCCAGGGTGAGCCAGAACGCATGGCGGCGCTGGCCAACGGCGACATCGCCGCGGCGCTGGTTTCGGTGCCGCGCGCCTACCAGGCCAGGCAGGCCGGCTTCACCGTGCTGCTGCGGACCGGCGACTATCTGCCGCGCGCCGGCGGCGCGTTCTGGTGCACAGAGGATTATTTCCGGAAGAATCCCGAGGCGGTGGTGAAATTCATCCGCGCCATCGCCAAGGGCGTGATGTATTTCCGCGACAACAAGCAGGGCTCCTTCGCCTCCCTGAAGGAGCACCTCGGCGTCAACAGCGACGAGGAAGCGACCGTGCTGTGGGAGGAACTGCACAACACCTTCGCCGCCGAGTTGCCGGCCGATCTCTACCGGGAAATCTTCGAATCCCGGCGGCTCGACCTGATCGCGGCGGGCCAATGGCCGAAGGACAAGCCGCTGCCCGACCCGGAGCAGTATCTGGCGCGGGACGTGCTGGAGGGCACGCTCAAGGCCATGAACTACGTGCCCACCAAGATCGAGCCAGCGAAGAACTAGCGTCCCGCTAGGGTCACTCGCCGCCCAGCTTCTGCGGCCGCCAGCGGCCGAGCCGGTTTTCCAGCAGCTGCACCATCCAGGTGAGCACGAGCGAGAGCGCCGCGAACACGATCAGGCCGGAGAACACCACGTCGACCTGATAGCGTCCGGCGGCCTGCACCATCATCACGCCGAGCCCCGATTCCGAGCCGAAGAACTCCGCCACCACGACGCCGAGCACGGCGCGTCCGATCGCCAGGCGCAGGCCCGCGATGATGTAGGGCATGGCGTTTGGCACCACAACAAGCCGCGCGACGTCCCATTCGCTGGCGCCGAAGGAACGCACCACGTTGATCAGCGTGCGGTCCGCGTTGCGCACGCCCTCGTAGGTGTTGATCAGAATCGGAAACAGCGCGCCAATGAAGACGATGACGACCTTGGTCCAAAGCCCGAGCCCGAACCACAGCATGACCAGCGGCAGGAAAACGAGCCGCGGCGTGGCGTTGAACGCGGTGATGAACGGATCGAGCATGGCATTGAGCGTGCGCGATCGCCCGATCAGGACACCAAGCGGCAGCCCGACCACGATGGCGAGGCCGAGACCCAGCGCGAAGCCCGACGCGCTCACCCCAAGCGGCGTCCAGATCGCGCCGGTCGAAAACAGCCGCCACAGCGTGCCGACGACCTCGCTCGGCGTGGTGAAGAACAGCTTGGTGCCTGCCCTCATGGTGATGATGCGCGGCAGCACTTCCCACAGCAGAAGCAGGGTGATAATGCCGGCGCCGCCGAGCATCGTCGGCTCCAGTCGATGCCATAGGCTCTTGCCCGGTGCGTCGAGATCGCCGGCCGAAACATCCGCCGGGAGAATGCGGGTGTCAGTCATTGCCCGGCCCGCCACGGAAACGCCGAGCGCTCGGCCCAGCGGATGCCCTCAGTCAGCACCACAGCGATGACCATGATGGCCAGGATGCAGGCAAACATCTTGTCGAGCGCGAACAGGTCGCCGAAGCGGGCGATGGCGTAGCCGATGCCCTCCGACGCCGCGAAGAATTCCCCGACCAGGATGCCGATCAGGCCGCGACCCACCGCGATGCGGGCGCCGGCGACAATATAGGGCAGCACGCCCGGTGCGATCACCTTCCGATAGAGGTCCCATTCCGAGCCGCCCATCGAGCGCACCACATTGATCAGCAGCGGATCGACTGCGCGCACGCCGGCCTGGGCGTTGAAGATGAAGGGAAACACCGCGAGCACGAAGATGATGATCGCCTTGCCGGAGACGCCGACGCCGAAGAACACGATCACCAGCGGAGCGAGCGCGACGAGCGGGCTCGCATAGAACACCGTCATGATCGGATCGAGCGCATAGCTGACCCGCTCCCGCCAGCCCATGACGATGCCGAGCGGAACGCCGATCAACACGGCGGCGGTGAAGCCGTAGAGAAACGGCACCGCGCTGATGGCAAGGTCGCGCAGCAGGTCACCGCTGACCAGGATATAGATGAAGGCGTTGGCGATCAGGTCGGGCTTGGAGATGAACAGCGGGTTGAACGGAAAGACAAGAAACGCCGCCTGCCAGGCGGCAAAGAAGATCGCGACGGCGAGCAATCCGAGCAGCACCTTGCGGTGCTTGTCAGCGAAGCTTTGGCGCGGCGCGTCGTCCTGCATCGGCTACACCGTGATCTCGTCCTTGAGCTCGTTCCAGATTTCCAGCTTGAGTTCGTTGAACTCGGGCGTCACCCGCATTTCGTAGTCGCGCGGTCGCGGCAGATCGATCTTGAAGATTTTCTTGGCGCGGCCGGGGCGCTTGGTCATCACCATGACCCGATCGGACAGGTAGATCGCCTCGTCGATCTGGTGGGTGACGAACAGCACGGTCTTCTTCGCGGTCTGCCAGATGCGCAGGAGCTCGACCTGCATCAGGTCGCGGGTTTGCGCATCGAGCGCGGCAAACGGCTCGTCCATCAGCAGCACGTTGGGATCGGTGGCGAGCGCGCGGGCGAGGCCGACGCGCTGCTTCATGCCGCCGGAGAGTTCATGCGGATAATGACTCTCGAAGCCGGCGAGTCCCGTCATCTCGATCAATGGCAGCGACACCTGGCGCCGCGCCTCCGCTGCCATTCCCTTGAGCTCGAGGCCGAGCTCGACGTTGTGCTGCACAGTGCGCCAGGGCAGCAGGCCGAACTCCTGGAACACCATGGCCCGGTCGGTGCCCGGACCGGTGATCGGCTTGTTCTGCATCCGGACATCGCCGGAATCCGGGCGGATCAACCCCAGCAGCACGTTCAGGAAGGTGCTTTTGCCGCAGCCCGACGGGCCGACGATCGACAGGAATTCGCCCTCTTCGATGTCGATGTCGAAATTTTGCAGCGCCCGTACCGGCCCCCGGTTTGGCGGCCGGAACGTGAGATTGACGTTACGCCCTTGAATATACGCCTGCATTCCACCCACCCGAACCTTCGGCCAGTCTACCCAAAAAAGCCGTTATTCATCCGTTGTTAAGCTTGTCCGTGCTTCGATTATGGCATGTGCGGCCGCGAGAGTCGGTCGCCGCAACCTGAGGAATCTCATCATGACGAGGGGTTTGATCGTTCTGGTCACGGCCGCGGCTATGGGCGCGGCGATCCTGCCGGCTCCGGCTCAGGCAGGCGGCAATGGTGGCGCAGTGGCAGCCGGTGTGATTGGCGGCCTTGCGGTCGGCAGCATGCTCGGCGCAGCGGCGGCGCAGCCGCGTTATTACGCGCCGGCACCGGTCTATGCCGCCCCGCCGCCCCCGGCTTGCTACTGGACCCGCGGCGAGCCGGTCTGGGATGGCTATCGCGGCGCCTGGGTGCGTCCGCGCGTCCAGGTCTGCAACTAAACCACATAGCCTGAGCGAATTTGCGACGCCCGCGCGACTTGCGCGGGCGTTTCTTTTTGAGCGGGAGCGGTGTTGCGCCCCCCGGCTTTCCCCCTATAGTCCGCGCGAATTTCGACCGACGGACCCGATCATGCCGAAAGGCGACATCAAAAAGGTCGTGCTCGCCTATTCGGGCGGGCTCGACACCTCGATTATCCTGAAGTGGTTGCAGACCACTTACGGCTGCGAGGTCGTGACCTTCACCGCCGATCTCGGCCAGGGCGAGGAGCTGGCGCCCGCGCGCGAGAAGGCGATCCTGCTCGGCATCAAGCCGCAGAACATCTTCATCGAGGACCTGCGCGAGGAGTTCGTCCGCGACTACGTGTTCCCGATGTTCCGGGCCAATGCGCTGTACGAGGGCACCTACCTCCTGGGCACCTCGATCGCGCGGCCGCTGATCGCAAAAAAGCAGATCGAGATCGCGCACAAAGTCGGCGCCGATGCGGTCTGTCATGGCGCGACCGGCAAGGGCAACGATCAGGTGCGGTTCGAGCTGACCTATTACGCACTCGATCCATCGATCAAGATTGTCGCGCCCTGGCGCGAATGGGCCTTCAAGGGCCGCGACGACCTGCTGGCGTTCGCGCGCGAGCACCAGATCCCGATTGCCAAGGACAAAGAGGGCGAGGCGCCGTTCTCGGTGGACGCCAACCTGCTGCACTCGTCCTCCGAGGGCAAGGTGCTGGAAGATCCGTCTAAGGAAGCGCCGCCGGTGGTCTATCAGCGCACGGTTTCGCCGATGGAGGCGCCCGACCAGGCGACCGACGTCCGCATCGGTTTCGACAAGGGCGACCCGGTCAGCCTCAACGGCAAGAAACTGTCGCCCGCGGCGATCCTCACCGAGCTCAACGCCTTCGGCAAAACCAACGGGATTGGCCGCATCGATCTGGTCGAGAACCGCTTCGTCGGCATGAAATCGCGCGGCGTCTACGAGACGCCGGGCGGCACGATCCTCTTGGCGGCGCACCGCGCGATGGAATCGATCACGCTCGACCGCGGCGCCGCACATCTCAAAGACGATCTGATGCCGCGCTACGCCGAACTGATTTATAACGGCTTCTGGTTCACGCCGGAGCGCGAGATGCTGCAGGCCCTGATCGACAAGAGCCAGGAGCACGTCGAGGGCGAGGTGCGGCTCAAGCTCTACAAGGGCAATGTGCTGATGGCCGGCCGCGAAAGCCGGAAGTCTTTGTATTCCTCCACGCTGGTGACCTTCGAGGACGATAAGGGCGCCTACGACCAGAAAGACGCCGAGGGCTTCATCCGGCTCAATGCGCTGCGGCTGCGCACGCTCGGCATGCGCCGGAAGAAATTCGACAAGTAGACGCGCCGCATTCCGCTGCGCGATCGTGTGTTGCCGGAAGGGCAGACCACGCCATGCGGAATCTGATGGGCAAGATCGCACTGACGACCGGTTCGGCGCTGATTGCCGGCGGTCTGCTGGTGATCGCCTATCTGTCGGCCGGCACTTTTATTCTCGCCGGGATTTTGGCGGCCGTGTTTCTGATCGGCGAAAAGATCGACGTGGTGCAATATGTGTTCGCGCCGATCGCGTTCTCGGCCGCGATTATCTTCGCCGCGGCGTCCTGGGCGCTGACCGCGCTTGGCGTCGGCACCTGGTGGGTTTGGAAGAAGCCGCCGCGCGACGACCGCCCGCCGCAAGTCTAATTTCGCGAGGCCTAGCCCATTGCCACCGTCTTCTTGCGGTTCTCGCCAAGGAATGGCTTCTCGCCGGTGATCCGCGCCTTGGCGAACTCGTAAGCCGCGACCAGCGAGCTCGACGGACCATCCCAAAGCTCGGCCGTCAGCGGCTCGATCTTGAGCACACGGGCGTTCGGATCGTCCGGCCCCTTCCACCACATGTCGTCGAGCTTTTTCCATATTTCCCGGGCCTTGGCCGGGTCGCGGATGATCGTCGCCCGGCCGGTGACGGAGAGATAGACGTTGTCCTTCGGCACGGTAACGATAAAGCAGACGTCCGGCCTCGCCGCGACCTCGTCGTCCTTGTGGCCGCGCACGTCGGTGACGAAAAAAATCGCGCCGGCGTCGCGGTCGGGGCGCGCATCCAACGGCCGCGCCCGCAAGCCCCCGGAAAACTGTGTCGTCAGCATCCCAATGCTGTGGTCGTCGAGGATATCCCAGACGCGGTCGATATCGTTTTGGTCGGCCATGGCGCGCTCTCCGTGACGGAGAGGGAACGTCGCGCCGGCATCGGAAGTTCCGGCCGCGCGCGGCTTCTGGCAAACCGGCGAAGCGTGCCTATATGTTTCCCCGCCGATCGCACCTGGAGCGATCCTTGAGGTGGTTGTGATGATCTACATCCTCGCCGTCTTCGTTCCGCCGCTGGCGCTGCTGCTCAACGGCCAGATTTTCGCGGCGACCTTCAACGTCATGCTGATCGTGCCGTGCCTGTTCTTCGGCCTGATCTTCCACGTGCTGTTGCTGGTGCCGTCAGCGCACGCCATCATCGCGATCTATCACAACCGCGAAAACCGCAAGCATCGCGAGATCGTCGAGGCCATTCGCGAGCACGGTCCGCCGCCGGGCTGGCGCGGCTAAGTCGCGTGGACGCCGCTAAACCTGCCGCTCGACCATCTTCTTCTTGATCTCGGCGATCGATCTCGCCGGATTGAGACCCTTCGGGCAGGCCTTGGTGCAATTCATGATCGTGTGGCAGCGGTACAGCCGGAATGGATCTTCCAGGTTGTCGAGCCGCTCGCCGGTTGCCTCGTCGCGGCTGTCGTTGATCCAGCGGTTGGCCTGCAGCAGCGCGGCGGGGCCGAGATAGCGGTTGTCGTTCCACCAGTAACTCGGGCAGGACGTCGAGCAGCACGCGCACAGGATGCACTCGTAGTGGTCGTCGAGCTTCTTGCGATCCTCGTGGCTCTGCTTCCATTCCTTTTCCGGCATCGGCGTCTTGGTCTTCAGCCACGGCTCGATCGAGGCGTATTGCGCGTAGAAATTCGACATGTCCGGCACGAGGTCCTTGACCACGGCCATGTGCGGCAACGGATAGACTTTGATGGTGTCCTTGATCTCGTCCATGCCCTTGGTGCAGGCGAGCGTGTTGGTGCCGTCGATGTTCATGGCGCAGGAGCCGCAGACGCCCTCGCGGCAGGAGCGGCGGAACGTCAAGGTCGGATCGATCTTGTTCTTGATCCAGATCAGGGCGTCGAGAACCATCGGCGCGCAGTCATCACGGTCGACGAAGTACGTGTCGACGCGCGGGTTGGCGTTGTCGTCCGGATTCCAGCGGTAGATGCGGAACGGCGTGACGCGGCGCGCGCCGGTCGGGCGCTGCCAGGTCTTGCCCTCGGTGATCTTGGAATTCTGCGGAAGGGTGAGTTGGACCATTTTCAATACACCCTTGCCTTGGGTTCGATGTAAGCGACGTCGTTGGTGAGCGTATAGGTGTGCACGCCGCGGTAGTCGATCGTCACGTTGCCCTTGTCGTCCATCCAGGTCAGCGTGTGCTTCATCCAGTTCTTGTCGTCGCGGTCGGGATGGTCCTCGCGGGCGTGAGCGCCGCGGCTCTCGGTGCGATTGAGCGCCGCATCCATCGTCACCACCGCCTGCGCGATCAGGTTGTCGAATTCCAAAGTCTCGATCAGGTCGGAATTCCAGATCAGCGAGCGGTCGGTGACACGCACGTCGTCAGCGGCGCTATAAGCCTCGTGGATCAGCTTGTGGCCTTCCTGCAGGACTTCGCCGGTGCGGAATACCGCGCAATTGTTCTGCATCACCTTCTGCATGCGGCCACGCAGCTCGGCGGTCGGCGTGCCGCCCGAGGCGTTGCGCAGCCGGTCGAAGCGGGCGAGCGCGCGGTCGGCGGAATCCTTCGGCAGCTCGGGCTGCTTGTCGTTCGGCGTCAGGATCTCGGCGAGGTGCAGCGCCGCGGCGCGGCCGAACACCACGAGATCGATCAGCGAATTCGAGCCGAGCCGGTTGGCGCCGTGCACCGAAACGCAGCCGGCTTCGCCGAGCGCCATCAGGCCGGGGATCACGGTGTCGGCGTCGCCGTTCT
>Ga0136846_1207906_pt1 | contig 13452 bp, 10 predicted proteins | sample HopSoiMetagenom2_FD_96841 | JGI IMG/M metagenome (GOLD analysis project Ga0136846, IMG submission 96841) | Grasslands soil microbial communities from Hopland, California, USA - 2 Assembly 2016 (version 4) | ecosystem: Environmental > Terrestrial > Soil > Grasslands | place: USA: Hopland... | reverse complement strand
GCCCGCATCTCTGCGGGATGCGCCATCGGATGCCAGGCATGTTTGGCGTTGTGTTCGGTCAGGAAATTGCTGTCGGCCATTGAGATGCTCCTTGAAGACGTGAGTTCAGGCAGAAAGAAGGGAAAGCGCCTTCGCATAGCTGGCGCTCGGCTGGGTTACGTCGAAATGCACAGTGACCATGCCGCTCGCTTCGCCCCCGCGAATGTTCTTCAACTGGTCGTCGACGAAGACGCAGTCGCTTGCGGCGAGCGCGAGGCCATCGGTTATGAAGGCGAAGGCGCGGGGATCGGGTTTGAGGATTTCCGTGTAGGTCGCATCAACGATCAGGTCGAAGTCGGCGAGAAAGGGAAGTTTAGTACGAAATTCCTTTCCGTAGAAAAGATCCAGTTCGTTTGAAAGAATGGCGAGCCGATGGCCCGCGCGTTTCGCTGTCTCGATAGCCGCAAGAGCTTCCGGCCGGATCACCTCCGTAGGGTCGTTGCCGCGAACTGCAGTAAGGAAGGGCGGCAGTGTATCCCATTCCTTTCCGACCAGTCGTCCCGTTTCGCGGGCGCGCGTCGTCCAGTACTCGCGCTCTGTGATGATGCCCGCCTGCATATCTCGCCATAGCGGATCGCTGTCGACATCGAAGGGGCCCCGCCAGGTTAGAGTGCCGACGGCGAGGCCGAGAGCCTTTTCGCTTGCGGCATGCGTTTCGAACAAGGTTTTGGAGATGACACCTCCGAAATCCAGTACCAGCGCCCGTTCTGCCATATATGCATTCTCCTAGTTCTTGTTCACAAATATTTCCGGAGGGGCACCGCCCATCTCCCGTGTCGCGACGATGGCGGCATTCAGGACGGCGGACTCGATCTCGCGCTCCAGTTTGGGTGTCATGCGCGTGGAGACACAGGCTGCGGAAATGGTTGCCTGGACCTTGCCATGCCAATCGAAAATGGGAGCGGCGATGCCGGTGACATCGTCCTCGAAGCTACGGCTTGATTTTGCGCAGCCGCTATTCCGGATCTCGCTCAGCCGCCGCAGCAGGTCTTCCTCCGACCTCACCGTTTCGTCGGTATAGGCCTCCAAAGCACGCAACTGCCGCAAAACGTCGTTGACGGCCGGTTGGTCGGCGAAGGCGAGAAACACAAGGCCCGACGCGGTCGCATGAACAGGAAGCGGCTGCGCCGGATCGATGAAGACCCGCGTCGAGCGGTGCGGCTCGGCAATGGCGATCGTCGTCATGTGCCCGCCGGAGAACAGGCAAGCGTGTGTCGACTCCCCGACCTCCAGCGTCAGCCTTTCGAGAATTGGCTGCAATACCGCGATCATCGGGAAACTGGCTTCGCGGATACGGGCGAGGTGCAGAACTGCTATCCCCAGTCGGTAACGCTTGGTCTCTGGGTGCTGCTCAACAAGGCCACCGGTCATCAATGAAGCAAGGATTCGGACCGTCGTCGCCTTGTCCATCTGAGCTGCCCGCGAAAGATCGCTCAACCCGTATTCCGGGGTCTCAGGCGAGAAAAGTCCCAACAGATGCAGGGCTTTGCCGATCGTCTTGGTCGTTGCGTTCGAGCGTGAAGCGTTGCTCTCGATCATCTCGATCCCTCTTCGTCATCCGATATCTGCCAGAATCTGGTAGTGAACGCAACAAAATTTGAAACGCTATTGACAATAATGAACCGATGAGGATGATGCGTCTCATGTTGGGTAAGAATGCCTGAACAAATGCCATATCCAGGAGGAGCGGATGCAGGATCAGATCGATGCGATGCGTGCGAAAGAGATCTCGCCACGGGAGCTGTTGATCGCGGGCCAGCTTCGGCCTGCACGATCTGGTGCTGTACTGGAGGTCCTATCTCCGCTTAATGGCAAGCATCTCACCACCATCGCCGATGCGGGGAAAGACGATGTCGAGGCAGCGTGCCTGTCAGCTCGGGCTGCTTTCGACTCCGGCGTCTGGTCACGAGCCGCGCCGGCACATCGCAAGAAGGTGCTGTTGCAACTCGCCGACCTGATCGAGCGTGACGCGCTGAACCTCGCGGTACTCGGCGTGCGCGACAATGGCACCGAAATATCGATGGCGCTCAAGGCCGAGCCTATGAGCGCCGCATCGACGTTCCGATATTACGCCGAGCTCATCGACAAGGTGTACGGCGAAATCGCGCCCAGCCGGAGCGACGTTTTGGCGCTCGTTCACAAGCAGGCAGTCGGCGTTGTTGCGGCTATCGTGCCGTGGAACTTTCCCCTCATGATCGGTGCCTGGAAGATCGCGCCGGCGCTTGCCGCGGGCAACAGCGTCGTTCTCAAGCCGGCCGAAACCGCGTCTCTGTCATTGCTCAGGATCGCCGAACTTGCGCTGGAAGCGGGAGTGCCGCCGGGCGTTTTCAACGTGGTGACTGGGCGGGGGCCGGTTGCGGGCGAGGCGCTCGGACTGTCCATGCACGTCGACGTACTGGCCTTTACCGGCTCCGGCGGCGTCGGTCGCAAACTTCTCGAATATTCGGCCCGCTCCAATCTCAAGCGGGTCTATCTCGAACTCGGCGGCAAAAGTCCAAATATCGTTTTTGCCGACGCGCCTGACCTGGAGAAGGCGGCCAAGGTTGCAGCGTATGGGATCTTTCGCAATTCCGGCCAGGTCTGCATCGCCGGCTCCCGTCTCCTCGTCGAGGCCCCGATCGCCGATGAATTCGCCGCCAAGGTCGCGAAGATTGCCGCCACGATGAAAGTCGGCGACCCGCTTGATCTAACGACCGAGGCGGGTGCGATCAATTCGGAAGCACAACTATCGCGAAGCCTCGGCTTCACCAGCCGGGCGACCACGGAAGGTGCGGAGTTGCTCACGGGGGGAAGCCGCATTCTCCAGGAGACCGGCGGATGGTTCATGGCGCCGACCGTCTTGTCGAAGGTTCGGCCGGATATGGAAGTCGCCCGGAACGAGGTCTTCGGACCGGTTCTCGCTGTCATGCCGTTTGATGACGAAGCGGCGGCCATTCGGATTGCCAACGACACCGAATTCGGTCTCGCCTCGGCGGTGTGGACATCCAACCTCTCCCGCGCGCACCGAATGGTTCAGGCCGTTCGCGCGGGGGTCGTGCACGTCAACACCTATGGCGGTTCAGATCTGACGGTACCTCTCGGCGGCGTCAAGCAATCCGGCAACGGCCACGACAAGTCTCCCCACGCACTCGACAAGTATCTCGACCTCAAAACCGCATGGATTCAGCTTTGACCGCGACAAACACTCTCCCGCAATCCGCACCAGCCGTCATCATCGGCGGCGGGATCATTGGGGTTTCCACCCTCTATCACCTCGCCAAGAAGGGCGTGGAAGGCGCAGTCCTTCTTGAGCGCAAACAGCTCGCTTCCGGAACGACCTGGCATGCAGCCGGCATTGTTGGTCAGTTGCGTGAAAGCTCGGCGCAGACCGAGCTGTCGAAATACACCGCACGTCTGTTCACGGAGCTGGAAATCGAAACCGGGCAGGCGACCGGCTACAAACAGAACGGTACCCTTCATCTCGCGCTTTCCGATATCCGGGCCGAGCAGCTTCGGCGCAACCATGATCACGCAGCCCGGATGAGGATCGAAAGTCGGATCCTCGCTGTCGAGGAGATCAACGACCTCTGGCCCCTGGTGGATACATCCGACGTTCATTGCGGGTTCCTCGTCCCGTCGAATGGACAAGTAAATCCTCTTGACGTCACCCAAGCTCTCGCCAAGGGAGCAAAGGCGCGGGGATCGAAAATCTTCGAAAATACCAAGGCGACCCGTATTCTGACCCGCGACGGCAAGGTGATTGGAGTCGAGACTAATCAGGGTGTGATCGCGACGGAGAAGGTGCTTCTCGCAGCTGGCATGTGGTCGCTTCGCTTCGCGGCCGCTCATGGAGTCACTGTCCCTCTGCATGCAGCTGAACATTTCTATATCCTCACGGAAGCAATACCCGACCTGCCGCGCACCTTGCCCGGTCTCGTCGTCCTGGAAGAGCGCCTTTACACGAAGGAGGATGCCGGCAAGCTGCTGATTGGTGGTTTCGAGGCGCGCGGAAAGGCGTGGGGGCGCGACGGAATTCCGGAAAGCTTCGAGTTTGACGAGCTTCCTTTCGACATGGAACATGTCGAGCCGGTGCTGGAGAAATTCTTCACACGTTTTCCGGCACTCGAAACCATGGGGATCCAGACCTTTTTCAATGGGCCAGAAAGCTTTACGCCTGACGGACGGCCCTATATCGGTCCCGCACCGGAAATGCCGGGTCTCTTCATCGCGGCCGGTATGAATTCGAACGGCATCCTCAATTCGGGTGGGGTTGGACTCACGATGGCGGCGTGGCTGACCGATGGCCAGCCACCGCGCGCGGTGGCATCAATGCTCGCAGCGCGCGCCCATCCGTTCCAAAAGAACATGGCCTACAATGCTGAACGTGTTACCGAGGCTATCGGTCTTCATTGGGGCTTGCACTGGCCGGGCCGACAGATTGAAACGGCCCGCGGCGTTCGGCGCGTCCCGTTGCACGACCGCTTGCTGACGGCTGGTGCCGTCATGGCCGAGCGTATCGGTTGGGAAGTCCCGATGTATTTCGATCAAGCGAACCCAAGCTGGACCGAGCGTGCAAGTCTCGGATGGCAGGACTGGTCGGAGCAGGTGAGGGCTGAGTGCCTTGCTGCACGCGATCATGCGGTGCTCATCGACCAGTCCATGTACGGCAAGATCCTTGTCCAGGGACCTGATGCGGTGAAGGCGCTGAATGCCATCTCCGGTGCCGAGATGGACGTTGCGACTGGCACTTCGATCTATACCCAGTTTCTCAATGAGAGGGGCGGGATCGAGGCCGATGTCACTGTGACACGCATAGCGTTGGAGCAGTTCCTGGTGGTCACGGGACATCCTAGCCAGATTCGGGACCAGGCCTATATCCGTGCGCACGTCGATCCGAGCTGGCGTTGCGAGATATTCGATGCCACCTCGGCCTATGGACTTTTGACGATCCACGGACCGCGGTCACGTGAGATACTTCAGCAATTGTCGTCGGACGATCTTTCCAATGAAGCGTTTCCCTTCGGTGCGGCTCGGGAAATCGACCTTGCCTATACACGCGTTTGGGCGATCCGTCGGTCGTTTCTCGGCGAACTCGGCTACGAGCTGTTGGTCTCGACTGAATTTGTGCCTCATCTTTACGAGGCGGTCATGCGGGCGGGCTCTCCACAAGGGCTTCGTCATGGGGGCATGTTTGCGCTCGGAGCTTGCCGTCTCGAAAAGGGCTTCCGACATTTCGGCCACGATATAGGCGAAGAAGACACGCCCTTCGAAAGCGGGCTTGGCTTTGCCGTGAAGCTTGAGAAGGTCGGGTTTGTCGGCCGCGAGGCGCTGGCGCGCCAGAGGAACACATATGGTGCTGCCACGCCGCATCGCACCGTCTCCATTATGATCGAGGGTGCGTCTGCCGAGGCAGGTCCCTATCTCATCCACAATGAGCCGGTGTGGAAGGATGGTGTGCTTGTCGGCCATGTGACCTCCGGCGGCTGGGGCTGGAGGCTCAATGCCATGATCGGGCTTGCCTCTCTCCACCGCGAAACGGGTGTCACAAAGGATTGGATTGAGGAAGGCGGGTTCGAGGTGCAGGTCGCGGGAAAGTTCTACCCGCTCCGCGTCCAACTCGGTGCCTTCTACGATCCCGCAGGTGCGATCATGCGAGGCTGAGTTCAGACTTATAAGAAAAGGGGAACTGAAGATGAGCGCAACAAAAACAATCCTCGTGATCGGCACCTACGACACGAAGGATCAAGAGCTCAATTATGTAGCCGATCGTATCAGAAAACTCGGCGGGAATGTCATCTCGATGGACGTCAGCGTGCTTGGCGATCCGTCGCGGCCGACGGACATTTCGAAGCATCAGGTCGCGGCGGCCGCCGGCAAGACGATCGACGACGCGATCAACGCGGAGGACGAAAACTATGCCATGCAGATCATGGCCTCCGGTGCATCAACGCTTTGTACGAAGCTTTATGCCGAGGGCCGGATCCATGGGATGATCGCCCTTGGGGGCACGATGGGCACCGACCTTGCGCTGGATTGCGCGCGCGCACTGCCGATCGGCGTTCCGAAATATGTCGTGTCAACCATCGCCTTCTCGCCGCTGATTGCACCGGATCGGTTGTCGGCCGATATCCAGATGATCCTCTGGGCTGGCGGTCTCTACGGCCTTAATGACATCTGCAAGGCGACGCTCAGCCAGGCCGCCGGCGCCGTCTACGGTGCCGCGCTTGCGGTCGAGCCGCCGGACCCGGACCGGCCGGTCATCGGCATGGTAAGTTTCGGCTCCTCGGCGCTTCATTACATGGTCCATTTGCGCCAGCCGTTGATCGACCGTGGCTTCTCCGTCGCCGTCTTTCACGGCACCGGCATGGGTGGCATGGCTTTGGAAAGCCTTGCCGAGCAGGGCTATTTCGCGGCCGTTCTCGAGCTTGCCGTCGCCGAAATCGGCAATCTCATGGTCGGTTCGGTCGTCAATGCCGGCGCCAACCGCATGACGGCCGCCGGCCGGCTAGGCACACCGATCATCGCCGCGCCTGCCTTTGGCGACATGATCGATTTCGCCGCCTGGCAGCCTGTGCCCGAGCGGTTCCGGGATCGGCCCTATCATGCCCACAACCGTCTGCTCGCCTCCGCGTCCCTTACCGGCGAGGAGCGTCGCGAACTGGCACGTGAAGTAGCTCGTCGGCTCCAGCAGTCCAAAGGCCCGGTCCATTTCGTCCTTCCCATACAGGGTATTCATGCTTGGGATGTCGAGGGCATGCCGGCTCACGATCCAGAAGCACTCGCCGAGATGGTGGACGAGTACAAGAAGGTCATGGTGAACCCGGTCGAGCTTTCGGTGCTCGATTGCCACATCAACGATCTCGCCTTCTCCGAAAAGGTGCTCGAGATCATCGACGGCTGGATTGCCGACGGCACCATCAAGACGACGCGGTGAGGCTGTGATGGATCCGCGTTACGCCGTTCTGTTTGAACCGTTGAAGATCGGACCGGTCACCGCTCCGAACCGCTTCGTGTCGATGCCGCATGCGATCGGCCACAGCTATCTGATGCCGAACGGCGCGATCGGCATTCGCGAAACCCGCGCGGAAGGCGGTTGGGGCATCGTCGCGATGCAACTGAGCGAAATCGACCCAACCTCCGATCTCGCCGGCTTGCCGTATGAACGGCTGTGGGACGAGGGGGATGTCGCCGCGCATGCGCGATCGGTCGAGCGCATTCATGCCCATGGCGCGCTTGCCTCGATCGAGCTTGCCCACACCGGGATTCGTTCGCGAGGCATCTCGACCGGTTATCCCGCAATGGGGCCGTCGGTCGTACCGATCCTGAAGCCCGATATGCCCTTTATGGCCAAGGCTATGGATCGCGAGGACATCCGGAATCTCCGGCGGATGTACCGGGCGGCAACGCGACGGGCGAAGGCTGCCGGTTATGACATCGCCTATGTCTACGCCTCGCATGAGGCTTCCATTCTCTGGCACTTCCTGTCTCCGGCCTATAATTTCCGCACCGACGAATATGGTGGCAGCTTTGAAAACCGGCTGCGACTTTTTCGGGAAGTGCTTGAAGAAACCAAGGAGGAAGCGGGCGACGATATGGCGGTCGCCGTGCGCTTCGCCGTCCACGAGCTTTCTGGCCCGCGGCGTATCCTGAACAGCGGGGAGGGTAGGGCCGTCGTCGAGGCGCTCGCCGATCTCCCCGATTTGTGGGACGTGAATGTCTCTTCCTGGAGCCGCGACAGCGGAACGGCGCGCTATGACGCCGAAGGATTCCAGGAAGAATTCACCAGTTTTGTCAAGCAGGTGACCGGCAAGCCGGTGCTGGGCGTCGGGCGCTTCACGTCGCCGGACGCGATGGTCAGCCAGATCAGGCGCGGTGTCCTCGATTTCATCGGTGCTGCGCGCCCCTCTATCGCCGATCCGTTCCTGCCGGCGAAAATTCGCGAAGGTCGGATCGAGGATATCCGCGAATGCATCGGCTGCAACATGTGCGTCGCGGTCGAGACTATCGGGGTGGAGCTGCGTTGCACGCAGAACCCGACGATTTCCGAGGAGTGGCGCCGCGGCTGGCATCCGGAGAAAATCCCCGCGACCGACGCAGCAAAGAGCGTCCTGATCGTCGGTTCCGGTCCCGCCGGGCTTGAGGCGGCGCTTGTACTGGCCAAGGCTGGCCACGAGGTGACGGTGGCCGAGCGCGCCGATGAAATGGGCGGCCGCTCTGCCCGTGAAGCCCGGCTTAAAGGCCTTTCATCCTGGGGCCGGGTCAAAGATTACCGACTTTATCAGCTTCAGCAAATGCCGAATGTCAATCTTTATCCCGGCAGCGAACTCGACGCCGATGGCATCGCCGAATTCGGGGCCGATCATGTCCTCTTGGCAACCGGCGCGCCGTGGCGCGGCGATGGGGCCGGGCGCACGCGATTATTACCCATACCCGGCTTCGCCGGTGCAGCCCTGACGCCCGACGACATCATGAATGGGGTAGACGTCGCCCCCTCCGTCGTTATCTACGACGACGATCACTACTACATGGCCAATGCGCTTGCGGCGGACTTGGCTGCAAAGGGCCACCAAGTGCACCTTGTCAGCCCTATGCCTTCGCTTTCGGCCTGGATGGGCCACACACTCGAACAGCCCCGCATGATTGCGGAAATGAAGGCGGCTGGCGTGCGGATGTATCCAAACAGCGTCGCCGCCGGCTGGACCGGCGAGGGGCTTGTCGTCAACCGGGGTGACACCGGCGAGGCGCTGCCGGCGATCACTGCCACAACTCTGATTGCAGTGGGAACACGGCTGCCGGACACGAGCCTTGGCGATGCGCTTGCCGCCCGCGGCATGTCGTTCCGCACCATCGGCGATGCGGAATGTCCGGGTGTCATCCAGGGCGCTGTCTATTCCGGCCACCGTCATGCCCGCGAACTTCTCGGAACGGAACCCGAGGACCGGATCTTTCGGCGCGAACGGCCGACACTTTTTCTTTAGGATCAGAGGGATCGAAAATCATGACCGCGAAACGAACGCCGCTTTATCACGCCTTCAAGGCACGCAACGCCGAGATGGCCGAGAAGGCGCATTTCCTGACGGCGAATGTATTCACCGATGCAAAATCCGAACATGAAAGCGTGCGAAACGCCGCGGGCCTGTTCGAAATCTTCGGGCAATTTCTTCTCGAAGTCGCAGGCACTCAGGCGGAATCCTTCCTGAACGAGACATTCGTCGCAGATATGACGAAGGTTGCTCCGGGACGGGGTGTGTATTGTGGAATTTTGAACGAGAGCGGCGGCTTCATCGATGATGTCATAACCTATCGCCCCGCTCAGGATCTGTTCTGGGTAGTCCCGGCGCCTCACCGCGTCGACAAGTTCGAAGCATACCTCAAGGAGCGCGGAAAACCATACGGCGTTCACGTTGTCTCACTCGGCTACCGATATGTTTCGCTTTCGCTTCAAGGACCGCAATCGCGTGCCTGCCTTCAGCGTGTGACTGACGAGGACGTTTCCGCCGAGGCGCTTCCCGCCTTTGGTATCGTCACTGCGATGGTCGCGGGAGTGGATGGCGTTATCATAACGCGCACGGGTTTCACGGGCGAACTGGGATACGAACTATGGGTGCCGACGGAACACGTGGAGAGCTTCTACGACGCCATCTTAGAGGCAGGCAAACCGCTTGGGCTCGTGCCCTGCGGCGCCGGGTCAATGGGATCCTTGCGAATTGAGAAGCGCTATCCGATCTGGGGCCGCGACATCGGCGAAGACACAACGCCGGTGGAGGCGGGGCTTGCATGGACGATCAAGAGCAAGGAAGCCAACTATCCCGGTAAGGCAGTCGTCGAACGACAGAAGAAGGACGGCGTCGAGCGTCAGCTCGTCCTGCTCGAGCTGCCTGCGGGCGCAGCCCTCCCCGCAATCGGTGCTGCGGTAACGCTTGGCGGAGAGGCCGCCGGCAAGGTCACGTCCGCCGCCTTTGGCCATACAGTCGGGTACGGGCTCGCGCTGGCTTACGTCCAGACGCCTTGTGCACAGGACGGGCAATTGTTGACTCTCGAGGGCGGCACTCCCGTCACCGTCCGCAAGGCTGCGGTCTACGACCCAAAATCCACCCGATCGCGTTCGTGAGAGAAAGAAGAACCATGAAGATCCTCGTAACTGTGAAGCGGGTCGTCGACTACAACGTGAAGATCCGGGTCAAGCCTGACGGCACGGGCGTTGAGCTTTCGAACGTGAAGATGTCGATGAACCCGTTCGACGAGATCTCGGTCGAAGAGGCGCTGCGTCTGAAGGAAGCCGGTAAGGCCGAGGAAGTGGTGGTCGTTTCGATCGGTCCGGCCAAGGCCGAGGAAACGCTGCGCACGGCGCTCGCCATGGGCGCGGATCGCGCCATCCTGGTCGAGACCGACGATGCGGTGGAGCCGCTCGCCGTCGCCAAGATCCTGAAGGGCGTCGCCGACGTCGAACAGCCGGGCCTCATCATTGTCGGCAAGCAGGCGATCGATGACGATTCGAACCAGACCGGCCAGATGCTGGCAGCATTGCTCGGCACCGCGCAGGCCACTTTCGCCTCCAAGATCGAGATCGGTGATGGCAGCGCCAAGGTGACGCGCGAAGTCGATGGCGGCCTGCAGACCATCGAGGTCAAGCTTCCGGCGGTCGTCACGACCGACCTGCGCCTGAACGAGCCGCGCTACGCCTCGCTGCCGAACATCATGAAGGCCAAGAAGAAGCCGCTCGACAAGAAGAGCCCGGCCGATTTCGGCGTCTCGACCGAGCCGCGCCTGAAGGTCTTGAAGACGGAAGAACCCGGTGGTCGCAAGGCAGGCGTCAAGGTCGGCTCGGTTGCCGAGTTGGTCGAGAAGCTCAAGACCGAAGCCGGCGTGCTTTAACCCAGTCCGAATGAGGAGTTAGATATATGGCCATTCTTCTTCTGGCTGATCACGACAATGCCCATCTCTCCGACCAGACCGCCAAGGCGCTGACGGCTGCCACCCAGATTGGCGGCGAGGTTCATGTGCTCGTTGCCGGCGCAGGCGCCAAGGCTGCAGCCGAGCAGGCCGCCAAGCTTGCCGGCGTCTCCAAGGTGCTGGTTGCCGAGGACGCAAGCCTTGCCAACAATCTCGCAGAACCGCTGGCAGCCCTGATCGTATCGCTTTCCGGCTCCTATGACGTGATCATCGGCGCTGCGACCTCGGTCGGCAAGAACGTGCTGCCGCGCGTTGCAGCCCTGCTCGACGTCGCCCAGGTCTCGGAAATCATCGAAGTCGTTTCCGCCGATACCTTCAAGCGGCCGATCTACGCCGGCAATGCCATCCAGACGGTGCAGTCGACTGACGCCAAGAAGGTCATCACCGTGCGCACGGCTTCGTTCGCCTCCGCCTCTGAAGGCGGCTCGGCTGCGATCGAGACGGTGTCCCCGGCTGCCGATCCGGCGCTCTCCACCTTCGTCGGCGATGCGCTGTCGAGCTCGGATCGCCCGGAGCTGACCTCCGCCAAGATCATCATCTCGGGTGGGCGGGCACTCGGCTCGGCGGAGAAGTTCCGCGAAGTCATCCTTCCGGTTGCCGACAAGCTCGGTGCTGCTGTCGGCGCTTCCCGCGCTGCCGTCGACGCCGGCTATGCGCCGAACGACTGGCAGGTCGGCCAGACCGGCAAGGTCGTGGCACCGCAGCTCTATATCGCCTGCGGCATTTCCGGCGCCATTCAGCATCTGGCCGGCATGAAGGATTCGAAGGTCATCGTCGCCATCAACAAGGACGAGGAAGCCCCGATCTTCCAGATCGCCGACTACGGCCTCGTCGCCGACCTCTTCGAAGCGCTGCCGGAATTGCAAAAGGCGCTCTAAGACACACTGCTCACAGCATGAACTGCCAGGCAGGTGCTTAGCGCCGGTCGACTGATGCTCAACTTAAAGGAACGCCGTATGAACCCGAACATGAACACGCACATCCTGACCGTTTCCTGCAAATCAACCCGCGGCATCGTTGCCGCGATCACCGGCTTTCTCGCCGGCAAGGGCTGCAATATTGTCGATTCCTCGCAATTCGACGACCTCGATACCGGTATGTTCTTCATGCGGCTGACCTTCACGAGCGAGGAGGGCGCCTCAATCCAAGACATAACCGCGGGATTCGCGCCTATTAAGAAGACCTTCGAGATGGTGTCGCAATTCCACAACGGGGACGCCAAGATGAAGGTCTTGCTGATGGTTTCGCGCTTCGGCCATTGCTTGAACGATCTGCTTTATCGCTGGAAGATCGGAGCGCTCCCAATCGACATAGTCGGCGTGGTGTCCAACCACTTCGACTATCAGAAGGTTGTAGTCAATCATGACATACCGTTCCACCATGTGAACGTCACCAAGGCCAACAAGCCGGACGCAGAAGCGCGGTTGATGGATATCGTCAATGCGTCAGGCGCGGAACTCATCGTGCTTGCCCGTTACATGCAGGTCCTTTCCGACGACATTTGCAAGAAGATGTCCGGCCGCGTCATCAACATCCATCATTCCTTCTTGCCGTCATTCAAAGGCGCCAACCCTTACAAGCAAGCTTTCGAGCGCGGCGTAAAGCTGATCGGTGCAACCGCACACTATGTCACCGCCGACCTCGATGAAGGCCCAATCATCGAACAGGACGTCGCCCGCATCACGCACGCTCAGTCGGCGGCCGATTATGTCTCGATCGGTCGCGACGTGGAAAGCCAGGTTCTCGCCCGCGCCATCCACGCCCACATCCACCATCGCGTCTTCATGAATGGCAACAAGACGATCGTTTTCCCGGCTAGCCCGGGTTCTTATGTCTCGGAACGGATGGGGTGAGTGATGAGCGTGCGAATTGATGGCAAACAGGTCGCAGCCGAGGTGATTGCCAAGGTCAAGACCGCCACAGCGGCACTTGAAGCTGACGTCCGTGTTCGGCCAGGTCTTGCCGTAGTCATCGTCGGGGACGATCCGGCAAGCCACGCCTACGTCAGCGCCAAGAGCAAGATGGCCAAGGAGTGCGGTTTCACCTCCATTCAGCACACGCTGCCGGAGGCGACGACGCAGGAAGAGCTCGCTAGCCTTGTTCAGACGCTCAACGCCGATTCATCGATCCACGGCATCCTTGTCCAACTGCCGCTGCCGAAACACCTGAGCTCCGATCCTATCATCCAGTCCATCCTGCCCGAAAAGGACGTGGACGGCTTGCATGTCGTCAATGCCGGGAGGGTCGCGACGGGAGATCTCGCCGGTGGTCTCGTCTCCTGCACGCCGGCTGGCGCAATGGTATTCGTGCGCCGCATCCACGGCGAGGACCTCTCGGGCCTCAACGCGGTGGTCATCGGCCGTTCTAATCTCTTCGGCAAGCCGATGTCGGCCCTGTTGCTGGCGGCAAACGCGACGGTGACTACCGCCCATTCGCGCACCAGGGACCTGCCGGCGGTCTGCCGCAATGCCGATATCTTGG
>Ga0136846_1219582_pt1 | contig 13454 bp, 10 predicted proteins | sample HopSoiMetagenom2_FD_96841 | JGI IMG/M metagenome (GOLD analysis project Ga0136846, IMG submission 96841) | Grasslands soil microbial communities from Hopland, California, USA - 2 Assembly 2016 (version 4) | ecosystem: Environmental > Terrestrial > Soil > Grasslands | place: USA: Hopland... | reverse complement strand
GTATCTGCTCGACGCGATTCGCGCCGTCGAGCGCGGCGTGGGCAGCGTGTCCGACATCGACAAAGCGATGCAGCTCGGCTGTGGTTATCCGATGGGACCGCTCACGCTGCTCGATTTTGTGGGACTCGACACGACGCATCACATCGCCGAAATCATGTTCAAAGAGTACCGTGAGGCGCGCTACGCGCCTCCGCCACTGCTCAAACGCATGGTGCTCGCCGGGATGTACGGGAAGAAAAGCGGTAAGGGCTTCTACGACTACTCGGCCAATCCGCCCGTCGTCAACAACCTGGGGATCTAATGCTCGGCTACGATGCCGCCCGCTGGCATGCCGTACTGAACGACCTGCCCGTCGCACTGCTCCTCGTGGCAGTGCTCTTCGATCTCGCGGCCGCGGCGCTCAAGCGGGAATCGCTCATGTGGGCGGCGATCTGGACGCTGTGGGCGGGTGTGTTGGGCGGCTGGGCGGCGGTGATCGCCGGGGAGCTGGCGGAAGAGTCGATCGATCACGGCGAAGCGATTCACGAGATCATGGAGAAGCATCAGACGATGGCGCTGCTCACGATGAGCGTGTTCACCGTCGTGCTCCTCTGGAAGATGGTGCGACGGTTCCAGATGCCCGCGCAGGAGCTGGCCATGACGCGCGCGCTCAGCATCGTCGGGATCGCCGGCCTCGTCTGGACGGGAATTCTCGGCGGCAAGCTGGTGTTCGACCATGCGGCCGGCATTCCCACTCAGAAGCTCCAGGTCGAGATCGAGAATCGGGAAGCCGGGCACGAGCACGAACCGGGTGAGGAGCACGAGCATGCCGCGCCGACCGCGGACACTGCGAAAGCTGCAGCCCCCCATACGCATCCACCTGGTACGCCGCCGCATACGCACTGACCCTTCAATCCTGATCGTAGCGTTGAGCGTCGCCGCCTGCACGCCGGTGACGACGCGGCCGGCGTATGCGCCACTTCCGGAAGCGATCCACGTCGTCCTCAACGCACCGCCCGCAACCGTTGCGCAGACCGCTGCGACGCTGCTCCAGGCGGATACGATCGCCGTGCGCTACGTCAACCCGCGCGATGCATGGCTCGAGACGAAAGAGTTCGCGGGCACTTACCGTCTGCGGCTGTGGGCCGATCCCGATGTGCCCGGCAAATCCCGGGTCACGCTCGAGGCGGTATATCGACCGCGAGAGGATCCGTCGCGGACGCAGCGTGATATGGAAGTGGCGGCGCCTGCGGACTCGCCCGGACAGGTACGCGCGGCACGTTTGTTGGCGGCTCTGCAGGAAAAACTGGGTGTGACGAACTACTAGCTGGCGACCAGTCCCTGAACCCACTTCTCCAGCTGCTCGAGGTCGATCGCCGCATCGCGGCACGGGCCGTTGGGCAGCTGCATCGTCAGACCGAGCACGGGAAGCTTTCCGGCGACATCGCGGAGCCCGGTCATCATGTCGCGCTCGCAGGCTACGGCCACGACTGCCCGCGGGCGGCGCTCGCGGATCACCCGCCGCGCGAGTTGGCCGCGGGTCGCGACGAATACCGGTACGTCGTAGCGTCCCGCGATCTCCAGGACGCCATCCAGCGCCTGTTTCGATAGGCAGCGCGGGATCAGAACCAGCAGCTCGCCCTTCCCCACCTTTCTGCCACGCCGCTCGGCGAGCGTATTGTAGACGTCGATCGCAGCATGCTCCACCCAGTCACGCTTTCTGAAGGCCCGCGCGAGCAGCGACGCGTAATTCATGAGCTGGAGGTAGAGACCTCGCTCCATCAGCCGCTCGGGCAGGACGTTCCGGCCGCTGTAATAGGACGCCGCGAGGACCGCGATATAGAGCACCAGGAGACTCGTCACGGCGCCAAGCGCGGTCCAGAGCACGGACGGAAGCGGCTCCCAGAGCGTTCCGAGCCTGGGACCAATCAAATAAAGGAGAAGGCCGACGGCGGCCGCGGCCGCCACCGTGGCCAGCGCGGCGAAGCGGAAGAAGAGACCCGGAGGGGCGGAGAAATCGCCGCCGCGGGGAAGCGGACGCCCATTCCACTCGTCCCATTCGTGGCCGAGCCGTCGGTCGACTTCTATATGGATGAGCTGCGCGCGTGCCATGGAGGCCGAAGCTTCACGTTGTCGTTCACGGGTGTCAAGTTTCCAGTGTGTTACTCACTGATCCACGCATCCGCGCCGCGTACGCCGAAGGCGCCGGCGTGTATCGCATCGTCCCCGACGCGGTCGCGATTCCCCAGACCACCGCGGACGTCGTCGCCCTCGTCGCGCAGGCGGCGGCGTCGCGCTTGGCACTGATCCCGCGAGGAGCGGGAAGTGGGATGCCAGGCGGGAATGTCGGACCAGGAGTGATCGTCGACATGAGCGCGGGGTTCTCCGACTTGAGCGTCGACGCGCACCGCCGCATCGCGCGTGCCGGCGCTTCAGTGACATGGACACAGGTGAACGACGCCGCCAGACCGTACGGGCTTCGTCTCCCTCCCGATCCATCATCGGGGCTGTTTGCCACCTCCGGCGGCATGGTGGCCACGAATGCCGCCGGGCCCCGGACGGTGCGGTATGGAAGCGTGCGTGCCTGGGTGGATGCGGTCGAGATTATCGAAGCTGATGGTACGGTCCGGACGGTACAACGGGGAGAAGGAAGAGGAGAGAAGTACGGTCTGCCCGCAGAGGCAAGGCAGCTCGTGGTCGAGCGTTTTCCCAGGACCAGCAAGAATTCTTCAGGTTATGCCCTCGACCGATTCATAGAATCGGGGGACGAAGTGGATCTCGTCGTCGGCTCCGAAGGGACCCTCGCGATCATCACCGGAGTCCACTGGCGGCTCGACGCGATCCCCCCCGATAGCGCCGGTGCCGTGCTCGGCTTCGCCGACCTTGGGAGTATGGCCGAGGCGGTTCCGTATCTGGTATCGCTGAAGCCGTCGGCGCTCGAGCTGCTGGATGACACACTGCTGCGGCTCATCCCCGATGCGCCGCAGGTCGCCTGTCTGCTCATCGTCGAGTTCGAGCGCGAGACGGCGGCCGCGGCGCGGGGGGTCGTCGGCGATGCGGTCCGCGGCTTGAAGCACACGCTCGCCCACGTCGAGACCGCCATCGATCGCAGCGGGCGGGACCGGCTCTGGGAGGTGCGTCGCCTCGCATCTCCCGCGTTGGCGAGGCTTCCGCTCTCCCAACGGTCCCTCCAGGTGATCGAGGATGGCTGCGTTCCGGTGGACCGGCTCGGCGACTACGTCGCCGGATTGCGCGCCGCCGCCACAGGGCACGACATCCCGGTCGCGATTTTCGGCCATGCCGGGAATGGTCACGTTCACGTAAATGCCCTTCCTGATATCACGCGCGCGAACTGGCAGGATGCGCTGCGGCGGCTGTTCGAAAGCGTCATCGATCTGCTCGTCCACCTGGGCGGCGTGCCCTCGGGCGAGCATGGTGTCGGCCGGCTGCGCGCGGGTGTGCTGGAGCGATTCTACGGAGCCGACGTCGTGCAATTGTTTCGTGACGTGAAAGGCGCCTACGACCCACTGACCATCTTCAACCCGGGTGTTATCATTCCGGCGACTGATTGGTCGCCGCTCGATGCGTTGAAGGTCGGCGATGGCGCGGCGGCGATCCCCGACGATATCGCCACACGACTCCGAGAAGTGGAGCGAAGCGCGGCATGGGCCACACCGAAACTCGAGCTGACGCGCCAGGCGCCAAACCTCTGACCCCGGCTCCGGCGCAGCACAGTGAAGTGGAAATCTTTCGGTCCTCCCGCATCTCCCTGATCGCTCGGCCGCAATTCATCGAGCCTGCGCATCTGCCCGTCACGTGGCGCGGCGATGCGAGCGATGGCGAGCGGCTGGCCGAATATGCCGGTCGACTGTGCTACATGAGTCAGCACAATCCCGTGAATCGCACGACTGCCGAATACCTCGAGAATATCAAGAAGCAAGGGCACGGCTCGGTCCTCGAGCACGCCGTGTACGTGCTGCTGATCGAGGGGATCTCCCGTTCATGCTCGCACGAGCTGGTGCGGCACCGCGCCGGTTTCGGGTACTCGCAGATCTCGCAGCGGTATGTGGACGAGTCACACGCCGCGTTCGTCATGCCACCGGCGGTCCAGGGGGATGCGACGCTGGAAGCAGAGTGGCAGCGGCAGGTAACCGAGGCCCAGGCTGCATATGTCCAGGCAGTCGACGGCTTGATGCGTCGCTACGAATGGGTGACCGACAAGGTGCACCGGCGCAAAATGGCGCGGGAGGCGGCGCGCAGCGTGCTGCCCAATGCCACCGAGGTGAAGATCGTGGTCTCGGGCAACGCGCGCGCCTGGCGGACGATGCTGGAGCTCCGCTGCGGCGAGGGCGCCGAGCTCGAAATCCGCCGGATGGCGATCGCGGTGTTGCGTGTGCTGCAGCAGGAAGCAGGAGCGCTGTTCTCCGACTTCGAGATCTACACGGCGGACGACCGACAGGAAGCCGCGCGCGTCGTGTACCACAAGGTTTGACGGCAAGAAAAAAATTCTCGACGCGCCCGGAGTCTTGCGCAGTCAGCAATCATTTCACATCTTGATTTCAGAATGCGAATAGGCCTCGCATACAATGAGAAGCCTGACGCTAGCGCTGCGTCCGATGCTTACGCCGAGTGGGATGAACCTTCCACCATCGATGCGGTCGAGCAGGCTCTCAGCTTCTTCGGTGACGTCGTTCGGCTCGAAGCCGATGAATTCTTCCCGCAAAAACTCTCGCTCGCGCATCCGGACATCGTGTTCAACATGGCCGAGGGCATGCACGGCCCCTGTCGCGAGTCGCACGTGCCCGCATTGTGCGAGTACCTCAACATTCCGTACACGGGGTCCGACCCACTCACGCTCGCGCTCTCACTGCACAAAGGACGGACCAAGGAGATTCTCGCCTACCGCGGCGTTCCGACCGCGCCATTTCGCGTAATCGAGCGCCTCACGGATCTCGACCGGCTGCCACTGCCCTTCCCACTGTTCGTAAAACCGGTGGCCGAGGGGTCCGGCAAGGGCATATTCTCCAACAACTTGTGTGAGACGCCGGCTCAGCTCGCCGAGCGCGTCCCCTTCCTTTTAGAGCGCTATGACCAGCCGGTACTGGTCGAGACGTATCTCCCCGGTCCCGAATTCACCGTCGCGATCCTTGGCAACAACGGCGATGTGCGGTGCCTGCCCATCGTCGGTTTCGATTTCGCGACGCTCCCCGCCGGCGCGCCGCCGGTATATGGCTACGAGGCGAAATGGATTTGGGACACGCGCGAGCATCCGCTCGCGATCTTCCAGTGTCCTCCGCCGCCCGACGCCTTCTCCGGCGCGTTGTGTCGCGAGACCGAGCGCGTCGCGCTCGATGCCTACCGGGCACTCGGCTGCCGCGATTGGTGCCGGATCGACGTGCGCGTCGACCGCTTCGGCGTGCCGAACGTGGTCGAGCTGAATCCTCTGCCGGGGATCATTCCCGATCCGTCGATGAACTCCTGTTTTCCCAAGGCGGCGCGCGTCGCCGGCTACTCGTACGACGAATTGATCCAGGAGGTCCTGCGCACCGCCTGGAGAAGGATCACGGGTCGAGAGGCAGCGGTGCAGCATGCTGCGTCCGTGCACGCCCCAACGGCGATGTCGGCGTGAGGGTCGTCATCCTCTATGATCCGGGAGCCGACGACTGGACTGCCGAAGACGTCGCGGGGGTGATGCAGGCCGTCAACGACATCGCGGCGATCTTTGGTTCGCTCGGCTCCAAAGTTCAGCGAGTTCCCGTCCGGCACGACATGCGGTGGTTCAATTCCTGCCGTCGCGCCGATCTCGTATTCAATCTCTGCGAAGGCGTGCGCGGTGTCGCGCAGTGGGAAGATCATGTCGTCGGCACGCTGGAGCTGGCAGGCATCCCGTATACCGGCGCCGGGCCTTGGACCATGGCCGCCTGCCGGCGCAAAGGCGTTGCGAATACGCTGCTCGAGCGCGCCGGACTACCGGTCCCGCGCTGGGTAATCGCGCAGGGCCGGATCGACGACGATTTTCCCCTCCCGGCGATCGTCAAGCCGGCGGCCGAAGACGCGAGCGCCGGGCTCGATCGGCAATCGGTTGTCACCGATAAAAAGACGCTGAAGGCGCGCATCGCCGCGATGACCGAGCAGTTCGACGAGGTGCTGGTGCAGCAGTACATCGCGGGCCGCGAGTTCAATGTCGGGATCGTCGGTGATCGCACGCTGCCCGTCGCCGAGATCGACTTCAGCGCGATGCCGCAGGGCGTGTGGCCGATCCTTACCTATGCCGCCAAGTGGCACGTCGGTTCTGCCGAGGATCTCGGCAGCCGGCCCGTCTGCCCGGCGCAGATCTCGCAGCGCTTCGCGGACCGCTTGTGCCGGCTGGCCGAAACGGCCTGGCGTACCCTGCAGGGGAAGAGCTATGGCCGGGTCGATATTCGCGTCGATGAAGCGGGCAAACCGTGGATCCTCGAGGTGAATCCCAATCCCGACCTCACCGACGAGGCCGGCCTGTCGCGCATGGCCCGGGCCACGGGGTGGGACTATGCCGAGCTGATTCGCCGCATCGCCGAAGCGGCGCTGCGCGAGGCACAGGGCACCCAGGCCGCGCGTGAGCTGCTCGCTGCGCCCCGTCGGGCGCGCGCACCGCGCACGGCTTGAGCAGCTGACGCGCGCGACCGGTCTCTTCCGCGAGGAGGAGGTCGCAACCGCCGTCGAGCTGCTCGACGCGAGCCTGGACGGCGACGAGGACTACCGCTTTCTCGGCGCCTTCGACGGCGACGAGCTCGTCGGCTACGCGTGCTGGGGAGCGACGCCGGGCACAGTAGCCACCAGCGATCTCTACTGGATCGCCGTGGCGCGCGAGCGGCAAGGCGGGGGAATCGGATCGCAGCTGCTGGCCGAGGTCGAACGGCGGTTGACCGCGGATGGCCGGCGGCTCGTCGTCGTCGAGACCTCCTCGCGCGCTGATTACCAACCGACGCGAGGCTTTTACGAGACGCGCGGCTACACCAGGACCGCGACCATCCCGGCGTACTACGCGCCGGGTGACGACCTGGTGATCTATACCAAGGATCTCCATGGAGACCTGGCAAGAGCTGCTCCGTAGACGGAGCATCGCGTCCCTCGAGGCCCTCGCCGCGCGTTTCGGCCCGGAGCACGTCGGGGAGGTCGCCCGCCTCCGTCAGGCTGCCGAGAACTTCGAGTTCCGGATCTCCCCCGCCATGGTGGATCTGATCCAGTCGCCCGGTGACCCGATCTGGCGCCAGTACGTCCCCACCGTCCAGGAGCTGGACGTCCACGACGGGCTCGTCGATTCGCTGGCGGAAGACGCCAATTCGCCCGTCCCCAACATCACGCACCGCTATCCCGACCGCGCCCTGTTTCTGGTGTCCCCCGTGTGTGCCTCCTATTGCCGCTTCTGCACGCGCCGGCGCAAAGTGGGCGATCCCGAGAAGATCCCGATGGCGCAGCTCGAATCGGCGTTCCGCTACCTCGAGGAGCACACGGAAATCCGCGACGTGATCATGTCGGGCGGTGATCCCCTGCTGCTCTCCGACCGGCGGATCGATGAAATCTGCAAGCGCTTACGCGCGATTCCCCACCTCGAGGTCCTGCGGATCGGCAGCCGAGTGCCATGCCACCTGCCCGAACGCATCACCCCGGAGCTGTGCGGGATATTGAAGCGCTACCACCCGCTGTACATCAACACGCACTTCAACCACCCTGACGAGCTGACCGGCGCGGCGGTCCGCGCGCTCGGGATGCTCGCCGATGCCGGGATTCCTTTGGGCTGTCAGACCGTGCTGCTGAAGGGCGTCAACGACGATCCGGAGGTCATGAAGCTGCTGATGCAGCGGCTGCTCGTCGCGCGGGTGCGGCCCTACTACATCTATATGTGTGACCAGGTTGCCGGGGCGGAGCACTTTCGCACCACCGTCGAGAAGGGGTTGGAGATCATCGAGGCATTGCGGGGCTGGACGTCCGGACTCGCGGTGCCGCACTTCGTGATCGACGCTCCCGGCGGAGGCGGCAAGATTCCCCTGCTCCCGGAGTATGTCATAAAGCTGACGGATCAGGAGGTGGTGCTCCGGAACTTCGCGGGGAAGATTTATCACTATCGCCAGCCGCAGGAGCCGATCCTGGTCGGCTGACATCATTCGCCACTTGCGCAGTTCCGAACCGGTGCGCATATTTATGTTCAACAATGCATAAACATACGATCGTCCTGCCGCCGATTAATCCGCACACACCTTCTCTAGGGAGCGGCAGGGCCCGATAGTGCAACCAAGCCCGGAACCCAAACAGCCCGCTCCCGAAACGGAGCGGGCGTTTCGTTTGTTGGACCCTTGGCGCGAGCGCGACGCCTGCGGCGTCGGCTTCGTCGCGCGCGCGGACGGAGTCCGCAATCACGACATGCTCGCGAAGGCGTTGACGGCCGTGGCGCGGCTCGCGCACCGCGGGGCCGCATCCAACGACCGCTCCGGCGACGGCGCCGGTGTTCTCACGCAGATTCCGCATCGCCTGCTCGGCGTCGGATCGGAAGAGCGCGTGGCGCTCGGAATGTTTTTCCTGCCGGCAGACCGCGCCGGTGAAGCCATCGACGTGATCGAGAGCGCGATCGTCAGCCTCGGCATGTCGGTACTGGGATGGCGCGTCGTGCCCGTGGATGCGGGCGTACTCGGTCCGCTGGCGGCGGCGAGCCAGCCGGTCATCCGGCAGATCTTCGTGGGTCCGCCGGCAGGGCGTGGCAATGCGGAGGCGTGGGAGCGGAAGTTGTATCTCGCGCGCCGCGTCATCGAGCGCCGCGCGGCGGACGCGGCGATCGAGTTGTTCTGCTGCTCGCTGTCGTGCCGCACCGTCGTTTACAAGGCGCTGCTCGTCGGGACCGAGCTGCCGGGCTTCTACGCCGATCTGCGCTCGCCCTTGTTCGAGACCGGCATCGCCGTCTTTCACCAGCGCTACTCGACCAACACGCTGCCGAGCTGGCCGCTCGCGCAGCCGTTCCGTCTGCTTGCCCACAACGGCGAGATCAATACGCTGTGGGGCAACCGGAACGCGATGCTGGCCCGCGAGCCCGCGCTCGCGGCCCCCGCATGGGAGCGCGACGTCGAGCTGCTCAAGCCGGTCATCTGGGCCGACGGCAGCGACTCCACGAGCCTGGACAACGCGCTCGAGCTCCTGGTCCGCTCAGGTCGCGATCCCGTGCACGCACTCATGATGCTGCTGCCGGAAGCGTGGGAGCGCATCGCCGATCTGCATCCCGCTTTGCGCAGTTTCTACGAGTATCACGCCGGCCTGATGGAACCGTGGGACGGTCCCGCGGCGCTCGCGTTCACCGACGGCGTCGTCGCGGGCTCGGCATTGGATCGCAACGGCCTGCGACCCTGCCGGTATAAAGTGACTCGCGACAACGTCGTCGTGGCCGCCTCGGAGGTCGGTGTCGTTGACTTCGATCCGGCTGACGTCATCGAATCGGGGCGACTCGGTCCGGGTGAGTTGCTGCTGGTGGATACACAGCGCCATGTCGTGCTGCGAAGCGCCGACGCCAAGCTGGAGGTCGCACAACGCTTCCCCTATCGCCGCTGGTCGGCACGTATCGTACGCCGTCTGCCGACGGACGTCCCTGCACTTGGGCCCGCCCTCCTGCCCGAGCAGCTAGCGGCGCGCCAGCTCGCCTTCGGCTACAGCCACGAGGACGTGAAGTTCGTCATCGCCCCTATGGCGGCCGAGGGCAAGGACGCGATCTGGAGCATGGGCGACGATACACCCATCGCGCCGTTGTCCCGCGTGCCGCAAACCATCTATGCCTATCTGCGCCAGCGGTTCGCGCAGGTCACCAATCCGGCCATCGATCCTCTGCGCGAAGAGCTGGTGATGTCGCTCGTGATGTATCTGGGCCGCCGCGGCTCCCTGCTCGCGCAGCGGCCGGGCGGCCGGACCCTGCTGCGAATCGAACACCCCGTTCTACTGGCGGAGGAAATGGCTGCGCTGCGGCGCGCGCGGGGGGCGGAGGTCGCGACGCTCAGCGCCGTGTGGGAAGCGGCCGCCGGCCCGGCTGAGCTCGAGCGCGCCCTCGAGCAGCTCACCCAGGACGCCGTCACCACGGTACGCCGGGGCGCGACGATCCTGGTGATCAGCGACCGCGATGCCGACCAGACGCGCGCGCCCCTTCCCATGCTCCTCGCGATCGGCGCGGTGCACCAGGGGCTCGTGCGGGCGCGGCAACGCATCCGTGTCGGCCTCGTCGCGGAGGCCGGCGACGCGTGGGACGTGCATCACCTGGCCGCGTTGTTCGGCTATGGCGCTGAAGCCGTACATCCCTGGCTCGCTCTGCAATGCTTCCGCGATGACAAACAGCCCGCCGCCCAATACCGCAGCGCGGCGGAGAAGGGGCTGCTCAAAATCCTTTCCAAAATGGGGATCTCGACGCTCCAGTCGTACGCCGGCGCGCAGATCTTCGAAGCGATCGGCCTCGGTCCGGAGGTGATGGCGCGCTGCTTCACGGGCACGGCGTCCGTGATCGGCGGCATCGGCTTCACCGAGATCGCCGAGGATGTGCTGGCGCGGCACAAGAGCTCCGGGGAAGCGACGTTGCCGGATCATGGCCGCGTGCGCTACCGCCGCGACGGCGAGGACCATGGTTGGTCGCCACCGCTCGTGCGCGCGCTGCAGCATGCCGACTACACCAGCTTTGCCGACGGCGTGAGCGCGCGCGCCCCCGCCGGCCCGCGCGATTTGCTGGATTTCCGCTCCCCCCCGCAAGGGCCGGTGCCGCTCGACGAGGTCGAACCCGCGGAAGAGATCCGCCGGCGCTTCATCTCGAGCGCGATGTCGCTCGGCGCGCTCTCGCCCGAGGCGCACGAGACGCTCGCGATCGCCATGAATCGGATGCACGCGCGGTCGAATTCGGGAGAGGGCGGCGAGGACCCCGCGACCTACGTGACACGCGCGAATGGGGAGCGCGCCGACAATCGCATCAAACAGGTCGCGTCCGGCCGGTTCGGCGTGACAACCACGTATCTCATTCGCGCCGACGAGCTCGAGATCAAGATCGCGCAGGGGTCGAAGCCCGGCGAAGGCGGCCAGCTCCCCGGACACAAGGTGACCGAGCTTATTGCGCGGCTGCGGCATGCGGTCGTGGGCGTGCCGTTAATCTCGCCTCCGCCGCACCACGACATCTACTCGATCGAGGATCTCGCGCAGTTGATCCACGATCTCAAGCAGGTGAATCCGGCCGCGCGCGTGGGCGTGAAGCTCGTGGCCGAAGCAGGCGTCGGCACCGTCGCCGCGGGCGTGGCCAAGGCGTACGCCGACTACGTGCTCATCTCAGGGCATAACGGGGGAACGGGCGCGTCGCCGCTGTCGTCCATCAAGCACGCCGGATCGCCCTGGGAAGTCGGCCTCGCCGAAACGCAGGCGATCCTGATGCGCAACGGGCTGCGCGAGCGCATCGAGGTGCGCACCGATGGCGGACTGCGCACAGGACGCGACGTCGTGATCGCGGCGCTGCTGGGCGCCGAAGCATTCGGGTTCGGCACGGCCACCGTGGTCGCGCTCGGGTGCGCCATGGCGCGGCAGTGCCATCTGAACAGCTGCCCCACCGGGATTGCCACTCAGCGGCCCGACCTGCGGGCGAAATTCAAAGGCACGCCGGAACAGGTCATCGCGTACTTCACATTCATCGCGGAAGACGTCCGCCGCATCATGGCGACACTCGGCGCGCGGCGGTTCGACGAGCTAATCGGGCGAGTCGAGCTCCTGCAGCGGATCGAACATCCCGAGACGCCGCGCGCCCAGTCGCTGGACCTCTCGTTCATGCTCACGACGCACGGCCACGGGCCGCGCCGGCGTACCGTCGAGCGCAACGTGCGTCCCGGTATCGTGTCCCTGGATGCCGAGATCATGGAGCAGCCCGATCGGCGGCGCGTGGTGCCGATCGGCAATCACCATCTCACCGTCGGCGCCCGCATCGCGGGCGAGCTGGCGCGCGAGCATGGCCCTGCGGGACCGGGGCAGCCGCTGCGCCTGCGGTTCCGTGGCAGCGCCGGTCAGAGCTTCGGCGCTTTCACCCTGCCGAGGATGCACCTGCATCTCGAGGGCGAAGCAAACGATCACGTGGGCAAGGGACTCTGCGGCGGCGAAATCGTCATTCGGCCCTTCCGGGGCGCCGCCTACGCGGGCGGCGCACATGTTCTCATCGGGAACACGGCGCTGTATGGCGCGACATCCGGCCGGCTGTTCGTCGCGGGGGCCGCCGGTGATCGGTTTGCCGTGCGGAACTCCGGCGCGGTGGCGGTGATCGAGGGTGCGGGCGACCACTGCTGCGAGTACATGACGGGTGGCATAGTCGCCGTGCTGGGCCCTGTTGGGAGAAACTTCGCGGCGGGCATGTCCAACGGGATCGCCTACGTGCTCGATGAGCGGGGCCTGCTCGAGGCCCGCTGCAACCTGGAGATGGTCGCGGTGACCGGGCTCAACTCGATGGACGAGCGGGTGGTGCGCAAGCTCGTCCAGCAGCATTTCCATAAAACCGGTAGCGCCCGGGCCCGGCGCATCCTCACGCAGTGGGACGACTATCGCGTGCTGTTCCGCAAAGTGGCGCCGCCGGCGCTGCAACCGGTCGAAACGGTGGATCTGCCGTCGCGCGATACCGTGCTGCGATAGACCCGCCGGGCTGGACCGTCTATTCTTCAGCACATGACCACGCCGTTGCCGTCGAAGTTCAAGGTTGGCCTCGTCCAGATGAGCATGACCGCCGACCCCGATGCGAACCTCACCAACGCGGTCGCGCGCATCAAAGACGCTGCGCAGCAGGGCGCGAACCTCGTGTGCCTGCCCGAGTTGTTCCGCACGCAGTACATCGGCCAGCGGGAGGATCACGCGCTCTTCGATCTGGCGGAGGCGGTCCCCGGCCCGACGACCGAGACGCTGGGACAAGTCGCGCGAGCAGCGGGCGTGGTCGTGATTGCGTCGCTCTTCGAGCGGCGCGCCGCGGGCCTCTATCACAACACGGCAGCGGTCATCGATGCAGATGGGAAAGTCAAAGGGATCTACCGCAAGATGCACATCCCCGATGATCCCGCGTACTACGAGAAGTTTTATTTCGCGCCCGGCGATCTCGGCTTCCGCGCCTTCGACACGAAGGTTGGTCCTATCGGCGCGCTGGTGTGCTGGGATCAATGGTATCCGGAAGGGGCGCGCCTCACCGCGCTGCAGGGCGCGAACGTCCTGTTCTATCCGACCGCGATCGGCTGGCACCCGGCCGAAAAGAAGCAGTACGGCGCGCAGCAGCTCGACGCGTGGAAGACGATCCAGCGCAGCCACGCAATCGCCAACGGCTGCTGGGTCGCGGCGGTGAATCGCGTAGGGTTCGAGCAGCTCGGCGGGGACGCGAGCAGCGCCGGAATCGAATTCTGGGGCCACTCGTTCGTCTGCGACCCCTTCGGCGTCGTGATGACCGAAGCCGGCGAGGAGGAGGCGCTGCCGAT
>Ga0136846_1211069_pt1 | contig 13454 bp, 12 predicted proteins | sample HopSoiMetagenom2_FD_96841 | JGI IMG/M metagenome (GOLD analysis project Ga0136846, IMG submission 96841) | Grasslands soil microbial communities from Hopland, California, USA - 2 Assembly 2016 (version 4) | ecosystem: Environmental > Terrestrial > Soil > Grasslands | place: USA: Hopland... | reverse complement strand
GAGCGCTTCTCGGCCGCGGCGGTGCCCTGGCCGGCGGTGCCGGAGCCGGAGCCGACCGCGCGGCTGAACCGCTCCCAGGCGGCCTGGCGGGAGACACCGAGCGCCTTGCCGATCTCGGCGTAGGAGATGTGCCGCTCGCGGATCCGGGCCACCCAGGCCCGCAGGTAGCGGTCCACCTGGGTAGCCGTGGCGGCGATCAAGGGCAGCCTGGCCAGCATGTCGGCGTCGGTCATGTCCTCCTCCGACCAGCCGATGATCTTCGCGTTGGCGTTCTCGGGCGCGGCGAAGGCCGCGGAGAACCGCTCGAGGCACTCGGTGCACATGAGGGCGCCAAGACCACCCGCGAATCGGGTGTCGTCGGTGCCACGTTTTCCACAGAATGAGCAAGACCAGGCGGCCGCATCGAGATTCATCAAAGCCCCCCTTGGACGAACTCAGCGGTAGTAACCCTAGCCACTTCGGTTGTCAATGCCCCAACGGGCATCGACGGGTGGACACTGGTCCAGTCCGGCGTCATGGCCGGATTGGCAGATCGGCACGTTCTTCACACCCGGGTCGCAGGTTCGGGCTTCTGCGAGAATCTGGGCATGGCCGGGGACCGCGAGAAGGACGCTCCGTCGCTGGAGCCGCCCTCGCTGTTCCGGCGCCGGCCGAAGGCTCCCAGAGCCGCCGCCGCGCCACCGGTCGAACCACCGGGCGAGCCACCGGGCGAGCCACCGGGCGAACCACCGGGCGAACCACGGGGCGAACCAGCCGTCGATTCAGCCGTCGATTCAGCGGCTGAACCACTGGTGGAGCCATCGGTCACCAGCCCGGAGCCTGCGGCCGCGGTGGTCGACGACACCCCGACGACCATCTTCGACGACACCACAGAGCCCACGCCGGACGTCGCGCCGGAGCCGGTGGTGACCAAGCCACCCAGGCAGCCGCGCGAGCCCTGGCTGGGCGGTACGCCGGCCGCCGCGCTGACCGGGCTGTTCGTGGGCGTCCTGATCGTCGCGGCCACCGCCGGCTCGCTGCACATCTGCTCGACGGTCAAGGGCACCTCGTCGTGCGGCAGTCAGGGGTTCTTCCTGCTGGTCGCCATCCTGGTCGCCGCGGTGCTGATCGGCGCCGCCATGCTGCGCGGAGCCGGCATCCCCGAGCCCGGGAGCACCAGCTTCCTGGCGGTCGGGCTGCTCAGCGTGATCGCTCTGCTCTTCCTCGTCGGCTCGATCTTCGAGTGGTGGATGATCATCGTCATCCCGCTGGCCGCGGTTGCGACGTTCCTGCTGTCCTACTGGGTCACGGCCACCTTCGTCGACCCCGCCAACGACGGGTCGGACCCTGCGCTGCGACCCGAGGAGCACGACGTTCGCTGAGTCCCCGGCCTCGCCAGACCGCGCACGTAACTCCGGTGTGGGCCGGCTCAGCGGGACGCCGCGACCACCAGCTCCGCGATCTGCACCGCGTTGAGCGCGGCACCCTTGCGGAGGTTGTCGCCGGAGACGAACAGCGCCAGCCCCCGGTTGTCGGGTACGCCGGGGTCCTGGCGGATCCGGCCGACGTACGACGGGTCCTTCCCGGCCGCCTGCAGCGGGGTCGGGATGTCGCTCAGCTCGACGCCGGGGGCCCGCGCGAGCACCTCGCGGGCCCGGGCCGGGGTCAGCGGCCGCTCGAACTCGGCGTTGAGCGCCAGCGAGTGGCCGGTGAAGACCGGCACCCGGACGCAGATGCCCGAGACGGGCAGGTCCGGCAGGCCGAGGATCTTGCGGGACTCGTTGCGGAGCTTCTGCTCCTCGTCGGTCTCCTCGAGACCGTCGTCGACGATCGAGCCGGCCAGGGGAAGCACGTTGTAGGCGATGGTGCGCGCGTACTTCTCCGGGTCGGGGAACGCCACCGCCTGGCCGTCGTAGGCCAGCTCGCGCGCCTTCTCGCCCGCCGCGGCGACCTGGGCGGCCAGCTCCTCGACCCCCGCGACGCCCGAGCCGGAGACGGCCTGGTAGGTCGACGCGATCAGCCGGACCAGCCGGGCCTCGTCGTGCAGGGCCTTGAGCACCGGCATCGCAGCCATGGTCGTGCAGTTCGGGTTGGCGATGATGCCGCGGCCCGCCGCGATCACTCCGGCGGCGTCCTGGGGGTTCACCTCGGAGACGACCAGCGGGATGTCCGGGTCCTTGCGGAAGGCGCTGGAGTTGTCGACCACGACGACACCGGCGTCGACGAACTTCTGGGCCAGCGCGCGGGAGGTGGCGGCCCCGGCCGAGAACAGCGCGATGTTCAGTCCGCGCGGGTCGGCCGTCGCCGCGTCCTCCACCGTCACCTCGCGGCCGGCGAAGGGCAGCACCGAGCCCGCCGAGCGTGGCGACGCGAAGAACCGGACGTCGCCCACCGGGAAGTCCCGCTCGGCCAGGATCTGGCGCATCGCGACGCCGACCTGCCCGGTGACCCCGACGATGCCAATGTTCACCATGCCGTCTCCTGGAGGAGTTGAGGCCCCCGCGGCGTTGTCCGCGGGGGAGCGAAGCGGAGGAGCGCAGAACGTCGTGGGGTGTGCTGTCCGGTGGCGCCGACCACGCCGACGTTGAAGGTCTGTCGAGGCGCGGTCATCGTCCGGTGCCTCCGTAGACGACGGCCTCGACCTCGTCGGCGTCGAGGTCGAAGGCGCTGTGGGTGGCCCGCACGGCCTCGTCGACCTGGCCCTCGTCCACGATCACCGAGATCCGGATCTCGGAGGTGGAGATCATCTCGATGTTGACCCCGGCCGCGGCGAGGGCCGAGAAGAACCGCGCGGTGATCCCCGGGTGGGAGCGCATGCCGGCGCCGATCAGCGAGACCTTGCCGATCTGGTCGTCGTAGAGCAGCTTCTCGTAGCCCACCTCGTCCTGGATCCTGGCCAGCGCCGCCATCGCCGTGTTGCCGTCGGCCCGGGGCAGCGTGAAGGAGATGTCGGTGAGGCCGGTCGCGGCGGCGGAGACGTTCTGGACGACCATGTCGAGGTTGACCTCGACCGAGGCCAGCGCCTCGAAGATCCGAGCGGCCTCGCCGACCTTGTCGGGCACGCCGACGACGGTGATCTTGGCCTCGCTCCGGTCGTGGGCGACGCCGGCGATGATGGCCTGTTCCACGGGTTCTTCTCCCTGGGGTGTGGGGACGATCCACGTGCCCTCCTTCGTCGAGAAGGAGGAGCGGACGTGGACGGGCATGCTGTGGCGCCGCGCGTACTCGACGCAGCGCAGGTGCAGGATCTTGGCTCCGCAGGCCGCCATCTCGAGCATCTCCTCGGTGGAGACCCGGTCGAGCTTGCGAGCGGTCGGCACGATGCGCGGGTCGGCGGTGAAGACGCCGTCGACATCGCTGTAGATCTCGCAGACCTCGGCGCCCAGTGCGGCGGCCAGCGCCACCGCCGTGGTGTCCGAGGCGCCGCGACCGAGCGTGGTGATGTCCTTGGTGTCCTGGGAGACGCCCTGGAATCCGGCCACGATCGCGATCGCCCCGTCGCTGATCGCCGCCTCGATCCGGCCAGGTGTGATGTCGATGATCTTGGCCTTGCCGTGCGCGGAGTCGGTGATGACACCGGCCTGGGAGCCGGTGAACGACTTGGCGGTGTGGCCGAGCTGGGCGATCGCCATCGCGACCAGCGCCATCGAGATCCGCTCACCGGCGGTCAGCAGCATGTCCAGCTCACGCGGGGGCGGCAACGGCGTCACCTGCTCGGCGAGGTCCCTCAGCTCGTCCGTGGTGTCGCCCATCGCCGAGACGACCACGACGACGTCGTGGCCCGCCCTGCGCGTCGTGACGATGCGCTGCGCGACGCGCTTGATGCCCGCGGCATCAGCGACGGACGAGCCACCGTACTTCTGGACGACGATTCCCACGACAGACGAGTCTAGAAGGCCGGAGTCACGACTTCCGGCGTCCGGCGCCTAGGTGGACAGCGACTCACCCTCGTCCAGCATCTCGTTGGCGGCGGCGACATCGTCGCTCTCGCCGGTGAACTCGTTGTCGAGCCGGTCGTGCGCGACCACCGACAGCAGCGCGTTGAGCGCCACACCGGCCAGGTTGCCCCACGAGGCGACGTAGGAGAACTGCCACCACCACAGCGCTTCGGCGACGTCGCCCTCGCGGTAGTGGCGCAATCCGACCTCGAGGTCGCTGGCAATGCCCGTCAGGTCGTCCGAGAGCTGGCTCTCGACCATCTCGGGCACGTAGGGGTCGAAGACGTAGCTGTAGGTGTCGAGGTTGTCGAGCATCTCGGCCAACCGCAGCCGCAGCTCGTCGAGATCGGACTCGGGGCCGACGTCGGGTTGGTACTCCTGGCGCGGCTCGAAGTCCCGCTGGGCGCCGAGCCGCGCGCCGGCCAGCGAGATCTGGCTGATCTCGAGCAGCAGCAGCGGGATGGCCGAGCCGACCGCGCCCTCCCGAGCGATCTCGCGCAGGGCCAGCAGGAAGCTCGAGAACGAGTCCGCCATGCTCTGGGCGAAGTCCTCGGTGTCGCTGGACAGGTCGGTCTGCTCGTCGGCTGGTACGTCGTTGGTTGCGTCGCTCATTGGGCGCTCCGCCTTCCGGCCAGGGCTCGTCCGAGGGTGACCTCGTCGGCGTACTCCAGATCGCCGCCCACCGGGAGCCCGCTGGCCAGCCGGGTCACGGAGAGGTCGAGGTCCTTCAACATACGGGTGAGGTAGGTGGCTGTCGCCTCACCCTCAAGGTTCGGATCGGTGGCCAGGATCAGCTCGGTCACGGTGCCGTCGGAGAGCCGCATCATCAGCTCGCGGACCCGCAGCTGCTCCGGCCCGATGCCGTCGATCGGCGAGATCGCCCCGCCGAGCACGTGGTAGCGGCCCTTGAACTCGCGGGTGCGCTCGATCGCGACGACGTCCTTGTACTCCTCCACCACGCACAGCACCGTCGTGTCGCGCCTGGGGTCGCTGCAGATCCGGCACAGCTCGGCCTCGGAGACGTTGAAGCAGATCGAGCAGAAGCGCACCCGCGCCTTGACCTCGATCAGGACGTCGGCGAGACGGCGTACGTCGGGCTCGTCGGCCTGGAGCAGGTGGAACGCTATCCGCTGGGCGCTCTTCGGCCCGACACCGGGCAGCCGGCCGAGCTCGTCGATGAGGTCCTGGACCACGCCTTCGTACACGGAGGAAGCCTAGAAGCCGAGCTGGCCCGGCGTCTCGCCCGGCGCGCCGCCGAGGCCACCCGCGAGGGGGCCGAGGGCCTCGCTGGCCATCGAATCGGCCTTGGCCTTCGCGTCGCGGTAGGCCGCCACCACCATGTCGCCGAGGTCGGAGAGGCTCTCGGCGTCGTCGGCGTCGAAACCGCCCGGCTTGACGTCGACGGCGGTGAGCTCGCCGATGCCGTTGACCTTGACCGTCACCGAGCCGACGGTGCCCTCGACCTCCAGGTCGTGCAGCCGTTGCTGGGCCTCCTGCAGCTGCTCCTGCATCTGCTGGGCCTGCTGGAGCAGGGCATTCATGTCGAAACCGCCCGCGCCGAGCGCCTCGAAGGGGTCCTGGCCCTCGGTCATCTCGATGTCCCTCTCACGTTCTTCCGGTGGTCATGAGTGCTTGATCTCCTCGATCATCGACGCCCCGAGCTCCCGGGCGAGGAGGTCTTCTCCCTGCGCGTCGTCGGGGTCGGCGTCGAGGTCGTCGCGGCTGGCGACCGCGTCGGCAGCGGCCAGCTCGCCCGAGCGCGGCGCCTCCCGGCCGGCCGGCCGGGTCTCCGCGATGGCCTGACGGGCGGCGGCCCGGGCCTGCTCGGTGACCTCCGGCTGCTCGGTGGTCTCCGGCTCCTCGTCGGCGGCCCAGGCGGGTGGCGAGCTGGGTGCCTCGGCCGTCGCGGGCTCGTCAGCCGCCCCGGGCTCGGCAGCCGCCCCGGGCTCGGCAGCCGCCTCGGGCTCGGCAGCAGGCTGTGGCACCGGCTCGGCAGCAGCCCTGGTGACCACCGGCGTCCCCTCGGGTTGGGCGCCCGGGTCGACGATGGTCTCGATCTTCCAGTCCGCGCCCACCACGTCGATGGCGGACTGATGGACCACCTCTGAGCAGCCGCTCGAGACGAAGCTGTCGCGAGCCCCGGCGTTGGCGAACCCGAGCGTGAGCACGTTGCCTTCGAGGCCGACCACCTGGCAGTTCTGGGTGAGGTGGATCCAAGCCATCCGGCGGCGGGTCTTGGTCGCCTCGACCACGTCGGGCCACAGGCGGCGTACGTCGACCAGGCTGAGGCCGCCGCGGGCCGGTGGTGGCTGGGGTGCCGGCTCGACCTCGGGCTCGGGCTCGGGCTCGGGCTCGGCCAGGGTCTCGGCCGGCAGCTCGGGTCGGGTCCCGGGTTGGGGCTCGGGCGCCTCGGGCACCGGGGTGCCCACCGCGGTCGGCACGGCAGGGGCCGGACGGTCCTGGTCCGGTGCCGCCTTCGGCACCGGAGCCGGTGCGGGCGGAGCGGGTGCGCTGGGCGCCTGCGCGCTCGGCGTCCCGGAGATCGAGACCCGCCGCTCCAGCCGGTCGAGCCGGGCCGCGATCCCCTCGGTCGTGTGGTCGGCGCCGGGCAGCAGCACCCGCGCGCAGAGCAGCTCGAGCAGCAGCCGGGGCGCCGTCGCGCCACGCATCTCGGTCAGCCCGGTGGCCAGGATGTCGGCGGCCCGGCTCAGGTCGGTGGCACCGAACCGCGCGGCCTGGGCGACCAGCCGCTCGCCCTGGTCCTCGGAGACGTCGATGAGCCCACTGACCGTGGCCCCGGGCACCGCGGCCACGATGACCAGGTCGCGTAGCCGCCGGAGCAGGTCCTCGGTGAAGTGGCGCGGGTCCTGGCCGGTCTCGATGACCTTGTCGACGACCCCGAACACGGCCGAGCCGTCGGCCGCGGCGAACGCGTCCACCACCTCGTCGAGCAGCGTGTCGGGCGTGTAGCCCAGCAGCCCCGACGCCAGCTCGTGGGTGACCCCCTCGGGACCGGCGCCGCCGATCAGCTGGTCGAGGACGGACAGGGTGTCGCGGGCCGACCCGCCGCCCGCGCGTACGACGAGTGGGAGCGCCGCGGGCTCGACCTGGACACCTTCCTTCTCGCACAGCTCGGAGAGGTAGGAGGACATCAGCCGCGGTGGGATCAGCCGGAACGGGTAGTGGTGGGTGCGTGAGCGGATGGTCGGGATGACCTTCTCGGGCTCGGTCGTGGCGAAGATGAAGCGGAGGTGCTCCGGCGGCTCCTCGACCAGCTTGAGCAGCGCGTTGAAACCCTGCGTCGAGACCATGTGGGCCTCGTCGATGATGTAGACCTTGTAGCGGCTCTTGACCGGCGCGAAGAAGGCCTTCTCCCGCAGGTCGCGCGCGTCGTCGACCCCACCGTGGGACGCCGCGTCGATCTCGATGACGTCGATCGACCCCGGGCCGCCGCGGGCCAGGTCGACGCAGCTGTCGCACTCGCCGCACGGGTCGGCGACCGGCGCCTGGATGCAGTTGAGCGTCCGGGCCAGGATCCGCGCGCTCGTGGTCTTGCCGCAGCCGCGCGGGCCGCTGAACAGGTAGGCGTGGTTGACCCGGTTGCCGGCCAGCGCCGCACGGAGCGGCTCCGTCACGTGCTCCTGGCCGATGACCTCGGCGAAGGTCTCGGGCCGGTAGCGGCGGTAGAGAGCGAGAGGGGACTCCATTTCCCCTGAACCCTAGTTGGCGCCATCGACACTCGAAAGGAAGCGTCGGGCGTCAGTACCAGCCGTGGGCCCGCAGCTGCTCCTCGCTCAGCCCGAGGGCGTGCCCGACCTCGTGGCCGAGCACCTTGAGCACCCGTGGCGCCACCTCGTCGACGTTCCGGCAGACCGTCAGGATCGGCAGCCGGTAGAGGGTGATGACGTCGGGCAGCGAGCCGGGCACCCGGCCCCCGACGTAGGTGCGGGCGATGCCTCGGAAGGTCCCGAGCAGCAGCTGGCCCGGCACCACCTCGTCCGGCTCCGGCTGCTCGCGGACGACCACCGCGATGTGGGCCACGAGGGCGGCCGCCTCCGTCGGGAGCTGGTCGAGGGCGTCGCGGACCAGGTCGTCGAAGGCATCCGGAGGGATGTCGTCCGGGTTCACCACTCGATCCTGCCCCTGCCCTGGGCAGGCCGGGCATGAAGAGGCCCCCCGCGTACCCGGCAGAGCTTGCCGACCCTTGCTGCCTTCCGGCCCTGGGGGATTGAGCTAGATGCCGCCACACGGGGGGTTGCGACGAGTGTAGGTGAGCGCCGTACCGCCTTCCAACGCGGCGCCGGCGGCTCCCTCGACCGCTCGGCGGCGATTGGCTGGCGCCGCGCCCCGGCTTGTAACCTCCTCGGCGGAGGATTCGCCTAGAGGCCTATGGCGCTCGCTTGGAAAGCGGGTTGGGTTAACAGCCCTCGCGGGTTCGAATCCCGCATCCTCCGCCAGCCACGAGCTCGGTCGCCCACACCAGTGACTCGCTGTCCGACCCACTGTCCGGGTGCTGTAGCACCGTGGCAGTGGGTCGGACACTGAGTCACTGCCGAGGTCAGGGGCCAGCGCGGCAGGCGGCCACCGCCAGCCGGTCGACCAGGTCGTTCATCACGTCGTTCGAGTGGCCCTTGACCCACCGGAACGCCACGTCGCCCCGTTCGGCGACCAGGGTGACCAGCGGCTCCCAGAGGTCGCGGTTGGCCACCGGCGTACGCGCGGAGGTGACCCAGCCCCGCGCGAGCCAACCCTCGTGCCAGCGGTCGCGGAAGCAGTTCACGACATAGGTCGAGTCGGAGACCACCAGCAGCGGCCCCGACAGGGCCCGCACGGCCTCGAGGGCCGCACGGATCTCCATCCGCTGGTTGGTCGAGACCGCCTCGTGGCCCGACGCGAACGCGGTCGTGGACAGTGCCCAGGCCCAGCCGCCCGGACCGGGGTTCCCCGAGCACGCGCCGTCGGTGTAGACCCAGCGCGCACCGGCCGGGATCGCCATGTCGGCCGGCCGGGGCCGGCGAGCGCGGGCACGAGTCACGGTCGAACGGTACGACGCCGACGTGCGAGCACCGGTCGCAGCACCACCGCGAGCAGGAGGATCCCGCCGCCCACGAGCCCCCACCACACGGCGTCCGCGCGGGTCGAGGCGAGCACGTCCTCGGGCTGCTTGGGGACCTCCAGCACCTGGGGCTGGTGCTCGACGCTGCCCGCGCCGAGATCGGTGCCGTCGTCGGCGAGGTCCATCGGCCGGGTCAGCGCGTCCATGGCCTGCACCTCGCCCGCTCCGACGAGGGAGTTCGGGATGTCGGTCCGGCCGTTGGCGCTGGTCAGCAGTCGGCGCACGGAGGCCGACACCGGCTCGTCGTAGGCCGACTGGAGCAGCGCGAGGACACCGGACACCTCGGCGGCGGCGTACGACGTGGCGGGGTCGGTCAGCACGCAGGACTCGCCGCGCAGCGAGTAGGACACCGCCCCTGCGGTCGGAGCGGCCACGTCGGTCATCGAGTTGTCCATCACCCAGTGCTCCGGGTCGGAGTCGCTGGAGCCCGTCGGCGTGACACTCACGCCGAGCACGTTGTCGTAGTCCGCCGGATGGACGTACGGCGCCGCGTCCTCCCCCGGCTGGGGGGTCGCGAACGAGCTGGGCAGGCCGCTGGGCTGGTCCGGGGAGCGGTTGCCGGTGGGCGCCACGACGACCACGCCCAGGTCCCAGAGCTGGGCGACCTCGGCGCGGATCTCGGCGTCGTCCGGGATGGCCAGCGACATGTTCACGATCCGGATCCCCAGGGTCGGCACCGCCGCGATCACGGCGGCCAGCCCGGCGCGGAGGTTCGCGACCGTCATCGGCGACTCGGTGCTCCCCGGCGCGGTCGAGGCGCCCGCCTCGTCGTAGACCTGGACGTCGAAGATCTTCGCCCACGGTGCGATGCCGACCGGCCCGCCGCCGCCCGGCCGCACGTGGCCGGCGATCAGCCCCGCCACCGCGGTGCCGTGGTAGTCGGTGGGCTCCCGGATCTTGTTGCCGGCATCCACTGGCTGGCCGGCGATCGTGATGGGCGCTTCGGCCGCGACGCCCGAGTCGATGACCGCCACCGTGACGCCGTGGCCCGGCTTGACGTGCTCCCGCTTGAGCCGGGCCCAGGCGTCGTCCACGCCCATCTCCTGCAGCGGCAGGCTCGGCTGGTCGGTCGAGTAATGGGCCGTGTCGTCCCGGGTGATCACCTGGCAGTCCTGGGTCTGGCCGTCCTCGGACGAGGCGGCCGCCGCCGGGCCGACGAGCACGGACGACGCCAGCACCGCGAAGCACGCGAGCGGCACCCTCACTGCGGAGGCTCCTGACAGTCGAACCCCGCCTCCGGCCGGCCGGGCTGGTCGGACGGAGGGCAGAGCGCAGCGCCCGTCGAGAGCGGGACCCCCTCGTCGAACAGGCTGACCCACTCGTCGGGGACGACCGGCGCGTCGTTCTTGTCGTAGCCCAGCTTGTCCAGCGTGGCCGGGCCTCCGATCAGCGGATAGGCCTTGCCCAGCGGGTCGACCACGAGGACCGAGTCGCTCGTCGTCGAGTCCCAGCTGCCGTCCTGCACGAAGGCGCCGTGGCCGCGGTCGAAGGTCACCCGCCGGTCGTCGGCGGCGATGTGGCCGTCGGCGGTCACCTCGGGCGAGACCGCGGCACCCTGCGGGTGCCCGGCCAGCCAGACCCTCGGGGTCCTCCCGCTGGCGCCGTCCAGCTCCGCGCACGGCGCCGAGTTGAGCGGCTTCAGCGCCGTCTCCGGCCAGTGCGCCGTGACGAACGACGAGTTGGCGTAGCGCTCGGGCGCGGCCCCCTCGACCTCGCGCGGGCCGGACAGGTTCTGCAGGACCGCCAGGGCGAACGGGTCCAGCGGCTGGAAGCCGTGGTCGACGACCATGGCCCCCCGGCCGTCGCCGAGCACGACGTAGTCGCCCACCTTGGCGCCGGGCACCGGCGAGTCCACGGCCCGGCGCCCGAACCGCGCCAGGTCGAACCCGCCCGCGCCGATCTCGCCACCCTCGGGGAACAGCGCGAGCCACGCGGGTGGTACGTCGATGGCTGCGGCCTTCTGGCCGAGGTCGTAGTCGACGAGCAGCTGGTCGCCCTCGTCGTCGGAGATCGGATAGCGGTAGGCCCGCCGGTCGTCGCCCTCCCGCGCGCTCGAGGTGGCGATCAGCCAGTCCTGGTCGGCGCTGTGCACGACGATCGCGCCGCTGGTGGTGCGGGTGACCTTCGGGTCGCCGGACACGTCCATCGCGATGCCGACCTGGTCGTCGGTGCACGCCGTCCATCCGGTCTCGATGAACCGGTCGGGTCGGGGCAGCGTCTGCGGCGCCCCGAGGATCCCGATGGGGATCCCTGGGGTCTCGTCGTCGACGACCTCCTGGTCGACCGAGGTCGCCTTGACATCGGCTCCCAGGATCAGCTGGGCCGAGGTGATGTTGATGACCGGGATCAGCTTCGGCGGGTCCTGGACGTCGAGGATGACGTACGTCGCCGGCTGGTCGCCCCGGGTGACCACCAGGCCGACCTGGTTCCAGTCCTCGGGAGTGCGGGAGGCCAGCACCGAGGCGATCGCCGCACCAGCGATCAGCAGCACCGCCAGGGCGAGGCCACCCACGACCGTGCGGCCGGGCCGGGATGGCTCGACCTCGCGACCACCGGGCGCACCGGACAGGAAGGCGGTGACCAGCCGCCGACGCGAGAACGAGTAGGCCTCGACGAGGTCCTTCTTGGTCGCCATCAGCCGGCCATCAGCTGCGGATCGCGGAGTAGATGCCGGTGGCCAGCACCACCAGCGGCAGGAGCGCGAGCAGGCAGAGGGTCTCGGCCAGGTCACCCAGCCGGCCCCGGCGCAGCGACGGGGTGCCCGGCACCAGCGTGACCGCGAGCAGCACCGCGCCGGTCGCAGCCAGCGTCACCGCCACGGTCGGCCGCCAGTCGGGGTGCATCCAGAGCAGGGACACCGCGACCGAGGCCAGGCCGAGGATGCCGGACCCGAGCCCGACGAGGACCTCCTGGCCGGTGCGGTACTGGCGGGTCCGCAACATCACGACCAGGCACGAGACGACGGCGAGCAGGGTGCCCGACAGCCCGAGGCTGACCGCGAGCGGCGCGACCAGGACCAGGAGCAGCCCGACGGTCACCGAGATCGCGACCAGGATCTGGTGGGCGATCCGGGCGTCGGCGCGGACCCGCAAGGGGTCGATGTCATCGGGGTCGGCGGTGATGTCGGCCGGCGCGAACAGCTGGTCGATCTTGGTTCCAGTCACGCCCAGCGCCAGCCACGGGAACACCGAGCCGGCCAGCACCACGACGGCCAGGGCGGTCGTCAGCACCACCGCCGGGTCGAACGAGCCGGCCCGCGTGAGCAGCCCGGAGGCCAGGAAGATCGCGCCCACCACGACCGGCGGCAGCAGCAGCGTGCGGCCTTCGCCGAGGCCGACCACACACACCAGCCCGGCCACGAGCGCGCCGGCACCGGCGCACGCGACCGGGTAGCCGAAGAAGTCGCCGTCCTGGCGCAGCACCAGCATCAGGCCGGCGAGGGCGGCGTACACGCAGCCCATCCAGGCCACCGCCACCGCCGCCTCGGGCTCGTGCTGGGCGCGTGACAGCACGATCGAGCCCGCCACCAGCGCCACCGCCACGACGCCGGCGGCCACGCCGGCCAGCAGCGAGGAGTACTGGATCAGCAGCGCCACCGCGCCCAGCGCCATCAGCAACCCGGCCGCCGCGAGGGCAGTACGGCGTCCGGACGCCGGCGCCCACGGCCTCAGGTCGCGCTCGACCACGTCGGTCATCGCCTCGACGACGTCGTCGTAGACCCGGGGCGCCGCCTCGTCCACGCCCGCGGTGACGGTGAGCAGCCCGCCGTCCTCGATGCCCTGGGTGATCAGCCCGGTCTCGGGCGCCAGCTCACGGCCCTCGGCGGTGACGACGCGATAGCCGCCGTAGACCGTGGCCGCGTCGAGCAGCCCCACGCTGCGGGCCAGCTCGGGGACGAGCTCGGCCACCGGCACCGAGCCGGGGAGCACCAGGTCGACCCGGCGGGTGCCGGAGGAGACGGTCACGCGCACCAGCCCGGATGTGCTCACCGGTGCTTGGCTCATGTCACCTCCCGAGATGGCTGACCGACGGGTGACTTTAGCTCCACGCCCAGCGACCTCCGTTGTGCCGCCGCTTGCTCGCTGAGGCGGACGCAGCGCAGCGTGAGTCGCGGCAGCGCTACCCAGTTCCCCACGGCGGCCGACTCAGGCGGCGCGCAACGGAAATGAACAGAGCAGGAGGACCGACGCCGGCGCCGGTCCTCCTCTGCGGGTGCTGCGGTCAGTCGACCGTCAGCCGATCTGGAACGACTGGGCGCCGCGGTTGTCGGCCGCCTGGTAGTCGTGGTTGGACTGGCCGACCGTGGTGCTGGTGTCGTTGAGCAGCTGCATCATCTCGGCGATGGCGGTGTCCCACTTCTGCTTGGCGACGGTGTAGGCCTGCTGTGCGTTGCCCTCCCAGTCGCTCCTGAGCGGGTTGAG
>Ga0136846_1216856_pt1 | contig 13455 bp, 14 predicted proteins | sample HopSoiMetagenom2_FD_96841 | JGI IMG/M metagenome (GOLD analysis project Ga0136846, IMG submission 96841) | Grasslands soil microbial communities from Hopland, California, USA - 2 Assembly 2016 (version 4) | ecosystem: Environmental > Terrestrial > Soil > Grasslands | place: USA: Hopland... | reverse complement strand
TTCGCGCTTCTCGCGAAGGCGGCGGCAGACGCCGGCCTGCAGGTAGACTGGTATACGTATTATGCCGGGGGTGCCGGAGGACCAACGGCAATCAAGCAGTCGAACCTGCCGCATCGTGTGTTTGCGATCGTCGAGGGCGTCCCGAACGATGCACCCCCGGACGCGCAAAAGCTGGAGGACGAATTCCGGAGCAAATACGGTTTGGCGATCTGGTATCCGCGCGTGGTGAACGAGGTGCGGATGCTCGTCCAAGCAATCAAAGAAGCAAACTCGGACGAGCCGAAGGCTGTTGCAGCGAAGCTCGAAGGCATGAAGTTCAAGACCTTCGACGGTGGCGACGCCTATATGCGCAAAGACGATCACCAATTCTTCCAGGACATGTATATTGCGAGCTTCGGCCCTCTCGAATCCGGCGCAAAATACGACGAAGAAAAAACCGGCTGGGGCTGGAAGACTCAAGGCGTGATCAAGGCCAAGGACACCGAGCTGCCGACGACCTGCAAGATGGACCGCCCTTCCTGACACTGACTGGCGCCGGACTGCGTTAAGCCGTCCGGCGCCATCTCCTGCGGCGGGGCCGTGCTCGAGATCATCACCTTTTCGACGCTGAACGGCGTGCTCTACGGCATGGTTCTGTTCATGCTCGCCAGCGGCCTCACGCTCATTTTCAGTATGATGGGCGTCCTAAATTTTGCTCACGCCAGCTTCTATATGCTCGGCGCATATTTCGGCTTCGAGATTTCCCGCCGCATCGGTTTTTGGCCGGCCTTGATTGTCGCGCCCATTCTCGTTGGCGTGGCGGGAGCCCTCGTCGAGCGCTTCGGGCTGCGGCGGGTGCACAAATTCGGTCACGTGCCGGAACTGCTGTTTACCTTCGGCCTCGCCTTCGTCATCGAAGAAATCGTGCAGATGATCTGGGGCAAGCTGCCCGTCGATTACCGCGTGCCGCCCTCACTCGATTTTACCGCATTCCGGCTCTTCGACACGACCTATCCCGCTTACAAAATGTTCATGCTGGCGATCGCGATCGGCATGTTCGTGGCGCTTCTCGTCGTTCTCAACAAAACGCGCGTCGGTCTGATCATCCAGGCCTCGCTCACCCATCCACACACGGTCGCGATGCTCGGCCATGATGTGCCGACGGTCTTCATGGCGGTGTTCGGCGCCGGCTCTGCGCTTGCCGGCCTCGCCGGCGTGATGGCCGGCCCTGCCTTCGTCACCCAGCCGGCAATGGCGGCGTTGCTCGGGCCGATTCTGTTTGTCGTGATCGTCGTCGGCGGACTGGGCTCGCTCGGCGGCGCTTTCGTCGCCTCGCTGCTGATCGGACTCGTGCAGACCTTTGCCGTCGCCATCAACGGGTCATTGAGCGATCTTCTCGGACCAAGCGCTGCGGACTGGCTCGGCGATCTCGGCACCGTCACGGTCGCGCAGATCGCCCCGATCATTCCTTACTTCCTTCTCGTGCTGGTCCTCATCATCAAGCCGACCGGCCTGTTCGGGACCCGCGAGTCATGAGTGCGCTCGGCAAGATCTTGCCCTGGATCGTTCTGGCGATCCTTCTCGCGGTCGCGCCGTACATCTTCACCTCCGGGACGTCGCACACGATGCTGAGCATTATGGCGCTCAGCATAATATTCGCGCTCTCCTATAATATGCTGCTCGGCCAAACCGGGCTCCTGTCCTTTGGGCACGCCGTTTATTACGGGCTCGGTGGCTTCGTCGCGATTCACGCGATGAATACGATCATCCGCAACAAATATGCGGTGCCCCTGCCGGTCATTCCGCTGATCGGCGGCGCGGCGGGCCTGTTGTTTGGTATCGTGTTCGGTTCCGTCTCGACCCGCCGCGCCGGCACGGTTTTTTCGATGATCTCGCTTGGTCTTGGCGAGCTCGTCGCCTCGAGCGCGCTCATCCTGCGCACCTTCTTTGGCGGCGAAGAAGGTATCACCACGAACCGGTCGCGGCTGGCGCCGTTCTTCGGCTACAAATTCGGGCCGCAGATCGAGGTCTATTACCTGATCGCCTGCTGGTGCTTCGTCTGCATTCTTCTGATGTATGCGATCACGCGCACGCCGTTCGGGCGCATGTGCAACGCGGTGCGCGAGAACCCGGAGCGCGCCGAGTTCGTCGGCTATTCCGCGCGCATGGTGCGGTTCATCGCATTTTCGCTGGCCGGGCTTTTTGCCGGCATCGCGGGCGCTCTTGCGGCACTGAATTTCGAAATCATGAACACGCAATCGATTGGCGCCGTGCAATCGGGCCTCGTGCTGCTCATGACCTTCGTCGGCGGCGCCGGCGTTTTCTTCGGTCCGATCATCGGCGCGATCCTGATCACATTCCTGCAGATCACCTTGTCGGACGTGACCGGCGCCTGGCAGCTCTATTTCGGGCTGCTGTTCATCCTGGTCGTCATGTACTCGCCGGGCGGCATTGCCGGCTGGCTGGCGCTTCACGAGCCGCTCTATCGGGGCGGGCAGCTCGGAAGGCTTGTTCCGGCCTACGCAATCAACGCAGTGCCCCTGATAATCATGATCGCCGGCGGAATCCTGCTCATCGAACTCGCCTTTTGGGCGCTCGTGAAATCGGAGGGCGAAGGCCCCGAAATGAGCATCTTTCATATCTCGATGAACACTAGTTCGTTTTGGCATTGGCTGGTCGCCGTCGTCCTCTTTCTCGGTGGCGCGTTCGCACTGCGCGCGACTTGGCCCCGCGTGCAGGACGCGTGGGGCTCCGCTGTCGCCAGACTTCGGGAGCAGCCCGCATGACCGTGCTGTCGCTGCAAAATGTCACCAAAAGCTTCGGTCAGATGGAGATCATTCGCGGCGTCACGTTGGATGTGCCGCAAGGCGAGCGCCACGCCGTCATCGGTCCGAACGGGGCCGGCAAGTCCACCCTGTTCAACCTGATCAGCGGCCGTTTCCCGATAAGTTCCGGCTCGATTCGGCTTGAAGATCGGGAGATCAGCGGGCTGCAGCCTTATGAGATCAACCGCCGCGGCTTGTCGCGCAGTTTCCAGGTCACCAACATTTTCCCGCGGCTCTCCGTCTACGAGAATATCCGCTGCGCGGTTCTGTGGTCGCTCGGCTACAAATATTCCTTCTGGCGCGGCGTGAACGGACTGGTCGACGCACGCGAACGCAGCGAAGACATAATGGAGCGAATCGGTCTTGCCTCACGCCGGCGCGATCAGGCCGGCGTTCTCACCTATGCCGAACAGCGCGCGCTCGAAATCGGCATCACCATTGCCGGCGGGGCGCGCGTCATCCTTCTCGACGAGCCGATGGCGGGCATGAGCCGCTCGGAGACGGAGAATGCCGTGGCGCTGGTGCGAAAGGTGACTGAGGGCAAGACGCTGCTCATGGTCGAGCACGACATGGGCGTCGTCTTCGGCATCGCAGATCGCATTTCCGTCCTCGTCTACGGCAAGATCATTGCGAGCGACACGCCGCAGCGCATTCGCGAAAACGCCGCGGTGAAGGAAGCCTATCTTGGCGAGGCGGCGCACTGATGAGCCCGCCTCTCCTTCAGGTCCAAGACCTGCACGCCTTCTACGGCAAAAGCCACATCCTGCATGGTGTGACGTTCGACATTGAAGCAGGCGAGATCGTCAGCATGCTCGGCCGCAACGGCGTCGGGCGTTCGACAACGATCAAGGCGATTATGGGCGATGTGCCGCCACGCGGTACAATTCGCTTCCGCGATCGCGAGATTGCCGGGATGAAGCCACATCAGATCGCGCGGCTCGGCCTCGGTTATGTGCCGGAGAACCGCGACATTTTCCCGTCGCTGACGGTGCGTGAAAACCTCTATCTCGGGCAAAAATCCGCGAAAAGGACGGGCCGCTGGTCGATGGCGGACATGTTCAAGGTCTTCCCGCGCCTCGAAGAGCGCGCCGACACGCCGGCCGGCGTTCTCTCCGGCGGCGAGCAGCAAATGCTCACCATGTGCCGCACGCTGATGGGCGATCCCGACCTCATCATGATCGATGAGCCGACCGAGGGCTTGGCGCCGATGATGGTCGAGCTCGTCGGCAAGCTTCTGTCCGAGATCGCCGGGCGCGGCATATCGATTCTGTTGGTCGAGCAGAAGCTGACCATCGCGCTGAAGATCAGCCATCGCCTCTACGTGATGGGCCATGGCGAGATCGTCTTCTCAGGCACGCCGGCCGATCTTGCCGCCAATGCGGGCGTGCGCAAGGAATGGCTGGAGGTGTGAGCCGCAACCGATCTGCATTACATGCAAGCGGGAACGGTTGCCCCTTCTTCGCCAATGCCAAAGCATTTGAGCAAAGCAGCTTCTGTCATGATGCGGGTCTGGCTCGCGGCAGCAATCTGCCTTGCCCCGAGCCTCGCGATCGCGCAGCGCACGATGGGCTTCGGTTTCCGCGCGCCGCCCTATCCGCCGAGATGCGTCCCACTCCCGGCACCTACCAGGCACAGGGGGAAATCGATAAATGCCAGGAGGACGTGAACCGCTACGTCAATTCCGTTGCAGCCTATCGCATTTCCGTTCGTGAAACTAACGGCACGCTGCAGGGGTGGAAATGCGGCGTCGCCGCGAAGGCGCTCTGCCGGTAAGGCTGAGAGCTATTCGATCGGCAGCGCGACGAAATGGACGTCGCCCTGCAACCCGGCGACCAGAAGCAGCGCGCTCTTCTTGCCGGCATCCTTCAAAGCCTTGAGCTTCTTGGCGACATCCGCAGGCTGCGCGACCGGTTCCTGATTGATCTCGACGATCACCTCACCCGGCTGGATGCGCTTGTCCGCCGCGCTCGAGCGGGGATCGACGCTGGTAACAACAACGCCGGACTTAACGCTGTCGCGGATCGAATATTTTTTCCGGAGCTCATCCGTCATGCCCGAAAATTCAAGACCAAGCGCCTTCTGCACGGGGCTTTGCACGGCGCCGCCCTTGGAGGCATCGTTCTTGGAATTATCAAGCGATGCCTGCTTTTCGCCGTCTTCAAGGCGTCCGAGCTTGACGTTCAGGATCACCTCTTTGCCATCCCGGATGACCGTCACCGGGACGTCCTTGCCGACCGGCGTCGCGGCGACGATTTTCGGCAAGTCACGCGACTCCTTCACGTCCTTGCCGTCGAATTTGGTGATGACATCGCCGGTCTTGAGGCCAGCAGGCTTTGCCGGACCCTTATCGTCGACGCCGGCGATCAGCGCGCCGCGCACCGAACCGAGATTGAGATTCTCCGCGATGGCGTCATCGATGTTCTGGATGCGCACCCCGAGCCAGCCGCGGCGCGTCTCGCCGTACTTCTGCAGCTGCTCGATGATCGGCTGCACGGTGTTGGCGGGGGTCGCAAAGCCGATGCCGATGGAGCCGCCGGACGGCGACAGGATCGCCGTATTGATGCCGATCACCTCGCCGTCCATGTTGAACAGCGGTCCGCCGGAATTGCCTTTGTTGATCGAGGCGTCCGTCTGGATGTAATTGTCGTACGGCCCGCTATCGATATTGCGATTGCGTGCCGAGACGATGCCGGCCGTCACCGACCCGCCGAGGCCGAACGGATTGCCGACGGCCATGACCCAGTCGCCAACGCGCGCCTTATCGCTGTCGCCGAATTTTACTGCCCTCAACGGCTTGTCAGGTTTTACGCGCAGGACCGCCACGTCGACCTTCGTATCCTTGCCGACGATCTCGGCCTTCAGCTTCTGCCCATCGGTGAAAATCACCGTCACCTCATTGGCATCGGCAATGACGTGATTGTTGGTGATCACGATACCGGAGGCGTCGACGACGAATCCCGAGCCGAGCGAATTCGATCGCCGCTGCTGCTGGCGGGGACTATCGTCACCACCTTGCTGCTGACGGCGTTTGAAGAACTCTTCGAAAAGGTCATCGAAGGGCGTGCCGGGCTGCAGCTGCGGCGTGTTGCTCGCGCGCTTGTCTTCGACCATTTGCGTCGCCGAAATATTGACGACCGCGCCGCTCACCTGATCGGCGAGATCACCGAGCGAGTCCGGGCCACGAGCATAGGCAGGCGCGGCGTAAAGGAGAACGAACGGAACGGCACCGGTGCCGAGCGCCGCCGCAAGCGGAACAACGCCGATCGAGCGCCGCAGCTTACGGCCTGAAAGCGAAATTTGGACAGAGAGCATCAATCATTCTCCTGAAGCTAGCGCCCTTAAGGGGCGACAGCTGATCGAGTGAACAGGTCGGGCGTGAACGTGTTCGGTCAAGCAAGGTTCTAGGCCAAGTCCGCAGTCACCGCTGCGCCGACGCGCCGCCTGATGTCGCGGCACCGGCAGGCGTGGCCGCAGGCGCAGGCCGGCCAGTCGCGCTGCCGAAATAGCGGAAGAAATCGGACGTGGGCGCCGTGACAAAACGAGTATCGCGCGCTTTGAACGACGCATCATAAGCTTGCATCGACCGATAAAAGGCGAAGAAATCAGGGTCCTGACCGTAGGCCTCGGCAAAGATGCGGTTTCGCTCGGCATCGCCCTGGCCGCGGACCTGATCAGCCTGCTGTTGCGCGCTGGCGCGGAGCACGACGACGTCGCGATCGGCCTTGGCGGTGATCTTCTGCGCCTGCTCCGACCCCTGCGCGCGATATTCGGCTGCCTCACGAGCGCGTTCGGTCTGCATCCGGCCATAGACCTTTTCGGAAATCTCGCGCGGCAGATCGGCGCGGCGGATGCGCGCGTCGATTGTGCGGACGCCAAAACGGGCGCCCTCGGCATTCACTTGTTCGCGGATTCGCACCATAAGAGCGGCGCGGTCATCGCGCACGATCTGCGTCTGATTGGCCTCGCCAAGGACGCGGCGCACGGCGGAATTCAAGACCGATGCGAGCTGGTTGTTGGCGCGCTCGATCGTACCGACGGTCTGGTAGAAACGCAGCGGATCGACGATGCGGTAGCGCACAAAGGCATCGACTTCGATACGTTGATTGTCGGAAGCGAGCACTTCCTGCTTCGGACTCTCCAAATCCAGAATGCGATTGTCGAGGAGCACGACTGTTTCCACGAAGGGAATTTTGAAGTGCAGCCCGGGCTCGGTAATAAGGCCGCGGCCAGCTACAGGCTCGCCAAAGCGCAGAACCAGTGCCTGTTCGGTCTGCTTCACTTCAAAAGTGGCGCTGCTGATGATGATCAGCACGACGACCGCGATGCCGACGAGCACCAGTGCCAAAGTATTTCTCATCGGCGTGCTCCCTGCGCCGGCGCCGCCGATTTGTTCAGTTCATCAAGCGGCAGATAGGGAACGACGCCCTGTCCGTTCGGCTGATCGATGATGACTTTGTCGGCTGCGCCAAGCACGCGTTCCATCGTCTCAAGATAGAGACGCTCGCGCGTCACGTCGGGCGCGCGCTTGTACTGCTCGTAGATTTGCAGGAAGCGCGAAGTCTGACCGCGCGCTTCCGCGACCGATTGTTCGCGATAACCTTCCGCCTCCTGGATGATGCGCGCCGCGGCGCCGCGCGCTTCCGGCACGACGCGGTTCGCGTATGCGTCGGCTTCGTTGCGCAGGCGCTGCAAATCCTGCTGCGCGGCGGTGACATCGCGGAACGCCGAGATGACGGAAGCCGGCGGATCGACGGAAAGAAGCTGCACCTGCAGCACGAGCACGCCCGCTTTGTATTCGTTGAGAACGCGCTGCATCAGTTCCTGTGCCGCCGGCTCGATCACCTTGCGCTCGGCGGTAAGGATCTTTTGGATTTGCGAACGGCCGACGATTTCGCGCATCGCGCTTTCGGCGACGGCTTTCACCGTCTCTTCCTGATTGCGAACGTTGAAGGCGTAATCTTCCGGCCGCACTGGATCGATTTGCCAGATGACGCGAAACTTCACGTCGGCGATATTCTCGTCGCCGGTCAGCATGAGGCTTTCATCGGGCACGTCGATCTGTGTCGGATTCGCTCGCCCGCTCAGCACATATTTGGAGCCAACGTCGGTCGAGTTGCGGTCGGTGACCTTCAGCTTCATCACTGTGCCGATCGGATACGGCATGTTGTAGTTCAGACCAGCCGAGGTCTTGCCGGTGTAACGGCCGAAGATCAGGTTTAAACCGACCTCGTTCGGCCCGACCGTGTAGAAGCCGCTGCAGGCCCAGGCGAGCAGCGCGATCAGCGCCAACCACAGGACACCGCGCCCGCCGAAACCAGAGGGCAGGATATTGCGCAGCCGGTCCTGGCTTCGCCGCAGCAGCTCTTCGAGATTGGGTGGCGTCGAGCCGCTCGGTCCCTGGCCCCACGGGCCTTGACCCCACGGACTCTGGTTGTTCGGCTTCCAGGGTCCGCCGCCTTGATCACTCCAGGGCATATATCCTCAATTTCCGCGCCGCTCGTGCCCGGATGCTCGGCCTTATAAGAGAAGCGGGCCGCGCGGACAAATCAGTGGCGCGCCAATCATGGCTTTTCGACGCGCCGAGCTTCGGCTTAGCGGGGCGGAAATTTGCGCGGCCAAAGGCCGGCAGATTGGCGCCATCCTTGCCGCCCCAGCCTTCGTTTGCGGCTTCATCATAGATATGCAGCGTGTCTTGAGCGAGCGGAAGTTTGGCGCCGAGACTCTCGGCCTCCTCAATCATGGTGCGCAGGTCCTTGCGGATTGAATCGACGTCGAAGGCTGGGGGCGTTGCCTCGCCGCCGGCGAGCGCCTTGCCGATGAGCGGGCCGCGGGTCTTCAGCACATTTGGGGCGCCGGATGAATCAGCGAAGAATTCCATGAGCTGAACCGGGTCCATGCCATTCGGCCGGCAGAGAATGAAGGCTTCGGCGAGGGCTTGATAGGCGACGATCAGCGGCAGGTTGATGGCAAGCTTCATCCGCGAACCGGCGCCGACCGGGCCGAAATGCTCGAACCGGCGGCAGAGCTGGTCGAGGATGGGCTTGGCGCGGGCAACGTCCGCCGCCTCGCCGCCCGCCATGCCGAGGAGCTTGCCCTGCCGCGCCGGACCGGTGGAACCGCCGACGGGGCATTCGACGAAGACGCCGCCGCGGCCGCGCACGTCTTTGGCCAGCGCGGCGGCCGTCTCCGGCCGCACCGTGCTCATGTCGATGACGAGCTTGCCGGAGAGATCGGCGGCAAGGATGCCGTCCGAAATGCGATAGACGCCGTCGATCGCCTCGGCGTCGAAGAGGATGGTGACGATCGCCTCGACCTCGCCCGTGAGGGCGGCGGCGCTTTTGGCCGCGACCGCCCCTTTGGCGACGAGCGGCGCCGTTTTTTCCGGCGAGCGGTTCCACACGACAAGGTCGTGCCCGCATTCGATCAAGCGCTCGGCAATTGCGCTTCCCATCTTGCCCAAGCCGGCGACGCCAATTTTCATCCTGTGCTCCTATTTGACTGCGCGCGACAAATAGCGCGCTTTGCGCTCCGTCAAATTTCGCGGGGGATTCGATGAAGCAGGTTGGGATGGTTGGGCTCGGCATCATGGGCGGCGCGATCTCGCGCAATCTCGTCGCCAAGGGCTGGCATGTCGTTGGTTTCGATACCGATCCGGAGCGCTGCAGGGAAGCGCGCGAGAACGGCGTCGAAATTGCCGCCGATTGTGCAGACCTCGCGGCGAAGGCGGAAATCATCCTGACAAGCCTGCCAAGTCCCGTAGCCGTTCACGCGGTTGTTGCCGAAATCGTTGTGGCAAAAGCGCCAAAGCGCATCGTCGTAGAGCTGTCGACGCTCGCGCTCGCCGACAAGTTCGCCATGCACGATGCGCTCGCGTCTTCCGGACATGTTGGACTTGATTGCCCGTTAAGCGGTACCGGCTCGCAGGCGCAAAAGGGCGATCTCGTCGTCTTTGCTAGTGGCGACGTCAATGCCATCGAGAAATGCCGGCCGGTCTTCGCCGATTTCTCGCGCAAGACCGCCGATCTCGGCGAGTTCGGCAACGGCAGCAAGATGAAGTACGTCGCCAACCACCTCGTCGCGGTCCACAATGTTGCGACCGCCGAAGCATTGGTGCTCGGCATGAAATCGGGCCTCGACCCGCAGACAATCATCGAGGTGATCAGCTCCGGGGCCGGCAATTCGCGCGTGTTCGAATTGCGTGCGCCGATGATGGCCAAGAAGAAATACGATCCGCCGACTATGCGCATCACGACGTGGAAGAAGGACCTCGACGTGATCGGTGCTCATGCCGGCGAACTTGGCGTGCCACTGCCTACTTTCGACGCGACGCTCGCGTTTTATTCCGCGGCCAAATCGATGGGCTATGGCGGGCAGGATACCGGCTGTGTCTGCGCCGTCTTGGAGAAGATGGCGGGACTAGAGAGATAGTAGGCCGATCTGCTGCCGCACGCATTCACTGCCAACCAAACAATGACGAAGCCGTCGTCCGACTGACATCTTATCCCGCCAAAGAGGATGGGCAGAGATGGGGCTGATGCGTCGTGGCGGTAGTGCATTGAAGGAAAGGGAGGCTGGGTGATGCCGATCTGGCTGCAAGCCGGGCTTTGGGGACTACTCGGCGCCTCGTCGCTCATCCTCGGCGCGGCATGTGCGTTTCTCATCCGGCTTCCGCAGCGCGTCACTGCCGGTGTTATGGCGTTCGGTTGCGGCGTTCTCATTTCAGCGGTCGCGTACGATCTCCTTGAGGACGGCTTTCAGGAGGGCGGAATCTGGCCAATGTAGCGGGCGCCATCGCCGGTTCGCTTTGTTACACCATCGCAGACTGGCTCGTGTCGCGAAGTGGCGGCATCATCGTAAGCGCTCAAACGGACAATAACAAACGTCTGCCGAGGGCGGAGGTCTGGCCATCGCCATTGGCTCGCTGCTCGATGGAATTCCGGAATCGGTGGTGCTAGGCGTCGGATTGCTTGCAGGAACGGCGTTAGTCTCGCGATGTTCGCTGCTATCTTCCTGTCCAATTTTCCAGAAGGGCTGTCGAGCGCTGTTGGTATGAAGAAGGCCGGCCGAAGCAACGGCTATATTTTTGGATTGTGGATCGGCATCACTCTGCTATCAGGTTTGGCGTCATTCGCGGGAGCGGCGCTTTTGGGTGGTGCTTCTCCGCAAGTCCTCGCCGTGGTGCAAGCGGTTGCCGCAGGCGCGCTGCTGACCATGATCATCGACACGATGATTTCGGAGGCAGTCGAGGGAGAGCACAAGGGAACCGGTCTGCTCGCGGTCCTGGGACTTCTCGTGGCCTTCGCACTTTCGAACACGTGAAGAGCGCAATCGCCACGCATTCTAGAAGCGATCGTTAGAGCAAGCTCGCCGCGATATTGATCGTCAGCGCGAGAATCGTCGTGTTGAAGAAAAACGACAGGATGCCGTGCACCAGCGCCAGCGCGCGCATGGTTTGCGACGATGTGGCGACGTCCGCCGTCTGGGAAGCCACCCCGATAATGTAGGAAAAATACAGGAAGTCGAGATAGTGCGGGTCTTTAGTGCCGGGAAAGATCAGCCCGCCGCGGACATCTGTCGGATCTGGCGTGCGCAGTTCATCGGCAAAATACTCGTGCGCGTAATGCAGCGTGAATGTCAGATGCACGAAAAACCAAGAGCTTACAATCGTTGCCGCAACGAGTGTGATCTGCGCACCCTTGGCGGAACCTGTGAGGTCCTTGGCGCCGGTAAGTTCGAGCACAATCGCGGCGAAGGACGCGATGGCGGCAAGAATCGAGAGTGCAAGAAATGCATATTTGCCATCATCGGTGAGCTGCGCGCGGCGGCGGATGGACAGTTTGTCGGCTTGCATCATCATGCGTGCGCCGAGGATCAAATAAAGGATGACCGCGCCGTTCCAGGCGACGAGGAGACGCGTGGCGAGCTGCCAATCGTGCGGCTGAACGAGCCCGACGACGATGCCAATCGCAAGGCAGATAAAAAGCCTTGGGCGCGCCTCGATAATGCGCAGCGGCAGTGCGCGGCCGGAACGCGCGCGCGTCAATTCCGTCGCTCCACGGTGAAATGCGCGGCTTCCGCCAGAACGGCGCCGCGCGCGCCGAAGCCGCCGTCCTTCAGCGCCGCTATCGCCTCTTGCGCGAGCATATCGCGGCGTTTGCGCGCGGCATCGATGCCAAGCGCCGCAACCAGTGTCGCCTTGTTGCGTCCGGCATCTTTTCCGGCGCGTTTGCCGAGCGCCGCTTCGTCGCCCTCTTCGTCCAGAATATCGTCGGCGACCTGAAACGCCGCGCCAAGCGCCGCGCCATAGCGCGATAGAGCGGCGCTCTGCTTCTTGTCGGCGCGCCCGAGAATAGCGCCGGCTTCGACGGCGTAGAGAAGCAGAGCGCCGGTCTTCATCGCCTGCAGCTGGCAGACGGCGCCTTCTCGATGCTTTTCGGCTTGTTCTTCGGCCGCGAGGTCGAGGACCTGGCCGCCCACCATGCCGCCGAGTCCCGCCGCGCGAGCGAGTTTCAGCACGAGCTCCGAGCGCACAGCGGGATCGGAATGCGTCGCCGGATCGGCAACGACATCGAAGGCATAGGTGAGCAGCGCATCCCCCGCGAGGATCGCGGTCGCCTCGTCGAAGGCGCGATGGGCCGTCGGGCGGCCGCGGCGCAGATCGTCGTCGTCCATGGCCGGCAGGTCGTCGTGGACGAGCGAATAGCAGTGGATCATTTCGAGCGCGGCGCCGGTACGCAGCACGCCCTCATCCTCGACGCGGAACAGGCGCGCCGTCTCGACGACCAGGAACGGCCTGAGCCGCTTGCCGCCGCCAAGCGCGGCATAGCGCATCGCCTCTAAAAGGCGCGGCGGGCGCGCCGTCTCGCCGGGGAGCGGATCGGCCGAAAGGAGGCGGTCGAGCATCGATTCGGTCGCCTTCGCGACAGCGTCGAGCCGCTTCCGAAATTCTTCTCGCCCTGCCTCTCGATCCATCCCAATCCCGCGCTCGTAGCTCGGGCGCGGCTTGCCCGATCGGGTCAGGTGGGTCAAGGCTGCCGCCGAGCCATGCGTGCGCTGCGGAAGGCCCTTCGCTATCTCCTTGTTGCGGGCCTCGCGCTGCTGGTGCTTTTAGCCGGGCTGATCCTGCTCTGGCGCGCCGTGCCTCCGGTTTCGACTTTGATGCTCGTCCGCTTGGTCACCTTCCGCGGCGTCGAGCGCACTTATGTGCCGCTATCCCGCATCTCGCCTAAGCTGATTGCGGCCGTTATCACCTCGGAGGATGCGCAGTTCTGCCGCCATCACGGCGTGGATTGGGGCGCGCTTAACGAGGTGATCAACGAGGCCGACGAGGACGGCCCGTCGCGCGGCGCGTCCACCATCACCATGCAGACGGCGAAGAATCTGTTCCTGTGGCCGCAACGCTCGACAATTCGCAAGGCGCTGGAAATTCCGCTGGCCCTGGTGCTCGACCGCGTCTGGGGCAAAAAGCGCGTGCTCGAAGTCTATCTGAACATCGCCGAATGGGGGCCGGGAGTCTTCGGCGCCGAGGCGGGTTCGCGCCGCTACTTCCATAAGAGCGCTGCGGACTTGTCGCAGCGCGAGGCGTCGCTGCTCGCGACGGCGTTGCCGAATCCGCTTCTGCGCGATCCGAGCCGGCCGAAGCGCCGGCACG
>Ga0136846_1240363_pt1 | contig 13457 bp, 10 predicted proteins | sample HopSoiMetagenom2_FD_96841 | JGI IMG/M metagenome (GOLD analysis project Ga0136846, IMG submission 96841) | Grasslands soil microbial communities from Hopland, California, USA - 2 Assembly 2016 (version 4) | ecosystem: Environmental > Terrestrial > Soil > Grasslands | place: USA: Hopland... | reverse complement strand
GCCGGCCTGGACGTCGACGCCAACGTCGAGCTCGTCGACGACGAGGACAAGGTGCGGCTCGAAAACGCTGCCCAAGCGAACAAGATCCCCGGAATCGACCTGTCGGTCCTGACACCTGGCCAGAAGACGCAGGCGCTTCAGACCCTGAATAGCGAACACTGCTCGTGCGGCTGCGGCCTCACGGTGGCCCAGTGCCGCGTCGACGACCCCAGCTGTACGGTCAGCCTCCCGCTGGCGAAGGACATCGTCAAAAAAATTGCGGGCCAGCCATAGGGCTCTCCGAAACGTCACCCCAATATCGATTGACGACCAGTTCGGTCGCATATAAGCTATCTAAACCAGACCATTCAGGTCGGCTATCTCGGAAGGCCTTCATAACGTGCGGGTTCCGTCGTTCTGGGCAAGTGTCCTCACCGTCGGCGCGGCGCTGGTTGCCGGCGTGCTCGTCCTCCAGGTGCTCACCACCGGCGGCCTCCCGGACCCCACCGGGCACGGTGACTTTGGTGCGCGCGTGCTCGACATCGCGGTCCTTGTGTTCCGTGAGGGACTCGAGTGCATCCTGGTCCTGGCAGCAATTACCGCAAACATGACCGGCGAGCGGCGTGCCTACCAGCGCCCTGTAGCGGCCGGCGCCGGAGTGGCGCTTGCCACGACGCTCCTCACCTGGCGCATCGCGATCGGCATCATCGACAGCCTCGCGGAGAATATCCCCGCGCTGGACATCCAGGCGGCGACCGGACTCCTCGCGATCATCGTGCTGCTCGTCGTGATGAACTGGTTCTTCCACAAGGTCTACTGGACCGGGTGGATCTCCATGCACAGCCGGCGGAAACAGGAATTGATCAAAGGCGCGTCGGCAGCGCGCCTGTGGTGGGGCCTCGCGCTGCTTGGTTTTTCATCGCTGTATCGTGAGGGCTTCGAGGTCGTGCTCTTTCTCCAGAGTTATCGCCTCAAGCTCGGGATCGAACCGGTGGTGTACGGCGTCTCGCTCGGACTCGCCCTGACCGGGGTGGTCGGCGTGCTGACGTTCGTCGCGCATCGCCGCCTGCCCTACCGGCGGATGCTCGTGTTCACTGGCGTGATGCTGGGACTCGTGTTGCTCGTCATGGTCGGCGAACAGGCGCAGGAGATGCAGCTCGCCAACTGGCTGCCCACGACGCCCATCTCGTTCCTCCAGCACGCAATTCCCTCGTGGATGGGTCTGTGGTTCGCGGTGTTCCCCACCGTTGAAACCCTCACCGCGCAGGCGCTCGCCGCCTTCCTGGTGGTTGGCTCGTACTTCCTCGCACGCGAGCACGTCGCGCAGAGGCCTGCGCTCTCGCGATGATCGCATTCAGCCGCCTCAGCAAACAGTACGGACGCCAGATTCTCTTCGTCGACACGTCCTTTCAGCTGAACCCCGGTGAAAAAGTCGGCCTCGTCGGACCGAACGGCGCCGGCAAGACGACGCTGTTCCGCATGATCGTCGGGGAAGAATCACCGGACGAGGGGGATGTGTCGGTCCCGAAGAAACTGACGATCGGCTACTTCCGGCAGGACGTCGAAGAGATGTCGGGCAGGACCGTGCTCGACGAGACGATCGCGGGCAGCGGTCGAGTGGGTCAGCTCCATCACGAGCTCGAAGCCCTGAATCACGCCATGTCAGACCCTGCGCAGGCCCACGACATGGATCGGATCCTCGCGCGCTTCGGCGAGGTTCAGGAAGAATACGAGCACCTCGGCGGCTACGCGCTGGAGGCACAGGCACGCGAAGTCCTCCAGGGCCTCGGTTTCGACGACGAGCGGATCGACGGCGACGTGGGCGCGCTTTCCGGCGGCTGGAAGATGCGTGTCGCGATGGCTCGCGTGCTGCTCGGGAAACCCGACGTCCTGTTGATGGACGAGCCGACGAACCATCTCGACATCGAATCGATCATCTGGCTGGAGCAGTTCCTGAAATCGTTGCCTGGCGCGCTGCTGATGACATCCCACGACCGCGAGTTCATGAACCGCATCGTGACGAAGATTGCCGAGATCGACGGCGGAGAGATCACGACGTATTCGGGGAATTACGATTTCTACGAGCGCGAGCGGGCGATTCGCGAAACAAACCGCGAGGCGGCTTACGCGCGGCAGCAGGCGATGCTCGCGAAGGAGCAACGATTCATCGAGCGCTTCGCCGCGCACGCGGCGAAGGCTGCGCAGGTCCAGAGCCGGGTGAAGGCGCTCGAGAAGATTGAGAAGATCGAGCTGCCGAAGAAGCGCCGCGTCGTGAAATTCGACTTCCGCGCGCCGCCCCGCTCCGGTGAGCAGGTCGCGACGCTCGAGCACGTCACGAAGCGCTACGGCACGCGCGTCGTCCACGACCGAATCAACCTGACCGTCCGGCGCGGCGAGCGCTGGTCGGTCATGGGCAAGAACGGCGCAGGCAAATCGACGCTCTTGAAAATGATCGCGGGCGCGCTCCCGCCCGACGGCGGGACGATCAAGCTGGGCGCAAGCCTGAAGATGGGGTATTTCGCGCAGCAGTCGCTCGACGTGCTCGACCCGGAACTCACGATCGAGGAGCAGCTGCAGAAGGACTTCCCCGGCGAATCGATCGGCACGCTGCGCAATCTCGCGGGGGCGTTCCAGTTCTCGGGCGAGGACGTCGACAAGCGGATCAAAGCGCTGTCAGGCGGCGAGAAAACCCGCCTCGTGATGGCGCGCATGCTGCTCGACCCGCCGAATTTCCTCGTGCTCGATGAGCCAACGAATCATCTCGACCTGGCCACGAAGGACATGCTCCTCGAAGCCTTGAAGGACTTCGAGGGGACGATGATGTTCGTGTCGCACGATCGTGCGTTCCTGCGGGGCCTCAGCAACCGCGTGCTGGAGTTGGGTGGTGAGAGCGGAACGGAGTCACAACCGCACGCGTACCCCGGGAGCTATACGGAGTACGTCGCACGCAGCGGGCACGAGGCACCGGGCGTGCATGCGTAATGGGCTTAAGGCTCACGGCTCAAGGCTCAGGGTGGCTCAGGGTCTAACGGGCTTAGGGCTTACGACTCAAGGCTCAGGGTGGCTCAGGGTGGGGCCTGAGCCGCCTTGAGCCCTGAGCCCTGAGCCCTAAGCCACTCTTCGAACGGTCACATACAACGGGCCGACCCCGATGAACGCCAGCATCGGATACGTGATACGCCCGGCCCGGTTGATGATCTCGAAGCGGATCTGGTCGCCGGATTTCACGTCGAACTCCACGGTTTTCCAGAACAGCGTGTTGCTCACGCGCAGGCGGTGCCGCCCGACTTCGAGATCGCGCGTGACCTCCTCCCCGAACATCATCGTCGCGATCCGCTCGCCATCGAGCCACACGATCATCTGCCGCTGCTTGATGTCGTCGGCGTTTTGACGGACAACCGTCACACTGGCGGGGAGGCGCTCGTACAGCCGTTCCCAGTACTCGATGTCGTCGACGAGCTCGTCCAGGACCCCCTTCATCGTAAGTAGAGAGTAGCACCGCGTCCGGCAGATCTAGCCCGGCACGTCGATCACGGAGAGGAGCGGGAAATGGTCCGACGCCTCGCGCGCGGCGCCGCTCGTAATGACCTCGCACGATCGGACGCGGGCCGTGTGTGCCGACGGCACGAACAGGTAATCGAGCCGAACGTGCGGCTGCCAGGTGGGGAACGTCCATCCGGCATCCGCCGGATGGAGCGTGCGGTAGACGTCCGTGTAGCCCGCGTCGAGAACGATCTGGATCGTGCGCCAGCGGATGCGGCCGCCGCTCAGCCAGACGAGCGCGCGCAGCCGTCCCGGGAGCTTGCGCGGATCGAACACGTCACCAGGCGCCAGCGTATTGAAGTCGCCGACCACCGCGTGCAAGCCGTCCCGCCGGTCGACGTCGGCCGCAATACTCCGAAGCAGCGCGCGGAGCTCGAACGTCCGGCGGCGCTCGGTCCATGCGGCATGCACCGCGCTCAGGTGGACACCGAAGATCCGAAAGCTCTGGCCTTCGAGCGTCAGCTCGAGGAACGCGTGACGTGACACGCGCGGCTGGTGCCACTCGTGACGCGCGATCGGCAGACGGCTCATGAATCCGAGCGAGAGCTTCGGCATCGCGCCGCAGTACGGCATCGCGGTCCGTTTCGCGAGCCCCTCGATCACGGCCGGGCGTGTCGCTTCCTGGAAGACCACGACATCCGGAGCGCAGGCTGCGATCGCGGCCGAAAGAGGTGCCTCGCGACCAACGCCGCCGTGGCGGATGTTGTAACTGAGGAGACGGATCGTCACTCGTCGTCGCGCTTGTCGATGAGCGTGAGGTACGGCTGGCCGATCAATTCTCCACGGAGGTACATCACGAAATCCCGCGTTCCCTGGATATTCACCGGGCGGCCCACCATCGCCATGAGCTTCTGCCGGAGCGGAATGAGCGCAGGAGCGATGTCGGGATCCTCATCGCTGAGCGGACGGGAGTGGACGCCGGGAACGAAGAAGCCGGTGATTTTGTAGAAGTCGAGCACGCGGTGACCCACGAGTGTAAGGTCCAGGTCGCTCGTGCCCGGACCATCCGCGTCGAAGGGGGCGCCATCCTTCCAGCGATAGCCGGTGACCGCGCTTCCGCGCAGCACGACGCCCGTGTTCTCGGGAATGACGCGCCGGATCTCCTCGACAAACGCTTCGAGCTTTGCCGCATCGTCGTCGAAGGCGAGGCGGATGACGTTCTGGCGTTTCTCCGCCTCGGTGAGCTCAGCCTGTTCGGTCGTCCCCGAATCGTCGGCCATGCGATCAGCGGAGCAAGGCCTTTGCCAGCTCCTACTCTTCCCGCAGTGCAGCCGTTGGCGCGAGCCGGGTGGCGCGCCACGCCGGCAACCAGCTCGCGAGCAGCGTGACCGCGGCAAGCATCCCCACCGCTGCCGCGAGCGTGGCGGGATCCCACGGCTTGACGTCGTACAGGAGCGCCGCGGCAGTGCGGCCAGCCAGCATCGCCAGCGCGGTGCCCACGATCACTCCGGCGACGAGCAGCATCCCGGCTTCGCGAACGATCATCGAGATCACCGATCCGCGGTTCGCACCGAGCGCCATCCTTATGCCGATCTCGACCCTGCGCCGTGCCGTGGTATACGACATGACACCGTACAAACCAATCGTCGCAATCAGCACTGCAAGGGCTCCGAAGAATGCCGACAGTGTGGCCATCAAACGCTCACGCGTCAGGGATCGGCCGATCTGCGACTGCACGGTCTGATACTGCACGGAGATTGCGGGGTTCAACTGGACGAGCGTGCGGGTCGCCTCGGCGGCGACCGCAGTCAGCCCGGTGGTCGCGTGGACGGCGAACTGCGCATCGAGATCCCCGTCTTCGCTCTGGTCGACGTCCACGTACGCGAGCGGCGAGAATTCCTCCCGGAGATTGCCGTACTTCGTGTCGCGCGCGATGCCGACGATCGTGTAGGACGGGCGCGGCTCGCCTGCCGGTGCGGCAATCTGGAACGACTGCCCCACCGGGTTCGCGCCGTGAAGGTACTTTCGCACGAACGCCTCGCTGACGATCGCCACCTTCGGTGCGGCCGGCGTGTCGCGCTCGTCGAAATCACGCCCGGCAACCAGTGGCGTGGACAGCGCCTTGAAATATCCGGGGCCAACTCCGTTGAAGTTGACGCTGCCCGGCTGCTCGACGCCTCCGACGAGCACGTTCTGATTCCAGAAGTTGCCGCTGACCGGTGTGCTAAAGACCTGCGCGGCGGCATCGACGCCGGGAATCGCCCTGAACCGTTCGAGCACGGTGCGGTTGAGCGCGGCCAGCGCGTCCGGCGCCACGCCAGCCTTCCGGTAATCCACGTCGGCGACGAGCACACCCTCCTGACGGAATCCGGGATCCAGGTGCGTGAGGTTCCGCAGGCTGCCGACGAACAGGAGTGCGGCGACAACGAGCACCAGCGAGAGCGCGACCTGCATCACGACGAGGACGCGGCGCACGCCGAAGCGTTCGCGGCTGTCGCTGATCGTGCGGCTGCCGCTCTTCATCGCCGACATCGGCGCGGTGCGCGTCGCGCGGACGGCGGGGGTCAGGCCGAAGATCAGGCAGCTCGACGCGGCCATCCCGGCCGTGAACGCGAACACGCGCCAGTCGAACGCGAGATCGACGAACAGCGGATTGGTATCGGTGCTGAGAAAGCTGACGAGAAAGGTGCTGAACCAGCTCGCCACGACAAGACCGGCCGACGCGCCAAGCGCGGCGATGAGCAGGCTTTCCGACAGCATCTGTCGGATGATGCGGCTGCGCGACGCGCCAATCGCGAGGCGCACGGCAATCTCGCGCTCGCGTGCCGTCGCGCGCGCGAGCATCAGGTTCGCCAGGTTCGCGCACGCGATCAGGAGCACGATCGCCGTGACGCCAAAAAGGATCCGAAGTGGATCGCTGTACGAGCTGCGCACGTCCGAGAGCCCGCTGGCCGCCGGGAGCGCGCCAAGCTTGAACTGCTCGTAGTCCTTCGCGAGCCGCGCATCGTAGTGCGGCGAGACCGTCGCGGCGAAAAGACGGCTGGAGATCGCGTCCATCTGAGCGTTTGCCTGTTCAATCGTGACGCCCGGCTTCAGTCGTCCGAACGCCGCAAGGAACCAGACGTCGGACTCCTCGAGCCCTGAACGCCGCCCACCGAACATCGGCCTCGAGCAGATCGGCAAGGCGACGTCGAAGCTCTGTCCGACTTCAACGCCGTAAAACTCGGGCGGCGTGACACCCACGATGTCGAGCCGATGTCCGTCGAGGAGGATCGACCTGCCGACCGCCGACGGATCGCCCGCGTACTCACGCTGCCAGAACGCATGACTCACCACCACTCCCGGCGCCGCACACCCCTTCACGTCGTCGGCCGTCGTGAGCACGCGCCCGAGAAGCGCGCGCACGCCGAGCGTCGAGAAAAAGTCGCCGCTGACATAGAGTCCCTCCGCTCGACGCGCCTCGCCTCCCGAGGCAAGGTTCCACCGTGTCGCGCCCCACGCAAGCATCCCCGAGAACACCCGCTGTTCCGCCCTGATGCGCTCCCAGAGCGGATTCGAGAGGTTCGGCCAGTTCCCCTGGAACGATCCCGTGCGTCCTTCGCGCGTCTTGACGATGCGGACGTTTGCAAGCTGTTCGGGATGCTGGACGGGGAGCGTGCGCAGCGAGACCGCGTCGACGAGCTCGAAGATCGCGGTGTTCGCGCCGGTGCCGAGCGCGAGTGTGAGGACGGCGATCACGGCAAAGGTCGGATTGCGCCGCAACAGGCGCGCGCCGTAACGAAAGTCCTGCCACAGTGTCTCGACGAAGCGGAGGGAGTTCATGGTGTAGATGTCCTCGCGGATGAGCGTCGGGTTACCGAGCTTGCGCACGGCGGCCCTGCGTGCGTCCTGCGGGGTCATGCCACGCGCGATGTTGTCGTCGGTTTCAATCTCGACGTACGCTTCGAGTTCGCGTGCGCGCTCGTCGTCCCAGTAACGGCGGCGGAAGAATCTGAGCCAGCCCATCGATCCCTCGCAATCACTCGTGGGCCGGGCGCAGGATGCGGTTCACGGCACGGACGATCTCGTCCCAGCGGCTGGTCTGCTCGGCAAGCTGCGTGCGGCCCTTCGGCGTGAGGCGGTAGTAGCGGGCGCGCCGGTTGTTCTCCGACGTCCCCCAGAACGACGCGATCCAGCCGCGATCCTCGAGCCGATGGAGCGCGGGGTAGAGCGACCCATGCTCGACCTGCAGCACCTCCTCCGACCGATGTTCGATCGCATAGGCAATCGTGTGGCCGTGCGCCGGCCCGAGGGCCAGCGTTTTGAGGATCAACAGGTCGAGCGTCCCTTGGAGCAGTTCTCCCTGGATTGGCGGGTTTCCACGCTTCGGCATTGGCGCTCCACAAGATAATCTACCGGAGCGGCAATGACAAGGGGGCAACGTGCCGGGGTCCGGGGTCCGGGGTCCGGGGGCCGAGGTCGCACCTCGCGCCTCGCACCCCGCCGCCCGGAGCGCTTACTCCTCGGCCATGAACGGGTAGCGATAGTCGCGCGGCGGCGAGAAGGTTTCCTTGAGGGTTCGCGCGCTGACCCAGCGTACGAGGTTCAACTTGGACCCCGCCTTGTCGTTCGTGCCGGATCCGCGCGCGCCGCCGAACGGCTGCTGACCGACGACCGCGCCCGTAGGCTTGTCGTTGATATAGAAATTCCCGGCGGCGTTCCTGAGCGCGCTGAACGCCTGCCGGACGCCCGCGCGATCGCGGCTGAACACGGCGCCGGTCAGCGCGTATGGCGACGTCTTGTCGATGATCTCGAGCGTCGCTTCCCACTGGCCGTCGGGATACACGTAGGCCGTCACGACCGGACCGAAGATCTCCTCGCACAACAGGCGGTACCCGGGATCCTCGGTCTGGAGCAGCGTGGGCTCGATGAAGTACCCCTTCTCCCCGCTCGCGCCGCCGCCCTGGAGGATCTTCGCGTTGCGCTTCGCGTCCTGCAGATACTCGCTGATCTTCGCGAACGCCTTTTTGTCGATCACGGCGCCCATGAAGTTGCGGAAGTCGCGCACGTCCCCCATCTTGATGTCCTTCATCATCGCGATGGTGCGATCGCGCACCTCGTCCCACAACGACTGCGCGATGTAGATGCGGCTCGCGGCCGAGCACTTCTGCCCCTGGTACTCGAAGCCGCCGCGCGCGATCGCGACCGCCACTTCGGTCGGGTCGGCAGAGGGATGCGCGACGATGAAGTCCTTGCCGCCCGTTTCACCGACCAGGCGCGGATAGCCGCGATAGCGGCCCATGTTCTCGCCGACCTTCTTCCACATGCCATTGAAGACGGCGGTGCTGCCGGTGAAGTGCACGCCCGCAAGTTCCGGTGAATCGAGCAGCGCGTTGGAGATCTGCACCGCGTCGCCCGGCAGGAAGTTGATCACGCCGGGCGGCAGGCCCGCCGCTTCGAGCACCTTGTACGTGTAGTACGCCGCGAGCATCGCGCTCGATGCGGGCTTCCACACGACGGTATTGCCCATCAGCGCCGGCGCGGTCGTCAGGTTGCCCCCGATCGCGGTGAAATTGAACGGCGTCACCGCGTAAACAAAGCCTTCGAGATTCCGGTACTCGATCGAGTTCCAGACGCCGGGGCTGCTGATTGGCTGCTCGCTGTACAGCTCTTCGGCAAACGCGCAGTTGAAGCGCCAGAAATCGATCATCTCGGATACCGCGTCGATCTCGGACTGGAACACCGTCTTCGACTGCCCGAGCATCGTCGCGGCATTCAACGTCGCGCGCCACGTGCTCGACAACAACTCGGCGGCCTTGAGCAGTACCGCGGCACGATCGTCCCAGGACCACGAACCCCATTCACGGCGCGCGGCGGCGGCGGCGTCGATCGCCTGCTGGATGTGCTCCGGGCCGGCCAGGTGATACTCCGCGAGCACGTGACCGTGGTCGTGCGGCATCACCGCCTTCTCGGTCCGTCCCGTGCGAATCTCGCGTCCGCCGATAATCAGCGGAATGTCGATCTTCTCGGCGGTCATCGCGTTCAGACGCGCTTTCAGCTCCGCGCGCTCCGGCGAGCCGGGCGCATAAGTCTTGTTCTGTTCGTTGACCGGCGTCGGCACGCGCCGGACGCCGGCAAATGCCGCGTGCGTGGTGACGCGCTCGCGCGAGGGCGGCGCCATGGCCGTGGAATGCTTTTCGGCGGGAGAGGCGGGAGCATGCGTGGACATTCCGTTATTGTACCTCTCGTGGCTTCCGGCTTGCACTCTCGTGGCGGCCGTGCGCCCGTGTAGTTTTCGTTGATGGTGTTGATTGCCGCGTCACGCGGACAGGAGCACACAGATGGCTGATGCTGGCTCGGGGAAGGCAGATGACGGCAGGGGCATGCCGGCGCCCGCGGAAGGGGCCACGGCGCAGCCCGCCCGATGGGACAATCGCCTCCTGCCCGGCGGATCGATCGAGGATGCGGCGCGTCCAGTCGGCATGAACGCCGTCGATCGCGAAATGCTCCCGTCGTATGGAAAATCTACGGAGGGAGTCGACTACAAAGACACGCCGGATGGACCGCCGGCCAGTCGGCCGGCAGGTCCGGAATAGCGGGTCACACGGTTCGCCGGACTCTTCGGTCTCCGAAGGTCAGGCGGCAGCGGCTTTGAAGTCGGTCGTTGCGATGACACCGGCTTCGACGGCAGCCTGCCCGTGGAAGAACTGCGCTTCGGCGTCGCTCGCGAATCCAAGAAGTGCGGGTCCCGTTGCCGACAGGCCGGCCTGCGCAACGTCCATCATCCCGTGCATTTGAAAGCTCATCCTGCGCCACACGCCTCCCGGATAGTCCGTGAAAAGTGAAGCGCCAAGCACTGCAGCCCCGTTCATGAAGGCGAGCATCGATGCACGCGGATGGCTGTTCATCCACGCGAAGCCCATCGCGAGAAACGTTCCCGCAGTCATATAGTCCAGCACTGCGTGCATCGCGGGATCGATCACCTTCGGCACGCCTGATGTCAGTCGATCGAGTTCTGTGTTCGCCATGTCACCTCCGACCGGCAGTGGAGCAGGAACGGTGCCGTTGTAAGGGCCGAGTTCACCAAGGACGGCTGCGCAGCGGACGCGGCGTCAATAGGGTCGGAACTTCCACCGCTCGAGCCACCAGTTGCCTCCAGTGTGCTCGAACACCTTGTCACCGATGTGCTCGCCGAGCTTGCGGTAACTCTCCCACTGCGCCTCGTCGAAGAACTGATCGGCCGTCGTCTGCTGCGGGAACGCCGGATGGTGCCGGGCGTACTCGCGCAAGTCGATCGGCTCATCGCCGGTGATCCCGGGTTTGATGTAGACGAGGCGTCCTTCGAATCCATCCGGGTCAGGGTATCGAACCCGCGCGACCGCAGCGTGCGTCGCGGCGCGACGCGGATCGAGCTCGCTCGTCGTCACTGGACGCAACGACTCCAGCGGGCCGAAGGCCGACGGCAGCATGTCGTCGATCATGTCCAGGAACTCGATCTCGGCGCCGAAATCGAGCCGCGCCTTTCTCGTCAGGTTCGACAGCCCCTCGAACGTGTAGTCCTCGTCCCCTTCGGCGTCGAGCACGATGATCAGCGGCAGGCGGCGACGAATGAGCTCGTAGCCGCCCATGTTCTCGAAATGACCACCATCGGACAGATACCAGTGACGCCGCGATGAGCCGGGAAAATGTGCGGTGAGCTCGTAGTAGAGATACGTGTGGACGGGGAACATGCCGACGAGCACGCGCGACAGCCGATCGGAGACGGTTCGACTGAGGGTCATCTTGAGCGGACGCCGACGCGTTGGCACCCCCGAGTCCCACCAGTATCCGAGGCGCACGTTCGCGAGTCCGGCCAGCAGACTGAGCCCGAGACTCGTGCGGAAGCCCAGGCCAGTTGAAAACGCGGCACCGGAGATTCCCGCCCAGCGGCCGAGCGACAGCGGCTCCCCGGGGAATTCGTCCGGCAACTCGGCATCGGCATCGGGCGCAGCCGCCGGGACCGCGGCCGATTGGCGCGAGGCGGGGTATTCAAACATCCGGAACGCCGGTCCGCCGGCACCCTGCTTCGGATAAATCGCGGCAACGCGACGCGTGTGAAGGCGTCCCCGCGCCTCGAGCTTCAGCATCTGCAGCACTGAAGGCGTGTCGTCAGCGGGCGGCGCCGCTGCGTCTGGTCCATACACAACGTGATGACGCACACCCGCGCTGACGCCCGCCGGACCAAGCGCCATGCCGATGCCCTTGCGGTCCTGCTGCTGCACCTGCGACTCGCCGCTGAAGGTTTCGTTGATTGTCACGTTCACCAGATGCAGCGGCGCCGCGCGGTCGTATGCGTCGCTCGTGTCAGGCTGCACGGGCGTCGGCCAGTACCGATGCACCTCGATGTCGTCGTCGGCAATCGGCTCGACGACCGGGACCCACGAGCCCCGGCGCCAGCGCGTCGCATTCGACGCGCCCAGATACGCACGAATGAGCCGTGCGCTGTAGAGCACCTGGTGCGACGAGTAGTTCAGAAAGCCGAAATACCGGCCGAACGCGAACGTCAGGAGTGACGCGCCGCCGATCCACAGCCAATAGACATCGGCGCGCTGGCGTTCGGGTGTCGCCGGGCACGTCGGTAACGTCGACCTGGCGCTGTGCGGATCCACGATCGTGCTCGGCGCGGCCGCCGCGCAGAATCGCCACGCGGCCGCGTGCGACAGGAGGTCGAATCCAATCGCGAGCACCGCGACGATCAGCAGCGCCACGACGGTGGCCACAACGGTAATCGAGATCGGGGGACGCGAACCCTGTGTCCTGCCCCCGAAGAGCACGACCAGCTTGCGGCCGTATGCGCTGACGAACGCGAACACGGCCGTCATGCCGGCAAACCCCGACTTGAGGTGTCCGGCCACCGCGACGGCGTACATCGTCTGACCAATCGAGTCGATCGTCACGATCAACGCGACGATGCCCGCGGCGACGAGCCATCCGCGGAGGTAGCGCGTCAGAATGTTACGTGCGAGCTGACTCTGGAATTGTCCCGAATCCTCGGCGCCAGACGGCGGACGGCGAACCGTCGATGCCCATGTTGCGGTACCGATGACGATCGACAAGCCAGCGACCACGAGCAGCACCCACGCGATGCTGCGCTCGATGATCCCGACGGTTGGAACGTGGAGCACCAGGAGCGACAGCCCCAGGGCTGCGGGGGCCCCATCGGCCGGGTAGCGGATCGTGACGGCAAACAGCACCGCGAGGATCACGAGCGGCCATGCGCCCGTTGCGACCGCCGCATTCGCCGCGCCGCCCGGCGACCACCCGGCGTAGAACAGGAGCACTTCGATCGTGATCGCGGCGACCCACAGCAGACCGCGCGCCGGCCGCGGCCGGTCCGTCACAATCCAGTACGACCATCCAATCGCGAAGGCGACGGCAAGGATGAGGAGTGGAAACGCGGTCCAGGGACTCCACCACACGTACTGGCTGAAGGGCAGCAAGCGGACGAAGGCGGTGTTGTGCGCTTCGATGTTTGCCACCAGCTCCGGTTCCGCGTGCGGGGCAAGCACGCGCGGAAGCTGCAACAGAAGGAACAAGGAGAGGAGCGCCGTCGCAATCACCGCCTGGACGGCAACCCAGTTGCGAAGCAGCCCGGCGCCCGCAAGCAGCAGGTCGCCGGATCCCTGGGGCGCGAGGTACCGGCCGTTCTCACGCAGCCATCGAAGGACGTTCCGTTCGGCATCGACGAGATCGCTGGTCGGGTTCGCCGGCTTGTCACCGCCGAGTATCCACTCGACGTCCTCCACGCCGCGGACGTAGTCGCGCGTGAAGAGGCGTCCGAGAAACGATCCGAAATACCCGCCGCCGGACACGGTGGAGATGTAGTCGATGCGCCCGAGCAGCTTCCGTTTCGCGAGCGCCTGGAAAACTCCGAGGGCAAACGTCGCGCTGCGGATCCCGCCACCGGAAATCGCGACGCCGATCCGGCTTCCGTCGTCCTCCGTCGTTCCGCGCCGCCTCGTGATGAGCCGTGATTC
>Ga0136846_1229523_pt1 | contig 13457 bp, 9 predicted proteins | sample HopSoiMetagenom2_FD_96841 | JGI IMG/M metagenome (GOLD analysis project Ga0136846, IMG submission 96841) | Grasslands soil microbial communities from Hopland, California, USA - 2 Assembly 2016 (version 4) | ecosystem: Environmental > Terrestrial > Soil > Grasslands | place: USA: Hopland... | reverse complement strand
CTGACGAGCACGACGTCCGGGTGCGCGGCGACGACGGCGTCGATCCGGCTGCCGTACGGCCCGCCGGCGGCGCCCGACTTCGCGTAGCCGGCGCCGGCGACGCCGAGGTTCAATTCGCGCAGACCCAGGCGGGCGCACACCAGCGTGCTGAATCGCTTGGCCGGCGAGGAGGCACGGGTCCCGATCGTCCAGTCGTCACCGAGGAAGGCGACCAGCGGCAGCTGGCTCGGCGGGCTCGTGGTGGCGCTTCCGCTGGGGCTTCGGCTCGGGCTCGTGGTGGGGGTGGACGAGCTCGGCGGAGCGGTAGCCGATGACGGATCGACGACCGACCCGACGGTCGTCCCGGCCCCCGGCGGCGTCTCGTCGTGGGTGAGGACGTAGCCGGCCACGGCGAACACGGCCGTCGCGGCCACGACCAACGCCCCCCGCCAGATCCGCCGCACGGGTTGATCGTAGGTACATGGCACGCTGGTCGTCGTGAGCTTCCAGGTGCTGTTCGTCTGCACGGGCAACATCTGCCGCTCGCCGATGGCCGAACGGCTGCTGCAGGCGCGGGTGAACGGCGGCGCCGCGGTCGTCGCGACGAGTGCCGGCACCCGGGCGGTCGTGGGCTACGGCATGGACGGCGCGGCCGCGTACGTCCTGCGGGCCCTCGGCGGCGATCCGGACGGCCACGTGGCCCGGCAGATCACCCCCGAACTGGTGGCCGAGGCCGACCTCGTCCTGGCCGCGACGACCCTGCACCGCAGCGTGGTGATCCGCGCGCAGCCGGCGGCCATGCGGCGGACGTTCACCCTGCGCGAGTTCGCCCGGCTCGGTGCGGCCCTCCCACCGGCATCCGGCGCGACGGGTGCGGACGGCGCGGACGACCTGCGCCGCCGGGTGGCCGACGTGTCCGGTCAGCGCGGCGTCCAGCCGGCGGTCGAGGAGAACGCGGACGACATCGCCGACCCATTCGGCGCCCCGCTGCCGGTCATGGAACGGTGCGGGCAGGAGATCAGCGCGGCCACCGACGCGATCGTTCGGGTACTGACCGGCTGAGCGAGCTCAGCGCTGGGCGTTCGCGGTACGCCGGAACACGAACTCGTTGCAGCCGATCCCGCCGCCGCAGGTAGTGAGCTGGGTCAACTCGAAACCCTGCTCGCGGTAGAAGTCGAAGATCTCCTCCGGCTTGGCCACCTCGAACGGGAACCCGCCGATCCAGTCGATCAGGTCCCGCCGGGCGTCCATGCCGCGGGCCCGTCCGGCATCGCGCCGAGGCCGGGGCAAGCGCCGTACCGTGCGATAGATCGCTCCCGAGATGTCCCACCGTTCGTGGGCCAGCTTCGCCCGGGCGGCCCACTCGATCACCTTCTTGCCGGCGGGACCGGAACGGACGTAGAGCTCCTTCACCCGCCGCCAGTTGCGGCTGCTGCGGCCCTGGTCGTTGTAGATCGCGACAAACAGCTGCCCGCCCGGCGCAACCAGGCCGGCCACGTTGGCGACAGCCGACCACATGTCACCGGTGTGGTGCAGCACGCCCCACGAGTAGACGACGTCGAAGGTGCCTAACCCGGCCAGGTAGGTCGCGTCGAGGACGGAGCCCTGCTCCACCTGCCACTCGTCATCGTCGGGACAGTAGCGACGGCGCAGCTCCGCCGCACAGGCCACGGAGGCCGGATCGAAGTCGAACGAGACGACGCGCGCGCCGAGGCGGCGCGCGGCGAGGCTGAACAGGCCGCTGCCACAGCCGACGTCGAGGAAGGTTTGGCCGGTCAGCGGCCCGAGCTTCGCCTCCAAGGAGCGCTGCGCCGCGTGGATCCGGCCCTCGTCGACGAGTTCCAGGAACCGGGACCAGTTCTCCCCGAAGGCGAATCGCTGTCCCGCGTCGATCTCGGTCACGGCATTGCCGGTCGACGTCATCCGTCCCTCGTCCGCTGAGCTGGCCACGCGGCGGCTATCGGCTGAAGACGTACTGGTTGCAGCCGAGTCCGCCGGCGCAGGTCTTCAGCTCCTGGAGCGTGAATCCTCGGTCGCGGCAGAAGCGGAAAACCTCCTCTGGCTTCGAGACCTCGAAGGGGAAACCCCCCACCCAGTCGACGAGATCGCGCCGACGGTCCATCCCCCGGGGGACGCCCTTCGGCCGGGGCTTTCCCCGAAGCCGGCGATAGACCCGAAACGGCAGCGAGCGAAAGGCGAAGAAGGCGCCAACCAGACAGACCAGCACGCGTTGGCGGCCCGGCCCGCCCTGCACGTAGCTGTGCTTGATCCGGCGCCAGACCCTCGAGGCCATGCCCTGGTCGTTGTAGAGCGAGATGAACAGCTGGCCGCCCGGCGCGACCAACTCCGTTACGTTGCCCACTGCGCTCCACATGTCACCGGTGTGATGGAGGACGCCCCAGGAGTAGACGACATCGAACTGTCCCAGGGAAGCGAGATAGTCGCGGTCGAGAGCCGACCCGCGCTCGATCCGCCAGGCGTCGTCGTCGGCGCGGAAGCGGCGGCGGAGCTCGATCGCGCAGCCGACGGACGCGGAGTCGAAGTCGAAGGACAGCACCCGGGCCCCGAGGTTTCTGGCCGCCAAGCTGAACAGTCCACTACCGCAGCCGACATCGACGAAGGTCTTGCCGTCAATGTCGCCGAGGTTGTCTCGCAGCGACTCCTCCGCGGCCTGGATCCGCCTGTCGTCGACCAAGCTGAGGAAGCGTGCCCAGTTGTCGCCGAAGGCAAATCGCTCGCCGGCATCGATTTCGGCGGTGGCGTTACTCATCTCGTGACCCTTCGGGATAGGGCGTGGACGGGGCCAGTGTGTGATCCGCCACCAGGCGAATCAACTTGGCCTCACCCGCGGTCGACGGAGTGCGGTGGGTGCGGCGCGAGCTGCTCCTCGGACAGGGATGGCCGCTCCGCAACCGGTGACGCCTGCCCGACGGTGCGCATCTGGTCCTCGCCGCCGCCCGGGCGCCGCCCCGCCGCCCGCGACTTGTCGGGGCGGTACGTGTAGTAGTAGCTCTGCTCGTAGTCGTAGCGTCCGCTCGACCGGGTGATCATGTTGAGGATGGCGCCTACCGGGCGCTCGCCGACCTTCGCCAGCGCTTCGATCGATCGCGCCACCTGTTCGCGGGTCGTCTTGCCGGCGCGATGGACGACGAGCGTGGCGTCGGCCATCGCTGCGACCTCTGCGCCGTCGGCGACTGGCAGCAAGGGTGCGGTGTCGATGATCGTGTAGTCGACCTGCCCGGCGATCTCTCGGATGAGGGCTCGCGCCTGGCCGGAGATCAGCAGTTCGCTGGGATTCGGCGGTATCTGGCCCGAGGTGAGGACGGCCAGATTGCGGCCGGCGTTTTGCAGCGCATCCTCCAACCGCACGGCGCCGATCAGGACCGTGGTGAAGCCAACGTCGGCGACCAATCCGAGGGTCCGGGCGACGGTGGGTCGGCGTAAATCGGCCTCGACCAGGCAGACGCGGTGCCCGGCCTCGGCGAGCGAGGCCGCGAGATTCATGGCCGTGGTGGACTTGCCCTCGCCGGGTACGGCACTGGTGACGGCGATGATCCGTGGAGCCTCGTCGACATTGACGAACTGGAGGTTCGTGCGTAGCTGTCGGAACGCCTCCGAGCGGATGCTGTGCGGATCACCCCGGAACGCGATCGGCGCCTTCGCGGTGCGCTTGTCGTACGGGACGGCGCCGAGCAGCGGAACGTTGAGGGCCTCGAGGTCCTTCGGGCCCTTGATCGTGTTGTCGAGCAAATCGCGCAGCACTACGACGCCGACGCCGAGCAGCAGGCCGACGACCAACCCAAGACCCAGGTTGACGATCTTGTTGGGCTTGATCGGGGCTGACGGGACGGTGCCGGGATGGATGACGGTGAGCTTCACGACCGGCTTGCCGGAGCCGTCGGTCTGCTCGGTTCGCTGCACGACCTGATTGAACTGCTTGGCGACAGCGTTGGCGATGCGAGCGGCCTGGATAGGACTGGGATCGATGACGTGCAGGTTGATGAGTACCTTGTTCAACGGGGCGTCGGCGGTGATCTTGGTGGCGAGCTGGTCCGGCGTCAGCCGCAGCCGCAGCTGGGCGATGACCGGCGTGGTTACTGCTGGTGCGTTGGCAATGCTGGTGTAGGACTGCACCCGCTCCTGGGTAAACGTGTTGCCCTGCGCCAGTTGAGACGGATCGGTCGAGGTCGAGGTCGCGACGAACACCTGGACGGTGGATTGGTAGACCTTGTCGCTGGCGACCGTCAGCCCGATTCCGCCGGCAACGCCGAGCGTCAGGAGCGTCAGGAGAATGGGCCAGCCCTTACGTAACACACGAACGTAATCACGCAGGTTCACTGACCTCGCCCCTCGACCGAACACACTTGCGTCAGGGTATCGCGCGAACGGGGCACATCGGGATGATGCGGCGCGCGTGGCTCGTGATCGCTCGCGATCATGGGCTCACCGTCTGCCGGAGAAGCGACTCGATGGCTGGCTCGTACAACATCGATCCAGCCACGCTCAGGTGTGCTCCATCTCGGTACATCAACTGTTCTCCTCGGTATACGTCGCACCCGTCCGCGCCGCAAATCAAGCTGCCCAAATCCACGAACCTTGCACCGACTCCGAGCGCCCGTCGTTCCGCGGCGACGATCGAACCGTGGGCGCGCTCCGCCTGCTCGCGGTCAAGGTGGCCGCAACCCGCAGACATTCCCCGGGAGACGACCGAGGGGATGATGCAGTTCGGTATGTCAGGGAACTGCGGGATCGGTCCGACGTTGATGACGGGGCCTTGTGGGGTGAGGCGCTGCGTCGTCGTCTGCAAGTCCTGCGCCCATGTCGCGATGGCCCGTTGCCGCGCCGACCCGGTCTGCAGGTTAAGGAGACCCGCGGAGTTCGAGACGATGATCGCCTCGTACGGCTTGGGCTGCGCCTCGATGTAGGCCAGGTCGGCCTTGACGAGAGCGGCGCAGCCGGCGGTGGGGTACTGGCGCTGCAGCAGGAACGGGCAGCCACCGGAGGTCGCGACGTGAACATCCAGGTGAAGGCGTTGAGCGGCCGCGATCACGGGTTCGCTGATGTGTCCGGCGTTCGAGTCGCCGATCAGGAGCACCGTCCCGCGGGAGTCGGCAACGTGCCACGAGCACGGCGGACGGAGCGGGTCGCCGAGCGGGTAGGTCGAGGCGCACCCCGTCTGCAGATCAACGTGGTCGGGTCGGACCGTCGCCTCGACCCTGGCGATGCGGGTGTTCCACCAGCTGTGACTTGCGGCCGCGGTGAGCGCACCACCGGCCAGCGCTGGGACCCCGATGCACACCGCGGCGACCAGCAGCGCGGCGCGCGGCGGGGTTCGTCGAGACCGCCGGCGGACGGGCTGCTCGATGTAGTGGTAGCAGGCGATCGCCGGTATGAGCGCACCGAACCCGGCCAAGGCGGACCAGAGCTTGTCGGTCGGGTGTTCCACCCGAATGAGGACTATCGCCGGCCAGTGCCAGAGGTACCAGCTGTAGGACCAGTCTCCGAGCTTCACCAGCGGGCGGAGGCCGAGCAGCCGGCTGGTGAGCGACGGGACGGCCTTGCTGCCGGAGGCGATTACCGCCGCGGTGCCGATCACCGGCAATGACGCCCGCCATCCAGGGAAGGGCGAGGAAGCGGAGACGACGAAGGCGGAGGTGATCATCAGGGCCAACCCGGCGGGGGCGAGAACCAGGGCCACCGCCGACGACACCTGTCGGCGCTGCGCGAGCAGGCTCACCGCGACTCCGGCCAGGAATTCCCAGGCCCGCGTGACGGGTGAGTAGAACGCGAACCGCTCGGCGAGATCCGGGCGCGTGGAAAGGGTGTGCAGCCCCGGCACGTTGGGCAGCCACCCGTAGGTGAAGGCCAACCCGGCCCAGAGCGAGACGGCGACGAACAGCATCGTTGTCGCGACGAGCGGACGCATTCGTCCCTTGACGAGCCGCCAGACGACGAACAGCGAGAGAGGAAAGACGACGTAGAACTGCTCCTCGACCGACAGTGACCAGGTGTGCAGGAACGGGTTGGTGTCGGTCGTCGGCTGGAAATACCCCCCGGTGTAGATCGCGAAGTAGCCGTTGGCGAAGAACACCGACGCGGCGGAGGCAGCGCGCCCGGTGCTCGGTTGCCCGGGGCCGAGCGGGCTGATGACGAGGGCGGAGAGCGTGAGTGTCACGACCGTGACGGTGGCGAGGGCGGGCAACAGCCGACGGACCCGACGGGCGTAGAACCGAGCGAAGCGGATCCGTCCGCCGTTCTGCAACTCGCGTAGCAGCATGCCGGAGATGACGAACCCGGAGATGACGAAGAAGACGTCCACGCCGACGAAGCCGCCGTCCACGGGAAGGCCGGAGTGGTATGCGACCACCATCAGCACGGCGATGGCCCGAAGTCCTTGGATGTCGCCGCGCCAACCACCGCGGACGTCGCTGGCGCGGGCCGGCGCCGACTCGGAGGTCGTGACTGCGCCGGAATGCTGACCGACCGTCACGGCGCGGGCCGAGACTCGAACCACGCCACGGTGTCGACGAGCCCGGCTCGCAGCGGCTGCGGGGCGAGGCCCGAGAACAGGGCGAGCAGCGACGCGGGATCCGCCTGCGATGCGCGGACGTCGCCGGCGCGCGCATCGACGAACTCCAGCTTGGCGGTCGCGCCGGTGATCTCCTCGAGGAGTGCGACGAGCTCGAGCAACGTCGTGCGCGTGTTGAAGGCGAGGTTCACCGGGCGGGTCGAGGTCGTCCGGCCGGTGACCGCCCGGCTCAGCACTTCGACCACGGAGGACACCGATGTGAAGTCACGACTCTGCTCACCGTCGCCGTGGATCTGCAGAGGCCGGCCACGCAGCAGGGCGTCCACGAACGTCGGAACTACTGCGGCGTACACATGACCGGCCGGCTGAAGCGGCCCGTAGACGTTGAAGAACCGGAACACCAGCACTGGCATCTCGTAGACGCGCTGGTAGGCGAGCGCGTAGGACTCGCCGGCGAGCTTGCTCGCTGCGTACGGACTCATCGGCTCGGTGCGCATCGTCTCCCGCTTGGGAAGCTCGAGGTTCGCCCCGTACACGGAGGATGAGGACGAGAAGACGACGTGGGCGTCGACCTCGCGGGCGATCGTGAGGACGTTGAGGGTGCCGTTGACGTTCACGTCGTGCGTCTCGAGCGGCTCGGCAACCGAGCGCTGTACCGATCCCCGCGCGGCGAGATGGACGATCGTGTCCCCGCCGGCTGCCGCCCGTTTCAGCGCGTCGGCATCCCGGATGTCCGCCGTCAGCAACTCCACGTCGATTCCGTCGACGTTCTCCTGAGCGCCGGTCGTCAGGTTGTCGATGACGCGGACCTCGTGCCCGTCCTCGACCATTCGGCGGCAAAGGTTGGCGCCGATGAATCCGGCGCCACCGGTAACCAGCAATTTCATCAGTGGGTCGTGCTCCATTCCGGTGACGGGTCGATTCGCAGGTCGTGGCTGATCGGCTCGCGGGAATGACCGGCGGCGAGGGCGCCGGCAAGTGCGATGAAGGCCAACACGCCGAGACGGCCTTCAACGAACCAGTCGAGCGAGATGCCGGAGACGAAGAGGAAGACCACGATGGGCAGCAGCACGCGCGGGCTGTGCCGACGGGCCCGGACGACGGCGAGGCCGAGCAGGAACACGAACAGCAGCCCGACGACGACACCCGATTCGGCGAACCGGCCGACGAAGACGTTGTGCGCCGACAGGTGATAGCTCGCGTTGGGATCCGACAGCGAGTACTCGTCGAGGCTCGCGAGTCCCACGCCGCTAAACGGATGCTGGATCGCAACGTGCAGCGCATACTGCGTCGCGCCGGCCCGCTCGGTCACGTTCTGCTGGATCTCGCTGGTGTTCCGACCCGAGGCTCGGGCCAGCCAATTCATCGCCGGCGAGCTGAGGAAGTACAGCCCCACCGCAACGACGGCCAGAGTGAAGAAACCGAGGGAGTCCGCGCGAGCGATGTAACGGTGGAGAACGACCACGGCGATGCCGGCGAGTGCGGCGAGGAATGCTCCGCGGGAGCCGCTCTGCACCGTGCCGAACAACCCCAGCACGAGGAACAGCGTGCCCGCGAGCTTGTATCGCGCCGCCTGTTGCCGGGCCGCGACGGCGCCGATCACCATCGCGAGTGCGCAGAGGAAACCCACGCCATTTGCGTTAAGTCCTAGGAGGACGTCGCCGGAACGCGCGCCGCCCAGCGAGGGGCTGGTGATTGCCCGGTAACTCGCGTAAAGACTGACGAATCCGAGCAAGGCGACGACGGTTGCGGCCCGGAAGCCGATCACGCTGACGGCCGCGCCGATGTAGACCGCGTACACGACGTAGAGGCGGCTGGTCGGTGGTGCCGCGACTGGGGCCGCGTAGCTGAGCAGGACAACGACGGCGCCGAGGACGGCGAGCAGCATCGGCTCCAGCCAAGGCGAGCGACCTCGGCGCCAGAGCGTGCACAGGACGGCCACGCTCACACAGCCGAGTGCGGTGCCGAGACTGCGGATGTCCGGTGAGTAGAACGGCACGATCGCGGCGACGGCGACTGCGGAGACCGGCCACAGAGCGGCCGCGAGAAGTCCTGCCACCGATACGAGAGCGAACGGCGTCAGGACGGCGAATCGGGGAAAAGCCGTGAACAGTGGGCCGCCACGACTCGACAGGAAGAGCCCGAGGATTACGAGAGCACCGATCATCAAACCGGCGGTGAGCCGCATGTGGCGCGACAACGGGATCATGCTTGACCGGCCGAGGGTGCCAGCTCGCGGGCCAGTCGGCCCTCGACGAGGGTGTAAACGCAATCGGCGCCAGCCAGTGGTGGTCGCCGGTGCGAGACCATGACGATGCTCAACTCGCCCCGTAGTTCGCAGATGCTCTCCACGACGAGACGCTCAGTTTCGGCATCGAGCGCGGCGGTCGGCTCGTCCAGGATGAGGATGGATGGTTGACGGTAAAGCGCGCGGGCGAGACCGAGACGTTGACGTTGGCCCACCGAGAGTCGGCTGCCGTTCTCGCCGACGCCGGTGTCGATGCCGTTGGGCAGCGAGTCGACGACGCCGCCCAAGCCGGCCCGGGCGAGTGCCGATCGGGCGCGTTCGACGTCCACCTCGGGGTGGCCGAGGGCAACGTTGGCGACGATCGAGTCGTCGAGCATGTAGCTCTCTTGAGGTACGTAACCAACACGTTCGAACCACGAGGGGTCGGCTGCGGCGATCGGTTCGCCGCCCCATGTGACGACGCCACCGGTCGGGCGCAATAGCCCCAACATGATGTTCAGCAACGTGCTCTTGCCTCCACCGGACGGCCCGACGATGCCGACGAACGCGCCCGGCTCCACGGTGAGGGTGACCTCGGACAGCACGGATGGTCCTTCGGAGTACCGGAAGGCCAGGTCGGTGATTGCGAGCGTCGCGCGTCGAACGCGTTGCGGCGGCGTCGCCGGCGCTGAGTCACGGTTGAACCGGTCGAGCTCCTGGCGCAGTTCGCGGCCGATCTCCATGCCGGAGCGAAGCTGGGTCATCGTGCCCAAAGCTCGGGACACCGCCGGCAGGACACGGAGGCCGGCAACGACGTACAGCGCCACGACCGGCAGTTGCTTTGACGGATGGTCGCTGCTGACCACGATCAGCAAGGCCACGAGGACGGCGCCGTATAACGCGGTTTCCAGGGTCAGCCGCGGTATGTCGGTCAGCAGTGCCAGGCGACGCTGCGCCTTCGTCATGCCACCTCGGGCATCGCGCACCGATCTGAGTACTGGCTCCTGAGCATTCGCGACGGTGAGTTCGCGCACCCCGCGCAGCACGGTCGCCGTCCGCCGGTAGACCTGCGTGACGTGGCGCGCGTACTCCTGGGAGAAACGCGTCGTGAACCGGCGGCTGAAGATCGTGAACAGGGTCCCGACGAAGCCGAGATAGCCGCAGACGACGAGGCCCGGCAGGGGGCTGGCCACCAGCAGGGCGGCGCCGAGTGAGACCACGGTCGTCGAGTCGGTCACCAGTACGAGCAGCCCAGCCAGACCGGAGAAGGTCGCCGAGTTGACGTTGGATACCGCCCGCGACATCAATTCGGCCGAGTTGTGCGAGAGGTGGAATTCGAAAGGCGCGTACACGTACGAGCTCAGCAGGCGGTTACTGAGTGAGACGTCCGCGGCCGCCACCTGCTTCATCCACCACGCCCGCAGCACGTAGGCCGTGATCGAACGAGTGATCATGCAGATCATCGCCAGCACGATGTACGTGTCGACGCTCAGCGGCAGGATTGAGTCGAGCGGGGTGGTGAGCTTCGAATCCGAGCCGTTGGCCGTCAAACTGACGAAGACCGGGAAGAGGAACAGCAGCGACGCGAAGTCGAGCAACGATGACACTGCGGCCACCACGGCTCCTCGGCGCACTGCCCGCGTCACTGAATGCGGGTAGAGCTTCAGGAACTCGTGCAGGACACGCATTCCCATCACGGCCGGGACCTCCGCGAGACGCCCCGGGTGACAACCAGCTTCTCGTATGCATCGATGCAGGCTTCCCAGGAGAAGGCCGTGGCGCGGATCCGCGCCGCAGCACCCATCTGCTCGCGCAGCGCTGCATCGGCGGCGACCTTGTGGATTGCTGCAGCCAGCGCATCGGCGTCGCCCGGTGGCACGAGCAGGCCCTGGACGCCGTCGTCGATCAGCACTGGAGTGCCACCCACGTCGGTAGCTACGACCGGCAATCCGGCCGCGAGCTGCTCGAGGATCGCGTTCGACAGCCCTTCGCCGAGCGACGGGTGGATGGCGAACTGGGCGTTGCGCAACTCACCGGCGACGTCGGCTGGACGGGGCACGAACGTCAGCTTGCTCCCGACGCCGAGGGACTCGGCCAGCTTGCGGATCTCGGGAAGTTTGTCGCCGACGCCGAGCAGGCGCACGTGCAGTGGGCTGTCGATCTCGGCGAGCGCATGCAGCAGGACGTCGTGACCCTTCAGCGGGCGGTAGTTCGCGACGACGACTGCGACCGGTGGCTGGCGTGTCACGTCGCCGGCGGGTTCCGCGGGCAGGGTCACGCCGTTCGCGATGAAGTGAACCCGCTCCGGGTAGGCGTGAAGCTCGGTTGCTTCGGCCATCAGGGAGGGCGCGTTGATCGTCACGACGTGCGCGTGCCGCACAGCTGAGCGGAGCAGGAATCGTGCCAGCCGAGACCGCTCGAACGTCCCCCCGCGCAACGCTGCAATGCGCCGGCCCGGGCTCACGAGCCGGGCTACCGTTAGCGTGGGCCAGATAGCGCCGGGGAGCCAGGCCATGACCGCCGTCGGTCGCCAGGTGAATAGGTAGTACGCGATCCGAACCATCATCAGGACGTTGCGCCCGAATGCTGAGATACGCCGGATCGGCGGTCGCGCGACGCGCCAAGCGATGCCTGCGTCGTCCAGTACCTGGGTGAGCTCGCCGCCGCCGACGAGGAAGACGACTCGGACCTGATGACCGCGGGCGACCAACCGGGCGGCCACGTGAACGAGTTGACCCTCCGCTCCGCCGCGCTGTGCGCTGCCGATGGTGAACAGCACTCGCGCACGCGCGTCCCGGCGTGACTCGGTCATGTCTGCCATCAGCGGCCCACCGGTGCTCGCGCGTCAAGGACCTCGCGGTGCCACAACTCCAGCATGAGCAGTGCGTACAGCTGCGGAGCCCAGTTCTCACCGGCCTCGTGTCGGTCGAGCAAGCTGCGCACCGCGGCCGGCTCGAACCAGCCTCGGTTGCGGGCCGTGTCGTCGGTCAGTACGTCATGCAGCATGCCGCGCAACGGTCCGCGGAACCAGTCGTTCAGCGGAACACCGAAGCCGGTCTTCTGGCGATGGATGAGGTCGTCGTCGAGCCAAGGAACGAGCGCCTGCTTGAGGAGGTGCTTCGTGGTCATGCCGCGGATCTTAAGCGAGCCCGGGAGCCCGGCGGCCCACTCCATCAGGGTGTGATCGAGCAGTGGACTTCGGGCCTCGAGGGACACCGCCATCGTGGTGATGTCCACCTTCGGTAGCAGATCACCCGGCAGGTAAGTCGCGGTGTCCACGGCCAGCAGGCGATTGACCGGGTCGGTGTAGTGGTGGGCGTCCCACACCGCCTGGAGTCGCTCATAGGGGTTCGGGTCGCCGGCCTCGGCCTGGAAGGCGCTCGTCAAGAGCAGTGCCTTTGGCTCGGGACGGAAGTAGGAGACCATCCGGCCGTAACGCTCGGCGGTGGTCGAGGCGCGCAGGACGCCACTCGCCAGCTCCGCGCGGCGCCGGACGTGGCGTGGGGTCACGATCGCCGGAAGGATCCGGATAATCGCCAACGCGGCCTGAGTGGCGCGGGACGGCAGCCGACTCGGCAGCTGGAGGAAAGCCGGGTAGCGGCGGTAGCCGCCGAAGGTTTCGTCTCCGCCGTCGCCGTTCAGCGCGACGACGACCTGCTGCCGGGTCATCTCGGCGAGATAGAAACTTGGGATCGCCGAGGCGTCGGCGAACGGCTCGTCGAAGCTGCGCGCCAGCCGGGGCATGACCTGCGCGGCGTCCGGGCGGACGATCATCTCGTGGTGCTCGGTGCCGTAGCGCTGGGCAACGCGCCGCGCATAGGGCAGCTCGTTGTGGCTCTCCTCCTCGAAACCGATCGAGAAGGTCTTGACCGTTGCCGTGCTCACCCTGCTCATGGCGGCGACGATGGCCGACGAGTCCAGGCCACCGGACAGGAACGCGCCGAGAGGTCGTTCGCTGACGAGTCGTACGCGGACGCAGTCCTCGATCCGTTGCCGCAGCTCCTCGGCCAACGCGACCTCGTCTAGCAAGTGTTCATCACCTGCACTTGCGTTGGCGTCGGCGTACCGCAACGACCAGTACGGCCGAATGGAGACAGCGCCGTCCCGCCAGCGCAGGAGGTGTGCGGGTTCGAGCTTGTGCACCGATTCGACGGCGCTCAGCGGAGCGGGGACGTACTGGAAGGTGAGGTATTGGCTGATCGCCAGCTTCGACGCCGTACGGGGAACTCGCTCGTCCTCCAGGATCGCCTTGAGCTCGGAACCGAAGACCAGACCCCCGGATACCGCCGCATAGTAGAGCGGCTTCTTGCCGAGCCTGTCGCGTACTAGTAAGAGCGTCCGCGAGCGGCGGTCCCACAGTGCAATGGCGAACATTCCGCGGAGGTGCTGCGCGAACTGCTCGCCGTGCTCCTCGTAGAGGTGGGGAATGACTTCGCTGTCGGATTCGCTGGTGAAGCGATGCCCGCGCGCGGAGAGCCGTGCGCGAAGCTCGGCGAAGTTGTAAATCTCGCCGTTGAATACTGCCGCAACGTCACCCGTCTCGTTGAAGACCGGCTGCGAGCCGCCGGCGACATCGATGATGGACAGCCGGCGCATGCCCAGAGCGACGTCCGTGCCCACATGGAAGCCTTCGGCGTCCGGACCGCGATGTCGAAGGGCGTCGGCCATCCGTCGGACGAGGACTGATCGTTCGGTGGATGCCGGCCCGACGACCCCGCAGAT
>Ga0136846_1220403_pt1 | contig 13458 bp, 16 predicted proteins | sample HopSoiMetagenom2_FD_96841 | JGI IMG/M metagenome (GOLD analysis project Ga0136846, IMG submission 96841) | Grasslands soil microbial communities from Hopland, California, USA - 2 Assembly 2016 (version 4) | ecosystem: Environmental > Terrestrial > Soil > Grasslands | place: USA: Hopland... | reverse complement strand
CGACGGCGCCGAACGGCTCGTCCATGAGCATCACCGGCGGATCGGCGGCAAGCGCCCGCGCCACCCCGACGCGCTGGCGCTGCCCGCCCGAGAGGTGGCGCGGATGGCGCGCCAGGAACTCGGCCGGATCGAGGCCGACGAGGCGCAGCATCTCCTCGACGCGGTCCTTGATCTTCGCCTTCGGCCAGCCGAGGAGCCGCGGCACGGTGCCGACGTTCTCGGCGATCGTCATGTGCGGGAACAGGCCGATCTGCTGGATGACGTAGCCGATCCGCCGCCGCAGGCCGACGGGATCGACCTTCATCACGTCCTCGCCCTCGACGAGGATGCGGCCGGAGGTCGGCTCGATCAGCCGGTTGATCATGCGCAGCGTCGTCGTCTTGCCGCAGCCCGACGGGCCGATGAGGACGCAGGTCCGGCCGCCCGGTACGGCGAGCGTCAGCCGGTCGACGGCGTAGCGCGTGCTCCCGGAAAAAGCCTTCGAGACCTGCCGAAGCTCGATCATGCCGGGATCTCGTCTTCACCTCTCCCCGCGGGCCGCGGCGCGCGTCTTCATTCGGTGTCCTTGAAGAGTTTCAGGCACTGGCGCGCCGTGGCGAGGGCGCCGGCGCCGCGTCCGGGAACTCGTGGGCGAGACGGTCGACGATCTCGCCGACGCCGAAGCGGACCGGGTCGACGGCCGGCAGCTTGTAGTCGTCCGCAAGCCCGTCGAGATAGGCCTGCGCCTCGGCCTCGCCGAGCGCCTTGGTGTTGACCGCGATCCCGACCGGGCGGATCGCCGGGTTGGTCAGGCGTCCGCAGCGCAGCGTCAGGTCGATCACGTCCGAGATCGCCGGCAGCGGGTGCTTCACGCCGCGCATATGGGTCCGGGTCGGCTCGTGGCACACCACGAACGCGTCCGGCTGCGCCCCGTGCAGGAGCCCGAGCGAGACGCCGGCGAAGGAGGGATGGAAGAGCGAGCCCTGGCCCTCGATCAGGTCCCAATGCGTCTCGGCGGCATCGGGCGAGAGCCACTCGACGGCGCCCGAGATGAAGTCGGCGACGACGGCGTCGATCGCGACGCCCCGCCCGGAGATGAAGACGCCGGTCTGGCCGGTGGCGCGGAAATCGGCGTCGAAGCCGCGCGCCCGCATCTCGCGCTCGAGCGCCAGCACGGTGTATTTCTTGCCCGAGGAGCAATCGGTGCCGACGGTGAGGAGCCGCAAGCCTCGCCGCTTCGTGCCCTTGCCGGTCTGGAAGCGCTGGCTCGTATGGCGCACGTCGAAGAGCTGCCTGCCGTTGCGTTTCGCTGCGTCGCGGATCGCCGGCGTGTCGGCGAGCCGGACGTGGAGCCCGGTCGCGACGTCGAGCCCGGCGTCGAGCGCCGCGACGATCGCCGGCACCCAGTGCTCGGGCAGGACCCCGCCGGCGTTAACGACGCCGACCACCATGGTCTTGGCGCCGCGTTCCGCCGCCTCCGGGATCGTGAGGTCCGGGATGCCGAGATCGGCCTTGCAGCCCGGGAGCCGCAGCTGGCCGAGGCACCAGTCCGGGCGCCAGTCGACGATGCCGTGCGCGGTCTTTGCCGCGAGCGCGTCCGGCACGTCGCCGAGGAACATCAGGTAGGGCGCGGCGATTTCCATGGCGGTCTCCAGGGGTTCGGCGCGGGAGGAGCGACTTTGGCCGCTGGCCGTCCGCGATGCAAATGGCGCGGGGCGCCGGCTGGCTTCGTGCCCCGGCCGTGGCAGACTGGCGCGATGGATCGTTTCGCCTTCCTCCTGACGCCCGCTAGGCGGGTCGCGCTTCGGCTTCGCCTGAACGAGGCCGCGCCGCTCCTGTCGCTATGCGCGCTCAGCCTCTTCGCCTGGGCCTTCGTCAAAATCGCCGGCGAGGTCTTCGAGGGCGACACCGCGAGTCTCGACCGCAGGATACTGGTCGGGCTGCGCAACCCGAGCGATCTCTCCGATCCGGTTGGGCCGCAATGGTTCGAGGAGGCGGCGCGCGACATCACCGGGCTCGGCGGCCACGCCATCCTAAGCCTCGTGACGTTGGCGTCGATCGCCTACCTGCTGCTCACCCGCAAGCGCGGCGCGGCGTTTCTCGTCATCGCTGCCGTCGGCGGCGGCATGCTGCTGTCGAGCCTTCTCAAGCTCGGCTTCGAGCGGCCGCGTCCCGATCTCGTGCCGCACGGCGCGCGGGTCTACACGGCGAGCTTCCCGAGCGGCCACGCCATGCTTTCGGCCGTGACCTATCTGACGCTCGGCGCGCTCCTGGCCCGGGTGCACCAGGGCCGCGGCATCAAGACGTTCCTTCTCGGCACGGCGGTCGTCCTCACGGTTCTGATCGGCGCGAGCCGGATCTATCTCGGCGTGCACTGGCCGTCCGACGTGCTCGCCGGCTGGTGCGGCGGCGCCGCCTGGGCGTCGCTGTGCTGGTTCGTGGCGCTGCAGCTGCAGCGGCGCGGCGAGGTCGAGCCGCCGGGTTAGGCGTTCTCCGCCCGGCTTTCGTCGGCTGCGGCCTCGATCGCTTCCATGTCGGCATCTGACAGGCCGAAATGATGCCCGATCTCGTGCACCAGCACGTGCGTCACGAGCGAGCCCAGCGTCTCCTCATGCTCGGCCCAATAGTCGAGGATCGGGCGGCGATAGAGCCAGACCATGTTCGGGAACTGCCCGGTCATGAGCGCCGCGCCGCCCTGCGCCAAGCCGACGCCGCGGAACAGCCCGAGGAGATCGAACGGGCTGTCGAAGCCCATCTCGCGCAGCGTCTCGTCGTCGGGAAACTCCTCGACCCGGACGACGACGCCGTCGCACAAGCGCCGGAACCGCGCCGGCAGCCGCGCGAACGCCGCCTCGGCGAGACGCTCGAGGTCGGCAAGCGTCGGCGCCTGCGCGCCGGCCCAATCGGTCGGTGCCGTCACCACCACCTCGCCTGCACGCCGAGCCAATAGGCGAGGAGGATGACGCCGAGAAGCGACAGCGCGCGGCCGATGCGGCGGCCCCAGAGCTCGGCCGGGTCGGTGCCGCCGCCTTCACTCTCCCGGATCGCGTCGCGGCCGGCGAAGTGGTCGGCGACGCGGCGGGCCGCACGCGCGAGCGCCGACGATCCGATCGTCTCCGAGTCGCGGGCGGCGCGCTCGAGCGCTTCGCGCGACGCCTGCTGTCGTTCCTCGTCTCTCATCGGGCAGCTCCGTGGCGCAAAGCCTAGCGCATTCGCGCCCGCTTTTCGCGCGTGTCCGTCCGCACCTCGGGCCGAGCCGGTTTCCGTCACAGTCAGTCATCGAGCAACGGCCCACCCCGGCTCGATCCACGGAACCGGAACCCACAGGAGACCCCCATGAAGACGATCAAGACCACGACCCTCGCCCTCGCCCTCGCTCTCGCGGCGGCGGTCGGCACGCTCTCGCTCGCCGCGACGCCGGCCTCGGCCAAGGGCTTCCATGGCGGCGGGTTCAACGGCGGCCATCACGGCGGCGGGTTCGGCGGCGGATACAAGTTTGGCGGCAATTGGGGCCACGGCCATTGGGGTCACCGCCGCCACTATGGCTGGGGCTACGGCTACGGGATCGCCGCCTACGCCGCCGATTGCTACCTCGTCCGCCGCTACGGCGAGCTGATCAAGGTCTGCGAGTAACCCGCCGACCGCACCGTAGGCGGCGCCTGGAAACGCAGGGCTTCGCCCGCGCCCCGCAAGCCCAGCACCAGGCGCCGCATGATCGGCCGCTCTCCCGGCGCCGATCGACGGCCGCTCGCCAAGGGTTGACGTTTCCCCCGTCAGCCCGCGCCGGGCGGCCGTTCGCGTCAAGAGCTTTGCGAAGGCTCGACAAGGTGGCATAGGAGCGCCGCGGGACTTGGCCCCGCGTCCTCCACCGCTCTTTCGCCGCATGTCCCATCCCGTCTCGCCGCTCGCGCCGAAAGCGCTTGCCGCCCTGCCGCCGATCATCGGGGTCCGCCTCGCGACCGCGGCGGCCGGCATCCGCTATCAGGACCGGACCGACGTGCTCTACGTCGCGTTCGATCAGGGCGCCGCGGTCGCCGGCGTGTTCACGCGCTCGAAGTGCCCGTCGGCGCCGGTCGACTGGTGCCGCCGCAATCTCGGCGTCGGCGCGGCGCGGGCGCTCGTCGTGAACTCCGGCAACGCCAACGCCTTCACGGGGATGAAGGGCGCGCAAGCGGCGGGCCTCACCGCCGAGATCGCCGCGAGGGTCGCGGATTGCCGTCCCGACCAGGTCTTCCTCGCCTCGACCGGGGTCATCGGCGAGCCGCTCGACGCGCAGAAGTTCGACGCCGTGCTGGCCGATTGCGACGAGCGGGCCGACGCGTTCGCCTGGCCCGACGCCGCGAAGGCGATCATGACGACGGACACGTTCCCGAAGCTCGCGACTCGCACGGCGATCCTCGGCGGCGTCGAGGTCGCGATCAACGGCATCGCCAAGGGCGCCGGGATGATCGCGCCCGACATGGCGACGATGCTCGCCTTCGTCTTCACGGACGCGCCGGTCACGGCGGCGGCGCTCCAGCCGCTGTTGAGCCGGGGCGCCGACAAGAGCTTCAACTGCATCACGGTAGATTCGGACACCTCGACCTCCGATACGCTTCTGATGTTCTCGACCGGAACCGCGTTGCCGCGCGGCGCGCCGGTGATCGACGATCATCGCGACGTGCGCCTGCGCTCCTTCCGCCGGGCGCTCGACGATCTTCTCACCGATCTCGCACGGCAGGTGGCGCGCGACGGCGAGGGAGCGCGCAAGTTCGTCACCGTCGACGTCGAGGGCGCGACGAGCGCTCGCTCCGCCCGCCGCATCGCGCTGTCGATCGCCAACTCGCCCTTGGTCAAGACCGCGATCGCCGGCGAGGATGCGAATTGGGGCCGGGTCGTGATGGCGGTCGGCAAGGCCGGCGAGCCGGCCGAGCGCGACAGGCTCGCGATCTCGTTCGGCGACATCCGCGTCGCGACCGAGGGGGCGCGCGATCCCGATTACGACGAGGCCGCGGCGTCGGCCTACATGAAGAACGATGAGATCCGGGTGCGGGTCGATCTCGGTCTCGGGCGCGGCAAGGCGCGGATCTGGACCTGCGATCTGACCAAGGCCTATGTCGAGATCAACGGCGACTACCGCAGCTGAGGCGCCGTCTCAGTGAAGTGCGATGAGCGAGACGATCGCCGAAGCGCAGCCCGAGAGGGCAACCAAGCCCACCGCGATCCATAAGGGCGAGCTGCGGCGGAAGTCCCTGGCCTGCTCGCGCGCCAGCTCGAATGTTTCCGATGAGCGGCTCATGGTCATCATGTCCTCCCCGCTTCGGCCCCGCGCCCTTCAGAGTGGCTGCAAGGTGCGCCCGAGCACGTCGGTCCGCTGTGCGATGGCGCACACGCCAAGCCGGATTCGCAGATGAATGAACGCTCGGCACAGAGGCCGCTCTTGCTCGTGGCGGCGGTGGCGCTGATCGATGCCGACAACCGGGTGCTGATCGCGCAGCGCCCGGCCGGCAAGACGATGGCCGGGCTGTGGGAGTTTCCCGGCGGCAAGGTCGAGAGAGGCGAGCGGCCGGAGGAGACCCTGATCCGCGAGCTCGACGAGGAGCTCGGCATCACCGTGAAGGATGAGTGCCTTGCGCCGCTGACCTTCGCGAGCCACGCCTACGAGGACTTCCATCTGCTGATGCCGCTCTATGCCTGCCGGCGCTGGCACGGGTTCGTGCAGGCACGCGAGGGCCAGGCGCTGCGATGGGTTCGCGCCAGGAGCCTGTCGGACTACCCGATGCCTCCCGCCGACGCGCCGCTCGTTCCGGCCCTGATCGATCTCCTCGGCTAGAGCGGGATGACTTCTTCTCGAGGCGTTAGATCAGCATCGCGCACACGAAAAGGGCCGGGAAATCCCGGCCCTCTTCGCCTGCTCTATCGAGCTAAGGTCAGTCGTTGCACTTCCGGATGCGCTTCGTGACCATGCGGCCGAAGTCGTCTTCCTTCTTCACGATGATCGTGCGGCAGCCGACGTTTCCAGTCTCGTAGACGTCGCGGCGGCGGCGGACCTCGACGCGGTCGTTGTCCCAACCGCGATCGCGGCGCACCTCGGTGCGGACCGTGCGGTTGCCGTCCCAGCCGCGGTCGCCGCCGGCGCGGAATTCGATGCTCTGGGCCGAGGCCGCGGTGGCGCCGAGGACACAAAGGCCAAGAGCGAGGGCAAGGTTCTTCATCGGTCGATCTCCCAGGGGTTTCGGCTCGTGCAGACGCAACGTTTCAATGCGCGGTCTGTTCCCGGCGTAGCTTTTAGTTGGGTTCGGTCGATGTTAAAGCTTGATGAATATTAGATGAATACGCTTGGCCGCCAAGGTTGAAACCCAAGCGCCTGCCGGCCGTTAGCCCTGTGGGGCTCGTCCCGTGAAAGGTGGCAAGCGTGCGTCGGCCACTTCTCGGCCTGGTTCTCCTGACCCTCGCCGGGCCCGCCCTGGCGCAGGGTCCTACAGGGCAGGCCGAGTCGCCGAAGGGCGCCGGCGGCAAGGCCGCTCCCGGCGCCGCCGGCCAATCGAAATCCTGGGCCGATGAGGTCCGCTCGTCGGTCGGACCGCAAAAGCAAGGCGGCGGCGGCCAAGGCGGTCAGGGCAAATCAGGCCAAGGCGGCGACAAGGGCGGCGGGCAAGGCCAGCCGAAACAGTAAGAGCCCGCCGGCCGGCGGGCTCTTATGTTGGTTTCGGTCGCGATCGCCCTTAGCGAACGACTTCCTTGCAGGTCCGGTTGCCGAGCGAGTCCTGGATGCAGGTCTGCTCGCGGGTTGCGGGCGGGCGCTCCTCGACGATGACCGTGCCGGTGGTGTTCGGGCCGCTCGTCGCGCCGCCGACGACCGCGCCCGCGACCGCGCCGGTGGTGGCTCCGGCCGCCGCGCCGGCGTCGGTCGCGCTTGCGATCTCGGGAAGGGCGAACAGGGCCGCCATGGCGGCCAAACCGATGATGCTCGAACGCATGGTGTCGCTCCTTGCAAAGGTTGCCTCGTGTCGGCACGGAAACGCGAGCGCGGCGCTGCGGTTCCGCTTACGGGCCGGGGCCAAGAGCAGCCATGAACAAGGGCGAGGCGACGGCGCCCTTCTACTTAACAAATCCTGAACGAGCCCCGATTCGGCGCTGGATGCCTGGTTTTGGCCCAACTCCATTCAGGACGAATTCAGCCCGTCCGTGGGACAAGGGAACCAATGGTCCGAACTCGACTTGTTCGGGGCATGACAGGACTTCGGTTCAGGAGAAAGCCCATGCGCAACGTTCCTTCGATTGCCGCCGCCGCGCTTGCCGGCGCGGTTCTGGTCGGCGGCGCCGTCGCGGTCCAGACCAGACCGGCCGAGGCCGGCGCTTCGACCGGCACCTGGAAATACGGCGTGCCCTATCGCGGCTATCGCGGCGGCTACGCCTACCGGGGCGGCGGCTACGGCTACCGCCCGTATCGCCGCTACGGCGGCGGCGCGGTGGCGGCGGGCGTCGCGACCGGCCTTGCGCTCGGCGCAGTCGGCGCTGCCGCGGCGCAGCCTTACTACGGCTATCCGGCCTACGGCGCCGCCCCGGTCTACGGCGGCGACTGCTACCTCGTCGACCGGCGCGGCTACGATGCCTGGGGCAACCCGGTCATTCGGCGCGAGCAGGTCTGCGATTGACGCCTGCGCCCCGAAGCGACCGAGAGAGCCCGCCCTCGGCGGGCTCTTTCTCGTTTGGGTGTTCCGTTTTCTGCAAAACTTCCGTAAGCTGCGCGCGGAGGGCTGGGGGGCTGCACACTGCTGCGGTCATGGCCCTCGGAAACCCTGCCCGGTTCACGCCGCGGCGGGGTTTCTTTTTCCCGCCCGCGCCTTCAAGGAACCAAGCCGTACGCTTTCGTGTTGGAGGAGGCCGGATGGTTGCGTTGCCCCCTCGCAGCGGCCGGCCAAGGCCCCGCCGGACCGGCCTCGCCGGACCCGCGGGGCCTTTTCGTTGCCAAGCTCAACCTATGTGAATGAGGCGCGATCCGGGCTGCGCGAAAATCGCCAGGTCCGGACCGATCCATGGCGGTCCCCGGCCCTCCAGCCGCCGCCCTGCCGGACACTTTCCGCCGGTCTCGCGAAACTCCCCTCCCGAGACCGGCGGACCTTCTTCGAGCCGCGTCGGTGCTCCTACTCCCTAACTTCCGCTTTGCCCTCCTGTGTTCAAAGGGGATACTTTCGCCCCTTGACATTCCGCTATCTATTCCTAACTTAGAACAAATGCGGAACAGGCGAATCTTCTGGGCAGCGGCGATGCGGGACCTGCAGCAGGCGCATCCGCCTACGGGCGTGCACGAGGAACGGCTGCGGGCGGTCGCGGGCTTACGCGGGGTGTTCGACCTCACCTCGTGGCGCGGGCGCTCGGGACGGCGCTATGTCGTCGGCGTGCAGCCGCTCACCGAGAGCGACGCGGCCGAGGTGTCGGAGGGTGTGATGATCGCCGTCCGGCGCGACGCCGAGCGCGTCGCGCGCCTCGTCGACGTCGTCGCGGCAGAGCCCGCGTTCCGCGCCGCGGAGCGCAAGGCCTGGGCCGCCCGCATGCGCGCCAGGGGCGCGACCGAGATGCACGTCCATCGCCTCGCCGACGACGCGCGCGACCGCCGGGCGGTCGTCGCGGATCTTTCCGACGAGCCCGAGCGCGCCGCCCTCACAGCGCCGCCGCGAGATACGCCAGAACCGGGTCGGTGACACCCATCTCGGCCAGATGCGCATGCGTCTGGCGCACGTAGTCGGGATTGGCGCCGGAGATGCCGACGCCGCCGCGCACGAGCCGCAACAGCTCCGCCTCCGGCAGCCGCCCGGCGTATTGGGCATGGCCCTTGTCGACCACATAGGCGAGGGCCTCGACCTTCTCGCCGCCGGCGAGCCGGACGGCGAGGCGCCGTTCGAGATACACGCCCGTCACCTGCTCGCGCGCCCGCAGATAGGCGATCGTCTCCGCGGCCTCTTCCGGCGCGACGCGGAACGCGACCCCGTGGCAGCGCCCGCCGCGGTCGAGCCCGAGCACGAGCCCCGGCCGCTCCGGCGTGCCGCGATGGACGTGGCTGAAGACGCAAAGCGCCCGGTGATAGCCGTGCAGATGGGCGTGGCGGCGCTCGAGGAACGGGAATCCCGGCCGCCACATCAGCGAGCCGTAGCCGAACACCCAGAGATCGCTCGTGCGCGGGTCGCGCAATTCCGCCATGGTTCGCCGTCTTGGTCTTGAGGGCGCGCACTCGGGTCTTGGGGCGCGCTAACAGCTACGAGGCGGCGACACAATGCGGGCCGGCGGGGAGACATCGATGAGCGCCGGGACGGCGCCGCGCCGAAGCCGGTTCTGGCTGTTCGCGCCGCCGGCGCTGCTGGCGCTCCTCGCCGCGGCCTTGGCGGCGGCATGGTTCGTGATCCGGGCCCGAACCGGCGACGCGCTCGACGCTTTCGTCGCGAACGAGGCCGCCGCCGGTCGGCGCTGGGACTGCCCGGAGCGCGCGATTGCGGGGTTCCCGTTCCGGATCGAGGTGTCCTGCGCGCGGCTCGCCATCGAGGGACCGGAAGGCGCCATCGCGGCCGGGCGCCTGCGCACGGTGACGCAGATCTATCAGCCGCGCCACACAATCTTCGAGCTCGACGGGCCGTTCCGCGCCGCGAGCGGCGGCGTTGTGGCCGAGGGCAGCTGGGACGCCTTGCGCGGCAGCGTCCATACGGCGGCAAATGGGCTCGAGCGCGTCTCGCTGGTCCTTAGCGCGCCGAAGCTGCGGGTCACCGGCCTGCCGGCCGGCGAGGCGATGCTCTCGGCCCGCAGCGTCGAGGCGCATGTCCGGCCCGACCCCGCCGGCGCCGACGCAATCGACCTTGCCGCGACGATCGCCGGCGCCGCGGTGCCGCCGCTCGACCAGCTTCTCGGCGGCCCGGAGCCGATCGACGCCGACCTCCAGATCAGGGTCACGCAGGCGCGCGCCGGGTTGCGCCCGTCGCGGAGCGAGATCGAGCGCTGGCGCGAGGCCGGCGGGCGCATCGGCCTGACTTCGCTCACGACCGCGAAAGGCGCGCGCCGGCTCGAGGCCAAGGGCGAGCTCGGTCTCGACGAGCTGCGCCGCCCGATGGGGCGGCTCGAGGTCGCGGCGGCCGGCCTCGGCGACCTCCTCGGGACCCTCATGGGCGGGCGCCTTCCGGGCGCGCCGGGCGGGGTGCTCGGCGGCCTGCTCGGCCCGCGGCTGCAGCAGAATCTCGGCGGCGGATCGGCGAAGGACCCCGGCAAGCTCACGCCGCTGCCGGCGATCCGCATCGAGAACGGCCGCATTCATATCGGACCAGTGACGGTGCCTGGGGTCAGGCTGATGCCGCTGTATTGAGGCGGCGCCCGCCCGCCTACACGCGACCGTTCTGACGTCACGTGTCCGGTCTTCCGAACGCCGGACCGTCAGAACGCTACTCCTCCCGTCGGCGGCCGAAATCCGGCTCCGGCGTCTCCTGGCCGACCGAGATGATGCCGCGGCGGATGGCGCGGGTGCGGGTGAAGAGGCCGTGCAGCGCCTCGCCGTCGCCCCAGCGGATCGCCCGCTGCAGCGAGGCGAGGTCCTCGTTGAAGCGGCCGAGCATCTCCAGCACCGCCTCCTTGTTGTTGAGGAACACGTCGCGCCACATCGTCGGGTCGGAGGCGGCGATGCGGGTAAAATCGCGAAAGCCGCCGGCCGAGAACTTGATCACCTCGCCTTGCGTGACGGCCTCGAGGTCGGCTGCCGTGCCGACGATGTTGTAGGCGATGAGGTGCGGCACGTGGCTCGTGATCGCGAGCACGAGGTCGTGGTGCTGGGCGGTCATCACCTCGACGTTCGAACCCATGGCGGCCCAGAATTCGCGGACCTTCGCCACCGCTTCCTCGTCGGCCCCATCCGGCGGGGTGAGGATGCACCAACGATTGTGGAACAGCGTCGCGAAGCCCGAATCGGGCCCCGAATGCTCGGTGCCGGCGACCGGATGCGCCGGCACGAAGTGCACGCCCGGCGGCAGATGCGGCTGCACCTGCGAGACGACGGCGCCCTTGACCGAGCCGACGTCGGAGACGATCGCTCCCGGCTCGAGCGCGTCCCGCATCGCTTTCGTGACCGCCTCATAGGCGCCGATCGGCACGCAGAGGATGACGTGGTCGGCGCCGCCTGCGCCGCGTGCCGGGTCGCTCGTCGCCTCGTCGGCAAGCCCGAGCGCGCGCACCCGCGCCAGCACCGCCGCGTCGGCGTCGACCGCGACGATCGCGCCGGCGAGGTTGAGCCGCCGGGCGGCGCGCGCGATCGAGGAGCCGATGAGGCCGAAGCCGACGAGCGCCAGGCGCTCGAACAAGGGTCGGTCCCGCGGCGGTCCGAGGCGTTCAGGCATCCCGGCCCGCCCCGCCGGCGAGGAAGTCCTTCAGCGCCGCGACAGCGAGCCGGTTCGCCTCCTCGTCGCCGATCGTCATGCGCAGGCAGTTCGGCAGGCCGTAGGCGCCGACCGCGCGCAGCACGAGCCCGCGCCGCGTCAGGAACGCATCGGCGTCCTTGGCGCTGCGCCCCGCCTCGGTCGGGAAATGGATCAGGATGAAGTTGCCGACGCTCGGCGTGACGGTGAGCCCGAGCGCCGCGATCTCACGCGTCAGCCAGGGCAGCCAGCGCTCGTTGTGGGCGATGGCCGCTGCCGCATGCGCCTCGTCGGCAAGCGCCGCGACGCCGGCGGCGATCGCCGGCCCGTTGACGTTGAAGGGGCCGCGGATGCGGTTCACGGCGTCGATGACATGCGCCGGCCCGGTCATCCAGCCGAGGCGCAGCGAGGCGAGGCCGTAGATCTTCGAGAAGGTGCGGGTCATGACGACGTTCTCGGCCGACGCCGCGAGCTCGAGCCCGGCCGCGTAGTCGTTGCGGCGCACGTACTCGGCATAAGCCGCGTCGATGACGAGAAGCACCGTCGGCGGCAATCCGGCGTGCAGGCGCCGCACTTCCTCGAAGGGCAGATAGGTGCCGGTCGGGTTGTTCGGATTGGCGAGGAAAACGAGGCGCGTGTTCGGCGTCACCTTGGCGAGGATCGCGTCGACGTCGGCGGTGAGATCCCTCTCGGCCGCGACCACGGGGGTGCCGCCGGCAGCCAGGATCGTGATCTTGTAGACCAGGAAGCCGTGCGTCGTGAACACGCCCTCGTCGCCCGGGCCGACATAGGCCTGGGTCAGGAGGCTCAGGAGCTCGTCCGAGCCCGCACCGCAGACGATCCGAGCCGGATCGAGGCCATGCTTTGCCGCGATCGCTTCGCGCAGCGCTGCCGCCGTGCCCTCGGGGTAGGATTCGAGCTCACCCGCCGCGCGCCGCACCGCCTCGATCGCCTGCGGGCTCGGCCCGAGCGGCGTCTCGTTCGAGGACAGCTTGTGGACCTTAAGCAGGCCCGGCGCGCCGCTCTTGCCCGGCACATAGGCCTCGATCTCAAGCACGCCGGGACGGGGCAGGGGACGAGGGGACATGGGTTTCCTTGGAGTTCGCGCTGTCATGGCCGGGCTTGTCCCGGCCACCTCGATCGGAAGGCTCATCGTCCTTGGGGCCGAGGTCACCGGCACAAGGCCGGTGACGACAAAGGTGTTGCGGTGGGTTCCGGGTAGGCCTCGCGGGACCGAACGAGCTGTGTTGTTGTCGCCGAAGCCTCTACCCCAGCTTCATCACGATTTCACGTGGAAACGCTCGGCGTGGCTGCCGATCTCGGCGAGGTCGGCGGCGGCGAGCGCCGTCTGCAGATCGCCCGCCGCGACGGCGCCCGGAGCGGCGAGCAGCACCGACAGGCCGCGCGAGGAGCCGGCGCTGGCGATGACCTCGCAGTGAAGAGCGGCGACGGCTGATTGCTCCTTGCCGCCCCAGCGCTCGAAGCTCGCGGCATAGAGCACGACGTCGCGCACGGCGGCGTCGGCGAGCGGCCTCGAGACCACGAAGACCGGCGTGCCGGCCGGGTGGTCGGGGCGCTCGATGAAGGGCAGGCGGGCGATCACCTTCGGGCGCTTGTCGCCGACGAGGTCGCGCCACCAGGCGCCGGCCGAGACGCCCTGGTCGAGGCGGAAGATGCCGAGGTCGCCCCGGGCCGCGGCGACGGCGGCGATCACCGCCGCGGCGCTCTCGTGCGGGCGGTAGGGCACGCTGAAGCCGAAGTGGAAGCGGGCCGTGTCGCGCATCGGCGCGTCGCCGCCGGAGACGTCGGCATGGACCGCGAACGGGGCCTGGACATAGGTGAAGGTCGCGATGATGACGCGCCAGATGCCCTCCGCCGTGTCGAGCGGCAGGAGGCCGGCGTGGCGCGCCGCGAGCGCCCGCATCATCGCCGCCTCGCGGCCGGGGCGAAAGGCCGAGCCCGTCTCCGAGGTCTTCTTGACCGCGATCAGCCGGTCGATGATGTCGCCGCGCTCCATCAGCAGCCGGTGCATCGCCTCGTCGATGCGGTCGATCTCGGCCCGCAGATCGGCGAGGGCCGGCGGATTTCCGCCCGCTCCCGGTGCCGGTTTCGG
>Ga0136846_1210496_pt1 | contig 13458 bp, 13 predicted proteins | sample HopSoiMetagenom2_FD_96841 | JGI IMG/M metagenome (GOLD analysis project Ga0136846, IMG submission 96841) | Grasslands soil microbial communities from Hopland, California, USA - 2 Assembly 2016 (version 4) | ecosystem: Environmental > Terrestrial > Soil > Grasslands | place: USA: Hopland... | reverse complement strand
GCCGGTTGAAAGGGCCGACAGGGCGGTAATCGCCCACAACGGTGCTCCCGTGGACAACATAGCGCTAGCAAGTGCGGCCACGGTGGAATAACGATGACAGGTTATCGCGAGTCGCAAACTCGCGTCTATCCTGACGTGTTGACGAGGCAATTTCATAGGAAGTCGAGTGATTCAAGGGAACCGCTGGTGCTTTCCGGAGACTGGCACCCTTATGGCGCTGGCGCCAAAATTCGCATTAAGTCCCTTTCCAATTTCTCTCGGCTTTTCACGGCAGCTGAAGCTTTATGAAAAACCGCATCGTCGCACGAACCTTTTTAGCGGTGATGGGATGTTCTGCAATTCTCGGTGGCCAAGAAACGCGCACGGAAGTCACGAAAGCGACTACACCGTTTGCCGATTCGAAGGCTAACAGCCAGAAAGTCCCAGAGGGTTACGCCGTAAGCGGGCAGTTCGAGCGAATCCTCGTTCTGCGTTTCAAGCATGAGACGGACCTCCTGGCTGGGATGGAAAAGATGGTGCAGGAGCAACGTGTTCAGAATGCCGTGATCTTGTCGGGCATTGGCTCGGTGAAGGGTTATCACGTGCACGTCGTCAGTAACAACAGATTCCCCTCAAAGAACGTTTTCATCCGGGATCCTACGGCCCCTGCTGACCTCATTGGCATGAACGGGTATGTCATCAATGGCCGGATCCACGCCCATTTGACCCTGGCCAATCCGGAAAGGGCCTTTGGCGGTCATTTGGAACCGGACACCAACGTGTTCACGTTCGCTGTGGTCACGCTGGGCGTGCTTGGCGACGGCGTCGATCTAAGTCGTATGGATGACAAGACGTATCGCTAACCAGGCAAATGTCAGGCTGTCCGCGACGAAAATGCTGCGATCGACGTTACGAGCTGCTCGCATCCCGTTAGATTAATATGGCTCCCCACTTCCTCCCTCCGAGGTGTTGAATGCATCGCGTTCTGCTCAGCGTTTCTTTCAGCTTGCTATTTGCGATTCCCGCCGCGCGCTCACGGGGGTCGGATCTTGCGGGAATGGGTGGATATCGTGTGTTAGCTCAGGACAAGGGTCACGTTGCGATCGTAAACCGCCGCGGTGAACTCGAATGGGAGGTCGAATGCAAGCAAAACTCGCACGACATCGCGCGACTGGAAAATGGTAACGTGCTGCTCCACACGGGCCCGGCAACGGTCGTAGAGATCACGCCGGCCAAGGAGATCGTCTGGCAATACGAATGCCAGCCGAAGCCGCCTTACACCGGCCGCGTCGAAATTCATGCTTTCCAGCGGCTCGCTGACGGCAGGACCATGGTTGCAGAAAGCGGCAACCGCCGGATCGTCGAGGTCGATCGCGCAGGTCAGATCGTCAAGGAGGTGCCGCTTTATGTTGAGCATCCTCAGCCTCATCGGGATACGCGGCTGGCTCGCAAGCTGGAGAACGGGCACTATCTCGTCTGCCATGAAGGGGATGGCGCAGTTCGCGAATACGACAGCAACGGCAACGTCGTTTGGAGCTATGCGCTTGATCTAGCCGGTCGCCCTCGCTCGCCTGGCCACGGGCCGGAAGGGCATGGTACGGAGGTCTTCTCTGCTCTTCGGTTGAAGGATGGCAATACGCTGATCGGTTGCGGCAACGGTAACCGGGTGATTGAGGTCACGCCCGCTGGAAAAATCGTGTGGAGCATTGAACAAAACGAGCTTAAGGGCATCACGCTGGCGTGGGTGACAACGCTTCAGCTTCTTCCCAGCGGCAACTTGATTGTTGGAAATACGCATGCCGGCGAAGAAAACCCTCAGCTGTTCGAAGTCACCCGCGATAAGAAGGTGATCTGGACATTGCGCGACTTTTCGAATTTTGGCAACAGCCTTGCCGCTGCCATGATATTGGATGTAACGGGTGTCGTTCGCTGACCTGGGCTTTTGAACTCGACAACCAAGACGGCCAGGCGCGAGAAAAGAAGCCGGCCGGCAAGCGCTTCGGCCAGCCACAGTTGTTCCGCTGGTGGCGGCATGACGATGGGACAGGTGATTGGGCGCGACGAGTAGCAAGGCTGAGGAACCCGTTGACCGCACGATGGACAGCAATTGTCTCTTGGCCACCATCTATCGCGGCTTTGGTATCGACGCATCTCACACACTGCAAGATAAGCTTGGCCGCCCCATTGCAGTGCTTCCCAGTGGCGAGCCCATTCGCGAGCTGTTCTGACAGATGGCCGGTTGGATTGCGTTAGCGGCGGTTCCCGACTAAGAGTGGCGGTCAGTTCGGAGCGCGGCGCTGATTGCGTCGGCCAAGGCCCGCTGCGCCGGTGGCACGAACGCGCCGCGCCGCCAGAGAAAGCCGAGACGGGCCGTGCCGAACCAGCGGCGGAGCGATCTGGTTTTCAGCCCGCCGTAAAGCGATCCGTGACCTGTGCCGACCGTGATGCCGATTCCCATTCCAGCTCGCACGCAGGCCAGCGTATATTCGTCGCTGCTTGTTTCGACGGCAATGCTGTCAGCCTCATTGATGTTGAAACGGTGAAAGACCTCGCGAGCGCGATGCCGCGAATAGGCCCCTGGCTCACCCAGAACAAGCGGATATCGCGCGATCTGCCTTAGCTGCAGCCGCTCTCGCCACACAGGATGGCGGCCTGGAGCCACTAGCAAATAGTTTACGTCCGTAACCGGTTCGTAGCTTAGTGCAGATGACAGCACACTGTCGGGCGCTTGTTGCAGCGTGAAGGCGACGTCGGCCTGCCCGGCCAAGAGCAGCGGTTCCACGTCGGTAATGCCCGTAAAGAACACCCGCAGCCGCACAGTTGGGTGGGCCTTTTGAAACATCCGCATACCGCGACTGATTTCGTCCACGAGCACACGCAAGTTTGTGACTAAGGTGAGCTGCGCGGGAAGAGCACCAACCTCCTGGCGCAACGTCTCCTTAGCCGACTCGATGCCAGCCAATAGTGGCTGGAGCATATCGAGCAGCCGCTCCCCCTCCGGCGTCGGTCGCATCGCGCCGCCGCGGCGCTCCAGCAAGGAGACTCGAAAATTCCGTTCGAGGGCGCGCATCTGTTCCCAAACCGCGGGTGTCGTCAGCAAAAGCCTGCGGGCGGCAGGCGCACAGCCACCGAGCCGACAAACTTCGGCAAAGCTACGAAGCTGGGCGAGCGTCACGTCTTTGAAGCGGATCCGCTTAGGGAGAGCCATTTGCAAATAAGGCAATATCTAATTCGCCATAAGCCAAAATGATAATTGAGTTTAATCCATGGATCGCGGAAGATGCAGCCCTCGTGCCCGCCACATAGAAGGGTCCTACCCGATGCTGAGTCAACCGCCACGTTTCGCCGCTCGCGCTTTTACATTGGTCGAATTGCTGGTTGTGATCGCGATCATCGGGGTACTCGTCGCTTTACTCTTGCCGGCGGTGCAGGCCGCGCGCGAATCGGCGCGCCGCATGTTGTGCGCCAGCAACCTGCGGCAGATCGGCCTGGCGATGCAGAATTATCACGACACGTCGCAGGCCTTTCCGATCGGAATTACCAATCCGACGCCGAACGTCACGACCGTGGTTAACAACCAGTGGACGTGGCCCAACAGGGTTCTGCCGTATATTGAACAGACGGCCCTGTATCAGCAGCTCAACGTAGGCATGGGCACGGTTCCGGCGCCCGGCGCCACCTCGCCACTGACGCCGCTAATCATGACACCGATCAAGGCATTCATGTGTCCATCCGATCCCGGGAACCCCAAGCAGTTCAATAACTTTCTCCAGGGTTATCCCAAGCTCAACTACCCGGCCGCCAAGCCGATGGTGATGTGGCGCGATTGGACCTCAGACACCGGCTATGCCAATAAAAGCACCCGGATGGTCGATGTGACCGATGGGACGAGCAACACGTTTCTCGTTGGCGAGCGTGCGGTCGCCTTGCTGAACAACTTCATCAGCATGGGCGGCATCTGGCCGACGCAAGTTGGCTCGAACAACGCTTATACGTTTGACGCCAATCCGCCGAATCAATCGTATCCAGCGTCAGCGCTAACTGCGGCCGGCCAATGCTGCAACTCGGCTAACGATCCCAACAATATCCGTGGCAGTGCGTCGAGCATGCATCCCAATGGCCTGCAGTTCTGTCTGGTCGATGGCTCCGTCCGCTTCATCAGCAACAACATCGACTCCAAACGCTGCAGCCCCAACACGACCTGCGGGCAGAATGGAACGGTCAGCATCTATTCGCGGCTGTATTACCGCGATGACGGACTCACGATTGGTGATTTTTGAGGGGTTCAGGGTTCAGGTTGTCAGCGGAACGTGAAATGATGTGCGGATCGATCGGACGACGAGGAGCGGAATGGCCCCGCGTACTTCGTACTCAGTACTGGGTACGAGGTACTCAGTACCGATCCTTCGGTATTGTCGCATGCTTGTCCACCCTCCTAACCACCGGCTGCAAGGGCGATCCGTACAAGCTAGTCGCGGTGACTGGCACCGTAACGAGTTGTGAAGGGAAGTCTGCGGCAGGAGGCATCGTGGTTTTTGCTCCCATCGACAATCCCGACGTCACAGGCCGAAAGAGCGGCAACCCGGGCCGCGAGGCTCGCGGCGAAGTTGCCGCCGACGGCACGTTCACGCTGACGACCATCGGCATTGCTCCCAAGCCTGGAGCCGTCACCGGCCCGCATCGGGTTACGTTCGAAATGCCATCCGGCCGGCGTCCTGCGCTTTCGGCTGAAGACAAATCGAACATGAAACCCGACGAAATCAAGAAAATCGAGGCCGAGTTTGCCAGCCGCATCGTTCATCCGCCACTGCCATGTAGCGACAAGATTCAGCCGGAAGAAGTCACCGTCAAAGCCGACGGCAACCATTTTGAATTCAAGTTGCTGCCTAAATAGATCACCAAGCGTGAGCACGAAAAGGAAAGTCAAATGCGGTTTCGAGATGAAGTGGCGATCGTCACCGGCGCCGGCCGAGGAATTGGCCAGGCGATCGCGGCGTCGCTGGCAGCGGAAGGGGCGTCGGTAGTTGTGGCGGACCTTGATGGCGAAAGTGCTCGCCGGGTTGCGGACAATATTGTCGCGGAAGGCGGTCGCTCGATTGCCGTTCAAACCGATGTGGCTGAGCCTGCGCAGGTCAACTCACTTATCGCCGATACGTTAGCCCAATTTGGTCGGTTAGACGTGCTGGTAAACAATGCCGGCATCGGATCCAACAAGCCGTTCTTGGATACGACCCTGGAAGAGTGGGAGTTGCAGCTTCGCGTGAACTTGACCGGCACGTTCTTGTGTGGACAGGCCGCCGCCAAGGCGATGGTGAAGAATAACAGCGGCCGCATCGTCAACGTTGCCTCGATTTCGGGGCAGCGTGGCGGCCAAGGCAGGGCGGCTTACGGCGCCAGCAAAGCCGGCGTAATTCTGCTCACCAAAGTGATGGCGGTCGAGCTGGCGCCCCTGGGAGTTCGCGTCAACGCGGTCTCTCCAGGCCCGGTGGATACGGATCAGAGCCGCGAAACGCATACGCCCTCGACGCGACGTGCCTATTTCGACCGCATCCCAGCCCGCCGCTATGGCGAGCGGGCCGAAATTGCCGCCGCAGTCGTTTTTCTCGCCTCGCACGAATCCAGCTTCGTCAACGGTCACATTCTCAATGTCGATGGCGGGTTTGACGCCGCGGGGTTGCAGTTCGAAGATGATGAATCGTCACCCGCCTCCGCTTCGGATCGTGCCAGTAATGCCAATCCATCGCGAGAAAGCTCCAATGGCAGCAACGGACGAGCGGCGATCAAAGGATCTGCTCCGTGAAAGCTCGTCACATCGTCCTTGCGCTTCTGATTTCGCTGTCCGTCATCACGTACCTCGATCGCATTTGCATCGGCGTCGCGGCAAAGGATATTCAGGCCGAAATTGGCCTCTCCGAAAGCCAGTGGGGATGGGTTCTGGGCACGTTCCTACTGGCCTATGGATTGTTTGAAATTCCCAGCGGCGGCCTCGGCGACTGGATCGGGCAACGCAAGGTTCTTGCCCGAATCGTGCTCTGGTGGTCTGCCTTTACCGCACTCACACCGCTGGCGAGCAACTATTACCTCCTGATCGCGACTCGCTTTCTCTTTGGCGCCGGGGAGGCAGGCGCATACCCCAACGCCTCGGGGTGCATTAGCCGCTGGTTTCCTCCCAGCGAGCGAGCCCGTGCTCAAGGGCTTGTGTGGGGCGCGAGCCGACTGGGCGGAGCTCTGACGCCGATGATTGTTGTGCCGCTAAAGGCCGCGCTGGGCTGGAAGTCATGCTTTTGGCTGTTTGGCGCGCTGGGAATCGTGTGGGCCATCACTTGGCTGTGGTGGTTTCGCGATGATCCAGCCAAGCATCGCGCCGTCAGCGAGCAAGAGTTGGCAGAGATTGGACCGACCAATTCGGCAGCAGTCCATGCAGCCGTTCCATGGCTCGGGTTATTCACCAGCCCCCAACTGTGGCTCATTGTGGCCATGTATTGGTTTTATGTATGGGGATTCATTTTTTTCCTGTTCTGGCTGCCGAAATTTCTTACGCAAGGCCGAGGAATGAGCGAGACGGCAATGGGTGTTTGCGTCGGGCTCATGTTCACCATGGGGTTTTTCGGCAATGTCGTCGGCGGGTGGACGAGCGACCGTTTGAGCAAACGCTATGGGCTCGCGGTTGGCCGAAAAGTAATTGGCGTGGCGTGCCTGGCGCTGTGTGGTATTTTGCTGCTCGCCGCAGCCATGATTCCAGGACAATTCATTACGGCGGGCCTGCTGATTGCGGCCTTCGGTGTGGGCGATGGCATGCTACCGTGCTCGTGGGCGATTTGCTTGGATGTCGGCCGGCGCTACTCTGGCGCGGTGAGCGGCGCGATGAATTCCGCCGGACAAGCCGCGGGATACGTGGCAACCGTTCTCTACGGCTATTGCGTAGCGGCTTATGGCTACGATCGTCCGCTGCTGTTATTTGCACCCAGCCTGCTAATCGCGGCAGTTCTGTTTGCACTGATCGATCCGACAAAACCGCTGGTCTCAGAAGCCGTCGATGTGCCTTCGGCCGAGGAGCAGCCGGCATGCGTTTAGGCATCAGCTCGTACACGTACGTGTGGGCCGTCGGCGTGCCCGGATTTCCGCAGCCCGCGCGGCCACTGACAGTGGACGGGCTGCTCGACAAGGCTGCGGACCTGGGCGTGAAAGTTGTGCAGATTGCAGACAACCTCCCGCTACATCAGCTTTCGTCTGGCAAACTTGATTGCCTCGCCGCGCGAGCCGATGAGCAGGGCATTGACTTGGAAGTTGGCACGGCCGGACTCTCGCCTGACCATTTGAGTCAATACCTATCCATTGCGGTCCGTCTGCATTCGCCATTCGTGCGTGTTGTAATTGATTCAGAGGAGTCGCAGCCGTCGCCTTACGCTGCCGCCCAAATGCTGGCGGAGGTCCTACCCGATTTCCGCCGCGCCGATGTCTGTCTGGCCATCGAGAATCACGATCGTTTCCCGGCATCGGTGCTCGCTGACTTGCTGAAGCGCGCCGGAGACGGTGTGGGCATCTGCCTCGATACGGGTAACTCACTCGCCTGCGGGGAAGATGTGCATACGGTCCTGCGCGTCCTGGCGCCGTGGGTCGTCAACGTCCACCTCAAGGATTTTTTCGTCCAGCGGCTGCCGCACAAGAAAGGATTCGTCGTTGAAGGGCGAAAAGCCGGTTGCGGAGTGCTTAACATTGCGGCTGTCATCGACGAATTGCGGGCCGCGGGACGCGACCCTAACCTGATTTTGGAGCTTTGGCCGCCGCCCGAACCGACGATCGAGGAAAGCATTGCCAAAGAGGAAGCCTGGGCACGCGAAAGCATTGTTTATTTGCGGAATATTCTGAAGAGCTGAACCATGGAACTGCGTCCGCTAGGAAATACAAAGCTGAACGTTTCGCGGTTGACGCTCGGCACCATGACCTTCGGCTCGCAGGTGGAAGAGCCCACTGCCCGCTCGATCGTCGATCTATGCCTGGAGCGGGGCATCAATTTCTTGGACACAGCCAATGTTTATAACGCGGGCAAGACGGAAGAGATTGTGGGCCGTATCCTCACCGGCCGGCGCGCCAAGATAGTCTTGGCGTCGAAGGTCGGCATTAAGATGGGCGATCGCCCCGACGAGCAAGGTCTGTCCCCCGCCGCCATTCGCAAGGCGATCGACGACAGCCTTCGCCGGCTGCAAACCGACTACGTCGATCTCTACTACCTGCATCAGCCCGATTATTCGACGCCGCTGGAAGACTCGCTCGCCGCAATGCACGAACTGGTGCAGGCGGGGAAGGTGCGGTATGTCGCCGCGTCGAACTACGCTTCGTGGCAGATAAGTCGAATGCTGTGGCTGGCTGACAAAAACGGCTGGCAGCCGATTGTGGCCGTGCAGCCGATGTACAACTTGCTCGCGCGGCGAATTGAGACGGAGCTGTTGCCTTGCTGCCGCGACTTCGGGCTGGCGCTGGTGCCTTACAATCCGCTGGCCGGCGGGCTGGTGAGTGGCAAGCATCAGGCCGCGGCACCAATTCCAGGCACGCGCTTCGAACGTATGCCGCTTTATCGGGACCGCTACTGGCATGCTCAGAACTTCGCCGCTGTCGAACGACTGAAACAGATCGCGAAGGCGGCTGAGCGGTCGATCGTCGAGTTGGCCATCGGCTGGCTCTTGGCGCAATCCGCGGTCACGAGTGTGATCCTCGGCGTGTCGAGCATGGACCATCTGACAGCCGCGTTGACTGCTGCGGAGCAGCCACCCCTGCCGCCGGAAATTCTGTCCGCGTGCGACGAAGTCTGGAACGATCTCCGCGGCATTGCGCCGAACTATAACCGCTAAAGCTCGAGGAACGTGAATCGATGAAGGAAGCCTACGGCATCGCGTCAATTGATTCGTTGAGGGCTACTCCAATGATGAGATTTTTTTCAACCGCTGTTTTGCTCGTTGCTATTTGTGGATTGTCCTTGCCGGCCGCCGAGTTTGAATGGCAGCTGGCGTCACCGGCAAGCCAGGGCGTGTCGCAGGAAAAGCTCGATGCGCTGCGCGCGGGAATCGAGAAAACGACGAAAGCTTTGCTCGTCATCCGCAATGATCGCATCGTCTATGAGTGGTACGCCGCCGACCACAGTGCCACCAAGACACACTACACGGCCTCAATGGCCAAGGCGATTGTCGGTGGCCTCTCAACCGCGCTGGCGCTCGACGATGGAAAGCTGTCGCTCGACGACCCCGCCTCCAAGTTCATCCCGCAGTGGCGCGCTGATCCGCGCAAATCGAAAATCACGCTCCGTCACCTCGGCTCGCACACATCCGGTCTTGAGGATTCATCCGTGCCCGGAATCGCTCATCCGAACGAGCCCGGCTGGAAAGGCGAATTTTGGAAGCGGCTTCCCGTGCCCAACGATCCTTTCACGATTTCCCGCAATACAACGCCCTTGCTGTTTGAGCCCGGCGAGAAATCTTCGTACAGCAACCCCGGCATCGCCATGCTGACCTATGCCACCACGGCGGCCACCAAGGACGGGCCGCACAAAGACATTCGCACGTTGCTCCGCGAGCGGGTAATGCAACCCATCGGCGTTCCCGACAAAGAATGGTCGATCGGATACGGGCAGACTTTTGTCGTCGATGGCCTGCCGCTGGTCGGTTCCTGGGGCGGGGGCAGCTATACCGCTCGCGCGACGGCCCGCGTCGGCCGGCTGATGCTTCGCGATGGCGACTGGAACGGCAAGCAGCTCATCAGCAAAGAAACAATCCGCGAAATCAGCAGCGACGCCGGCACGCCAGGTAGCGGCGGCATTGGCTGGTGGAGCAACAACGAAGGCACCTATGAGAAGCTGCCGCGGGATGCGTTCTTCGGGCGCGGCGCCGGGCATCAAATCCTGCTTGTCGTGCCCAGCCTGAAGCTGATCGCAGTTCGCAACGGGGCCAACCTGGCGGAGGATTCCGGCGCACTTGGCCGGCTGCTATTCGACCCGCTGATGGCGGCGATTGCTTCACCCGCCAGCTCCAGTCGCAGCGCAGCTCCGTACCCACCGAGCAAGCTGATCCAGCGAGTTGAATGGGCGCCAAAGGAATCGATCATTCGCCAGGCCCGCGGGGGCGACAATTGGCCCGTGACGTGGGCCGACGATGGTCACCTTTACAGCGCCTATGGCGATGCCAACGGCTTTGAGCCTTTTCTGCCGCAAAAGCTCAGCTTGGGCCTGGTGCGGATTGAGGGCGACCCGCCTGCCTTTCGCGGAATCAACATCCGTTCGTCAAGCTTCGAAACGCGAGGCGACGGCCCCAAGGGCCGCAAGGCCAGCGGCATGCTGATGGTGGATGGTGTGCTCTATGTGCTGGCCCGCAACGCCGATAATGCTCAGCTTGGCTGGTCCAAGGACCACGGCCAAAACTGGACGTGGAGCGACTGGAAGTTTACGCAGAGTTTCGGCTGCCCGACGTTCCTAAACTTTGGGCAGCATTACTCAGGCGCTCGCGACGAGTATGTTTATATCTACTCCCACGACAGTGATAGCGCGTATGAACCGTCCGATGGTACGGTCGTCGCCCGCGTCCCTCAAAAGCGGATCACCGACCAGTCGGCTTACGAGTACTTTCAGCGATTTGACCGCTCGAATTCGCCCCTCTGGACAAAAACCGTCAGCCAGCGGGGCCACGTCCTCAGCAACCCCGGCGGCTGCTATCGGACAAGCATCAGCTACAACGCCGGGCTAAAGCGTTACATGCTCTGCCAAATCGTGGCAGACAAGAGCCGCGATACACGGTTCAACGGCGGGTTTGGCATTTATGAATCCCCGGAACCCTGGGGTCCGTGGTCCACCGTTTATTACACGGAAACGTGGGACGTCGGTCCAGGTGAAACGAACAGCCTGCCGACGAAATGGATGAGTGCCGACGGGCGGACGGTTCATCTGGTCTTTTCTGGCGACGATTATTTCTCCGTGCGAAAGGCTGAGCTAGTTCTTGCCGAGCAGGATGGCGGGTGAACGGAACGTGGTGTCCCATGGCGCGATTGCTCGACGCAGGGCTGCATGCCGAACGATTGCGGTTCTATCGGTGGAAAACAGGCAGTTTTTATCCACCCAGCGGTCCTGCTACTCGTGCGATGTGCGTCCGGGCTTCGTCAGACGATAGGTAATTGATAGCCGCCGGTGACGCGGAATTCGCAGTCCTTGCCAATGATCATTTTTACGGCGGGCGATGCCATGCTGCCATCCGTAGCGGGCCTCGTCGGTCAAGATGAGCAGGCTACGCTGCTCCAGAAGCAGCGATTCGTGCCTCTCCGTATTGAGTTCACGAAAATCCATGACGCAGGCGGATAGCAAACTGATCGAAACAACAGTTCGGTCGAAGGGGCTGTAATCGCGATGCAGGGCAATGCCTTGTCCCGGTAAATACTCGTTGATAAGCATTTGATCGAAGGGTCGATCACTCACGCCTTCGAGAAATAACCGATCGGCTAACTCGCGTCCCCAATCGGGAATTGGCCGTGCAGTCGCGGGCCCTGATTTCCCATATTGTTTGCCGTATGGCTGCCGGCGACGCTCCCACGATGCGTCCCACGGTTGTGCATCAATCGCCTTGATCAGCTCCATTTCCTCTTGTTCGGTAATGTAATCGGGGCGATACGACAAACCCGGAATGGCTGGAATTTCGCCAGCCTCGACCACGATTGGGAATAGCCGAGCCATGCTAGTGAATTTCCTAATCACTCCATCGCATTAATCCCAACGTCCCTGGGTCACCCGCGAGCCGCTGCTGTTCGCATTCGTAACCTGCCTCGCAACCCGTGTGCCCAGCAACTGCACCTAAACATCTGCCTGATCTTCGTCTTGCAATTCCCGATTAATGGCCACCGCGGCGGTTGCTCCCTCAGCGGCCGCAACGATAGCGAATTCGACGTCCCCGTCAGCATCGCCGGCAATGAACAGCCCACTCACATTCGTTTTTTGTTTGCGGCTCGTGTGGCCGACGAACGGGTCGTTCCGCTCTACGCCGAGTGAACAAGCCAAATCGCACGTGGGGATCTGGCGAGTGCAAATAAACATCGCAGTGGCCGCTAGAACCGTTCGGCTCGCCAACTCCACACCTTGCAATTGGTCGCCCTGGTTCATCAGGCGGGCGATTCTCTCTTCATTCCAGGCAATCCCATTCTTTTGCAGCCGCGCGATTTCCGGAGGCTCTAGCCGGAGGCCGTTGGTCAGCAAAGTCACGTTGCTCGTCCAGCCACGAACTGCCAGTGCGAGACCCACTGCTCGCTTTGTATCCTGCCCATAAACGAGGATTGATTTGCCTCGGTGCTCCCAGCCGTCGCAATAGGGGCAATGATGGATTGTGGATCCGTAGCATTCCCCCAGGCCGGGCAAGTCAGGCAGTTCATCGCGCATTCCGGTCGCCACAAGCAGCTTTCGTGCTGCATACCGCTCACCGTCGCGCGTCTTAATCGAAAATGCCGTAGCAAACGGTTGTTCCGCGGACCTTGGGAGCGGTGCAGCCTCCACAGCCTCTCCCGGAATTAACCGAACAGCATACCGCTGGACTTCTTTTCTTCCGGTACAAAGCAGTTCTTGTGGTCTGATTCCATCATGCCCCAGAAATCCATGTATTTCACGCGCCGCCGCATTCCGGGGATTGCTGGCGTCGATCAGCACAACCTTTCGGCACGCTCGGCCAAGGATCAGGGCTGCGCTTAGGCCAGCCGGACCACCTCCCAAAATAAGGACATCGGAAAACGAACTTTGCGGCGCGATCATTGCAGACATCGTTAGAGCCAATCACGTGCCGCGGTTCGAAGAATTGCCTTACGAGTAAAACGGCATCCTTTGCTCTCCACTCACTTTTACAACCGTCTCTTCACCGGCTTGTGCTGGTTTCAAGGCACGTATTATTTCGGCACAGGCGTCTGGCCTCTTGTAAGCGTCCGCACATTCAAAATGGTGACGGGAGAAAAGACCGACAATTTACCCACTGGCCTGGAGGCCGATCACTAGCTCTTGATGACCGTCAGCCTGCTGATTACGTCGATTTCGATGACTCTCCTCCTAGCGGCCTATCGAAAAACTCGGCTCGTTGAGATTGGCGTTCTCGCCTTTGTTTCAGCGGCTAGCCTGATGGCAATCGATGTCATCTATGTCGCCCGCGGTGTAATTCTGCCTATTTACCTTTTGGATGCCGTGATTGAGGTCCCCTTAATCCTTGCTTGGAGCATTGCCTTGGCAGCGACTATTCGCGTGGCTCCCAGTTCCGGCGGCTAATGCCGAACCACCGGCGATTTGCCCTTCCTATCGTAGATCTGAATCAGGCGCCGATCTTCGCCGACCGATTTGCCCCAAGCCTCACCGTTTCCCAGGTTACTCGCGACGACGGTGAGTCCCACGCGTCAAGAAAATCGCGATCAATGTGTCTATTGCTTGATGGACGAGATGGACCAGTCCATTGGCCAGTGTACGATTCGCGAGCAAAG
>Ga0136846_1217338_pt1 | contig 13460 bp, 11 predicted proteins | sample HopSoiMetagenom2_FD_96841 | JGI IMG/M metagenome (GOLD analysis project Ga0136846, IMG submission 96841) | Grasslands soil microbial communities from Hopland, California, USA - 2 Assembly 2016 (version 4) | ecosystem: Environmental > Terrestrial > Soil > Grasslands | place: USA: Hopland... | reverse complement strand
GTCGGGCTGATCGGTCAGTTTGTCCGTGCTTGTCTCGTTAACCTTTTAACTCCCACTGGTCCCTTTTGAATTTAGGCTTGGTCCCTTTTGCCGCTTGAACTGCCCCCGCACATTGGTCGCAGTGCTGTCCTGTAGAGACGGCAGTGCTACTGCGCTACCTTTTGCCGTAGAATTTTCAGACGATCCCGAGAGGCAAAGAAACTACGGATGGTCACGGCGCGACGGGTGTCGCTTAGACTTCAGCACAACGCCATTTTGGCTTTGCTCTTGGCCATTGCGGCTGCGGGCTGGACCGCCCTTGTTTGGCAACAAAGCGATCACGTCAGCAGCATGGAAATGCCCATGGCTTCGGCTAACGCGAGCCGGGAAGCCTCACTGTTCCTCGGGAACTGGGTCGTCATGATGGTGGCGATGATGTTTCCAGCCGCCGCGCCGATGGCTCTCACTTTTCATGGGCTGAGAGCTGTCACGCGTCCGCTTGAAAACGCATTCGTTTCTACCTGGGTGTTCGTATCGGCTTATTTGCTGGTGTGGACCATTGCAGGGCTTGTCGCCTATGCTGCGTTACTAACCGCTCGATACGCCCTTGCCCGCGTCACACTGTCCACGACCGTCACGAACCAGCTCGGCGGTGCAAGCATCGTTGTGGCAGGCATCTATCAACTCACCCCGCTTAAGGAGTTCTGTCTTTCAAAGTGTCGTGAGCCGATCAGATTTATTGCATCGCGCGACGAGACAGCAACTGCGTTTGGAATTGGTCTGCTTCACGGCCTCTATTGCGTGGGGTGCTGTTGGCTTCTTTTTGTCATTCTCTTTCCGTTCGGTATGGGCGTTATATCGATGATTGCCGTGACGCTGATCATTCTAGCCGAGAGAAGAACCCTGTCCTGGTCTCAGCCCATATCTCACGTCGCGGGCCTCGCGCTTGTACTTTCCGGCGTGTTCGTAATTGTGACGCACCAGCTTCTCCCGATGCCAAAACCGAGCGGCATGACCATGCCCGCAGAAATGCAGATGCCCGCGTCCGACATCAGATAGGAAATCGGTCGCTTTTGGAATCACGACGACAGCCGAAAAAGTTCGAACGCTGCAATCCAAAGCGCCTGCTTTCAACTCCTGTGCAAGGCGGAGTTGACGCAGTCCAGCAGAGTGTTCTGGTCGAACGGCTTGGTGAGAAGGCCGACGGCCCCCGCCTTGATGGCGCGTGTCCTTATGCTCTCGTCGGGGAAGGCCGTCATTATAATGACGGGAACCTTGTGACCAGCGGCAATGACCAAATCAATGCCGCTCATACCGGGCATCCGGACATCTGTGATGACACACGAAATATCTTTCGCCCGGCCAGAGCTGAGAAACTCTTCCGCGGATGCAAAGTCGATGGCCGCAAATCCCAAAGATTTTAGCAACGAGATGATCCCGCGTCGGACCACTGACTCATCGTCGACGATGGCGATAACGGTTGTCGGCTCGCCCACTCAGTAACCTTCCCCCTTCAGTGGCGCAGCCCCGTGACGGTCTTCCCAAGGCCGAGCGCAGTTAAATCGCTCCGCGCGCTGTTTCCATTAGACTTAGGGCAAGTCGCCAATGCCGTTCCACGATCTCAATGTTTGCGCATTAGCACCGGCGCGGGGTCAAGCTGACGACCGAGCAGTTTTGAAAGGTGAATGCGTGCGCGATTGACGCGACTTTTGATTGTCCCTACCGGACTTTCACAGATTGCAGACACCTCCTCATAGGAGAAGCCGCACGCTCCTATCAGGAGCAAGGTCTCGCGCTGCTCAGGAGGCAGCGTTGCTAGCGCTTCACGAAATTCGTCGAATTCCAATCTGCTATGCTGCTCGGGAGGAGCAATTAGATTACCGAAGTGCAGTCCATCGGTGTCCTGGACTTCGTAGCGCCGCTTGCGATAATCCGACACGAAGAGGTTGCGTAGGATGGTGGTTAGCCAGGCGGACATGTTCGTTCCGGGCTGAAACGAACTGATGTTTGCCATGGCGCGCACGAGCGTTTCCTGCACGAGGTCGTCTGCCCGGTCGACTTTACCGCTGAGGGCGATCGCAAATGCGCGCAGGTCGGGAATGGCATGGAGCATAGCATCGCGTAAGGGTTGCTCACTCCACCCAGTGATTGCCTGAGTTAGCATGGCTAGTCCCCCGACGTTACCGCCGTTTGATAGCTAATCTTTATCCTCGGGTTTGAGTGAGCGGTATTGTGCTTAGGTGCAACGATATTGTTCCTTAGTGCAGTACATCAATACGCGTCCGCTAATGCGATAGCTCCGCCGCGCCACCTACCCCGCCAGCGATCAAAGCTGGCAGGGGAGCGCCAAAGACAAGGAGCACAGTTCAATATCAGGGGGCATGTTCGACCGGGGCGAGCCCGGCACTGGGGCCGGCTATGTCCGCTGTGCCGTCAGTAGGCGACATGCCAGCGCATCGCGGCGAATGTAGCTTCGCGCCAATAGCGGACATTTGGATCTAGTCGGGAGCATTGCGCCGGTTGTGAAAGCGCTCTTGCAACGCCGGCTTCGGCTGCCAAAGCCATACTGCCACAGCCACGATCGCGAGCGACAGCGCCAGGTAGCGCATCGTCGCATGTGCCGAATGAAGTTGATCGAGCAACCCGAAAATCCAGAGCGCCGACATGAGGGCAGACAGCGCAATCATTCCCACGCGCATGACACACGTCCTTCTACGCGACGAGGCGGGCGCATTAGTCCGGCCCACCTATTCATCACTGCACGCCGTTTTCGCGGACGAGAGCGGTGACCCAATTAGCCTAGGTTGTCAGCACCCCGAGCTAACTTGTGCATAGGTGTAGGTCAGCTAGCCCTAACGGTGGTGCGCTGGAGATTTCCGCCCGATAGGCCTGCAACCTTAGTATGCGCTTTGGGTCAAAAAACCGACGTTTTAGGCCAGCAGCCCGATGTTCGGTGCAACAAGCGTGATTAGCTCGCACCGTCTCATCTCCGCCCCTGAGGCGCAGGAAAGGACATCGTGCGCCTCCTGCGGGTACTGACGCGCCAGGGCAGAGCGAAAATGCTCTGCCCCGATGTCCGCTATTCTGTCGCGATTGCGGGAGAAGCGGACGTCGGGGACAGGGCTGAAAACGTCCGCTTTTGACCCAAAGCGGACATCAGCGAGTCCAAGCCGAGGCTGGCGGCTTGATCAGCTATGGTGCCAGCCGACCCGACGCCTATCGCCAAGGCGGCGTCTACGTCGGGCGCGTGGTGAAGGGTGAAAAGCCAGGCGACTTACCCGTCGTGCTGCCAACGAAATTTACGTTGCTTATCAATCTAAAGACCGCCAGAGCGCTTAGCCTCTCATTGCCGCCATCGGTACTCGCGCGCGCTGATGAGGTCATCGAGTAAAACGCAATGTCGGCAAATGACGCTTGGCGGACTTCGGCAGACTTCGACGATGTCCGCTCTCAGGTCCGCTTGGGGGCAAAGCGGACATTGACCGCAAGTCCCGGAATGTCGCCTTTTGACCCAAAGGCGACATCGGCGACGTACAGTTTTTCGCAGCGCAAATTTTGACATTGACCCATTTCGCGCGCCGGGAAACCCTGTGTAAATTGCTCCCTGGGGGCGTTATCGGCATAGCCTGAGGATGGGGCCATGCGACGACGCGAGTTCATCAAGCTGTTTGCGGGTACATCGACAACTTGGCCGCTCATCGCGCGCGCGCAGCAGTCAGGGCGCTTGCGACGCATTGGCGTCTTTGAGCCGTTGGCTACCGATGATCCGGAGATGCAATCGCGCCGTAAAGCCTTCGCAGACGCGCTTCAGCAGCTCGGTTGGACCGAGGGGCAGAATGTCCACGTCGAGTACCGCTCAGCGGGTGGTGATCCAAACAGACTGCGCACTGTCGTCGCAGAACTGATAGCGCTCACTCCAGACGTCATTCTCAGCCAGTCGAGTCCTTCCCTTGCGGCGCTGCTGCAGGCAACGCGGACAATTCCCATCGTGTTCACGGTTGTTGCAGATCCAGTCGGTGCCGGTTACGTCGACAGCTTGGCCCATCCCGGGGACAACGCGACTGGCTTTACCAATTATGAATATTCTATAGCGGGTAAATGGCTCGAACTCCTCAAGGAGATTGCGCCGGGCGTCACGGATGTCGCAGTGCTCCGCGACCCAAGCATTGCAGCCGGGCCAGGCCAGTTCGCCGCGATCCAGAGTGCGGCGGGGCCGCGTGGCGTGGAGTTGCGCCCCATCAATGTGCGCGACGCTGGCGAGATCGAAAAAGCCATCGCGGCATTTGCCAGCGTTTCGAATGGCGGCTTGATTGTAACTGGCAGTCCAGCAATGACGGTTCATCGCGCACTGATCATAGACCTCGCAGCCCGCTATCGGTTGCCGGCAGTTTACAATGCTCAACTTTTTGTCAGCGCCGGCGGTCTGATGTCCTATAGCTCAAATTTCATCGACCAGTTCCCCCGCGCGGCTCAATATGTCGATCGTATCCTACGAGGCGAGAAACCGGCGGACCTGCCCGTACAGACGCCGACCAAATACGATCTCGCCATTAATCTGAAGACTGCAAAGGCACTCGGTATCGACGTGCCGGTTTCCTTGATGGCCCGCGCCGACAAGACGATCGAATAGGATGCTGTTTTTGCGGCGCGAAATGTCGCTGATTGGCACATAGCGGACATGCCGCGCGTCAGTTTGATCAGAAGTCAATAGAGGACGCGATTCGCGGTGACACTAAGATCGGCTTCGAATATTTCGCATCTATCTGGGATGAGCGCCTCGGTGGCGACAGGAGAGTTGATCACTTGATGCCTCGAAATTCCCTGCTCCAGCAAGTAGGGAATTCACACGTCTCTGAAGATGCCGCGACATACTCCAGTCATCGTCTTGACGCGCTGCCTTCTGGCGAAATTCCCTGTTAGCAGGCAATTCGGCGGAGACCGGTTCTATCGACACCGAGCCGCCAGCCAACCAGTGCGGACTCCGGAGATTAGCCTGGGCTTGGCAAGTGAAAGACACGAGGCCGTCCGCTGCGTGTCGCACGGTCGCCAGTCTTGATTTGGGGCATTTTGTCGTAAATTGGTTGTAGCCCCTGCAAGGCGACGTCTAATGTTCTTCGAAAGTTCAGCCATTCCAGGCCGGACAGGTCAATATTCCGGCTGCAGTACTGGCATGGCAGGATATCGTGCTCGATCACCCATCCCGCAACGGCATTATTGCCAGCCCCGCAATGAGGGCACCTGAACGGTACAGGGAAGATCTTGCGCAACTCGGGTCCAGACATTTGATCCTCTACACCTCATCCTGGCTGATGATCGTGAGAGAATGTGTGAACTAACTCACACACATGTCCGCGGCGCTTATCCAGATCATTGAGTTGGGGCGAGCGCGGAGTGCTGTGAGGCTGTGCAGCGCCGCAAAGCCCCCTAGGCGGAGTTCTACGGAGCGCGTGCCAGCCTCACACGGCCAGCGTGAGCAAACCCGGCTCAGTGGAAAAAAGTAGGTCGAGTCGAGGCCGACTATCGGTCAAGTCGCCTTCAACCGTTTAAGTGTGGGGCGCAGTTTCGTCCTTAGTTTCTTGCGAAGCTGTCGATGCGGCTGAATAATCTGGCCCACTGGATCTCGGTTAATAAGTTTGCGAATTGATGGAGATCGCAGTTGCTTTTGAGCTTCCTTTTTGAGGGTCGCTCGTCCTCTCCGGCCAAGTGCTTTTACTTCTCGTTCGGAAAACACTCCCACTTCGTCACCCATAGCGTGTCTCCTTAAAATCGGGTTGATGGCTAGCTTGTTTCCAAAACGGTAGTCACGATTACCGTGAATATCGAGAATCTGACGATAACACAGTCACCAACCTAGCAGGTCCTCGGATTGTGCACCATCGTAGCACTGCAGTTAACAGGGATTGTCGAGCGCTCCCACGCTTTAGGCGGTCATTTGCCCCGTTTAAAAGGTTGGAAACTCAATTTGGACATCGGACTGGTTCTGGCTTTCCGCACGATAGCGGCCCGTCGAGAAAACATTTGCATTCGTCCCTGGTGAGCCTTTTCGACTGTGGTGTAACTGCACAGGCCGTCATCAGCGGTTTCTTATCGAGGCCCTGGCGGTGCGGCAATCCCATCCTGTGGCCCACTTCGTGCGCCCATCGATTGGCCAACGATGCTTCGTTCCTGGTGAGGATTATTGAAATGCTTGGCGGGCCGGACGGGTGATCAGGCGGAAATGCGCATCCCCTGAAGACGCCCGGCGCGAAGCAGAACCCGATCTTGTCGACGATCTTGACGTTGGCATGCACGTTGTGCACGGCATCGCGCTGGGTCTCGGTGGTTATTTCTTTGCCGCCGGGCACGTCAAACCGACCGATGTCACCATCCAATGTGAATGTCACATCGCAATGGGCTTTATGCATAATCCGGGACGCCCTTTTCAGAATTGCCTTAACCTCGTCCCGGTTCAGCTCAGCAACATCCTTATGAACGCTAACAGTCAATGAGTATGTCTTCGCGCCGGCCGGCGCAGACCACATCAGCAACCCAACGAACACGGTTTTCGCAATGGTTTTCATTTCATCCTCCGGCGGTGAAAATTGCGGTACAACACACCAAACGACGCACCGAGATTACTCTTCCTCTCAACATGCACTTGGGGCGCTCAGCGGCCTTTCGCTTTCTGCCGCGACACACGAATTGCCGCGATGGGACGATCCGGCTGAGCGACCATTTGTTCAAGTACCTTCTGGAAGTCGCGTAGCAGCAGATCAATAGTCCTCGCACCGAAGAGGGCCGGCTTGTAGACGCAAGTTCCAATAAGACCCTGAGGATCCTCCCTCAACATTAAAATAATATCGTACGATGTGATCGTCACAAGCGGCGTGAGCATGTTTGGATTGGCTTCTTCGAAGGCGAGTCCATGTGCGTCGTTCGCCCGCGGCCGCAAGTTGGCGCTCTGCAGCGTGATCATCGCCTGCGCCAGAACCGGAGGCGCAGCGGAGCCTTCGGACGCGAAAGCCTCCGCAAGCTCTCCGAAGGGAAAATCCTGGTGAACGAACGCTGCGAGAGTGGTCGCGCGAACCTGGCGCAAAAGCTCCCGAGCGCTCGGATCGCCGCGGAGCTCGGTGCGGAGAATGACGGTGTTGGTCAACCGACCGATGAGCCCCTCGGTCCCGGGACGATTGCGGTTGGCAACATTCGTGGCGACCCGTAAGTCTTCTTGCCCCAAGTAGCGATGCAACAGCGCCTTGAAGGCGGCGACGAGCACCATGAACAGGGTGCCGCCTTCGCCATGGCTGAAGCGCCTGGCGGCCTCCGCCAGATCCGCCGGCAGGATCGTCTCTCGTCGTGCCGTACGGAAATTGTCAATTGTTCGGCGCGGACGGGCCGTGGCGAGCTTCATGACCGGCAGCGGGGGCTTTAGCTGCTCGCGCCAATAGGCAAGCTGCGCGACCATGTCCGGGTGCGACGGCCAGTCCCTCTGCCACTGGGCAAAGTCGGAAAATTGAATCGAAAGGGGCGCCAATGGGGAGGGCGTACCGGTTGTGAACGCCTCGTAGAGCGCGGCAAGTTCTTCGACGAACACGCCGAGCGACCAGCCGTCGACGACGGTCTGGTTCATGGTCATGAGCAAGAGGTATTCCTGCTCGGCCAGGCGCAACAGGCGGGCCCGAATGAGCGGCCCGTGGGCGAGATCGAAAGAATGCAGGAACTCGTGCTGGAGCAGTTTGGTGGTAGCGGTTTCCTTTCGGGATTTTGGCAATTTTCGCAGATCATCGACTATCACCGGCACGTTCAATTGCGATGCAATGATCTGTACGTATCGACCGTCGACCACAGCAAAGGTCGTGCGCAAACTTTCGTGTCGACGCACGATTTCGTTGATACTTCGCTCCAGGACGATAGCGTCGACAGGCGATGTCAGCCGGAGCGCGTAAACGATGTTGCAAAACGGAATTTCGGGCAGCGCCTTTTGCAGTTTCAACAACCGTTCCTGCGCGGCAGTGGCCCGAACCCCGTGTTGTCGGGGTGCGGGCATGATGGCGGAGGTTCCTTGAGCCCGGTCGGCATCGGTCAACGTATCGAGATGGCGCGCCATTTCGGCAACCGTCGGCATCTCGAAAATTCGAGAGGCCCCAATTTCCCGGTGCAAGATGTCGGAAATGCGGGCGAGAACGTGCACGGCCGAGAGTGAGTCACCGCCCAACGCGAAGAAGTTATCATGGATGCCGACCCGTTCGACATGAAGGATCTCGGCCCAGAATTTCGCCAACATTTTCTCGGAGTACGTCCGCGGCGCGACGAAGCTTTGCTGGGCGACGGCAATGCTCGCAAGCCCCAACTTTGCCGCCAAGCCGACTCGCTGCACTTTTCCGGTTGGGCCCTTTGGAAGCTGATCCACGATGTGCACTTGGCGCGGGACCTTGAAGTCGGCGAGGCGCCCAAGGGTGAACTGGCGAATATCTGATGAGGTTGCCCTCATGTTGGGTCGCAATATGACGGCCGACGCGACGTCCTCTCCCAGCGTGGGATGGGGCACGGCAAAGGTTGCGGCTTCCGCCACCGCCGGATGTTCCAGAAGCACTTCGTCGATTTCCCGCGGCGCGAATTTCTCTCCGCCCCGATTGATGATCTCCTGCTTGCGACCGACGAGAACCAAGTACCCGTCGTCATCGAAAAACCCGTGATCTCCTGTCCTGAACCAATCCCCGACAAACGCAGCTTGGTTCGCCATTGGGTCGTTGTCGTAACCCGACATCACACTGGCGCCCCGGACGACAACCTCGCCCGTCTTTCCGCCAGGCAGGAATGCCCCTTCTTCGCCGATGATCGCAACGTCTAAACCAACCGGTATGCCGACCGATCCCACCTTGCGCCGACGTGGCGGCAGCGGATTGCAAGCGATCGCTGACGAGCCGGTCTCCGTCATTCCGTAAAGTTCGATGACGGGGGCCCCGAAGGTCTGTTCCAGTTCGGCGAAGACGGTGGGGGGGAGAGGGGCTGACGCAGAACGGATGAAGCGCAGTCCACAGTCCACCACGCGCTCGCCATTCTGCCGAGCCCGAGCCAGTATCGCTTGATGCATGGTCGGTACTGCGGAATACCACGTCGGCCGAAACGAAGCTAACCACCCAAAGAAACTGTTGACGTCACATCCCGGGGTGCAGACGACACTGGCGCCGGCTGTCAATGAGTTGAGCAACGTGGCGACGACACCATGCCCATGAAAGAGCGGAAGTACATTCAGGCACCGATCAGATTCTTTCAACGCCAGCGATGCGGCGTAAGCATGAGCGCCGGCACATATGTTGGCGTGGGTCATCGGGACACGCTTCGGCCGAGCCGTTGTACCGGACGTGAACAGCATCAGCGCGACATCGCCCGGTCTGGCCGGTTCGTCGGGCGCCGCAGCTTGCTGATCTCCCGCCAGGGTGAAAAGGCCGGCCTCAGCGTCGGGTGTCGTCGACAGTTCGAGGATGCGGATACCGTGTGAGATCGCCACAGCACGCGCCGGCGAGTCCGTTCCAACCGATATGATCAACGCGCGAGGCCGCAGATCAGCGAAATATCTATCCAGTTCCTCAGGCCCATAGGCCGGGTTCATTGGAGCGCATGTCGCGCTCGAGGCAACAGTGAGAATCGTCACCGCCATCTCCGGACCATTCGGCAGCAACACAGCCACTCGGTCATGACGCGCTATCCCGATGGCGCGCAAAGTGCGTTCCATCTCATCGATGTGCTGATAGAGACGGATGTAGCTCAGCGGAGCGCGGCCAGGAGCAAGGATGACCGGCGCGTTAGGAATTCGCTTGGCTTGATGTTCCAGGATGTGAGGCAGGCACGAAAACGCAGGCGAGGATCTTACGTTTGCAAAATGTTCGTTCGCCATGGTTCAGGTCTCAACCGGAATCAGGGGGCTTCCACGACCGGTCTGATTTCGGAGGCAGAGGGAACAAGCGGTCCCACATCGGCGGAACTCACCATGTCAGCCTCCGCCTGCCTGGCCCAAAAGCCCATATCCATGGCGCGGTACATCGTTATCGCGTTGGTGAGACTCTCGCGAGCGCGCTCGGGCTCGCCGGTGCGGCCGTAGACCTTGCTCAGGCCGAGGTGGCTGTGGGCGACGAGCGGACCCATGCCGTGCGCTTGGGCAAGTGCCAGCGCTTCCCGGTAGTGGGCCAAGCTTGCTTCTGCATCAAATCGGTCCGGATGACTCGCGATATCGCCGAGCAGGTGCCGCGCATGGGCCGCAAATCCGGGCTGGCGCCGCGAGGTTTCATCCGCCCGACGGCCCAGGCGCTCCGCTTCGTCGAGCCGGCCGAGTAACGCACATGCGCGCCCCACCGCGTGGTAGGCCCAGCTCCGATGACCGACGATCCCCCCCGACGTCTGACGCTCGAGGAGTTGCTCGCCCTCCCGGACCCGCTTCAGAGCTTCGCTTGAATCGCCGAGTTGGGCCAGCACCCAGGCGGAGGCCGAGATCGCCCAGGGAAGTTGCACGGCAACATTTCCGACGTGAAGCGTTGCGATCCACTTCTCGACCCGTGAGAGCGCCTTCGCCCAGTCACCCTTGATAAGGTGGAGCATGCTCGCAGGAAGGTAGGCCCAACTGACTGTGTGCGCATGCTGTGTTGGCTCGGCAAGTTGGATTGCCTCTATCTCGTACTTGACCGCGTCTGCGAATCTCCCAACCTCGGCGAGGCTCATGATCAAGAAAGCGCGACCGAACACCGATGCTGGCACGGACATACCGACGTACTCTTTAACGTCGGTAGGAGGTGACATCACATCGTCAATGGCCAAATCGGCCACCTGTTCGTATTCGCCCCGGTAGTAATACGTTTGCTTGAGGTACGAGGTGGTGAGCGTGAGAAGCTTCGAATCGTCAAGGCGCTGAGCGATCTCCAGGGCGCGTTTGCCGGTCACCATTGCCTCGTCCAAGTCGTCGAGTGATGACTGGACGGTTGTCATGAAGGCGCAGGCAAGGCCGCGCCGGGCATCATTTTTCAACCGTTCGGCGATGGCTTCGGCGTCGCGGAGGTGCTCGAGCATCTGCCGGCCTTCGCCAAGCAGGCGCAGCACCGGCCGCAACTCGAGACGAATGTCGAAAGCCCGCTCCAGAGCGGCATGGCTCTCCGGCAGGCCCTTCAGAATACCCATGGCCTGCTCGAACCAGGCCCGCGCGTCCAGCAGCGCCGATCGCGCGGCGGCCCTCTGTCCGGCGTGCTGGAGATAGTGAACGGCTTTCTCCTGCAGCGCGCCTTCGACGGCGTGATAGGCGAGCCGCTCCGCCTGCTCGCTCAGCCGGTCTGCGTAGAGCTTCTCCGTGGCGTCGACAACGCGCACGTGAATGTCACGGCGACGTTCACGGAGTACCCCGCCATAGGCGACATCATGGGTGAGCGAGTGCTTGAAGGTGTATTGCAGATTGGGAAAGAGCTGCGTTGGGTAGAGAAACTCCGCTGTTTCCAGAGCGTGAATCTGACCACGAAGCTCGTCCTCGGTCAGTCCGCAAATGGCACGCAAAAGAACGAATGGCACATCGCGTCCGATGACCGCGCCCTCCTGCAACAGCCGCTTCCCCGCAGCGGGGAGTGCGTCGATGCGCGCGGCGAGCACCGCCTGCACGGTACGCGGAACCTCGATGCTCGAGAGCGGCTTCGCAAGGCGGTAGCTGCCACGCCGGCCTTCGAGCACGCCAGTATCGACAAGCGTTCGCACGATCTCTTCCACGAAGAACGGATTTCCACTGGCGCGCTCGACCAGGAAGCTTTTCAGTGTCGGCAAGCTCGAATCCGAGCCCAACACCGCGTGAAGCAGCTCGGTCAGGCCTTCGCTGGCGAGAGAGCTGAGACTGAGCTGGAGATAGTTGGGCCGGTGTCTCCATTCGTCGGAATAATCGGGACGATAGGTAACCAGCAAAAGCAAGCGGGCGTTCTGCGAGCCAACGACCAGCTCATTCAGCAGGCCGAGCGTCAGCGAGTCGTTCCAATGAAGATCCTCGAAGACGACCATGATCGGCCGCACGCGGCTCTCGCTCAACAACAGACGGGTGACGGCCTGATATGTGAACTGACGATGCTGGAGCGGCTCGAGGGATCGGAACGGATGCGAGGCGTCCAGCACATCGAGGAGATCCAAGACCGGCGGGATCGCGTCCTGCAACGAGGCATCGAGCGTCAAAATCCTGTTTGTCACTTTCTCACGGATCAGCCGCGCGCTGTCTTGGACGTCGATGTTGAAATAATCCCTGAGCAATTCGATGATCGGCAAATAGGGCGTTGCGCGGCCGTAGGAAACTGAATTGGATTCGAGAACCAGCCAATCGGCTGAATGGTGTGAATGAACGAACTCGTACATCAGGCGCGACTTGCCCACCCCGGCTTCGCCGACGATCGCCGCGACCTGGCCTCGACCCTGAGCGACAAGTTGTTGCGCGTTGAGGAGTTGCTCCAGTTCGGTGTCGCGGCCAACGAAGCGGGTCAGGCCCCGTCCCGCGGAGGCCTGGAGGCGGGTGCGCGCGGTGCCGACGCCCGTCACCTCGTAGATTTGCATCAGATCGGCAATCCCTTTCACCGCCATGGGGCCGCCGAGGGGGGTCATGGCGACGTATCCTTCCGCCAGACGGAGGGTGTTGGCCGTCGTCAGCACAGTGCCGGGCTTTGCCATTTGCTCCATGCGCGCCGCCAGGTTCGCGGTCTGGCCGACGACTGCGTAGTCCATGTGCAGGTCGTTGCCGATGGCACGGATGACGATCTCACCTGAATTCAGTCCGACGCGGATCGTCACCGGCACCCCATAAGACCGCTGGACTTCATCGGCGTATCGCGTGACGGTCTCTTGCATCCGGAGCGCGGCGTAACAGGCGCGCACGGCATGATCCTCATGCGCGAGCGGTGCTCCGAAGAGAGCCATGATCCCGTCGCCCATAACTCTGTTGACGGTGCCCTCGTAGTGGTGGACGGCCTCAATCATGCGCTCGAGTACGGGGTCGAGGAGATTCTGGACATCTTCCGGATCGCGGTCGGCAAATATCTCCATTGATCCCTTGATGTCGGCAAACAGTACGGTGACCTGCTTTCGCTCGCCCTCGAGAGCTTCCCTGGTGATCAATATTTTGTCGGCAAGGTGCTGGGGTGTGTAACTCTTGGGCGAAGCAAACCGGGAAGCAGTGACGGCTTTTGATGGACGGCCGCATTCGGAGCAGAATTTGGCCTTGGGCGACATCTGGGCTCCGCAGTCGGCACAAGTTTGAGCCAACGGAGCGGAGCACTCCTCACAAAACTTTGCGCTGACAGCGTTCTCGCACTGGCAATTCGGGCATTTCATCGCGAACCTCGGCGGAAACATCGGGCCAGATGCACCGCAAAGCTAGCGTCGCGCACAACAGGCGACAAGGCAATGTTCTAGCCATTTTGCCGCTGCGGCCGGGTCAGGAATGCTGGAATATGACGAGCATCTGGTTAAGCGGACCGAGCCAGGGCCTTACCCGCGCG